>Ga0335085_10001081_pt1 | contig 63526 bp, 58 predicted proteins | sample Lox_Sample_45_FD_206712 | JGI IMG/M metagenome (GOLD analysis project Ga0335085, IMG submission 206712) | Soil microbial communities from Loxahatchee National Wildlife Refuge, Florida, United States - Lox_Sample_4.5 | ecosystem: Environmental > Terrestrial > Soil > Wetlands | place: USA... | reverse complement strand
CGCAGCAGGATGGCCGGCGGCGAATTGCGGTTGGGGACGCTCTCGACGTACATGGCGTTGATGATGCCATGCCCGCCTCCTAAAATCGACAAGAAAACGCTTATTTACATGGGTACGTTTTGTCCATGAAAACAACCCACTCTCGATCAAAATCAACCGCTTATAAGGCTCGCCAGTCAAAAGTTCCGATTAAATGTGAACCAAGGATCACGTCCACCACTCGGTCCAGTTGCTGCATTAGCCGAAAAGAACCGAGATATTATCTCTTGGCTTGGTGCCAGAATTTTTCAATACGAGTATGGTTTACCGGGACAAATCTACATACGGAAATTTTCCGAAGGCTTCAGAATTGGGCCTTTACCAACATGGGAATGGTCAGATGACCATGAAGCAAACCCTAATATAAGTAGCATTTTATCTATACCCAAAAATAATGGAATTAGATATGAATCGTCCAACACCGATTTGATCAAGCCGCCAATTTTATATCAACATTCTCGTAAAACATGGGGATGTTCTTCATAATTCGCTATAGTTGAGATAACGAAAAAGCATCCAATTCCAATACCGCAAGACACGCGAGGAAAAAAGTAGTTGGGAACGTGCCGCGAGAAAGCTTGCTCGCGATACCGGCTTCTGTTTCTTCTAATCCGTGCGCTTTAAGACGGTCGGCAAGCTCTTTGTAGCCGACATCTGCGCGCTTCAATTCAGCCTTCAAAAACCTACTGGCTTTGCCAGCCCATTCCTTTTCCCTCGGTGTCATCGGCCCTCCCGTAGATGCAAAAACCATTGCATATATGACAGAAAGGGCTTGCATCTGCAATACTATGGTTCTATCGTATTTGCACGGTTCATTGCAGATACGACATGTCTCAGCACTTCCTCTTATCCCCAGCCGCAAGGACGCTCACGCTAGCGTCGGTTGCGCGCATGTCGGACGAGGAAGCCGAGCGCGTCTTTATCCGGCTGCGCTGGTCTGACAACAACGGCCAAGCTTATTGCCCGAAATGCGGCTGCCGTGAAGTCTACCGATCGCGCCGCAATGGGCTTCTCCGGTTCCAGTGCAAGGCTTGCCACAAAGATTTCAGCCTCACGTCCGGTACGCTATTCGCCAGCCGCAAGATGCCGCTCCGGGCCTACCTCATGGCGATTGCGATCTTCGTCAACGAGGTGAAGGGCAAGTCCATGCTCGCGATGTCTCGCGACTTGGGAACTTCCTACAAAACCAGCTTCGTGTTGGCGCACAAAATCCGCGAGGCGATGGCGGCGGAAATCGCGCAGACCCGCGTCGGAGGCGAGGGCCGCAAAGCCGAAATCGATGCTGCATGGTTTGGTGGATACATCAAGCCGGCGAACCGTAAGGTCGATCGCAAAGACCGCCGTAAGCTGATCAACCAGACTGGCAAGCGCCGCGCAGTTGTCGTGATCCGTGAACGCGGCAAGGACGGTAAGACGCTCCCCAGCGTATTCCGCAACGAAGCCGACGCGCTAACCTTTATCCGGCACAACCTGCCAGCCGAAACCAAGTTGTATGCTGACGAGGCAGCGGCATGGAACGCACTTCATGCCCGGTACGAGCTACGCCGGATCAATCACCAAGAAGCGTATAGCCTCAAAGACGAAGCGCAGACGCACACGAATAATGTCGAAGGCTTCTTTAGCCGGATGCGGCGCGGTGAAATCGGCCACCATCATCACGTCAGCGGCCCGTATCTGATCCGGTTCGCACAAGAGTTTGCATGGCGCGAGACCAACAAGCGGGTGAGCAACGGCGATCAGACCGACAAGGTGGTGACGCTGGCAATGCGCTCCCCAAAATCCCGCGAGTTCTGCGGCTACTGGCAACGCCATCTGAGGGCGGCATGACCACCTATACGCTGACCGAGCTATTTTACAAACGGAACGAACTGGCCGGGCTTATCGAACAAGCCGAGAAGCAAGCGCGCCAGTATCGCGAAGACCTGGCGCACGTCGAAGCGACGATCCGTATTTTGCGGCCCAGCATGGAATTACCGGCCATCGTCCGCAAGCGCGTCGAGTTCCGGCCGCGCTACTTCAAACGAGGTCAGCTAAGCCGGCTGATCCTCGATTGGATACGTGAGCGCGGTGCTGACCCGTTCACCGTTGATGACATCCTGCCTGTTGCCATCGGCACGCGCGAACTTTCGCATCGCGACCAAGAAATTCTGCGCACGTCTATTCATACCGTGCTCAACAAGATCGCCAAGCGCGGCACCGTGGAACGTGCGCCATCACAGGGACGCATGGTGCACTGGCGTCTCGTCGCCTTATCGTGATAGGGATTGAAACGGGTCGTTAACTGTTTACCTATTTACTTTCGCCGCTCTAGGCGGGACATTTCCTGCGGGGGAATTAGCGGTATAACCGGGGGAAGACGGAGCGACAGCGATGGCTGGGGCGGCGGCCATTACGGTCAGTTATCGGTATATCCAGGGCTACCATGTCTACACATCAACCGATGTCTACGGGCTGTATGTGTCGCATCAAGACCCACAGGCGGCCTACGAGGCGGTTGGACCTTCTCTCGAAAAGCTCATCAAGTTGAATGACGGTATCGATTGTCGAGTACGTCCAATGATGACGTATTCCGAGATGATTCGGGCTGCACGCCATCCTGGCGAGACGCTTTTGCGCGATAATGCAGGCAGGAGCTTCGTAGCTGAGGCTGCGTAATTCTCGGTGCCTATGCGGCGCTATAGCCGGGAGGATTTCTGGCTATGTTTGCGCCTCCCGAAGCTGATTGGTGGGCGCGGTTGCAACAGTCCGCGTCGATCGAGCAACTGGTGCGTTACTGGCGGCACCAGGTCGATCCCTTTTACGACACATCGACCGGTACGATCATTGTACGGACGCGTGCGTTTTCGCCCAGGGACACGCTGATCCTCGCGCAAGCGATTGTCCAAGCGTCGGAGAAGCTCATCAACGATCTGTCCGCGCGCGCGCGTCGGGACGCGGTGAGCACTGCCGAGGCCGAGGTGGCGTCATCGGAAACCCGCCTGCTGAAGGCGCTGACGGCAATCCGTCAGTTCCGCGACCGCGAAGGGCTGATCGACCCGAGCAAAACTGCCAATGCCAATACGGCGCTGTTGACCAAGCTGCGCGACGATCTGCTTAAGGCGAATGCGCGATTGGCCACGCTGAAAGCGCTTGTCCGCGACGAGACGCCGGCCGTCAAAGTGCTGAAGGCACACATTCGGGCGCTCGAAACCGAGCAGCGCAACCTCACGCGAGAGATGACCGGGAGCGCCGCGGCGAATGGGGACAAAACACCGCTCTCGCGTGAGCTTGGGTCATACGAGGCGCTTGATGCCGAACGCCGTTTCGCCGAGACGGCCTATCAACATGCCTTGGAAGCATTGGATCGCGCCCGCGACAATGCCGATCGCCAACATATCTATATCGAAAGCTTTGTGCCGCCGAGCCTGCCGGAGACCGCGCTTTACCCGCGACGCTGGCGCTCGGTCGGGACGGTCGCACTAATCGCTTTCGCGCTCTGGGCCATCGGCGGACTCGCCGTTCAATCGATCCGCGATCACTTGTAGAGCATCGCCGATGGCCGTCGAAGAATTTCGAGCACGGGCCGTAGAGCCGCGGGAGACAAATGCTCGTATCGCTGTGCTGCCGCCGCGCCGTGAGCGACTGGCGATTGTTTCGACACGCAACGAGCTCTGCGGCATAGCCGCGTACACGCAGGCTCTTGAGCGGCAGCTTGCGGACCTGTTCGACGTCACGGTGTTCGATCTCGACCAGTATCTGTTGCGAGCCCGGCATCCACGGGTGCGGGTTCTGGGCGATCGGCATATCAAAGACATCTGCCGCGATATCGCCAGTTTCGACGCAGTCAGTCTGCAAACCGAATTCGGCACCCTCGGCGAGCCGGCGAAGGATATTGCGCGGCGCTTTCGCTGGCTGGTCTCCGCGGCGCCACGCCTATCGGTCACATTTCATTCGCTGCACCGTCCACCGCGATTCCCGATGGGTGAACTGCTTTACTCGATCGCGACGTTGAAGTGGTTGAAGACAATCCAAATCGTGTTGGCATTCTCCCACGAGCACCGCCTGTCGGTAGGCATTGCGAAAGTTTTACGCAGAACCCAAAGGCGGAAGCCCGTGAGCGTCATCGTCCACAATCGCCGTGACCACTCGGACGCCAGACACCTTCACGGGTTTGACAACGTCTTTGACCACCCTTTGTCATTTCTTTCATCTAGCGAAGCAGAGGCGGTACTGGCGCGCGCATCGCGCGGTCAATTTGCCCAACTCGATGGTTTGCCGCAGGATGCCAAGCTTATCGGCGTCTTCGGGTTTCTCAGTAATTATAAAGGATTCGAGGTTGTTATTCGCGCGTTACGTCATCTTGGCGACGACCACCATCTGCTTATCTTCGGCGGTGTCCATCCTAGCGAAATACGCCCGCGCTCGACGATCCATCAATATTCGGCGACCCTGCTTGAAGAAGCGCATGCGGACGCCAGCATGTACGAAGAGATGCGTGCGACGCCACCAAGCGTCGGTTTGAATATTGACGTTGAGCGGCATTTGGCCGCCCTTTTCGGCAAGCACCCGCGTGACCTTTCAGATCGGGTGCACTTCATGGGCGCGCTCGACGATGCCGATTTTCTGGCGGGCATGGCGATTTGCGATGTCGTCGTGCTGCCCTATATCGAGGTCGGGCAATCGGCTTCCGGGCCGATCTCCCAAGCCGTGGAACTTGGTTGCCGTGTTATCGCCTCGCGCACCCACACATTTCTCGAATTCGCCCGATATCACCCAGACACCATCGAGTTTTTCGATATCGGTAATCATCTCGAACTTGCTGAGCGGATTGCGGCGCGGCGTCCCCTGGCGCCGCCCCGCGACCGGTTACGCTACACGGTCGAGACAAACAAAGCAGTTTACCTAGCCACGAACTCCGCGTCCGCAGACGCCGAAACATTTTTTGCGGCTCGCGACACCGCGCGACAGCGACAAGAGATCATGCGCTGATTATCGCGGTGGCGACCATGCCTCCGGGGCGCGTGGTTCGAGTTCAGTGACGACATCGACAACCACAGGCTCGTCGGCGGCAAGCGCCTCCGCTAATGCGGGCGCAATATCGCCCGGCCGCTCGACCCGAATGCCGCGCACGCCAAAACTTGCGGCGACTTTGGTGAAATCCGTCGGGCCGAATCGGATCAGTTCTTCGCCGCGTCCTGGCCGATTTCCCGATATGCGATGCACGCCGGTCAGGTTCTGGCCAAAACCGGAATTGTTGTTGATCACCGTTACAGATGGGATTTGATACCGTCTGGCCGACTCCAACTCGGCGAGATGGTAGTAGAACCCGCCATCGCCGGTAAAACAGACCACCTTACGAGGAACCGCCGCGCATTGGGCGCCGAGCGAGGCCGGGAACGCCCATCCCAGCGAGCCGGCGGCCCGCAGATAGGTCTGCCCCGCGCCGTTGAAATCGATCATCGTGCCCGTCCAGATGCCGGAATACCCGGTATCCGCGACCAGCACCCCATCCGCCGGCATCGCCTTGGTGATCTCGGCGCACAGCCGCTCCACGGTAATCGCGCCGGCTTCGCGTTCGGTCAACGGCGCCATGCTCGCGCGCCAGTCGGCGACGATCCGCGCCGCTTCGTCGGCAAAGCCGCTGTCACGCACGGGTCGGCCGATGATCGCGTTGAGCCGCGCTACTGTCGCTTTCGGATCGCCGAGAATCCCGGTGGTGTTGGGATAGCTGCGGCCAAGTTCGAGCGGATCGGCGTCGATCTGCACGATGGGCGTCGACAATGGCGGGATCTGCCAGTTGAGCGTCACCTGATCGCCAGTATCGCAACCGATAAACAGCACCATATCGGCGCTGTGTACAATGCGGTTGGCGGGCGGCGCCGAATAGCTGCCGGCGACGCCGACGCACAGGCGGTGCCGCGTCGGAATGAGCGCTCGGGCGCCAAGCGTTGTCGCGACCGGCGCCGCCAGCGCCTCGCCAAGCGCGAGGATTTCGGCGCCCGCACCCGACGCGGCCGCGCCATCACCGGCGACGATCGCCAACCGGCGCGCGCCTAAAAGCAGCTTCGCGGCGCGTTCGATATCACTATCGCCGGCAACCGGGCGATGCACCGGGATCGGCCTCTTATCGAGGTCGATATCGACCGAGGCATCCGTTTGCCCTAGTTCGATGACGTCGCCCTGCAAGCCGTTGAAATCGAGATGCGTCGGCCGGATCGGGTCGGCCATCGCGGCGCGCCAAGCATGGCGCAGCAGTCGCGGCAGTTCGCTGGTCGCTTCCACCGGCGCGGAGAACTTGGTCACCGCCGCGAACAGGGGCGCGTGAGCGATCTCTTGATACGAATTCCGGTACTGGAATGAGGGCTCCTTTCGCCCGCTAAACGCGATGACCGGGCTATGACCGAGATAAGAATCCTGGAGGCCGGAGGCGAGATTGGCCGCGCCGACCGACTGCGCCATGCACACCCCCGGGCGCAGCGCCACCCGAGCATAGCCGTCCGCCATATACGCGGCCGCCTTTTCCGAATGGGCTAGGATCGGTTTGACGCCGAGATCGCTGAGCGCCAACAGCGTTCGACGCATCGTAGACTCGACAAAAAAGACGTGGGTCATGCCCGTGCTGGCGAGCGCACGCGCCAGCCATTCGGCCCCGTTCAGCGTTTCGGCCATTGTTTTCCTCCCGCGATTTTTTAGAGCGTCAGCCCGCCATCGACGATGATCGTCTGCCCGGTGATCATCGAATTGCCGGCACACAGGAAAAACGCCGTCTCGGCGATGTCATGCGGCGTGCAGGCGCGCTTCAGCGGCGTGCGCTCGACTGAAGCGACTTTGCGATCCGCGGGCCAATCCTTGTTCCACGGGCAGTCAACAAAGCCCGGCGCGACCGCATTGACGCGGATTTCGGGGGCAAGCGCCCGTGCAAGGCTGCGTGTCAGATTGATCACCCCGGCCTTGCTGGCCGCATAGGGAATGCTGCTGCCGCTGCCCTGCACACCGGCGATCGACGCGGTGCTGCAAATTGCGCCCTTTGCAGTCCGTAACGCCGGCACCGCCGCGTGGACACAGCGGAACGGGCCGATCAAATTCGTGTTGAGGATTGTCTGCCAAAAGCCTTCGGTCAGCCGGTCCAGTTCCGTAAACGGGATCGGTGCCGGCGTTGCCGGGGTTCCGGCATTGTTGAACAAGTAGTCGAGCCGCCCCAGCGCGTCGATCGCGCGGCCGACCATCGTCTCCGCCTCGACCGGCACCGCGACATTTCCTGGTGCGGCGGCGATCTTGTAACCCTCGGCTTTCAGCCGCGCCACCTGATCGGCGCCCCTCGTATCATCCGGCAGATGGTTGAGCGCAACCGTCGCCCCTGCCTTGGCAAAAATCTCGACGCTGGCGAGGCCGATACCCGAGGCAGCACCGGTGATCAACGCGGTCTTGCCGGTCAGGTCGATCGTGATCATGTCCTAGTCGCTCTTCTCCAGGATGGTCTGCCCAGTAGCATGACCGGGGTCATGCCAGTGTCAAGGCAACCCGACGGGCGACCCTGGCCGGCGCCGATGAAGTGATCGACTAACCGTCTTCAATGCTTTGACAGCATGTCCCACGGCGTCTTCCCTTCGGGCAGCGGCGGGATTTTGAGGAGCGAGTCCATCGGCTCGCCCGCCACATAGCGCCGGCACATCTCCTCCGGGTCGTAGGTCACGCCGACGGGATTGTCGCGAAACGCCTGGCTCTGGAAATAGCCGTCGAGTTCGGCCGGCGTCGCAAAATTATCGATCTGCAACTCCACGCGGTTGTTGTCAGGGTCACGGTAATAGATCGACGTGGTGACGCCGTGATTGATCGGCCAGTTCGGCATGATCCCGGCCGCCTTTAGCCGGCGATAGGTCGATAGCAAATCGCCCAAGTCGTTGTACGTGTAGGCGACATGATCGGTGCCGGTCGCTTCCGGGTCGCGGACGCCGGATCCCGGCATGCTGATCAGGGCAAGCCGATGATGCTCGTCGTCATACGACAGAAAGCACAGCCGCTCGTCGCGGAACACGATACGAGCGTTGAGCACGGTCTTGTACCATTCGGCCATCTTGTCGATCTGGCCGGTGCGCAGCACGAAATGCGCGAATTTTGCTGGGCTGATCGGCTGTGAAACCGGCGCAAGCTTACGGACGGGACTAACGTCGTTCATCGGCTTCCTCCTGCGGGCTCCGTAAGCGGCAGCTTAGCCCAAATTGCGACGGAAAACGTGATGATCTGGCGGACGCGGCTCACATCTGGCTTGTCGTGCCGCCATCAACCACCAAGATGTGGCCATTGACAAACGAGGCCGCGACCGAGGCCAGAAACACCGCCGCGCCGCCGATCTCCGCCGGCCTTCCCCACCGCCGCAGCGGTGTCCGCCGTTCGAAATAGGCCGAGCGCGTCGGATCACCCGCCAGCGCCGCATTGGTTTCGGTCGCGAAGAACCCGGGTGAAATGCCATTGGCGGTGATGCCGTCTCTGCCGTATTCGACCGCCAAGGCATGCACCAAACCCTCGAGCCCCGATTTTGCGGCGGCATACCCGGCGTCCCGACCGCTCGACATCTGGCTGGCGATCGATGTGACAAAGATGAGCCGGCCCTCACCGCGCGGCCGCATCCGCTCGGCCGCCTCGCGGGCGAGAATCAGCCCGGACACCAAATCAACCTCGACCAGCGTGCGAAGGTCGTCGTCACTGCATTCGGCAAGACGCCGCCGATCACGCTGGCCAACATTGCCAACGACGATATCAAGCCGATGATGTTGTTGCTCGATCGCCGCAAGCGCCGCACGCAGCGCAGCAGCAGCCGCGACGTCAAACGCCGCCGCGGAGGCCGATCCGCCGGCCTCGCGGATTGCCGAGGCAGCCGCATTCAGGCGGCTCTCGTCTCGACCATTGATCACAACATGCGCGCCCGCACCCGCCAAAGCCTTGGCGATCTCGAAGCCGAGCCCACGCCCGGCCCCGGTCACCAGCGCGACCTTGCTCTCCAGCGAGAAGTTGGCGAGATAAGGCGGCATTTTTCAGGTGGCGCAGAGAGAGACTGCGGGGTCCGGCCGGTCAGTCCGCGTAGTCGGGTTCCTTGCGGTCGAGCAGCCGCTTCAGCGCAGCAAAATGGTGGTCACACGGTTTCTTGTTGCCGTATTCCGGCCAAACCTGCTGGTACTGCGCGAGCGTATGCTCGACGACTGTCGGCTCTACCTCGCGCAACTTTCGTCCGGTCCACATCGCGTAAAGCTGCACTTGGCAGGCGCGTTCGAGATAGTAGAGCATGTCATAAGCTTGGGCGACGCTCGACCCGCAGACGCAGACGCCGTGATTTGCCATGAACAGGACCTTCTTGTCCGGCCCGAGTATGGCGGCCAGCCGCTCTCCCTCAACCGGATCGAGTGCGACACCGGTATAGGTGGGATCGTAGGCGATCTTGTCGAGAAAGCCGATTTCAGTCTGGCCGATCGGCAGAATTCGCGGGTCTTCCAGCCGCGCCAGGGCGCTCGCATACGGCATGTGGGTGTGCAGCACACAGGCATGCTCCGGCACCAGGCGGTGGATCGGCGCATGAATGCAAAACGCCGAACGCTCGACCTCGCCCTCACCCGCCAGCACTTCGCCGTCCCAGCTCACTTCCATAAAGCAGGTCGCGGTCACCTCAGACCAATGCAGGCCGAAGGGAATCTGATAATAGCGGTCGTTCTTGCCGGGAACCGTCAGCGTAAAGTGATTGAATATCCCTTCGCTGAACCCATGCGTGACGGCAAGCCGATGCGCCGCGGCGAGATCAACCCGCGCCTGCCATTCGGCGGTGGTCATCGGCGAGCCGATCTTCTCCAAGACAGATGCCATGATGTCTCCTTTGCGCGCTATGCGCCTCTATCCATGCAAGATTAGGGCAAGCGTCGTCAGCGGTGGACGTCGATGACCGTTCGCCCGCGGAGTTGGCCGCCGAGGATGCGCGGCGCCAGTTCGGCGACCTGCGATAACGGGATTTCCTCGATCATTCGATCGAGCCGGTCGAGCGGCAGATCGCGCGCGAGGCGACGCCACGCCTCGACGCGCGGCCCGGGCGGGCACATTACGGAATCGATTCCGAGAAGGTTGACCCCGCGCAGCAGGAACGGGATCACTGTCGCCGGCAGGTCGCTGCCGCCAGCCAGCCCACAAGCCGCGACGCTCGCGCGGTATTTGAGCTGGGTGAGGATCGTCGCCAATGTCGCGCTGCCGACCGCATCGATGGCGCCGTCCCAGCGCTCGCGGTCGAGCGGTCGAGCCGGGACTGTCGCCAGCGTCGCTCGGTCGATGACCTCGACCGCGCCAAGTCCTTCGAGATACGATTTGAGTGCGAGCCGGCCTGACGACGCAACCGGCCGGTGCCCGAGATGCGACAGCAGCGCGATCGCCGTGCTGCCGACACCGCCCGTCGCGCCGGTGACAAGCACTTCGCTACCGAGCCTCAAGTCATGATCTTCCAGTGCCATGACGGCGAGCATCGCGGTGAAACCGGCGGTGCCGACCGCCATCGCCTGACGCGTCGTGAGACCGGCCGGTAAACGCACTAGCTGATCGGCCTTGACGCGCGCCTTCTCGGCATACCCTCCCCAATGCAGCTCGCCAACCCGCCAACCCGTGAGTATCACCTTGTCGCCCGGTTTGAAGGCTAGCGACTGTGAAGTCTCGACCGTGCCGGCGAAGTCGATCCCGGGCACATGCGGGTAGGTCCGCACCAGCCGTCCCTGCCCTTGTAGGATCATCCCGTCCTTGTAATTGAGGGTGGAATACTCCACCGCGACAGTCACCTCGCCCTCGGGCAGCCGCTGTTCATCGACCGTCTCGATGCGCGAACTGACCTTGCCGCCCGCTTCGTGCAGCATCAATGCGCGGAAGGTCATCGGCAGACTCCTGCCATTGCGAGAAAGCCCCGGACGACCGCCGCCCTGCTGGCGTTCCGCGGGGACGCGGCAATCTTAGGGGGGCCATGCTCCCACTGCAGGAAGTCGCTTTGGGGCGCTGCGCCTCGCAATGACGCCCTCATCGTTATGTCCGCAACGGTTCGAGGATGCTGACAAAATTGGCGACCGCGGCACCGCCCATATTCATGACTCCGGCAAGCGACGCGCCGGGGATTTGCATATCGGCAGCCTGCCCGGTCACCTGCATCGCGGCCAGCACGTGCATCGATACGCCCGTCGCGCCAACAGGGTGACCCTTTGCTTTCAACCCGCCCGAGGGGTTGACCGGCAGCCTACCATCCTTCTCGGTCCAACCTTCGAGAATAGCCCGCGAACCCTCACCCGGCGCGGTTAAGCCCATCGCCTCGTATTCGATCAGCTCGGCGATGGTGAAGCAGTCATGCGTCTCCACCAGGTCGAGGTCGAGCAGTCCTAACTTCGCGGCGGCCAGTGCCTTCTTCCAGGCAAGCGCCGGCCCTTCGAACGCGAGAATGTCGCGCTTCGACATCGGCAGGAAATCATTCACCTGTTCAGCGGCGCGGAAGACGACGGCCTTTTTCATCGCCAGCGCAGTTGGCAAATCGGCCAGCACGACGGCCGCAGCGCCATCCGAGATCAGCGAGCAATCGGTGCGCTTCAGCGGCCCGGCAACAAGCGGGTTCTTGTCCGACACATTGCGGCAGAACTCGTAGCCGAGGTCGCGCCGCATCTGCGCCATTGGATTGGCGACGCCATTCTTGTGGTTCTTCGCGGCGATGCGAGCGAGCGCATCGGATTGGTCGCCGTAGCGCTGAAAATATTTTTGGGCGATCACGCCGAAAATGCCGGCGAACCCGCCCTCGATCTGGTCTTCCTCCTTGCGGTAGCTAGCGCGCAACAACAGGTCATTGATTTCGGCGCCGGTGCGCTCGGTCATCTTTTCGACGCCGACAATCAAGACCAGCCGCCCCTTGCCGGCGGCGATCGTATTGAGCCCCATATGGATCGCCGCCGAGCCCGTGGCGCAGGCATTCTCAACCCGTGTCGCCGGCTTGAACCGCAGCATGGGGTCAGCCTGGAACACCAGCGACGCGGGGAATTCCTGCTTTACGAAGCCGCCGTTCATCGTGCCGAGATAGACCGCGTCGATCTCCGCGCCCGACACCCCGGCATCGACGAGCGCACCTTGCGCCACCTCGACGATCAGCGATTCAACATCGCGGTCGTCATGCCGCCCGAATTTGCTGTGCGCCCAGCCGACGATGCACCCGGTCATCAAGCCCTCCACTTCGCTCGGCACGGATCGTAGCAAGACCCGCCCGCCCGCTCTATCCTCATATGGGCATTTCGCGAGCATCCCACATGGCCGACACGATCTCGATTCGCCGCCCCGACGACTGGCACGTCCATTTGCGCGACGGCGCGATGATGGCGGCGGTGCTGCCCTATACGGCGCGGCAATTCGCGCGCGCGATCGTGATGCCGAACCTGGTGCCACCGGTAACGACGATCGCCGCCGCCCGTGCCTATCGCGAACGGATCATCGCCGCCCTGCCCCCCGGCGCCGATTTCACGCCGCTGATGACCGCATATCTCACCGACGGCACCGACCCCGACGAGATCGCGCTCGGTCATCGCGACGGCGTTTTCACCGCGGTCAAGCTCTACCCCGCGCACGCAACGACGAATTCCGCGAGTGGCGTGACCGATCTCGGACGCGTCATGCCGGTGCTCGAGCGCATGGCGGAAATTGGGATGCCGCTGCTCGTGCACGGCGAGGCGACGGATCCGGCCGTCGACGTCTTCGACCGCGAGGCCGTCTTTATCGACAAGACGCTCGCCCCGTTGCGCCGCCGACTGCCTGAACTGCGTATCGTCCTCGAACACATCACAACCGAAGAGGCTGTGCATTGTGTCGAGGCCGGCGGCCCAAACCTCGCGGCGACGATCACCGCGCATCACCTGATCATCAACCGCAACGCCATCTTTCAGGGCGGCATCCGGCCGCATCTCTATTGTCTGCCGATTGCCAAGCGCGAAAAGCACCGGCTGGCGCTGCGCCGTGCCGCGACCTCCGGCCATCCTCGTTTCTTTCTCGGCACCGACAGTGCACCGCATGCGATCCCGACTAAGGAAACCGCCTGCGGTTGCGCCGGTATTTTCACCGCCGCAACGGCACTGGAACTGTATGCCGAAGTATTCGACGAGGAGGGGGCGCTCGACAAATTCGAGGCCTTCGCCTCGCTCAACGGCCCGGCGTTCTATCGCCTGCCACCCAACGAAGCCCATGTCATGCTCCGCCGCGAGGAATGCGCGGTGCCGAGCCATATCGGCGACGGCAACCTTGCCGTCGTGCCGTTCCGCGCCGGCGAATCGCTGCGTTGGCGGCTCGTCTGACCGTCATCGCGAGCGCGGCGACGCAATCTCCCGCCGATCTTGTCCGCTATGGTGGAGGCTTGCCGGGTCGCGCCGCGTGCTCCCCGCAATGACATCGAGGAAAATCTGCTCCAGCCGCCGCGACTGGGCCATCGCGTCGAACCGGTCGAGTGCGATGCGACGCGCGTCAGCGCCCATCGCGCGCGCCATTTCCGGCGCGTCGATCAGCCGCCGCATCGCGTCAGCCAGTGCCGCCGCATCGCCCGAGGGCACGAGCAGACCGGTGCGGCCGTGCTCGACCGCCTCGCCAATGCCGGCGTGATTCGTCGCGATGACGGGCACCCCCTCGGCCATCGCTTCCAGCACGACATTCGGCAGCCCCTCAGCGTCGCCACTCTCCGCCTCGACGCTCGGCACGCAGACCGCGAGCGCACCGCGCATCAGCCGCCGCAGCTCACGGTTTGGCAGCCAGCCAGAAAATTCGACACCGCGCAGCCCGTCGGCCGCGCGCCGCAACTCGCCGGCGATCGGCCCGTCACCCACAAGCATCAGCCGTATTACCTCGCCCTCGCTTTCGAGCCGGCGCGCGGCCTCAATCAAGAAGCCAATGCCTTTTTTTTCGACAAACCGTCCGGCGAACAGCAGATACGGCCGTTCCAAATGACAGGGCACCTCCTCCGGCGCCATTTGGTCCATCTCGACCCCGTAGCGGTGGACCAGCAGCTTGTCCGGTGGAAACCCGCGTGCCAGCAGCCGGTCGCGGATAAAGCCGGAAACGCAAATGATCAGCGCCGCCTCGCGCTGCAACGCGGCGAGCCGCCGTTGATAGATCGTTGGCACAAGACCGCGGTGGTAATGCTTGTCCTTGGTCGCATCGCCGCCGTGATAGTGCACGATTAGCGGCACGCCGAGCGCACGGGCGATTGGCAGCGCCAACGCGCCGCCGCGGCCAAAATGCGCATGCACCAGACGCGGGTTCAGCGCGCGCAGATCGGGCGCCGAGGGCAACGCGCCGAGGTGCTTGAACCGGCCACGATCAAACACGCCGCGCCAGCCACTAGCCCCAAGAAAAAAGGGGTCCGTACCGAGATCCGCGAGCCCCTCGCCTCTATGACGGCCGATCCAGACCGGGGTCAGTCGTTCGAAGCCGATATAGAGCCGTCGCAGAAAATGCGCCTCCGAGCGCGGTGCGATGCGGTCGCGGTAGACGAGGATGTTGTGTCGGGCGTCGCTCACGGGATCAGGGCTTCGAATTGCCATGCCACCTCATCCCAGCTCAACCCGCGTTGCGAGGCGAGCGCACCTTCGTGCCAGCGTTGCCATAGCGCGTCGTCGCGCAGCACTTCGACCGCGGCTTTGACAAACGCATCGTCGCTTTTGGCGACACAACCGCTGACGCCATCCGTGACCCGCTCGCCGACCGAACCAAGCGGGGTCACCACCGCCGGGACTCCGAGCGCCTGCGCCTCGGCGAGCGCCAGGCAGAAGGTTTCGCCGGGATCGCCACGATATAGCATCACTCGCGCGCTTGTCAGCAGCTCGACGATCTGCTCGCGCCCGACAGGATCATGGCAAAACACCCCCGCATCCGCCAATTTCTCGGCGCGGTCCAAAATGGTGTCGATCGCGCCGCCATGCTTGCCAGCGCCGCCGTAGACCGCCTTGCCGGCGTAGATATGCAACTCTGCCTCCGGCACCGCCGGCCGGATGCGGCCGACCCAGAGATCAAGCAGCCAGTCGAGCCCGCGCAGCGGGTTCGAGGTGAACACCGCGCGGGGTGGTGGCGGTTCGCGTCGCTCGGCATGGCGAAAGCGGTCAAGCACACCGTAGGGGATGACCACCCGTCCGCCATCGACGATCCAAGGCGGGATCGTTGAATCATGATAGGCGCCGGTGGTGACGATCAGCGGGCGATACCAGGCGATCCGCGCCGCCATGCGCGGCTTGCGCAGATAGCGCGCCGGGTTGTGCAGCCACAGCACGCGCCGCCGCGCGCGCGGCACTAGGCCGATCAGCCGGTGCCCGCGATTGCCGATATAAAGGTCGCAAATGTTCGGCACGCCGCGCTCGATCGGCGCCCAGTTGACACCGCGATGGTACAGCAGTGTGGCGCAGCGGCTGCGCGCCTCGACCGAATGGCCGCGCGCCGCCAGCGCCTCAGCAAGCGCGACAAAAGCGGTTTCCGCCCCGCCGAGCGGCCCCGTTTCGGCGGTCGCGCCGTCAAAGGCGATGCCGTCATCGGCCATCACCACGCTCGCCATTACTCCTTTTCCAGCCGCGCCTTGAGGTATGAGAGGATCGGATAAAGTCCCGCGCAGAGCGCGATCAAAAACCCGTACGGCCCCTCGCGATAGCCGCGGCGCGTCACATAGCACTTCCAGAACCGCGTGAAGATGCGTCGGATGTTGCGGCGATAGCTGCCGATATTACCGTTCTCGCGCAGATCCTTGGCGTGCGCGGTCGTATAGCGGTCGAGCCGCAGCAGCGTGTCGGAAATATTCCGGTCGACATAATGGATGAGGTGCCCGTCAAGCGTCGGTCCCTGCACGCCCGACAGCGTGACCTTGGGATGCACCCGCTCGTTGCCCCATAATTTCGCGCCGTTGCGATAAAATCCCGGGAATGCTCCCTTGCCGAAGGAAGCGCCCCAGCCGTAGCGCACCAGCCGGTCGCCAATATAATTATCGACCGGAATCAGGTGCCAGGACGCGGTTGAGTGCCGCGCCATTTCGCGGATTTCCTGCGCCAAGGGATAAGCCACGCGCTCGTCGGCGTCGAGTTCGAAAACCCAAGCACCGCGGCAGGCATTGATGCCCGCATGGCGCCTTGGCCCTTCACGTTCCCAAGCCCCCTCGATGAGCCGTGCCTGGAAGGCTCGCGCGATGTCGCATGACTTGTCGGTACAGCGGTCGAGGACGACAACGATCTCGTCGCAAAAACCGAGCGTTTTCAGGCAATCCGCGAGTTGCGCCTCTTCGTTGTGCACGACAACGACGGCCGAAAGAAGCGGTCGCCCGTCGCTCACGCCGCCCGGTTCGACACGCGCGTCCACAATTCACGCGCCGCGGCTTCCACTGCTTCGACCGTCAGGGTATCCATCAGCGTATCGGTCGTGCGGTGGTCGAAATCCTTTGCGAAGACTGCCTGCCACGCAGCCTCGCTGCGCGCGACGGCGCAGTGCTCGCCCCAGGGCGCGTATTGCTCAACCGGGCTCGGGCCAAATAGCCCCAGCGTCGGTGCGCCGCTCGCGGCAGCGATATGCATGAGGCCGGTGTCGTTGCCGATAAATAGTGCCGACCGGCGCAACACCGCGGCGCTGGTCAACAAATCAGTCCGACCGACAAGATCGATGAGCCGCCTCGGCGGGATGGCGGCCAGCACCGGCTCGGTTTGGGCTCGCTCATGCGCCGCGGCAAGCACCGCGACGCGGGCGCCTGGCAGCAGCCCATCCACCGCCGTCAGGCGGCGCGCCAATTCGGCAAACCGCTCGGCGCGCCACTCCTTGCCGCGCCAATTTGCCGCCGGGCCGATTGCCAGCACGGGTGGGCCGGGCGGCAGCAGCATCTCCGCCTGCCGCTCATGTGTCGGCCCCGGCCAAAGGTGTGGACTCGGCGGCGGGTCGAGCCGGAACAAATCGGCGAGTTGGCGCACGCGATGCGCATTCCGATCGCCTTTCGCCATCACATGACGTCGGCGCGCGCGCAACAGCCAGGCCAGGGCCGAGCCGCGCAGATCGACGACCATATCCCAGCGCTGCCCAACCACCGCGCGGTAAAGCCCGAGCCAATGCCCCGCGAGCGGCCGTTTGGTCAATGTGAGAAGACGCACCAGCCCCGGCGTCGCCTCGAACAAGGGCGCGGCCATCGGACCCGCCGCGATCGTCAGGCGGGCGCCCGGATGACGCTCGATCAGACAGTTCAGAAGTCCAGTCGACAGCACGGCATCGCCAATGCGCGTCGCGGTGACAAAAAGTATATCCATATCGGCTTGTCTCCGCGCCTTATAGCGCGGCCTGCCACGGCTTGCCAAGCAAGCGGCGGCGCCCAAATATAGCGGCGCGGAGGTGAAAGGCCCGAGATGTTGACGCTAACCGGCGGACGATTTGCGGTGTTGGAGGATCGCGGTATTCTCGCGATCGGTGGTCCAGACCGGGTGAGCTTTCTCCAAGGCCTTGTTTCCAACGATGTCGCGCGGGTCGGTCCTGATCGCGCAATCTATGCCGCGCTGCTGACCGCACAGGGCAAATATCTGCACGATTTCATACTGGTTGAGCACGACGAGACGATCTGGCTCGACGGCGAGGCGGCACGACTCGCCGACTTGATGCGGCGCCTCACCATGTTCCGGCTACGTGCGAAGGTAAGGCTTGACGGGCGCCCGGATCTTGCAGTCGCCGCGGTATTCGGCGCCAAGCCGACAGGGCTGCCGGACGAGCCAGGTGCGGCGCGAACCTTTGGTGAAGGCAGCGCTCTTGTGGACCCCCGCCTGGCCGATCTGGGATTACGGGTGATCCTACCGCGCACCCAAATCCGCGAGGTGCTGAGCGAAGCCGGCGCAAGCGAGGTCGAGTTCGCCGAATACGACCGGTATCGCCTTGAACTCGGTGTGCCCGATGGCAGCCGCGATCTCGTGCTCGACAAAACGATCCTGCTTGAAGCGGGATTCGACGAACTGCATGGCGTCGATTGGAACAAGGGCTGCTATATCGGCCAGGAACTGACCGCCCGCACCAAATATCGCGGCCTGATCAAAAAGCGCTTGTTCCCGGTCAAGCTCGACGGCGCCGCACCGGAACCCGGCGCGATCGTCACGCTCAACGGCCACGAGGCAGGGGAAATGCGTTCCAGCCGCGACGATATCGGCCTGGCACTGCTGCGTCTGGAGGCGGTCGCTATTCACGAGGTACTGATGGCCGGCGATACGATTATCCAACCGCTGATGCCCGACTGGATGCGCCTGCCCAAGTAACCCTTACGCCGTCGATGCGATCTCGTCCTTTGCCAATTCGGCTTGCGCCGCCGCGAGTCGTGCGATCGGTACCCGATATGGCGAGCACGACACATAATCGAGCCCGATATCGTGGCAGAAGCGGATCGACGCCGGATCACCGCCATGCTCGCCGCAAATCCCCAGCTTTAGCCCAGGCCGCGCCGAGCGGCCGCGCTCGGCGGCGATCTTGATCAACTCGCCGACCCCAGTCGTGTCCAGCGTCACAAACGGGTCCTGCTCGAAAATCCCCATGCGCTGATAGGCGCCGATAAAGCTCGCCGCGTCGTCACGCGACAGGCCGTAGGTGGTCTGCGTCAGGTCGTTGGTGCCAAAGCTGAAAAACTCCGCCGATTTGGCGATCTCGCCGGCCAGCAGCGCGGCTCGGGGCAGTTCAATCATCGTACCGACCGAATACAGCACCTTGATCTCTTCCCGCTCCATGATCTCCTTGCCGACGCGATCGACCATCTCCTTGAGGATGTCGAACTCGCACCGGGTCGCGATCAGCGGCACCATGATCTCGGGATGGACCGCGTCCTTGGCCTCCTTCGCCGCGGCGCAGGCCGCCTCAAAGATCGCGACCGCCTGCATCTCGTAGATTTCCGGGAAGGTGATCCCCAGCCGACAACCGCGATGACCGAGCATCGGGTTGGTCTCGTGCAGCGCCAGCGCGCGCTGCCGCACCTCGCCGACCGTCTTCTCGGTCACCCGCGCCATTTCCTCGAACTCGGCGTGGGTTTTCGGCAGAAACTCGTGCAGCGGCGGGTCGAGCAGCCGGATCGTCACCGGCAGACCGGCCATGATCTGGAAAATCTCGATGAAATCGGCGCGCTGCATCGGCAGCAGCTTGGCGAGCGCGGCACGCCGCCCACGTTCCTCGTCGGCCATGATCATTTCGCGGATCGCGCCGATGCGGTCCGCCTCGAAGAACATGTGCTCGGTGCGTGACAAGCCGATGCCCTCGGCGCCGAAACTGCGCGCGGCGCGGGCGTCGGTCGGCGTTTCCGCGTTGGTGCGTACCTTGAGGCTGCGCAGCTCATCGGCCCAGCCCATCAGCGTCGCGAAATCGCCGCTGAGCGTCGGCTCGATCGTCGGCACCTCGCCCTCGATGACCTCGCCGGTCGAGCCGTTGAGCGTGATGAGGTCGCCGGCCCGCACGATGACGTTGCGCACGGTCATCGTCCCGGCGTTGTAGTCGATGCGCAGATCGCCGGCGCCGGCGACGCAGGGCCGCCCCATGCCGCGCGCGACGACGGCGGCGTGGCTGGTCATACCGCCGCGCGCGGTGAGGATGCCGCGCGCCGCATGCATGCCGTGGATGTCCTCGGGGCTGGTCTCGACCCGGACGAGAATCACCGCCTCGCCGCGAGCGGCGCAGCTTTCCGCCTCCTCGGCGGAGAACACGAGCTTTCCGGAGGCCGCGCCCGGCGATGCTGGCAGGCCGCGCGTCAGCACGTTGAGCTTGGCGTCGGGGTCGAGCATCGGATGCAGCAGCTGGTCGAGGGTGTTCGGCTCGACCCGGCGGATCGCCTCCTTACGGTCGATCACGCCTTCCTCAACGAGATTCACCGCGATCTTCAGCGCGGCCGGCGCGGTGCGCTTACCGGTGCGCGTCTGCAGCATCCACAACCGGCCGCGCTCGACCGTGAATTCGATGTCCTGCATGTCGCGATAGCGGTCTTCCAACTTGTCGCGCACCTTGAGCAACTCGCCGAACACCGCCGGCATCACCTCTTCCATCGCCGGCAGATCGGAGCTGTTGGCCTTCTTGCCGGCGATGGTCAGCGATTGCGGCGTGCGGATGCCGGCGACGACATCCTCGCCCTGCGCGTTGACCAGAAACTCGCCGTAGAACTCGTTGGCGCCGGTCGAAGGGTTGCGGGTGAAGGCGACGCCGGTCGCGCAATCATCACCGCGATTGCCGAACACCATCGCCTGGACGCTGACCGCGGTGCCCCATTCTTCCGGGATATTGTTGAGCCGGCGATAGGTGATCGCGCGCGGGTTCATCCACGAGCCGAACACCGCGCCGATCGCGCCCCATAGCTGCGCTTGGACATCCTGCGGAAACGGCTTGCTGGTTTCACTTTGGACGATGTCCTTGAACCCGGTGGCGATCGCTTGCCAGTCTTTCGCCTTCAAGTCGGTGTCGAGCGTTACCCCGGCATCGATCTTGTAGTCGTCGATCACCGACTCGAAATGGTGGTGCTCGATGCCGAGCACGACTTCACCGTACATCTGCAGAAAGCGGCGATAGCTGTCCCAGGCGAACCGCTCGTCGCCGCTGATTTTCGCCAGGCCCGCGACGGTCTCATCGTTGAGACCGAGGTTGAGCACCGTGTCCATCATGCCCGGCATCGATGCGCGCGCGCCCGAGCGCACCGAAACGAGCAGCGGGTTTTTCGCGTCGCCGAGTTTGGCGCCGATCGCCTTTTCGATGGCGGCCAGCGCCACGGCGACCTGGCTCTCCAGCTCGTCCGGATATTGGCGGCCATTGGCGTAGAAATGGGTGCAGACCTCGGTGGTGATCGTGAACCCCGGCGGCACCGGCAGCGCGAGGCTCGACATCTCGGCGAGATTGGCTCCCTTCCCCCCCAAGAGGTTGCGCAGATCGGCGCTGCCCTCGGCCGCGCCGCCGCCAAAGCTGTAGACCCATTTCGTCCGGTTGGTCGTCATGGGTTGGCTACCCCTCGATTTGGGAGAAATCGGCGATCTGGTTCATCGTCGCGCGAATACGCGCGAGAAGCCGCAACCGGTTCTCGCGCAATTCTTTTTCTGGGACGTTAACGGTCACCTTTTCGAAAAATTCATCAACGGGGCAGCGCAACTCGGCCAGCGCCGCCATCGCCTCGTCGAACGCCTCCTTCCTCGTGATGTCCCTAACCCTGGTGCTGGTGGCTGCGAGCTGCTGCTCAAGTAGTTGCTCCTCACGCTGATTTAATTTGGAGCTATCTACATCGCCTTCAGTCCACCCACCTTTGCGGGATTCAATCATCACGATATTAGCGGCACGACGATACGCGATTAGCAGATTGGCCCCATCATCTGTTTTGAGAAAGCGATCCAACGCTTCCACCCGCGCCATTATGCGGCACAGATCGTCATCCGCACCAATTCCGCCCGGTCCGATCTGCCAAAAAGCTGCTGAGATGAGATCGTGGCGAACACAGTTCGCCCGCAAATGCACCTTCAGTCTATCGGCTATAAATACAAGCGCATTACCAGTCTCACGATCTTGCTCGCCCAGCGCCGCCGCAACCATGTTAAGTGGTTCATAGAGCGCTATTCTTAGCTTATCCTCTTCGATTATTCGAATAACCCCAAGGGCCGCACGCCGAAGAGCGAATGGATCGCCTGAACCAGTCGGCGGTTCGTCAGCCCAATAAAACGCAGCTACAGCATCGATCTTGTCGGCGAGGGCGACGACGATGCTCTCCGGGGAGGTCGGACAGGTATCGTTCGGGCCGAGTGGCTTGTAATGGTCGGCGATGGCGTCGGCGACGCGCGGGTCTTCGCCGCCGTTGAGCGCGTAGTAGCGCCCCATGACGCCTTGCAGTTCGGGGAACTCGCCGACCATGCCGGTCGACAAGTCGGCTTTCGCGAGGCGAGCGGCGCGGACGCAGCGGGATTTGAACGTTTCAATCTCGTCATTCCCGCGCAAGCGGGAACCCAGGACCGCAGATTCCGTCGCTTGCCCCTGGGCCCCCGCTTTTGCGGGGGTGACGAACTGAGGGGCTAACTGGTCGGCGAGATACGCGGCCAACTTCTCCATGCGCTCGACCTTGTCGTAAACGCTGCCGAGCTTTTCGTGGTAGATGCGCTGCTTGAGCGCCTCGACGCGCTCTTCCAGCGAGGCCTTGCGGTCTTGGTCCCAGAAAAAGCGGGCGTCGGAGAGGCGGGCGCGCAGTACGCGTTCGTTGCCGGCGGCGATTGTCTTGCCGTCGTCCGGCGTCAAATTGTTCGCAACAAAGAGGAAACGCGGTGCCGGTGTCCCGTCCGGGTTGAGGCAGGAAAAATATTTCTGGTGCGTCCGCATCGCCGTCGCCAGCACCTCGGGCGGCAGGCCGTCGGGCAAAGGCCGCACAAAATCTGCGTCGATCGACCCCATCAACACAACCGGGCACTCGACGAGGCCGGTTACTTCCTCAAGCAACCCCTCGTCGTCTTTTAGCCGAAGGCCGGCCTTCGTGACCTGATCTTGCAGTTGATCTTTGATCTGCCGGCGGCGTTCGGCGCGGTCCAGCACGACATGCGCTTTCGCCAGTTTCTCGCGGTAGTCGGCGGCGCCCGTCACCAAAATCTCCCCGGGCGCCAGAAAGCGATGGCCGCGCGTCACGCGTCCGACCGGCACCTCGCCGAGCGGCAGGCCCACCACCTCGCCATTAAACAGGCAGACGATTGAATTGAGCGGCCGCACCCAGCGCAGGCTCGATGCCGGGTAGCGCATCGATTTCGGCCACGGGAGCGCGGTCATCGCCGCGAGGAGCAATTCGGGCAGCACTTCGACCGTCGCGCGGCCGGGCTGGTTCAGCACCGCGAAATAGAATTCCCCGCGCCCTGTGTCGCGCATCTCGCATTGCTCGATCGATGTGAGCCCCGCGCCGCGCAGAAAACCGTCGATCGCCTGTTGCGGCGCGCCAACTCGCGGGCCACGGCGTTCCTCGCTGCGGTCAGGCTGGCGCGCAGGGATGCCGTCGGCGATCACCACCAGCCGGCGCGGTGTCACATGACCTTCGATCGCCGTCGCGGGGATACCAGCGGCCGCCAGTCTGTCGCGGACCAGGCCCGTCAAGTCCTCGATCGCCCGCGCCTGCATGCGCGCCGGTATTTCCTCGGAGAGGAGTTCAAGCAGGAGTTCGCCGGTCATCGGGTCCCGACAGGCAGAGCTTTGTAGACCGTCATGGCCGGGCATGACCCGGCCATCCACGGAGGTCTCCGGGTGGGGTCACAAGCTAGCTCGTGGATGCCCGGAACAAGTCCGGGCATGACGACGGAGAGAAAGCGGGGCCAGCTCACCGCTCCGCTCCCGCCAGCCAGGCCTCGCAGCAGGCTTTCGCCAAGGCACGGACGCGGCCGATATAGGCGGCGCGCTCGGTGACGCTGATCACCCCGCGGGCGTCGAGTAGGTTGAACAGATGGCTCGATTTCAGGCACTGGTCATAAGCCGGCAGCGGCAGCGGCGAGCTGTTTCCGGCGCCATCGCCAAGATTCAGCAGCGCATTGCATTCGCGCTCTGCATCGGCGAAATGTCGGAACAGCAACTCGGTGTCCGCGCGCTCGAAATTATAGGTCGAATATTCCCACTCGGCGCGCTTGAACACGTCGCCATAGCTGATACGGCCCGGGCCCTCGATCCCGTTGAAATTGAGGTCGTAGACATTCTCGACGCCCTGCGCGTACATCGCGAGGCGTTCTAGGCCATAAGTCAACTCGGTCGAGACGGGGTCGCATTCGATGCCGCCGACCTGCTGGAAATAGGTGAACTGGCTGACCTCCATGCCGTCGAGCCATACCTCCCAGCCGAGTCCCCAGGCCCCTAGCGTCGGGCTCTCCCAATCATCCTCGACAAAGCGGATGTCGTGGCGCGAGGCGTCGATGCCGATGGCCGCGAGGCTGTCGAGATAACGCTGCTGGCTGTCGGCCGGCGCCGGTTTGAGGATCACCTGCAACTGGTAATAGTGCTGCAGCCGGTTGGGGTTGTCGCCGTAGCGGCCGTCGGTCGGCCGCCGCGACGGCTGGACATAAGCGGCCTTCCACGGTCGCGGGCCGAGCGCGCGCAGCGCCGTCGCCGGGTGAAACGTGCCGGCGCCGACTTCCAGATCCAGCGGCTGCAGGATCACGCAGCCTTGCGCCGCCCAATAACGCTGCAATTCTAGGATAAGGCCCTGAAATCCGCGCGGCTTATTGAGCGTCGCCATGATCGCCTACCTCAGCGCGGCCGTGGACAATCCGCCCGGCCGCAATGCCGCGCGCTGGCCGCGATATAGGCCCCGCAAACGTTGCAGGCGACGAGATCCTCTGCCTGGACCACCTGGCGCGGTTGCGGCGGGTGCTGTGGCCCCGCCGCGGTGCGACGTGGCGGCTGCTGCGAGCCGAGCCGGTTGAACGCTTTCACGACGTGCCACGCGGCGAATACCACGATCAGAATGACAAAGAGCTCGGGAATGCCAGCGAACATCTGTGTGGTTTAGGATCGGCCGGCCTTGCGGTCAAGCAAGGCTACAACCCAAAGTGCGCCCAGAGCAGCCTCGCTTCGAGCCAATCGGCGAGATCGGCGACAAAGCCCAATCCCACAGTGTCGATCCCGCGTTGCGGGCGCGAAAACGGCCAGCGGCGGCGACGCTCGCCGGCGACCGGCACCAGCCGCACGCGCTCGCCAAACCGTCCTCGCATCACCGAACGCAGGTCACCAATACCATCGACAAGGCCTTTTTCCAGCGCCATGCGGCCCGTCAGCACATCGCCGCTGAATAGCGTTTCGTCGGAAGCGTCGATCTTGCCGACGCGGCGGTGCTTCACATGATCCTTGAAGGCGGCGTGAATGTCGCCCTGCAGCGCGGACAGACGCTCGATGTCCTGCTCCCGTTCTGGCAGGAACGGGTCGAGCAAGGACTTGTTCTCGCCTGCGGTGTAAAGCCGGCGCTCGACGCCAAGTCGGTCGATCAGCCGGGTAAAGCCAAACCCGCTGCTCACCACCCCGATCGAACCGACGATCGAGGTTTCCTCGGCATAGACCTCGTCGCCGGCCAGTGCCAGCCAATAGCCGCCTGAGGCGGCCACATCCTCGGCAAAGGCAAAGACCGGCAGATGCTTCTCGTCGGCCAGCGCGCGGATGCGGCGATAGAGCAGCGACGATTGCGCGGGCGAGCCGCCCGGCGAATTGACGACGATCGCCACCGCGACGGCGCGCTTCATCTTGAAGGCCCGATCGAGCGCCCCGGCATGGCTGGCGAGCGAGATCGTCCCACGCCATTGCCGGGCGGCGATCACGCCGTCAAAGCGTAAGACTGGCACGACTGGCGGCGGGTCGCGAAACCGCTCGATAACTTCCGATATGCTCATCAGACGAAGATGGTGACCGCGCGGTCAGAATGCGAGCGCGTGTCCGCCCCGCAGCACCGCTTCCGCGGCGTCGGAGAACCGCCCATCCGCCTCATGCAGTACAAGCCCGACCGCGAGCCGCGCCGGCGCCGCCACCTGTTTGCGGGCACGGACGATAATCCGGCTGGCCGGCTTCCCCTGCCCCGGCCAGAGCGGAAATATTACGACCTCGCCGGCGCGCCCAGCGATCCGCCCGAGCAGCGCATCGATCCGGTCGGCGCGATGGATGAAGGTGATCGTTCCTTTTGGCTTGACCATCGTCAGCGCGAACCGGATCCAATCGCCAAGCGCGGCGTCGCCTTCGATCGTGGCCTCGGCGCGCGCCGGGTTCGGCGTTTCGTTGGCACGCGCGCGGTCGAGATAAGGCGGGTTCGCGATCACATGATCAAACACGCCGGCGCTGATCCGAGGCGGCGGGTTGAGGAGGTCACCGACCATTACGGAGGCGCGCGAGGCCATGCTGTTGAGGATAATGTTGTCGCCCGCGATACGCACAAGGTCACGCTGGCGCTCGATGCCCGTGACACGGCAATGCGGCTCCCGCGCCGCGACGCAAAGCATCGCCGCGCCCGTACCGCAGCCGATGTCGAGCACCAGTTGACTTGTCTCGACCGGCACCGAGGCGGCCAGAAAAATCGGGTCGATCGAGACGCGTGCTCCGTCGACCGGCTGCCGTAGGCGCACGCGTCCCCCGAGCAGCGCATCCTCGCTGACCGAAATGCCATCTTCGGGCATTGTCATATCTGCGCGTCCGCCTCGGCGATGAGACGCTGCGCGCGGTGGTGATCGCGCTCCTGGACCATCAGCCGCCGCTGAATTGCTCCGATGCTGCCTTCAACCAGGCTGGTATGCTGGTCAAGCACGAGGCAGTCGATCCCGGCATCCGCCAACAGCGCCTGGATCCAGGACAGCCGCACGAGATCGTTGGTGCGCAGCAGCTCCTTCATCGCGGTCGCGTTCGTCCTTGTTGGCGGCGCATCACTGGAATGGGCCGGCTCTTGACCGATGACCGTCGCACTCTATGCTCGCACGAGTTCGCGCGCGTCAAGCCACCCGCCGAACCAAGTTGCCGCCCAGGAGTAGCCGTGGCGCCTGCCCTGCCGAAGATCGATCGCGCGACCGAGCCGTCAAAGCCGTCGCTCGACCCGCTGTTTCGGCTGTTGTCCGCCGATCTGAGTCGGGTCAACGCGCTGATTGTCGAGCGTATGCACAGCCCGATAGCTCTGATTCCGCAACTGGCTGGGCATATCGTCTCGGCCGGCGGCAAGCGACTGCGCCCGTTGCTGACGCTCGCCTCCGCCCGGCTTTGCGGTTATCGCGATGGCGAGCGGCATATTGCGATCGCGGCCGTCGTCGAATTCATCCACACTGCGACCTTGCTGCATGACGATGTCGTCGATGCCAGCGAACTGCGCCGTGGCCGCGACACCGCCAATGCCGTCTGGGGGAATAAGCCGGCCGTGCTGGTCGGCGATTTTCTCTTTGCCAGGGCATTTCAGCTGATGGTCGGTGACGGCTCGCTCAAGGTGCTCGACATCTTGTCGCGCGCCGCCTCGGTCATCGCGGAGGGCGAGGTCCGCCAATTGATGACCGCGAACGACACCGCGACCTCGGAAGAAGATTATCTCGCGGTAATCGAGGCGAAGACCGCCGCCCTTTTTGCCGCCGCCGCCCGCGTCGGCGCGGTGCTCGCCGATCGTCCACTCGAAGAAGAGTTGGCGCTCGAGCGCTTTGGCCACAATCTCGGCGTGGCGTTCCAGCTCGTTGACGATATGCTCGACTTTTCGGCGAGCGAGGCCGAACTTGGCAAAGCGATTGGCGATGATTTTCGCGACGGCAAAATCACCTTGCCGATCGTTATCGCCTTCGCCCGCGGCGATGCCGACGAACGCATGTTTTGGCGCCGCACGCTCGAATCCGGCGAGCAGGGGCCGGGAGACCTCGAACGCGCGTTGGGAATTCTCGAACGGCGGGGCGCATTGGCAGAAACGCTGGCGCGGGCAAGGGCCTATGCCGGAGCTGCGATCGACATGCTCGACCGTTTCCCAGATGGCCCGCTGCGCCGCGCGCTCGCTGAAGCCGCGGCATTCGCCACCGAACGCGCGTTTTGACGCCCCGCTGGTTCTTGAACTTGAAAACGCCGCTACCAATTGCGGAAATCCGTTATTGGCGCTATAGACCGCGCCCGGTCGGCGGAGTGTAGCTCAGCCTGGTAGAGCACTGCTTTCGGGAGGCAGGGGCCGGAGGTTCAAATCCTCTCACTCCGACCATTAAATCAATCAGTGGCGATCGGACTTACGACGAAAATAACGTGCGGCAACCGCCGCGAGCCTGATGGCTGCGCTTCGCGTTGCTGGCGGGCCCGGTCGATAGAGGCGTCCGCAAGAACCTTCTGACCCGTCCGATGGACGACGAGGCTACTGCTTTCCGGGTAAATCCAGGCCGGCCGGGTTCTTCTCTGGGACACCGCAGTCTGACCGCACGAGCTGGAAAAACTGCCCCCGCCGCACGCCTCGACCCGGTTGTCCTACTTTGTTCCGCGCTCGTCACCCGCCATGGCGGGAAACCATTCTCAAGGCCTGAACGAGCGGCAGCCCGTCCGAAACGTGCGACACCCAGCCCCCATCGGCACCGCAGTCAGAACAATCTTCGCCTACCGACAAGCCAATCACCCCACCTGTAAGGTCGGCATCGCAGCGACTTCGGCGATTGCGCTGCGGTTGCTCAAACCTTTCAGCATGCCGTCACGATTCTCAAAGGCTTCGCGATCACTTCCGACCGGGAACCGGCGCGCAGTTCGCTGATCTCGCCGCCGCTTATAGCCGCCACAAGGCCATCATGGATGGCGACGGCCCTGGAGCAATTCGCGTTGGAGACGAGCACATCAGCTGGTCGGTTCAGGCGCTGCGGCCGTCTGAGAGCGTCAGTCACTGAGCATTGACAACTAATCGAAATAAAACATAAGCTGACATTGCTAAACTGACGAGATTTCGATGACAGCAGCGCGAGGTGTGACATTGAGCGCTACCATCGGTTCCCCGGCCCTTTCCGTTGTCGAGACTGCCTTCACGGGATCGCCGCCGCCCGTTGCGCGTATACGAACTAAACAGGCACCAGATGCGCCATGGCAGACCCGCCTTGCTGAGGGCCTCCCGGACGAATTCGACTACTTTGCGGAAATCGAGGGCCGGTTGCCCCGCACGCTAGCGGGTACGCTCTACCGCAACGGTCCAGGATTGTTCGAGCGGGCCGGCTTTCGTAAACGGACAATTCTCGACGGAGACGGGATGATCCGCGCGACGACGTTTGCGGATGGCAGAGCGCGCTTTCGGAACCGCTTCGTGCGCACGGCAAAATATGATGCGGAAGAGAAAGCCGGAACCTTTCTCTATCCGACCTGGACGACGCCGGCCCCGACGAACCGATCGTGCATTCCCAACCACAGCCAGGCCGGGGTGATGGCCGTGGTAAAAGCGGGCGTTCTGTATGCGTTCGACGAAATCGGCTCGCCATGGGCCCTTGACGCGCCGTCGCTGGAGACGACCCAACAGCTCGACCCGTTCGAGGGCGAACCCGGTACCGGTCCCACCAACTACAAGGCGCACAGCAAGACCGATGGAACAAGCGGCGAGTGGGTACTCGTCGGCCAGGGCGGCCGGAAGAATTCAGAACTCCACGTTTTGGTAAAGGACCGCGCAGGAAGACAAATCCGACACGTGGTGCATTCCAATCCGTGCCGATCAGCGTACTTTCATGATTTCTTTTGGGCGGCGCCCTACGTCGTCTTTCACCTGCATCCGGCCCTGTTGTCACCGCTGACCATGTTCGCGGGTTTGCACTCTTTTGCCGATTGCCTCGCCTGGAAGCCGGAACGCGGCAGTCTGCTGCTCGTGGTCGACACGACAGGGAAGCGACCACCGGTGACCCTGGAGGTGCCCGCATCCTGGATGTGGCACTCGCTTAACGCCTACGTCTTCGGCGATACGATTGTGGCCGACTTCGTCGGCTACGACGCACCAGACCACTTTCTCGGACCCGAGGCGGCGTTTCGAGCAATCATGCACAGCCGGCTCGGCCGGGCGACATCACCCGGAACCGTCCGGCGCCTGACCATCGATCTCCGTTCCCGCCGCGCACGCCTCGAAACGATCGCGCAGGGCCGCTACGAGTTTCCGGTCGTCCCGCAGTCGCGATCGGGGCACCGTCATCGATACGGCTATGTCGCGTCGCAAGGCGCCGATGAGGGCTGGTTCCACGACGGACTAGCGCGTCTCGACACGGATACCGGCGAATCGGCAGCCTTTCATTTCGGAGAGGGGCATTACGTGGGCGAACCAGTCTTTATCCCCGATCCCGATTGGCCGACCGACGAAGCAATTGGCGAGGATCACGGCTTTCTCGTTGCCGAAGTGCTCGATGGGCGGCGCGGGATCAGTTTCCTGGCGCTTTTTGACGCCGAGCATGTGCCGGATGGACCGTTTGCAAAGGTCCATTTACGGCACCACCTGCCGTTCAGTTGCCATGGCTGGTGGGAGACAGCCTGATCGGATTTCAGCGCGGGCAGCGATCAGGGCGACACCAGCTTTCCTGTAGGATATGATCGAGCAATCAACATTTTACCCCGTAGTTGCCCGACAACATGCCCCAGAAGCGAGCAGCAGCCAGCGGTCGGACCTATACGATCTCACTAGCGAACCGCAAGGCACGCGGGTCCGGTCACGAACGGTTCGGCGAAATTCTTACGGCGGCACGAGAACTCTTCCTCGAACACGGCTTCGAGAATGTCTCGACTCGCAAGATCGCCGAACGGGTTGGGATTTCCCAGACCGCTCTCTTCACCTACTACAAGACAAAGGACGACATCCTCAACAAGCTGATCCGCGATGCGTTTGAGGAGCTGGATCGGGCCATCGAACAGGTGGATCGGACAGCGACGGACAGTCAGGACTGGTTGCGTCGCCGCATCGCAGGGTATGTCGCCTTCGGTCTCAACCATCCGGATGAGTACCGCCTCGCCTTCATGGTGCTGAAGACATACCGCAAACCCTACAACGTCGAGCAGCCTGAGGAGCTAAGCGAAGGTACGCGGGTCGCGGTGCCGATCTTTCTGCGCCTGGTCGCAAAGATCGACGAGGCGATCGAGGCCGGACTGATCCGAAGCGACCTTGGCTCACCCATGCTTGTAGCGCAAGCGCTGTGGGCGTCGGTGCACGGCCTAGTCGCCGCGCTTATCGCGAGACCCCGCCCGGACTTTCCCTGGGAAGAGGTCGATGACCTGGTTCGAGTTCAAACCGATATGCTGCTGAATGGGCTGCTCAAGCGTCACTAGAACACCGCCGGCCGGGAGATCAACCACTCCAAAGCGTCCCGAAATGGACGACGCCGCTGGGACAAGACGAACACGCTGACCGAGGTCATCATCGGCCGTATCGGCGACCACAAGCCGCTCCGGCCGCTCGCCATCTACCAGGCGATCGGCGCTCAACTCGCGAACGCAAGCCGGCCGCGATATATCCGGCCGGCAACGGCGCCTCCGCTTCGGCGAGCCGCAAGCATAGTCGCGACGGCGACCAGGTGTGTCGCCAAGCATTCGGGGATCAGCCCATCCGCCGCAATTGCATATCCTATCAAGCGGCTCGCAAGGTACCACGTGGTGTCCGGGTCGCCGTACCTTGCCGCGGGCAACACGCGCCAGCCCGTGGCGCCCTGTCTTGATTTGGCCCTCAGTCTTAGTGCGGCTACGTCGGGAAGGCAGGGGCCGGAGGTTCAAATCCTCTCACTCCAACCAATCTCATCTTTGACTCAGGCAGCATTCGCCCCCGACCGTCATCGATGATCGGGGGCGTTGTTTTTGTTTTTTCAGGTTTTTTTTGTTTTTTCAGCAGGACAGCGGCTACTCCCAGAAGGCCATCACGATCTTGTTGTCGCCGTCGAGGATCAGGTTGATCCGGTTGGGATTGTGGACCATGCCCTTGACCCCGTGCGTCGGGCCGATGGACCGATAATCCGGGGGTAGGTCACCACCGTAGATAATGTCGGGGCCCGGCTGACCCTGGCCCTTGTCGACAAACTTCTTGCCGATGCAATCCTTGCAATCGCTCTTCTTGATCTGCCACTGAACGCTGCCCGTCATCTGCTTTAATTCAAGTGCGTTGCCGAAGGCACGCACCCGGATACCCTTGAAACTGGTCGACGGGTCGAGCTCGAATGTCGCGCTTACCGGCATGAAGCCCTCGGCTTTCTGCGATTGCTGAGGACTTGTCGCGATGAATTGCAGATCGAGAATGTCGTCGGTCGGCTTACCATAGAAAAACGGGACAAGTTCCGGGTTGCTCCAACCGGCCGAGCTGGTCACTCCGGTCACCCGCAGGATCATCTCTTTAGGATCGAGCGTCGCGTGCATCACTTCGATCCCCGTCACGTAGAGCACCGGCACTTCAAGCGGACGGGTCGAACCTGCCGGCCCAGCGGCGTTCTGGTCAGCCCCTTGCGGCTGGTAGCCGAGCGACGAGGTATCTTGCCCCTGCCCGGACGGCGGTGCCGATTGCGCGAAGGCACCAGCGCAGAGCCCCAGCGAAAGAACGGTACCCGCTGCGATCGCGCTAAATCTTGGATATTTCATTGTCATCCCCATTCCCTGAAGTAAGCCCATTTCGCGCGAGCGGCCGTCGGACGGCCGCATCACAAACTTGGCGTGTTTTCGCGCGGCCATGGCGCGGCACTACCTCCGTCCAACGCTGGCATTCGTTCGAGCCGGTCTAATACAAGATCGGTCGCGCGCATTTTGGTCATCCGGCAATAGGTTGTCTCCGCACTGGCGAAGCTGCCGTTCTCGAAGAGCTTATTGACCGGCTCGCCGCCGCCGCAAACGCTGAAATACTCGCAGCGCTCGCGACACAAATCGATGCCGGCGTCGATCTCCGATTTCATCCGCTTGAGGAGCGGACTGCCCGCCATCTCGACCAGCCGATCGCGATTGACGTTGCCGAGCACGAAATCATGGTAATCCGGGTTTTTCAGCCCGAGCAATTCGGGCGAGAAGGTCGCGATATTGCCCGTCCAGTCCATGCTGGTGACGGCGAAGGGGGTCGCGAGCTGGTTCGAAAAGCCGGTTTCGCGCGGGCGAAAGATGTTGCGTTGCGCGTCATCGATCTCGCGGATGAATTGGATGCGGCCGGGGTGCGTCGCCGAGAGCCGCCAGAATTCGCTGAGGAAATCGTAGTACGCATCCTCGATCCCCACCTCGGCGAAACTCGCCGAACGATGCGCGCCTTCGCTTTCCTCGACATTGAAGCACACCTGTTCGATCCCCTCGGCGAGGTAGAAATCGAACATCTCGCGCGGCGCGGCGAGGCTTTCCGCAGTCAGCACCGTGATCGTGTGAAACGGCACGCCGTGCCGCTTCAGCCGCCGCAGACCGGCGATCGTCTTATCGAAGGTTCCGCGCCCGGAGCGGGTTACCCTGTTGCGATCATGCAGCCGTCGTGGCCCATCGATGCTGACCCCGACACTCACCCCGGTCTCGCCGATGAATTCGCACCACGAATCGTCGATCAGCGTGCCGTTGGTCTGGAACGAATGGCTGATTTTCAGACCGGCCGGCTTCAGCCGGTCGATCAACCCAAATGCCCGACGATAGAACGCGATCGGCAGGACGAGCGGTTCGCCGGCATGCCACACCACGCTGAGCCCCTGATCTGCCCAACCCGAGGCGAAGACCTGGGTGAACAGATTCTCCAGCGTCTCCGGCGCGACAACGGATTTGTTGCCGCGATCGGAGAGGTAACAGTAGCGGCAATCAATATTGCAAAACGGGGTAGGCTGGACGACGAGCAATTCAATCCGGGGCGTCGACTCGCCCAAGACCATCCCCCGTCGTCCGCAGGCCGAGAGCGGCGCTTACCAATTGCGCCAATAGTTCCGCCAGTTTGGCCAGTTATGCCAGTTGTTCCAGTTCGGCCAACCCCAGCCATAACCCCAATTGCCCCAAGCCAGACGTCCATCTGTTTTGGCAACTGCGGCCTTGGTCTCGTCCATGGCACTGACGGCGTCGCGTACCGTGGCAAGCCGCTCGGAAACCTTCTCTTTTTCGGCAAGCGAGGGATGTCCATCGGTCGGCGGTTCGCTTGCCGCGACGGGTGCCGCGGCACCCAGTGCCAGCGATACGCCCACGGCGCCGGCGGGAGCCAATTGTGTCAGGATCGTCTGATATTTCACCCGCAGCGACAATATATCCTCCTTCATCGGCGACCGTTGATCGGCCGTTTCGGTGTCCCGCGACCCGAAACGGAAGAGCTAGTACCCAAGCCCGGAAGAACGCCGAGCGCTCGGTGATACGTCATGATGGAGATAACAGTTCCCGGCCGCTCGTATATCGTTGCCACGCGACGGCGTCAATTTGGCGTCTACTCCCTTCGCCTAGTCCTTCGCGGTCCAGGGCGGAGCCAGCATGGCGATACGCGCGTAGACGGGACAGGTCTCGACATGTGCGCCGTCGAGATAGCCGAGGCTCATCAGAAACTCGTTGACGATCTCGCCGCCGGTGAACCGGAAGGTTTTTTTGAACAATTTGACCCATTCCTCGCGCGTTCGCGGGTGGTTGGCGCCAAGCCAGCCGGCAAACGAACCATGATCGAGTCGCAATTGCTGGATGCGTTTGGCGTTGTCGATGGCCGCCGCGATCTTCAGCCGGTTGCGGATGATGCCCGCATCATTCATCAAGCGTTCGACATCATTTGCGTCGAACGCTGCCACCCGATCGACCACGAAATGGGCATAGGCGGCGCGGAATGCAGCGCGCTTTCTGAGAATCGTCGCCCAGGACAAGCCCGCCTGGTTGATTTCCAGAACCAGCCGCTCGAACAGCACCGCCTCGTCGCGCGATGGAAACCCGTATTCTCCGTCGTGGTAAGGACCGTGCAGCGGATCTCCCGGCGCGGCCAGGCAATATGCGGCGCTCACTGCCCCCTACCCTCCGCGAAAGCTGATCCACGGTTCCTTGACGAGAATATAGATGCCGACCCAAAGCACCGCCGCGATGGCTGAGGTGATCGCTAGTTTTCGCCAGATATAGGGCTGTCTCGGCGCGCCGGTTCCGTAGCCCGCTTCCTCGGGAGCACTCGGCGTCACCCAGAGCGGCAGGATGGCGAACAGCACCACCCACCACGTCAGGACGTAGACGACGATGCCGGTGACCCAGCCCAATCACACCTCTTCCAGCTCGATCAGCGTGCCGCAAAAATCCTTCGGGTGTAGAAACAAGACCGGTTTGCCATGCGCGCCTAGCTTCGGTTCTCCATCGCCAAGCACCCGAGCGCCAGCGTCCCGCAATCCGTCCCGCGCCGCGCGAATATCGGCGACCTCATAACAGACATGGTGCATTCCCCCATCGGGGTTACGGGCGAGAAACCCGCGCACCGGCGAATCGTTACTAAGCGGTTCGAGCAGCTCGATCCGCGTATTACCGAGCTCGACAAACACCGCCGTCACCCCGTGCTCGGGAAGCGCATGCGCCGGCAGCACTTCGGCACCGAGCGTATCTCGATAGAGCGCGGCGGCGGCTTGGAGATCGGGCACGACGATGGCCACATGGTTGAGCTTGCCGAGCTTCATCCCTCGCCTCACAAGCGTACCACCTGCACCTCGATCAGCGCGCGTTTGCCGATCCGCTCGTTGATCGCCTTGCGCAGCGCGCGATTGGCCGCATCCTTGACCGCCGCGTCATCGCGCCCCATCGCCTTCGGCAGGGATTCGACGGTGGCGGTCACCGCGTCACGCAGCTTTGCCGTCATGTCGGCGGTCTCGCTCGCCTCGACAAGCCCAATCATTGCGATTTGCGGCGGCGCGGCGAGACCCCCGCCGCGATCGACGATAACCGTCGCCACCAGTCCGCCCTGATTGCCGACCCGCCGCCGCTGTTGCAGCGCGCTGCCGTTCAGCGGCAGCAGTCGCTTGCCGTCGCTGCCGACACGCCCCGCCGTCACCTGGCCTTCGACCGAGGCGCCCCGCGCGTCGAGGCGAACGACATCGCCATTCTCGATGATCAGCGCGTCGCCGACCTGGCACTCCATCGCCAAATCGGCGTGCGCCGCCAGATGCCGCGCCTCGCCATGCACCGGGATTGCAACGCGCGGCCGTACCATCTGGTACATCCGCACCAGCTCCGCGCGGCAGGGATGGCCGGACACATGGACAAAAAAATCGTCCGTGGTGACCACCTCAACGCCGAGCCTGACGAGGCCGTTTTGCAGCCGGGCGATCGCCTTGTCGTTGCCGGGGATGATGCGCGACGAGAAGATCACCACATCGCCCTCTTCGAGGACGATATGCGGGTGGTCATCGCGGGCGATGCGCGCCAGCGCGGCGCGTGGCTCCCCCTGGCTCCCGGTGCAGATGAGAACGATACGTTCGGCTGGTACGTAACCAGCCTCCTCCTCGGTCAGAAAACGCGGCACATCGGCGAGGTAGCCATTTTCACGCGCCGCCCTGTCTATCCGCCACAGCGAGCGGCCGATCAGCGCGACGTCGCGGCCATGCGCGCGCGCCGCATGAGCGATCGTCGACAGCCGAGCGACATTCGAGGCGAAACAGGCAACCGCCACCCGCCCCTCAAAACGGCCGATCAGCTCGGTCAGCGATTCACTGAGTTCCCCCTCCGAGCGCGACGAGCCGTCCACCAGCGCGTTGGTCGAATCGCCGACCATCGCCATAACGCCTTCATTACCAATGCGGATCAGCGAGTCTTCGTCGGTCACGTCGCCAACAAGCGGGTCCGGGTCGAGCTTCCAGTCGCCGGTATGGAGCACCGTCCCGGCGGGCGTGCGGATCGCGACCGCGTTGGGCTCGGGGATCGAATGGGTCAGTGTCACGAGTTCGAGGTCGAACGGGCCGATCGAAAACCGTCCCGACATCGGGACAACGTTGATCTTGGCGCGATGGGCAAGTCCGGCTTCCTCAAGCTTTGCGCGGAGCAGCGAGGCGGTGAACGGCGTCGCCCAGATCGGGCACTCGAGCTGCGGCCAGAGATACGGAATGGCGCCGATATGGTCTTCATGCGCGTGGGTCGCGACGATACCGAGCAGCTTTTCCCTGCGTTCGACGATAAAGGCTGGGTCGGGCATGATGACATCGACCCCGGCATGTTCCTCCTCGCCGAAGGTGACGCCGCAATCGAGCATCAGCCATTGGTCGCGGTAGGCGTAGAGGTTGAGGTTCATGCCGATTTCGCCCGAGCCGCCGAGCGGCACGAAATAGAGCCCCGTGTCGTCGCGCGCGAAAGCGCGGTCGAGCGCGGCGGCGACCGGTTCGGCGGCCGGTTTTTTCATCGATTGCGGTTGCGCCGATAGATCAGACGAAGCCCCCACAACGTCAGATCGGGATCGACTTTTTCGATCGACTTGGTCGCGCCGGCAAAGAGCGGCGCGAGGCCACCGGTCGCGACCGTGCCCATGGTCTCGCCACGCTCTTCGCGGATGCGTGAAACCAGCCCCTCAAGCATCCCGACATAGCCCCAGAACACACCCGATTCCATGGCCGAGATGGTATTGCGGCCCACCACCGCCGGCGGCTTCTTGATGGCGATGTGCGGCAACTGAGCCGCGGCCATCTCCAGCGCCTGCAGCGAAAGATTGGGCCCGGGCGCAATGATACCGCCGCAGTAATTGCCCCCTTTATCGACGACATCGAAGTTCGTTGCAGTGCCGAAATCGATGACCATCAGCGGTGTCTGGTAACGGTCTTGCGCAGCGACCGCGTTGGCGACACGGTCCGCGCCGACATTTTGCGGCGCCATGTCAACATCGAGCCCGATGCCGGGGTTGCAATCGGCGCTGCCGATGACCAGCGGCTCGCTATTGAGATAACGACGGCACAGCTGCAAGAGGTTGAAGCTCGCATCGGGCACGACATTGGCGATGACGGTCGCATCGATGTCGCCTGGGGTCAGCCCCGCCAGGGCCAAAAGCTGAGTGAGCCAGACGGCATATTCGTCGGCGGTGCGGCGGGCATTGGTCGAGACACGCCACGACGCACGCAGCGTATCACCCTCATAGACCGCGAAGACCGCATTGGTGTTGCCGGAATCGATCGCCAGCAGCATCAGGCGGCTCTCGCCGGGAAGACCTCGCCGGCGGCGATGCGGCGGCTATGCCCCGCCTGGTCGATCAACAGCGCGCCGTCATTATCGAGATCCATAAACCGCCCAGACAGCGTATCGCGTTCGAGACGCACGAGAATTTCCTCACCCAGTCCGGCCACACGAGTGAGCCAGGCTTCGCGGATTGATCCGAATCCTTGGTCGCGCCAAACTGTCAGCCAAGCCGCGAACCGGTGAATGAACGTCGTAACCATGGTCCGCGGCGCGATACCCGATGCGCCTTCCTCCACGAGCGATGTCGCCGCATATGGTGTGTCTTGCGGCGCTGAGACGAGATTGACACCCAGCCCAATAATCACGAAATCCGGCACATGGCCGCCGGCCATCTCGGTCTCAAGAAGGATGCCACAGACCTTCTTGCCGTCGATCAGTACGTCGTTTGGCCATTTGCAGCGCGGCATGATCGTCGGCGCAAGTGCCTTGATCGCATCCGTGATGCCTAGCGCCGCGACAAAGCCGAGCTGCGCAGCGGTCGCCGCGCGGCATTGCGGCCGCAGCAGCACCGAGGCATACAAATTCCCCAGCGGCGACATCCAGGCACGCCCGCGCCGACCGCGGCCGGCAGTCTGTCGCTCGGCTGTGACGACAAGCCCCTCGCCCGCTCCCTCGCGGGCCAGCCGCTTCAGTTCGTCATTGGTGCTGCCGATCGTCGGGTAGGCGATGAGCCGAAAAGGAGACGGCAGCGCCGCGTCCATCATTTCACGAAAAGCGAGGCGGCCGCGGCCTCGGCGCTGCCGACAAGCGGGTCGGGCAGCAGGAAGAAGAACATCGTCACCACCGCGGCAACGATGAGGACAGCCTTGATCTCGCCCGGCATCGGTTGATCGAATGCACCGGCCGGCTCGTCGAAATACATCACCTTGACGATGCGCAGATAGTAGAACGCCCCCACCACGCTGGTCACCACACCGATAATCGCAAGGCCGGTCAGGTGCGCGTCGATGGCGGCGAGAAAGATATAGAGCTTTGAGAAAAAGCCTGCGGTCGGCGGGATTCCCGCCATCGCGAACATGAAGATCGCCAGCGCCAGGGCCAATCCCGGCTGGGTCCGCGACAGCCCGGAAAGGTCGTTAATGCCCTCCATCATCCGGCCCTTCCGCCGCATGCTGAGGATCACGGCAAAGGTGCCCACATTCATAAACAAATAGATCGCCATATAGACGAGCACGCCGCGAATGCCGGCCGGGGTCGCCACGGCGATGCCGATCAGCGCGTAACCGATGTGGCCGATCGAACTATAGGCCATCAGCCGCTTGATGCTGCTCTGCGCGATCGCCGCCACCGCGCCGAGGATCATCGAGGCAACCGACAGGAAGATAACCACCTGCTGCCACTGCGCCAGCATCGCGCCGAACGGCTCGATCAGAAACCGCATGAACAGCGCGATCGCCGCCATCTTGGGCGCTACCGCGAAAAACGCCGTTACCGGGGTTGGCGCGCCCTCGTAGACATCCGGGACCCACATATGGAACGGCACCGCCGAGATCTTGAAGGCGATCCCCACGGTCACAAACACCATGCCGATGATAAGCCCGGCCGACGGCACCGTGACGCCGGTCAGAATCTTCGCGACCCCGATAAAGCTGGTGGTGCCGGCAAAGCCGTAGATCATCGAGGCGCCGTAGAGCAGCATCCCCGAGGACAGCGCGCCAAGCACAAAATATTTGAGGCCGGATTCGCTCGACCGTTGCGAATCGCGGTCGAAACTGGCGACGACGTAAAGCGCGAGGCTCTGCAGTTCGAGACCGAGATAGAGCGTGATGAGGTCGTTGGCCGACACCATGACCATCATCCCGGTCGTGGCGAGCAGCACCAATACAGGGAACTCAAACCGCGCGATGCGATGATCTTCGTTGTAGCGCATCGACATCACGATCGAGACAGCCGAGCCGATCAGCACCAGCGTCTTCATGAAGAGCGCGAAGCTGTCGGTCACGAACATCCCGTAAAATGCCGTGTTCCGACCGAAATCGGCTTTCGCCGCCAGGATCAGAATACCGATAAGCACCAGCACCGCCAGCCAGGAGACCAGTCGTGTCGAACCTTCGCCGCGGAAAACGCCGATCAGCAGCAGGACCATCGCGGCGCAGGCGAGGACGATTTCCGGCAGCGCCGGCAGAAGATTGAAAGCGGTGGTGGCGGGCATTGTGGGTTACTCGGCGCTGGCGCGCTGGCCAGCCTGCGCGGCGCCGACCTGCTGCACGAGGTTGTCGACCGACGCGCGGATCGGCAGGAGGAACGAACTGGGATAAATCCCCATCCACAGCACCAGCAGGAGCAGCGGTACGAACACCGCTTTTTCGCGCGGCGTCAGGTCGAGGATGTTGCGCAAATCCTCGCGGGTGAGCTTGCCGAAGATCACCCGGCGATAGAGGTAGAGCATATAGGCCGCGCCAAGGAACATCGCAGTGGCCGCGAGAAAGCACTCCAGCGTCGAGACGCGGAACGTCCCCAACAAAATCAGGAACTCGCCGACAAACCCGCTCGTGCCCGGCAAGCCGACCGACGCCAGCATAAAGGCCATGAAGATCGCCGCGTAGGCAGGCATGCGCTCGACCAGCCCGCCGTAGCGGCTGATATCGTAGCTGTGCATGCGGTCATAGAGGACGCCGACGCAGAGGAACAGCGCCCCCGAAACCAGGCCATGGCTCAGCATTTGGATGACCGCACCTTGCACCGCCTCGCTGGTCACCGCGAAGATGCCCATCGTCACAAAACCCATATGGGCTATCGACGAGTAGGCGATCAGCTTTTTCATATTGGTCTGCGCCAGCGCGACCAGCGAGGTGTAGATCACCGCAACCGCCGACAGCGTGAACATCAGCGGCGTGAAATAGTGCGAGGCCAGCGGGAACATCGGTAGCGAGAACCGCACGAAACCATACCCGCCCATCTTCAGCAGCACACCGGCGAGGATCACCGAGCCCGCAGTTGGCGCCTCGACATGCGCGTCGGGCAGCCAGGTATGGACCGGCCACATCGGCACCTTCACCGCAAACGACGCGAGAAATGCCAGGAATAGCCATTTCTGCAGCGCCAACGGAAAACTATGGTGGAGTGCTGCCTCGATATCGGTATTTCCCATCTGGAAATAGATCGCGAGGATTGCCAGCAGCATCAGCACCGAGCCGAGCAGCGTGTAGAGGAAGAATTTGAACGCAGCATAGACCCGGTTGTCGTGTCCCCACACCCCGATGATGAGGAACATCGGGATCAGCACGCCCTCGAAGAACACATAAAACAGGATGAAATCGAGCGAGCAGAACATGCCCACCATCAACGTCTCGAGGACGAGGAAGGCGATCATGTATTCCTTGACTTGACGGTGGATCGACACCCAGCTCGCGATGACGCAAAGCACTGTCAACAGCGTCGACAACAGCACGAAAAACAGCGAAATGCCGTCAATCCCCATGTGGTAATTGATCTGGAACCCGCCGATCTTGATCCAGCGCGCTTTTTCGACGAACTGAAAAGCGGCGGTCGACGGGTCAAAATCGATCCACAGCACAAGCGACAGCAGAAACACGATCAACGAGGTCGACAGCGCGATATTGCGCGCGTTGCGGGCGACGATGACCTCGTCGCCGCGCGTCGTCATGATAAAGCCGACGCCGACCAGCGGCAGAAACGTACACAGCGACAGGAGCGGCCAGTGGCTCATTTTTTTTCCTTTTGGGCGCTCACCGCGGGATCAGATACCAGGTGATCAGCGCGACGACACCGATCAGCATCGCAAAGGCATAGTGGTAGACATAGCCGGTCTGCAGCCGGCTCGCTTCCCGTGCCGCCTCCCTGGTGCCCGCGGCGATGCCATTGATGGTGCCGTCAACGATTGTCCCGTCGCCGGTCTTCCACAGCCCGTCACCCAGGCTGAACGCGCTGCGAACAAAGAGACGATCGTAGAGTTCGTCAAAATACCATTTGTTGAGCAGAAACAGATAAAGCGCTCGGAACTGCTTGGTCACCGCGGCCGGGATGCCAGGCTGGAGCATGTAGGCCCAGTATGCGACGGCAATGCCCCCCAGCGCGGCGATCAGCGGCAGATGCGCGAATACCGCGGGTATGTCCTCGGCGTGCCCGACGGAATCGTGCCCCGGCAGCACCAGGATTGCCGTTTGCCAGAATTTGACGCGATCCTCTCCGACAAAGAAAGGATCACCGAGCCAGCCGGCAAAGGTCGCGCCGGCCGCCAGCACGAACAGCGGCGCGAGCATCACCCACGGACTTTCGTGCACATGATGCGCGGTTTCCGCGTCGTAACGCGGCTTGCCGTGGAAGGTCATAATGATCAGGCGCCACGAGTAGAACGCCGTGAGGAATGCGGTGAACGTGCCCAGGCAATAGGAGTAGCGTCCCACTGCGGTTCCCGACGCCCATGCGGCCGAGATGATCAAATCCTTCGAGAAGTAGCCGGAAAACGGTGGGATTCCGCACAACGAGAGGCTGCCGATCCACATCAGCACATAGGTATAAGGGATTTTCTTCCACAATCCGCCCATACGCCGCATGTCTTGCTCGGCGCTCATCGCATGGATCACCGAACCGGCGCAGAGGAACAAGAGCGCCTTGAAGAAGGCGTGCGTGAACAGGTGGAACATCGCCGCACCGTACGCTGAGACGCCAGCGGCGAAGAACATGTAGCCAAGCTGCGAGCAGGTCGAATAGGCGATGACCCGCTTGATGTCGTTCTGCGCCATCCCGATCGTGGCGGCGAACATGCACGTCGTACCACCGATCACCCCGACCAGCGCCAGCGCACCCGGCGCGTATTCGAACATCGGCGACAGCCGCGACACCATATAGACGCCGGCGGTCACCATCGTCGCGGCATGGATCAGCGCCGAAACGGGGGTCGGCCCCTCCATCGCGTCCGGCAGCCAGGTATGGAGACCGAGTTGCGCGGATTTCCCCATCGCGCCGACAAACAGCAGGACACAGGCGAGGGTGAGCGCCGGCACTTGCCAGCCGAGGAAGTTCATCACGACATGGGTCGTCGCCGGCGCCTTGCCGAACACCGTGTCGAAATCAAGCGACCCAAAGATCACGAAGACCGCGAAAATGCCGAGCGCAAAGCCGAAATCGCCGACTCGGTTGACGACAAACGCCTTGATTGCCGCGGCGTCGGCTGTGTCACGGTCGTACCAGAAGCCGATCAGCAGATAAGAGGCGAGGCCGACGCCCTCCCAGCCGAAAAACATCTGCACGAAGTCATTGGCCGTCACCAGCATCAGCATGAAAAAGGTGAACAGGCTCAGATAGGACATAAAGCGCGGGATCGAGTGATCATGCGCCATGTAGCCGATCGAGTAGATGTGGACCATCGACGAGACGATTGTCACGACAAGGATCATCACCCCGGAGAGCGTGTCCATACGCAGCGACCAGGCGATATCGACCCCGCCGCTTGCGATCCAGGTGGCTAGCGTCACCACCTGCGGGCCCGTATGCTCCATGATGTCGCGGAAGACCAGGATGCCGAAGGCCGCCGACAGCAACAGCCCGCCGCAGGTGATCAGCTGCGAACCGCGATTGCCGATCGCCCGGCCAAAAAACCCGACGATCGCCGACGCCAACAACGGCAAAAAGACGACAAGTGCGATCACGGGCTCAGCCTTTCATGAGCCGGATGTCCTCGACCTGGATCGAGCCGCGGTTGCGGAAATAGACGACGAGGATCGCCAGCCCGATCGCGGCCTCTGCGGCCGCCACGGTCAACACAAACATCGCGAAAATCTGGCCGACAAGGTCGTGCAGCGTCGTCGAGAACGCGACGAAGTTGATGTTGACCGCGAGCAGCATCAGCTCGATCGACATCAGAATGATGATGACGTTCTTGCGGTTGAGAAAAATTCCGAAAATGCCGAGCGTAAAAAGGATCGCGGCGACGGTGAGATAATGCGCGAGACCGATCGTCATGTCCCTACTCCGCCGCTTCGGCTTCAGTGCCGGCACCGACGGGCACCTTGACGACGGCCACCGTTTCGGACCGCTGGCGAGCGAGTTGCTCGGCGATGACCTGGCGGCGCGTTCCGACGCGATGCCGCAACGTCAACACGATTGCCCCGATCATCGCCACCAACAGCACCATGCCGGCGAGCTGGAAGGCAAAGAAATAGCGGGTATAGAGGAGATCACCGAGCGCGCGCGTATTCGTAAAGCCGCTCGCGGTCGGAAGCGGCGCGGCGGCAACCGCTGAGACGTCCGGCGCGATCGCCCAACTGCCGAACACGAAGACCAGCTCAGCCAACAGGATAAAGCCGATCAACGCGCCGATCGGCAGATATTTCATCGCACCGCTGCGCAGCTGCGCGAAGTCGATATCCAGCATCATCACGACAAAGAGAAACAGCACCGCGACCGCGCCGACATAGACGATGACGAGGATCATCGCGAGAAACTCGGCGCCCATCAGAACGAAAAGCCCCGCCGCGTTGAAAAAGGCGAGGATCAGGAACAATACGGAATGCACCGGGTTGCGGGCCGAAACGACCATCACGCCGGAGGCGATCGCCACCGCGGCGAACACATAGAACATGATCGCGGGCAGGATCACCGGTAGGGCGCCTCAAGCGAGAGCGATTTGGCGATCTCCGCCTCCCAGCGGTCGCCATTCGCGAGCAGTTTGTCCTTGTCGTAGAAGAGCTCTTCGCGGGTTTCGGAGGCGAACTCGAAATTCGGCCCCTCGACGATCGCATCAACCGGGCAGGCTTCCTGGCAATAGCCGCAATAGATGCATTTCGTCATGTCGATGTCGTAGCGCGTCGTGCGACGGCTGCCATCGGCGCGCGGCTCTGCCTCGATCGTAATCGCCAGCGCCGGACAGATCGCCTCGCACAACTTGCAGGCGATACAGCGCTCCTCCCCATTGGGATAGCGGCGCAGCGCGTGCTCGCCACGGAAACGCGACGACAGCGGCCCCTTTTCATAGGGATAGTTCACCGTCACCGAGGGCTTGAACATATAGCGCAAGGTCAGCGCCATGCCCGACAACAGTTCGGAAAGCAGGAGGCCGCGTGCGCCGCGCGCGAAAAAACTCATCGATGGTCCCTCCGCCCCACCATTATCCCTCGCATACCCCTCGTCAATGACTTGGCACCCAACCCATCGCCGTCAACACCCCAGCCGTTAACACCAGCCAGAAGAGCGAGAGCGGTAGGAACACCTTCCAGCCGAGCCGCATCAGCTGGTCGTAGCGAAAACGCGGGAAGGTCGCGCGCACCCAGAGAAAAACGAACATCACGAACAGTATCTTGGCGATGAACCAGATCGGTCCTGGAATCCAGGTGAACGGCGCGAACGGCAAGGGGTTGAGCCAGCCGCCGAGAAACAGGATACAGGTCATCGCGCTGACCAGAATCATGTTGGCGTACTCGCCGAGGAAGAAGAGCAGCCAACTCATCGCCGAATATTCGACATGAAACCCGGCAACGATCTCGGATTCGCCTTCCGCCAGATCGAACGGCGCGCGGTTTGTCTCGGCAAGGCCCGAGATGAAGAAGACCACGGCCATCGGCAATAACGGGATCACGTACCAAATATGCTGCTGCGCGAGGACAACGTCGGAGAGGTTCAGAGAACCAGTACAGAGCAGCACCGTCACCAGTACAAAACCGATCGAGACCTCATAGGAAACCATCTGCGCCGCCGAGCGCAGCGCGCCGAGAAACGCGTAGCGCGAGTTCGACGCCCAACCCGCCATGATGGTGCCGTAGACCGACAGCGAACTGATCGCGAAGAGATAGAGAATGCCGACGTTGATGTTGGAGATCACCAGCCCCTTGCCGAAGGGAATGACCGCCCAGGCCACCAGCGCGAGGCCGACAGTGACGATCGGCGCTGCGATAAAGATGACGCGGTTGGCGCCGCTCGGAATGATGGTCTCCTTGTAGGCCATCTTGATCGCGTCGGCGAACGGCTGGAACAGTCCAAAAGGCCCGACCACGTTGGGACCCTTGCGTAGCTGTGCATACGCCAGAATCTTGCGCTCGGCGTAAGTGTAGTAAGCGACCGAGATCAGCAGCGGCACCAGCACGCAGAGGATTTCGGCGACCACGATCACCGTCGGCCAGACATATCCCCAGAAGAAATCAGCCATGGGTACCGGTCCGGGCCGCCGCGGCGCCGTTGACAAAGAGCGCGCTGCACTCGGCCATTGTCGGGCTGGCGCGGCTGATCGGGTCTGTCTTGTAGAAATCGGCGATCGGATAGGTAAACGGCGTCGCGGCGATCGGGCCGACCGAGCCGAAGCCGCCCCATGCCGCCTTTGTCACCACGTCGATCTGGTCCAGCGTTGGGTAAGCGGCGCGCATCTTCATGCGCAATTCGGGCAGCGAGTTGAAGGGCAGTGGTTTGCCAAGCGCGCCCGACAGCGCGCGGATGACTGACCAATCCTCACGCGCCTCACCCGGCGGGAACGCCGCGCGGCGGCCCAGCTGCGCCCGGCCCTCGGTATTGACGTAGGTGCCGTCCTTCTCTGTAAAGGCCGCGCCGGGCAGCACGACGTCGGCACGCGCCGCGCCACGATCGCCGTGATGGCCCTGATAGATCACAAACGCCGACCCGGTGTCGGTGAGGTCGATCTCGTCGGCGCCAAGCAAATAGAGGATTTCGATCGCGCCCTGGCGGCACCCGTCGAGCATCCCCGCGACGTCCCGCCCGCCGGCGCCGGGCAAGAAACCCATGTCCAACCCGCCGACCCGCGCCGCCGCGCGATGCAGCAGGTTAAAGCCGTTCCAGTCGTCGCGGACGAGGTCCAAGCTCTCGGCCAAGGCACGCGCAGCGCCGAGCACCTGCGCGCCGTCGGATCGCGCGAGGGCGCCCGATCCGACCACGATCATGAGTTTCTTGCCTCGGAACGGCTCAGCCCAGCGGTGATCACCCTGCCCCATCGCCGCGAGCGTGTCGCCGCCGGCCCCCAACATCTCCACGGGGAAGCTCAGATCGAGCGCCGGTCCGAGCGCCGCCACCTCGAACCCGCCGGCGAGATAGCGCTTGCGCAGCCGCGCATTGATGATCGGCGCTTCCCAACGCGGGTTGGTGCCGATCAGCAAGCAGGCATCGGCCTCGTCGATCCCGGCGATCGTCGTGTTGAAGAGATAACCGGCTCGGCATGCGGCATCGATCTTCCCGCCATCCTGCCGGCAATCGAGGCTCGTCGCACCTAGCCCGCCGAGCAATTCCTTCAGCGCGAACATTGATTCTGCGTCGCACAGATCGCCGGCGATCGCCGCGACCCGCTCGCCCGGTGTCACCTTTAGGCGGTCGGCGACGAGATCCAGTGCCTCATGCCAATCCGCCTCGACCAACTTGCCGCCACGCCGGATAAAGGGCCGGTCGAGCCGCCGCCGTACCAGCCCATCGGTCGCGAAACGGGATTTGTCGCTGATCCATTCCTCGTTGACGCCCTCATTAAGACGCGGCAGCACCCGTAGAATTTGCGCGCCGCGCGCGTCGACGCGGATATTGCTGCCGACTGCGTCGTGCACGTCGATGCTCTCGGTCTTGCGCAGCTCCCAGGGCCGCGCGTTGAAGGCGTATGGCTTTGAGGTCAGCGCGCCGACCGGGCAGAGATCAATGATGTTGCCGCTCAGCTCCGAGCCGAGGGCGTGCTCGACATAAGTACTGATCTCCATGTCTTCGCCGCGCCCGGTCGCGCCAAGTTCGGCCACACCCGCGACGTCGGTCAGGAACCGGATGCAGCGCGTGCAATGGATGCAGCGTGTCATCTCGGTCGCCACCAGCGGACCGAAATCCTTATCCGGGACAGCGCGCTTGTTCTCGTGATATCGCCCGCGGTCAAAACCGTAGGCCATAGCCTGATCCTGCAGATCGCACTCGCCGCCCTGATCGCAGATCGGGCAATCAAGCGGGTGGTTGATCAGCAGCATTTCCATGACGTTGTGGCGTGCACGCTTGGCCTTCTCGGACTGGGTGAAGATCACCATGCCCGGCGCGACCGGCATCGCGCAGGAGGCGATCGGCTTGGGCGCACGTTCCTGCTCGACCAGGCACATGCGGCAATTGCCCGCGATCGCCAACCTTTCGTGAAAACAGAAATGCGCGACCTCGATGCCCAACCCTTGAGCGGCCTGGAGCACCGTTGTGCCCGGCGGAACCTCCGTCTCCTGTCCGTCGATCGTGAGCTTGATCGGATCGGCCATCGCTTACTCCGCCGCCTGGCGCGTAGCGTGCGCGCGGTATTCGGCGATGCGGCGCTGCATCTCCGGCCGGAAATGGCGGATGAGTCCCTGTACCGGCCAGACTGCCCCGTCCGCGAGCGCGCAAATCGTATGCCCCTCGATCTCGCGGGTCACCTCGTCGAGCATGTCAAGTTCCTCGACCGTCGCGTCACCCCGGATCATGCGCTCCATGACGCGCCACACCCAGCCGAGCCCTTCGCGGCACGGTGTGCACTGGCCACAGCTTTCATGTTTGTAGAAGGCCGACAGCAACGTGATCGCCTTGACGATGTCGGTCGATTTGTCCATGACGATGAGCCCGGCGGTGCCCAGACCGGTCTTCTCGGCGACCAGCGCGTCAAAATCCATCAGTACCGTGTCGCAGATCGATTTCGGCAGCAGCGGGGTCGACGAGCCGCCGGGGATCACCGCGAGCAGATTGTCCCAGCCGCCACGCACGCCGCCAGCATGTCGCTCGATGAGTTCCTTCATCGGGATCGACATCGCCTCTTCGACGTTGCACTGCTGGTTCACATGCCCGGAAATGCAGAAGATTTTTGTGCCGGTGTTGCGCTCGCGGCCAATGCCGGCGAACCATTTCGAGCCGCGCCGCAAAATTTCCGGCCCGACCGCAATGGTCTCGACATTGTTAACCGTCGATGGGCAGCCATAGAGGCCGACGGCGGCCGGAAACGGCGGCTTCAGCCGCGGTTGGCCCTTGCGGCCTTCGAGGCTTTCGATCAGCCCCGTCTCCTCGCCGCAAATATAGGCGCCGGCACCGCGATGCATGTAGAGGTCGAAATCATAACCCGAGCCGCAGGCGTTCTTGCCAAGAAGCCCCGCCGCATAGGCCTCGTCGATCCCAACCTGGAGGTTCTGTGCCTCGTTGTAGAACTCACCCCGGATGTAGATGTAGCCGGCTTGCGCGCCCATCCCGACGCCGGCGATCAAACAACCCTCGATCAGCCGATGCGGGTCGTAGCGCAGGATATCGCGGTCCTTGCATGTTCCCGGCTCGCTCTCGTCGGCATTGACGACCAGATAACATGGCCGGTCGCTGGTCTTCGGCATAAACGACCATTTGAGCCCGGTCGGAAAACCGGCCCCGCCGCGCCCGCGCAGTCCCGACGCCTTGATCTCCTCGACGATGGTATCACGGCCCTTGAGCACCAAATCCTTGGTGCCGTCCCAAACGCCGCGTGCCCGTGCGCCCGCGAGATGCCAATCGCCCTCGCCATAGAGATTGGTAAAGATGCGGTCTCGATCAGCCAGCATCGGTCAATTCCCGCCAGTCGTGGTGTTCGGGGCCGGCACTTCGGTCAATGTCGTCTTGCCACCCTCTGGCATCGACCCTTGTCGGTCGGTCACCGACCCGAATGGCGGTTGCGTCCCTGCAATGAGCGAATCAAGGAGTTTCTCGGCCGAAGCGATGTCGAGGTCCTCGTAGAAATCGTCGTTGACCTGAAGGATCGGCGCGTTGACGCAGGCCCCGAGGCATTCGACCTCGACCAGAGTGAATCTGCCGTCATCGGTGCTGTGCCCCGGGATCAGCCCAAGTTTCTTCCTGCAGACCTCGGTGATGTCATCGGAGCCGCGCAGCCAGCAGGGCGTCGTCTTGCAAACCTGCAAAAACCATCGCCCGGTCGGCCGCAGGTTGAACATCGTATAGAAGGTTGCGACCTCGTAGACGCGGATCGGCGCCATGTGGAGCATGTGCGCGACATAATCCATCGCCGCCTTGGGTAACCAATTGTCATGCTGCCGCTGCGCCAGATCGAGCAACGGCAAGACCGCGCTCGCTTGCCGGCCGGGCGGGTATTTGGCGATGTGGTACTTGGCCTTTTCGAGGTTCTCCGGGGTAAATTCAAAGCTTGCCGGCTGCTCGAACGGGGGGCCTTCGATGTGCAGGCTCATCGATCGATCTCGCCGAAAACGATGTCCATTGAGCCGACCACGGCCACGAGGTCCGCGAGCATATGGCCCTTGCACATAAACTCGGTCGCCTGCAGGAAGGCAAAGCCGGGCGAGCGAATCTTGCAGCGATAGGGTCGGTTGGTGCCGTCAGCGACCAGATACACGCCGAACTCGCCTTTGGGCGCCTCGACCGCGGTGTAGGTCTCGCCCGCAGGTACGTGATAGCCCTCGGTATAAAGCTTGAAATGGTGGATCAGCGCTTCCATCGACCGTTTCATCTCGCCGCGTGACGGGGGCGATATCTTGCGGTTGTCGGTCTTAACCGGCCCAGATGGCATTTTTTCGAGACATTGCCGGATGATCCGCACCGATTGGCGCATTTCCTCGACCCGCACGAGGTAGCGGTCGTAACAATCACCGTTTTTGCCGACCGGGATATCGAAATCCATCTCGGCATAAGCGTCATAGGGCTGGGCGCGTCGCAAATCCCAAGCGACGCCCGAAGCGCGAATCATCGGCCCCGACATGCCCCAGTCCGCCGCGTCGGCCGCGCTCAGCACGCCGATATTGACCGTGCGCTGCCGGAAGATGCGGTTTTCCGTCAGCAAGCCCTCGATGTCGTCGATCGTCTTTGGAAAGGTCTCGCAGAATGCGGCGATGTCATCGACCAGCCGCGGCGGCAGGTCCATGTGGACGCCGCCCGGCCGGAAATAATTCGCATGAAGCCGGGCTCCCGATGCGCGCTCATAAAACTCCATCAGCCGCTCGCGCTCCTCAAACCCCCAGAGGAACGGCGTGATCGCGCCGAGATCGAGCCCGAACGCGCAAATATTGAGCAAGTGATTGAGGATCCGCGTGATCTCGGCGAACAGCACGCGGATGTACTGGCCGCGCGGCGGAGCCTCGATGCCCATCAGCCTTTCGACTGCCAGCGAGAAGGCGTGCTCCTGGCACATCGGCGACACGTAATCGAGCCGGTCGAAATACGGAATCGCCTGGAGATAGGTCTTGTATTCGATGAGCTTTTCGGTGCCGCGATGCAACAGGCCGATATGCGGGTCGGCGCGCTCGATCGTCTCGCCATCCATTTCCAGCACCATCCGCATCACACCATGCGCGGCGGGATGCTGTGGCCCGAAATTGAGCATGAAGTTGCGGATATGCGGGGCGCCCTCAAGCTCCTCGCCAGGAACACCGGTCGGAGCAACAGACAGGTCGGTCATGGCGCTTTCGCGTCCTTCTCCGCTTCCTCGGTGCTCGCCTTCTCGTCACCCGGCAGGATGCGGTCCATACCCTCCCACGGCGATAGGAAATCGAAGCTGCGGAATTCCTGCTTGAGCTTTACCGGCTCGTAGACGACGCGCTTCTGGTCTTCGTCGTAGCGCAGCTCGACATAGCCGGTAAGCGGGAAATCCTTGCGCAGCGGATGCCCGTCAAAGCCGTAATCGGTCAGAATGCGCCGCAGGTCGGGGTGATCGCTGAAGTAGATGCCGTAAAGGTCCCAGGTTTCGCGTTCCCACCAACCGGCGACACTGAACAGACCCGTTGCCGACGGCACCGGCTTCTCCTCGTCGGTCTCGACTTTAAGCCGGATGCGCAGATTTCGGCTCATGCTCAGCAAATTATAAACGACATCAAAGCGCGAAGGGCGTGCGGGGTAGTCGACGCCGCAAATGTCGCACAACACGGTGAACCGACAGGCCCGATCGTCACGAAGATGCCTCAGCACATCGAGAATCGCCTCGCGCGCAACGTTGACGGACAATTCGCCATGGTGGGTCTCATGCCCGAGGACCGCGGTGGGAAACGCGGCGGCGAGGCTCTCGGCTAGGGCGGCGAGCGGTTCGTCCATCATCCGGCTCAGCGGTCAAAGTTGCGGGCGCGTTTGATCTTTTTCTGCAACAGCAACACCCCATAAAGCAGCGCCTCGGCGGTTGGCGGGCAACCCGGCACATAGACATCGACCGGCACGATCCGATCGCAGCCGCGCACCACCGAATAGGAGTAATGATAATAGCCCCCGCCATTGGCGCAGGACCCCATCGAAATCACCCAGCGCGGCTCGGCCATCTGGTCGTAGACCTTGCGTAGCGCAGGCGCCATTTTGTTGCACAACGTACCGGCGACGATCATGACGTCCGACTGCCGCGGGCTGGGTCGGAACACCACCCCAAACCGGTCGAGATCATAACGGCTCGCCCCGGTATGCATCATCTCGACGGCACAGCAGGCCAATCCGAAGGTCATCGGCCACAATGATCCGCTGCGCGCCCAATTCACCAGCGAATCGAGTGTCGCAGTGATAAAACCGCGGTCCTGCAATTCCTCAGTCGCCGCGCGCAGCAGCGCGTCCTGCCCTTGGCCCGGCGGCAGCGGTATTCCGGGGGACATCACTCCCATTCGAGCGCCCCTTTCCTCCATTCATAGGCGAACCCAACGGTGAGCACCGCGAGGAAGATGATCATCGACCAGAAACCAAACATTCCGATGTCGCCGAGCGAGACCGCCCAGGGAAAAAGAAACGCCACCTCAAGGTCGAAGATAATGAACAGGATGGCGACGAGATAATAGCGCACGTCAAACCTGACACGCGCGTCCTCGAACGGGTCAAAACCGCATTCATAAGGCGACAACTTCTCGGAATCCGGCCGCTGTCGCGCCAACACGAAGGACGCCGTGATCATCGCCGTGCCGACACCGGCGGCAATGACGAGAAACACCAAGATCGGGAAATACTCGGCGAGCAGGTCGTCCATCGCGGACCCTCGACCCCCAGAGACAACACGCCGGGCAGCACCGAGCGGGCCCCCCAGCCCCGGCGCCCCGACGACTATAATGACAACCGCAACCGGTGGCGGGAGCGACGGGACTCGAACCCGCGGCCTCCGGCGTGACAGGCCGGCGCTCTAACCAACTGAGCTACGCCCCCGTATGCGGTCGCCGTTATGTTTCTAGCGGGGCGCCAACTCGTACCCTTGCCCCCTTGGGGTGTCAAGCGATCCGGCCAGTCAATCGCGCGGTGTTTTCGACTTCCGCGCGATATTCGATCAGCGCCCAAACCACGCGTTCGCGGCCGTGGGATTTGAAATGTGCGGCACCTTCAAAGTGAGCCTGGTGGGCGATGAGGGACTCGAACCCCCGACCCCCTCGGTGTAAACGAGATGCTCTACCAGCTGAGCTAATCGCCCTGCCCCACCGGTCAACCGGGCGCGACCGGAAGCCGCGGCACAATGATCAAACGTAGAAAGCTCGCCGCAGCCCGTTCTCCGTTGGCCGGTTTCTAGTTCAGCGACTCGCGGAGACGTCGGCCAGGCTTGAACTTCGCCTGTTTCGACGCCGCGATCTTAATCTTTTCACCCGTCCGCGGATTACGCCCTTCTGAGGCCGCGCGACTGGCAACCGAAAACGTGCCAAACCCGACAAGCCTCACTTCGCTCCCGCCTTTTAAAGCCCCGGTGATCGATTCGAACACCGCCTCGACAGCCTTGCTAGCGGCCGCTTTTGAGAGATCGGCCTTACCGGCAACGGCATCGACGAGCTCGTTTCTGTTCACGTGTCGCCCCCTTAACCTTTAGTTCAAAAAACACTCTGGAAAGCGAGCCGGAGTGTAGAGTGGGGCCGTTGGTGGGTCAACGTTGGCGCGTGTACGGAAACCAAGGTTTTTTTAGGTCTTAAGGAGCCGTTGTCGCCGCCGCACTTGAAGTTGCGGGGAAGCGACAACCTCTCACGACCAATCAGTGCGTCAAGACGCCCGAACGCTCTTCGCCTTTAGCGGGAATCACCGGAGCCGCTTCGTTTTCTTCGGCCCAGGTCACCGGCGTCAGCCGGTCAGCCAGTGCATGCAGCAGCACCTCGTCTGCCGTATTGACCGGAACGATCTTCAGACCGCGCTTAACGTTATCGGGAATATCGGCGAGGTCTTTTTCATTCTCGGCCGGGATCAGCACGGTCTTCAGGCCGCCTCGCAATGCGGCGAGCAGCTTCTCTTTCAGCCCGCCGATCGGCAGCACCCGGCCGCGCAAGGTAATTTCGCCGGTCATGGCGATGTCGCGCCGAACCGGAATACCGGTCAGCACGGATACGATCGACGTAACCATGCCGACACCCGCTGACGGACCATCCTTTGGCGTCGCGCCTTCCGGCACGTGCACGTGGATATCCTTCTTTTCGAATATCGACGGCAGAATGCCAAACGCGGTGCTGCGCGATTTGACGTAGCTTTCCGCCGCTTGGACCGACTCCTTCATCACGTCGCCCAGCTTACCGGTCGCCGTGACGCGGCCTTTGCCGGGAAGCGTCACCGCCTCGATCGTCAACAACTCGCCGCCGACCTCGGTCCATGCGAGACCCGTGGTCACGCCAACCAGATCCTCGCTCTCCGCTTCGCCAAAGCGGAACCGACGCACGCCGGCATATTTATCGAGGTTGCGGCGAGTCACGACGATCTTGCCGTCCTTGCCAGCCTTTTTCATCAGGATGTCTTTGATCGCCTTGCGCGTCAGATTGGCGACCTCGCGCTCCAGATTGCGAACGCCGGCCTCGCGCGTGTAGTAGCGGATCAGATCGCGCAGCGCATCCTCACTGATCGACCATTCGGTCTTTCTGAGGCCGTGTGACTCCATCTGTTTGGGGATCAGATGCCGCTTGGCGATCTCGACCTTTTCGTCCTCGGTGTAGCCGGGCAGCCGGATGATCTCCATGCGGTCCATCAGCGGCTGCGGCATGCGCAGCGTGTTGGCCGTGGTCACGAACATCACGTCCGACAGGTCGTAATCGACTTCCAGGTAATGGTCGTTGAACGACGAGTTCTGCTCCGGGTCGAGCACTTCGAGCAGCGCCGAAGAAGGATCCCCACGCCAATCAGCGCCCAACTTGTCAACCTCATCCAGCAGGAACAGCGGGTTCGACGATTTCGCCTTCTTCATCCCCTGCAGGACCTTGCCAGGCATCGAACCGATATAGGTCCGGCGGTGACCGCGGATCTCGGCCTCGTCACGCACGCCGCCGAGCGACATGCGAACAAAATTCCGACCGGTTGCTTTCGCCACCGACTTGCCGAGCGAGGTCTTTCCAACACCCGGCGGCCCCACCAAGCAGAGGATCGGCCCCTTCATCTTTTTCATGCGCTGCTGCACGGCAAGATATTCGAGAATCCGTTCCTTGACCTTTTCGAGCCCGAAATGGTCGGCGTTCAGCACCTTCTCGGCTGCGGCGATATCACGCTTGATTTTGGTCCGAACCTGCCAGGGCAGCGACAGCATCCAGTCGAGATAGTTGCGCACCACCGTCGCTTCCGCCGACATCGGGCTCATGCTGCGCAGCTTTTTCAGCTCCGCCAAAGCCTTATCACGTGCTTCCTTAGAGAATTTGGTTTTGGTGATCTTGGCTTCGAGTTCGGCCATTTCATCCTTGCCGTCCTCGCCTTCGCCCAATTCCTTCTGGATCGCCTTGAGCTGCTCGTTCAGATAGTACTCGCGTTGCGTCTTCTCCATTTGCCGCTTGACGCGGTTGCGGATGCGCTTTTCGACCTGAAGGACGCCGATCTCGCCTTCCATGTAGCCGAAGACTTTCTCCAACCGCTCCATGACGGGAACGGTCTCGAGCAGTTCTTGCTTCTCGGCGATTTTCAAGCTCAGGTGCTGGGAAACCGTATCAGCCAGCTTGCCCGGGTCTTCGATCTGGTTGATCGAAACCAGCACCTCCGGCGGAATCTTTTTGTTGAGCTTGATGTACTGCTCAAACTGCGCGACCACCGTCCGGGACAGGGCCTCGGTCTCCTGCTGCGAGCCGCTGCCGTCGCCAAGCCCCTCGGCATAGGCCTGAAAGAATGCGTCGTTCTCGGCAAAGCGCTGAATGCGCGCCCGATGGCCGCCCTCGACCAGCACCTTGACCGTGCCGTCCGGGAGTTTCAACAGCTGCAGCACTGTGCCGACCGTACCGACCATGAAGATATCGCTGGTTGTCGGGTCGTCTTGGGCGGCGTTCTTTTGCGTGACGAGCAGGATCTGCTTGTCGTCCTTCATAACGTCTTCAAGCGCGCGAACCGATTTTTCGCGACCGACAAACAGCGGCACGATCATGTGCGGGAAGACGACGATGTCGCGGAGCGGCAGAACCGGATAAAGCGCGACGCGTGCAGAATCTGACATGAGCCCTCTTTTCATCAAGGACCGACCGCCTCGCCGGCGGGCGATCTTTCTAGGCCGTCACTAGTTTGGCCTTCATCGGCCCGCCGTCAAGCGGCGCCGCCGACATACCCCGCCCTGCAAATCGCAAGCCGCGATCAGTCCGCGGTCCCGCTCTCGCCTCGGCGGTCCGAATAGATATGCAACGGCTTGGTGCGTCCGTCGACGACCTCGCGGTTGATGACGATCTCGCTGACCCCGGCGAGGCTCGGCAGATCGAACATCGAATCGAGCAGAATCGACTCCATGATCGAGCGAAGCCCGCGCGCGCCTGTTTTGCGGGCGATCGCTTTCTGGGCGACGCCGCGGAGCGCCTCTTCGGTCAATTCCAGCCGGACATCCTCCATCTCGAAAAGCCGCTGGTATTGCTTCACGAGCGCGTTCTTCGGTTTGGTCAGGATATCGACGAGCGCGTCCTCATCGAGATCGTCAAGTGTCGCAACCACCGGGAGACGGCCGACAAATTCCGGGATGAGGCCGAACTTGAGCAGATCTTCGGGTTCAAGGTTGCGTAGGATTTCGCCCGTCTTGCGCTCGTCTGGGCCGCGCACCTCGGCGCCAAAGCCGATCGACGTGCCCTGCCCGCGCTGCGCGATGATCTTTTCCAGGCCGGAGAACGCACCGCCGCAGACGAACAGGATATTCGTCGTGTCGACCTGAAGGAATTCCTGTTGCGGGTGCTTACGTCCACCCTGCGGCGGCACTGAAGCGATCGTGCCTTCCATGATCTTGAGCAGCGCTTGCTGCACGCCCTCGCCCGACACGTCGCGGGTGATCGACGGGTTGTCGGACTTGCGGGAAATCTTATCGACCTCGTCGATATAGACAATGCCGCGCTGCGCGCGTTCGACATTGTAGTCGGCAGCCTGCAGCAGTTTGAGGATGATGTTCTCGACATCCTCGCCGACATAGCCCGCCTCGGTCAGGGTTGTCGCATCGGCCATCGTGAATGGTACGTCGATGATCCGTGCCAAGGTTTGCGCCAAGAGCGTCTTGCCCGAGCCGGTCGGGCCGACCAAAAGGATGTTCGATTTGGCGAGCTCGACATCGTTGTTCTTGGCGCCGTGCGCAAGCCGCTTGTAGTGGTTGTGCACCGCCACGGAGAGCACGCGCTTGGCGTGGCTCTGGCCGATCACGTAATCGTCAAGAACGCGGCATATATCGCGCGGACCTGGGACTCCGTCGCGCGACTTGACCAGCGTTGTCTTATGCTCTTCACGGATAATGTCCATGCAGAGCTCGACGCATTCATCACAGATGAACACGGTCGGGCCGGCGATAAGCTTTCTGACCTCGTGCTGACTCTTGCCGCAGAAAGAGCAGTACAGCGTGTTCTTTGAGTCGCCGCTGCTGGACTTGGTCATCGCCGTTCCATCGCCTCCCGTGCGCGGGCCCGGCGGCCAAGACCGCCGAACCAGCGCGAGGGCGGGGCACCGTCAGGCACCCTGCCCCAGCCGAATGAGTATATGTGCTCCTGATCGATCAACAACCAGTTAAATCCTTCTCGATCACGGCCCGGCGCCTTAGGCCCTGGCCTTTTCGTCGGCGGCTGTCGGGCGCGCCTCGACCACCTCGTCGATCAAACCGAAGTCCTTGGCCTCGAGCGGCGACAGAAACTTGTCGCGTTCCACCGCGTTCTGTACCACGTCGAGCGGCTGCCCCGTGTGTTTAACGTAAATTTCATTGAGGCGTGCCCGCAACGCGAGGATTTCACGCGCCTGGATCTCGATATCGGTCGCCTGCCCCTGCGCGCCGCCGGAGGGCTGGTGGATCATGATGCGCGAGTTCGGCAGCGAATACCGCTTGCCCTTGGCGCCGGCGCAAAGCAACAGCGAACCGGCCGAGGCCGCCTGGCCGATGCACACGGTCGCGACGGGCGAGCGGATATATTGCATCGTGTCATACATCGCCAGGCTCGATGTCACGACGCCGCCCGGAGAGTTAATGTAGAAATTGATGTCCTTATTGGGATTATCCGCTTCGAGAAACAATAGCTGTGCGCAAATTACGCTGGCCACCGCGTCGTGGATCGGTCCAACCAGGAAAATGATCCGCTCCTTCAGCAGCCGCGAATAAATGTCGTAGGCGCGCTCGCCGCGATTGGTCTGCTCGACCACCATCGGGACCAGATTGTTCATGTAGTATTCGTAGGGATCATTCATTCATTCTCTCCTTTGGCACGCCCAGGGTAGCGGCACGCGCCGGTTTATCGTCGTGTTTCTTCTACGCCGGCTCTTTCGCGGCCGCTTCATCGGTCTCCGCGCCCTCATCGGCTTCGGTCATCGCCAGAAGCTCCTGCGGGCTCACCCTGCGCTCGGCGGGCTTGGCCAGCTCGACAATGTAATCGACCACCTTCTCCTCGAAGATCGGCGCCCGCAAATTGCCGGTCGCTTCGGGGTTCTTGCGATAGTAGTCGAGCACTCGGCGCTCCGAGCCAGGAAAGCGCTGCGCCTCTCGGATCAAAGCCTGGTTCAGCTCTTCCTGAGAGACGGTGATATTGGCATTGCGCCCGACTTCGGCAAGCAGCAGGCCAAGCCGGACACGCCGCTCGGCCAGGGTCTGCAGCTCGGCCTTGAGCTTTTCGTCGTCTTCCGGCGGTTGCGGCGGCTCCGCGGGTGCTTCGGAAACCACCTCCGCGGACGTCTCCTCCACCGTTGTAGCCGGTTCATTGGCGGCTTCCGCCTGACGCGCTTCAAACGCTTTCTCGGCCTCGTGCTGCTGCCAGATATTGTTGAACTCGATCTCGACCATACCCGGCGGCACGGGGAACGAATACGCCTCGGCGAGCTTGTCGAGCAGCTGCCGCTTCAGCCGTTGCCGCGTCACCATGCCGTAGTCGCGCGCGATCCGATCACGGACTTCCTGGCGCAGCTCACCGAGATTCTCCAGCCCGACCTCCTCGGCCAGGGAATCGTCGATCTTCGCCGGCTGGCGCTCGCGGACCTCCTTTACCGTAACCGCGAAGGTCGCGTCCTTGCCGGCGATCTCCGGCCCACCGTAGGTCTCCGGAAATGTGACGTTGACAGTGCGGTCCTCACCCGACTTGGCGCCGACGAGTTGATCTTCGTAGCCGGGCACGAACTGATCCGAGCCCAATTCGAGCGAGACATTCTCGCCCTTGCCGCCGGGGAACTCGGCGTCGCCGATCTTCCCGACAAAATCGATGACCACGATGTCGCCCTTCTCCGCCGGTCGATCGACCGCCTCGGATTTGCGATACTGGTCGGCGATCCGCGCCACCGCCTTGTCGACATCCTCGTCCGGAACATCGATCGTCAGCTTTTCCAGCCCCAGCGTGTTGAAATCGGGCTGCGGCATCTCCGGCATCAGCTCGACCGAGATCGTGTATTCGAAATCCGCGCCCTCGGTCGCGGAGACGATCTCGACCTTGGGCGGCAGCGCCGGCCGCACATTCTGCTCGCGCATCGCCTCGGCCGAGCTTTCTTGCACCGCGTGCTCCAGCACCTCACCGCGTACGGCGCCGCCGTAACGGCGGCGCAGCAGGCTTTGCGGCACCTTGCCGGGGCGGAACCCTGGCAGCTGGATCGACCGCCCCAATTCCGTTAGGCGGTTGTTGATCTGGTCTTCGAGCTCGCCGGCGGGGATGACGATCTTGAATTCGCGTTTTAACCCGTCGGCGTTGGTCTCGGTCACTTGCATTGCATGACACTCGTATTCTCGGGAAAAAGATTCAGACGGTTCGCGGCGCTGGTGCGGGCGGAGGGATTTGAACCCCCATGATTTTCATCGCTGGAACCTAAATCCAGTGCGTCTACCAATTCCGCCACGCCCGCCGCTCCACAGCCCAACGGACGGGCACCGCAAAGCGCGCGCCGGCCGTCCGGCGTTCTAACACACTCGTCAAACCCAGCATAAGGGGATGCAATGCTGGCTCAGCGGTTGGGCATCAGGCGTCGCACCGCCGACGAGGCCGCGACGCGCCCTTCGCCACGATAGGCCTCGTGATTGGCCTCGATGTGATCGAGCCGGTAGAGATAGTTGACCATCAGCCCGGCCGCTTGCTGCAGCCCCTTTTCCGAGGTGTCGCCGAGCCAGTTCAGCCGTTCGACCCGCGCCCCGTTGGTCAGGTGGAAATGCGCCACCGGGTCGGCCGCACGTCCCGGCCGCCCTTTCTCGACAACCAGATATTGCGCACAGAGGCGGAGCAGCGGGTCGCGCAACGCAGCGCTCAGCGCGGCATCGGTATGCCAGCCGGGACGATCGAGCGCCGCGAGCAGGTCAGGCTCGGTGGTGCCGTTGCCGACCACCGCGGCGAGAGCTTTCGCCTCGCCCGGCAGCAGCAGGTCGAGACGCTCCCGTTCCTTGTTGAGCCAGGCGCGGAACCCGGGGATGGGCGACAGCGTCGAAAATGTCTTGAGCCGCGGCAACTCTGCTGCGAGCAGCTCGACGACCCGCTTGATGAGAAAATCGCCAAGGCTGATCCCGTTGAGGCCGCGTTGGCAGTTTGAGATCGAATAGAAAATCGCCGTATCGGCGGCATTGGCGTCGCCAAGCGGCGCGCTCTCGTCGAGCAGCGCATGAATATCGCCGGCGATGCCTTTGACCAGTGCGACCTCGACAAAAATCAGCGGCTCATCGGGCATACGTGGATGGAAAAATGCAAAGCAGCGGCGATCAGCCTCAAGCCGGTTCTTGAGGTCGTTCCATCCGCGGATTTCGTGCACCGCCTCGTAGGCGATCAGCTTTTCGAGCAGCGCCGCCGAAGATTCCCAGCTGATCCGCCGCAATTCGAGAAAGCCGATGTCAAACCAGTCGGCGAGCAGCTCCCGCAAATCGTCCGCCAAGCCGCGCATCGCCGAATCACCGTCAGCCAGCGCGATCAGCTCAGCGCGGCGATCGACCAGAAACTTGACGCCTTCCGGCAGCGCGTTGAACTGCCGCAACAGTCGCACCCGCGGCGCAGTCAGCGCGGCGCGCAGACCGCGCTCGGCCGGAACGCGCTCGGCCGGCGCCTTGGCGGCGGCAAGCCGTGTGCACCAGCGATCGACGGCCTCGCGGTCGATATCGAAATCCTCAGCCATCACATGCAGGAAGCGCTCACGGCCGGCTTGATTGAGGGCCAGATAGGTACGGCCGAGTTCGGCGGCCCTCGCCCGCGCAGACACCTCGCCGCCACTGCCATCAAGGCAGCTGTGCATCTGCTGGCGAAGCCGCTGCACGTCGTCATCGGGAAGATCGGCGCGTGGCACGCCGCTCAGCACCCCGCGGGTCGAGGTGGCGATCTCACGCCACATGTTGCGCAGCTTGCCGAGCGTGCGATCGACAACCGTATCGTAAAGGCCAGTGGAGGCGCGCTCGCTCATGCAGGGTCCATCTGAGTTTCCGCAATATTGTGCGACATTTGCGGCAAACGGGCGAGTACGGTCGGAAGCGTTTCAATCAGGTCTTCTGCGACCAGACCCGCGCCAAACGCATGCGCTGCCGCGCCGTGCAGCCAGACCGCGGCCGCCGCTGCCTCGAACGCCGGCATGCCTTGCGCCAGCAAGCCCAGCACGAGGCCGGCCAGCACGTCCCCGGACCCTGCGGTCGCTAAGGTCGGCGGCGCATTCTCGTTGATCGCGGCGCGACCATCGGGTGACGCGATCACCGTGTCGGCGCCTTTGAGTATGACCACGGCGCCGCTTTGCGCTGCCGCGCGGCGGGCGCGGTCGAGCTTGCTGCCGCCGGTATCGAACAACCGGGCGAATTCCCCCTCATGCGGGGTCAACACACAGGCGCTCTTGATGGCCCCAAACAAATCCGCGGGCCGATCCGCAAACACGGTCAGCGCATCGGCGTCGAGCACGGTGCTTTTCCCGGCGGCAAGGATTGCGAGCACCTTCACGCGAGTCTCGTCGTGAATACCAGCACCGGGACCGATCAGCGCCGCGTTGCGCCGCCTGTCGGCGAGCAGCGCGGCGAAATCCGCCTCCGTCACGACAGGCGTCACGATCACTCCCGTCAGCGCTGCGGCATAGATTGCAAACGCCGGCTCCGGCGCCGCGACCGTCACCAGCCCGGCGCCTACCCGCGCCGCGGCGCGGGCGGCGAGCCGCGCCGCGCCGGTCATCGCCGCACCGCCGGCCACGAGCGCATGGCCGCGACTATACTTGTGACCCGCTGTCTCTACGCGCGGAAACACCCCGAGCCAGCAGTCGAGGTGGTTGGCCACCGTGTCAGGTTTGATGGTGTCGAGCACCGAAGCCGCAATGCCGATCGGCGCGACCAGCGTTTCGCCGCAAAGGAGACGGCCCGGCAACAGGAGGTGGCCGGGTTTCCGCCGGAAAAACGTGACGGTTACCGCGGCTTGCGGGGCAATGCCCAGGACATTGCCGCTCGCGCCGTCAACCCCGCTCGGCACATCAACCGCGACGACAGGCTGTCGCCGCTGATTGAGCGCGGCAATCACCTGCGCCGCCAAGCCGTCGATCGGTCGGGCGAGACCCGCGCCGAACAACGCGTCGACGATCAACCCCGCGCCATCCAGCACGTCGAGCCTCAACGGCTCAATGCCGTCGTGCCACAGCGATGCCGCCCAGGCGGCATCGCCCTTGAGCGCGGCGCGCTCACCGAGCAGAGCCAGCCGCACCGGCCACCCGCGAGACGCGAGATGCCGCGCCGCGACGAAACCATCGCCGCCATTGTTGCCCGGTCCGCACAGCACCGCGACAGGTCGCGGCGGCCAGCGGCGGCTGACCGCGTCTGCAACCGCGCGGCCGGCGCTTTCCATCAATTCGGTGCCCCGAATGCCCCAGGTAATGGTCAGCCGGTCAGCCTCGCCCATCTGCCGCGGCGTCAGCAGCGCGTGTCGCGCCCACGGTGTGGCGGTTCGATCTTTGGCTGGCACGCTCATCGCTCCCAAAAGTGGGGGCAAAACGCGGCGGCGAAAAGGCAAGTTGCTGCCTTCATCGCTTTCGCCAACGGATGACGGCGCATATCGGCCCCGCGCTTGACGTAGCGGGCTTGATTCGCTACCTGCAACAGGAGATGGCGGGTGTAGCTCAGTTGGTTAGAGCGCCAGATTGTGGATCTGGATGTCGCCGGTTCGAATCCGGTCACTCGCCCCATTCTTTCAATCAGTTAGAGACAGAGCTATTCTACGAAACTCTCCGATATCGCTTTTTGGGTAACGATTCGGGTAACGGCCAAGATCAAGCAAGGCCCCGCCGGATGCTGGCGGGGCTTCCTGTTTTCCAAAACTGTTGGGCTATCCGGCCGGTAGAAGCGTGAGGCAGCGCGATTCATTATCCAAAATGGCCCGGCCGCGCTGATGAAGCGCAGCCGGGCCGCAGTCGTCCAACCGAGTCCTCGACACGGTGCGGCCACTGCACCGCGTGATGCCACCTCGCACCGCTCCGAAGACCCGCCGTTGGACCTCTTATCTCAATGAAAAATATATCGTTTATGGACAGGCACTAGGCTAGTACCCATCCAAACCGCTCCGAAGGCGCGGCACGGTCCGTACCGGCGATGTCGACCGCTCGCCCAAACACGGCGACAGCTTCGATCCCGTGCATCTGCCGCAAGCGTCACGCCGCCTGGTCCGCGGCGTAGAGTCGAGATGTGGCGCGGTGGCGGTAGGTCGAACATATCTGTAGCCGCCCCTTTCGTCTGGCGGTGCCTCACTGGTTCGGCCGTGGCTCCGTTTCCACATCCCGCTCATCGAACCGGACA
>Ga0335085_10001080_pt1 | contig 63554 bp, 50 predicted proteins | sample Lox_Sample_45_FD_206712 | JGI IMG/M metagenome (GOLD analysis project Ga0335085, IMG submission 206712) | Soil microbial communities from Loxahatchee National Wildlife Refuge, Florida, United States - Lox_Sample_4.5 | ecosystem: Environmental > Terrestrial > Soil > Wetlands | place: USA... | reverse complement strand
CCAACAACAACGCGCGTGCGTTCAAAATGCCGACGATGGTGTCCGGCGTTTCGTCGTAAATCGGGAGGCGGCGATGTTTGAATTCGCGGGCGGCGGCAATCATTTGCTCGACCGGTGTGTCATCGGAGATGCACGCCATGCCGGCGCGCGGGCGCATCACTTCGCGGACCGTCCGCTGGTCGAGGCTGACGATTTGCAGGATGATTTCCTTTTCCGCCTCGGCCAGGGTGCCCTGCTGAAAAGCCATTTCGAGCAGTTCCTGGTATTCCGCGTCGGTCAACGCCGGCGGCGGCACGAGAAATTTCGGCGCAGCCACTTTCAAAATGGCCTCGTTCAATTTTTGGGCCACCCAACCCAGCGGCGCGGTGATCTTCACGAAGAGCAACAAAAGCCAGCTTACGCGCAAAGCCCACCGTTCCGGCTGCCGCACCGCTAGCGTCTTGGGAAAAACCTCGCAACCGATGAGCACCAGCGCAAACAGCGCGCCGACGGTCCAGAACAACGGCCATTCGCCGCTGAACACCTTGCGCAACGCGACGGCGAGCATGGCGGCGTTGGCGAACGTGTTGCCGAGCACCATGGCCGCCAGCATATCCTGCGGGCGTTCGAGGAGCCGGGCGATGATTTTGCCGGCGCGCGGATGGCGTTCGTCGAGTTGTTGCGCCTGCCATTTGCTCAGGGAAAGCAGCGCCGTTTCCGCCAGCGCGAAAAGGAAACTCGCGCCCGCGAAGATCAAAATCGCCGTCATTGGCACCAACTCCGTCGCCACGGACGCAGTGTGCCGGGAAAACACGCCAAATAAAGGAGAAACGGACAAATCCGAAGGTCGAAATCGGAAGCCCGAAAGCAATCCGAAGATCAAAGGCCGAACAAAGAAATCCTAAGCGTGAGTATCTGTGAGAAGCCTTGTCAAACCAGGATTATGCCGTACTCGATGCCAGACCTGATGCAGCTTATAGTCAGCGAGCGGGCTGAGGCGCTTCATGTGTATTCAGGTGCCGCTCCCGTTCTTGAGGTCAAGCGGGCGCTTCATCGATTGGAGGGGCCGGCACTCAAGCCGGGAGAGGTTGACGAGCTTTTTCGCGCGTTGGTAGGGCCGGACAACCTTTCCGAGTTTGTAGAAGCAGGCATAGTGTCGTTTGATTTTCACTTTGAAGATGCCGCCGTATTTCAGGTTATGGTTTTTCGAGACGATGGCCATATCAGACTGGAGATTCGAAGGTTCCGATGATTATCAGGATCGCGACACCAAATCCAGTGCCAGGCTGCAAACTGTTTGAATGAAGCCCGAAGATCGAAGGCCGAACAAAGAAATCCTGGCTGGCCCGATTTCGGTTTCCGAATTAGCGCTTCTTTCGGATTTCGGCCTTCGGTCTTCGGATTTCTTGTTCACCCTTCCAGCACCGCCGTGACGGCCGCGTAATTCTGGGTGTGGCTCAGGCTGACAAGCAATCGCTTGGCCTTGCGCGCTTTGAACAGTTCCTCGCCTTTGCCGTGTAAGACCACGTACGGCTCGCCCGATTCCTTGCGCCGGATTTCCATGTCCTGCCAGCCGAGTTGAGCGCCGATGCCGGTGCCGAACGCCTTGGAAATCGCTTCCTTGGCCGCAAACCGCGCCGCCAGAAACGGCGCGGGCTGTTTGTGCGACTGGCAATACGCGATTTCGTCCGGCAACAAAATCCGGTTCACAAACCGTTCGCCGAATCTTTCGTACGACGACGCGATGCGCGCCACTTCGATGATGTCTATGCCGATGCCTAAAATCACAGGTTGTTAAATGGTTAAATGGTTGAACCGTTACATTGTGAAAATTTGGGCCAATTCAACGATTTAACAATTTAACCATTCAACGAGCATAATCTTTCATCAATGCCAGCATATCTTTAACGCCCTTTTCCAATCCGACCATCACCGCGCGGCTGACGATGCTGTGGCCGATGTTCAATTCGACCAGATGCGGCACGAGATGCAGCGACGGCAGATTTATGTAATTCAATCCATGCCCGGCGTTCACCTTCAAGCCCAGCGCGTGTGCCTGTTTCGCGCCGGAAATGAGACGTTGCAGCTCCGGGAGCGCCGGCATCTTGCCGGCGAGTTCCTGGATTTTGTCCGCCGCGGCGGGCCGGCCAGAGGCCGGCGCTCCCAGGATAAATTCCTCCGCAAATGCGCCGGTGTGCAATTCCACGAACTGGCTTCCGACGCGCGCGCTGGCTTCAATCTGCTTTTCCTCCGGCGCAATGAACAGGCTCACTTCAATGCCTGCGTCATTCATCTTCTTGCGCGTCTCGGTCAACGATTTTTCAGCCGCGACAACGTCCAATCCGCCCTCGGTGGTCACTTCCAGCCGGCGTTCCGGCACGATGCAGACGATGTCCGGTTTCAGTTTGAGCGCGATGCCGATGATTTCCGGCGCGTTGGCCATCTCGAGGTTCAGGCGGGTTTTTACGATTTCGCGCAGCTTCCAGATATCGCGGTCCTGCATGTGACGGCGGTCTTCGCGCAGGTGCGCGGTGATGCCGTGCGCGCCGGCGGCCTCGCAAATCTGCGCCGCCGCGACCGGGTCCGGTTCGCCGAATCCGCGTCCGCGATACCGCGCCTCGCGGATCGTCGCGACATGGTCAATGTTGACACCTAGCTTAAGCATGATTCCAGTCAATTTTGGTTTGTAGAAAACATACCGGGTTTCAGGCCATCGCCCGATTCGCTCTCCCTCTCCGCCAACGAAGTTGGGGGAGAGGCCGGGGAGAGGTGGAAATTAACTTAGCCGCCCCTCTCCCTGGCCCTCTCCCCGCGCTTCGCCGCGGGGCGAGGGAAACGTACATTTCAAAGTCCATGATGGATTCTACAGAGCAAGTCAATTTCTCTATTCTCGTTCAATTGTGCACAGGCATCGGCAAATGAAAACCTCGGATGCCGAAACAATTGCCACCACAGCAAACAAAATGGTCAAAACCTCTTCACCGCAAACCTTTCTCTGCCAAACCTGCCGCCGCTTGGCAAACTCAATTATGATTCTGATTGCCGCGCACGGCGAATCCGGCTTTCATCCGGCGTGCTTCGACTGCGCGCATTTTGCATATACTGGCTGCCGGTGCTGATCTGGATGGCGCTGATTTTTACCGCCTCCAGCGATACACATTCCTATCAACATTCGTCGCGCCTCCTCGCGCCGCTGTTGCACTGGCTGTTCCCACGCCTGTCCGAGGATGGTGTCAATCTCCTCGTTTTCATCGCCCGCAAATGCGCGCACGTGGCCGAGTATTCCGTGTTCGCCCTGTTGTTGTGGCGCGCGTTACGGAAACCTGCGAAAAACGTCGCCCGTCCCTGGAACTGGCGCGAAGCCGGCCTCGCGCTGTTGCTCGTCGCGCTCTATGCGGCCAGCGATGAATTTCACCAACTCTTTGTGGCCACACGCACCCCGCGCCTGCATGACGTGGCGTTGGATACGCTCGGCGGCGCGGCAGGTTTGTTCGCACTTTGGTTGATTGGCCGTTTGCGAAAACACTGGTAAACTCAACTCCATGAAACGTCCGCTGGTCGCTGTCGTTTCGTGCTACGTCATCGGTTTGCTGCTCGCTGCGCTTGTCCAGCCACCGCTCGTCGCCCTTTTCGTTTTCTCTTTTTTCGTCCTCGTCCTCGTCCTTGTTCTCGCAAAGCTTCGCCGGTGGTTGATCTGGCCGTTGCTCGCGTTGGTCGGCTGGACGAATCTCGCCAGCCGCACCACCGTCCTTTCGCCCAATGACCTGCGCGCCTTGCTCGGGAACGAAGCTGCCATCGCGACTGTCCGCGGCAACCTGGTTGAAACGCCCCGCATCAAAATTGTCGAGCGTGATGACCAGGAAACCGAGCACAGCGTCGCCGAGGTTCGCGTGACCGGGTTGCAGCGCGGTGAAAACTGGCAGTCAGCCAACGGTGATATTGTCGTTACCACGCCGGGCACACTCCCCACCAATTTTTTCGCCGGACAACCGGTGGAAATCAACGGCGTCATCGCGCGACCACTGACGCCCCTCGCCGAAGGACTTTTCGATTACCGCGATTATCTCCAGACGCGCGGAAATTTTTACCTGCTCAAAACCGGTTCCACCAATGATTGGCGGCTCGGCGCATCACCATTGACGTATCCGCCGCTAACCGACCGGTTCCTGGCCTGGTCGAAGGAAACGCTAGCACTGGGCTTGCCGGCTGATGATGTGAATCAAGAGCCGCTGCGCTTAATTTGGGCCATGACCCTCGGCTGGCGTACCGCATTCACCGGCGACATCAGCGAGCCGTTCCTGCGCGCGGGCACGATGCACCTGTTTGCGATTGACGGACTGCGCATCGCTTTGATTTCCGGGATGCTCGTTGCTCTGCTCCGCGTCTTGCAGGTCTCGCGCGCCTGGTGCGGCATCGTCGCTATTCCAGTCATCTGGTTTTACACCGCCGCCACCGGCTGGGAATCCTCCGCCATCCGCGCGTCGGTGATGATGACCATTGTCATTGGTGGTTGGGCGTTGAAACGGCCGAGTGACCTGATCAATTCACTCGCCGCCGCCGCGTTCATCATTCTGTTGTGGGAACCGCGCCAGCTTTTTGAAGCGAGTTTTCAATTGTCATTTTTCGTCGTGCTCATCATCGCCTTGATGTTGCCGACGATGAATAAATTTTCCGACCGGCTCCTGCGGCATGACCCGCTATTGCCCGACGAATTGCTGCCGTACCGGCGGCGCATGTTGACTTCGATTCTGCGGATGTTATCGCGCTATTTCGCGCTTTCGATCGCCGCCTGGGCCGGCTCGATTCCTCTGGCGGCGCTTTACTTTCATCTGTTCAGCCCGGTTTCGCCGCTGGCAAACATCGTCGCCGTGCCGCTCGGCACACTTGCGCTGATGAGCAATCTGGGCGCGCTCGTGTGCGGCCACTGGCTGCCGTGGGTGACCGGATTGTTCAATCATAGCGCCTGGTTTTTCATGGTAGCGATGACGTGGGTCAGCGAATTATCCACGAAAATTCCGGGCGCATTTTTCTACGTGCCCGCTCCGTCGTGGTTCAGCATCGGTCTTTACTACGCAATGCTGGTTGGCGTGGTGAGCGGTTGGTTGTTTACGCCGTCGCGAAGAATCTGGAGCGCGGCAATGTTAATCCTGATTGCCGCGTTCTATTTCTGGCGTTGGGAACAGTCCCGTGCAGAAATCCAATTGACCGTGCTGCCGCTCAACGGCGGCCATGCCGTTTTCGTGGACGCCGCCGGGCGGAAAAACGACTGGCTGGTGAACTGCGGCAACGAGAACGCCGCGGAATTTACCCTCAAACCATTTTTACGCGCTCAGGGTGTGAATAAAATCCCGAGGCTCGTTTTAACCGAAAGCGACGTGCGGAGCATCGGCGGGACAGACTCACTCGACGAACACTTCGGCATCGGCGAACTCATCACCGGCCCGGTCCAGTTCCATGCGAGCCTGTATCGCAGGATCGTCACTGAATTTGAAAAGCCACCGGCGCGGCACCGCATCCTGAGTCGTGGCGACCGTGCCGGTTGCTGTCAGGTTTTGCATCCGGCCAGCGGAAGCGATTTCGCGCGTTCGGACGATGGGGCACTGGTGTTGCTTGAAAATTTAAACGGCACGCGCGTTTTGCTGCTGTCCGACCTGGGGCGCAACGGGCAAAGTGCGTTGCTGGCACGCACCAACGATTTGCGCGCTGATATTGTCATCGCCGGCCTGCCGGACGGAGGCGAACCGCTCTGCGATGCGTTGCTGGACGCGGTCCAACCGAAAATCATCGTCATTGCCGACTCGGAATTTCCGGCGACCCGCCGCGCCAGCCGCGAATTGAACCAGAGATTGTCCGGACGAAATGTGCCGGTGATTTACACGCGCACGGCCGGCGCGGTGAAACTGGTGACGCGACCCGAGTGTTGGGAAATCCGGACGATGGACCGGCAAACATTCGCGTCCAGCCATCCGTAGCAGCGGACGTCAGTCCGCTCTTGTCCTCACTTTTAATAGTCAGAGCCGACTGACGTCGGCCGCTACAATTTTTTGGTAACCGCAACAGAAACGTGTCGCGCCTGCGGAACCGGGAATTTTTTGACTTCGACCGTGACGCTCCGCGGTCTGAAACCGAGCAATATCATGTCGGCAATGTCGCTGGCGAGTTTCTCGATCAGCTTCCAGCTCCGGCCTTCGCCGAATTTCAACAGCCGCTGCGAAACGGCAAAGTAATCAATCGTATCGGCGATGTTGTCGCTTTTGGTCGCCGCGGAAAAATTGCAGTCCATTTCCACGGTCAGCAACAAACGCTGAGGGTTGACACGCTCCGCGTCCGTTACGCCGACACGGTAACCCACTTCGAGGTCAACAATGGAAATCTGCGACATTTACGATCTATGATTTACGATTTATGATTTGGCGACGCGCGGTCGTTTGTTTTCGCTTTCCGCCTTCCGCTTTCCGCATTCTCAGAACAGCTTCCAGCAGAATCCGGGTCGGGGAGTTGAGCGGCATTTTCAAGGCAGCGGCCGGTTGGAGCCAACGGAACTCCATTCCTTCTTCGTTCAGCTTCACGCGCGGATTTTTCCCGGCGCAACGGCAGGTGTAATTCAGCAACACAAAATGCGCGTCGCGGTAAAATTCCTTTGAATGGATGCAATCCTGGACTAAAACAAATTCGATGTCCTTCACCTTGAGATTCGTTTCCTCCTTGATTTCGCGGCGGAGCGCGGCTTCGGAGGTTTCGCCCCATTTGATTTTGCCGCCGGGGATGCCCCAGAGATTCGACCATTTATGCGTGCGAATCATCAGCACCTCGCCCGCGTGGTCGAAAATCAGCGCTCCCACCGTCGCCAGCGGCGGATGGATTTCCTCGAGGTCTTTCGCGGCCGGTTTCAATCCTGGATCATTTTGTTCGAGCACACGCCGCAATTCGCCGAGATGCTCAACCACGAGGTCTGGCTTCGCCGCGCGCAACTGCTCCAACGTGTTGTAGCCGGTGAGGACGGCACATGAGTGGATGCCGCCGTGGCGCGCGGTCTCGATATCGTGCTGCATGTCGCCGATGAACAGCGTCTCGTCCGGCAGAAGATGATTTTCGGCGAGGATTTCGTGGATTTTTTTGCGCTTGTCCCAGACATCCGTGTACGGCTTGTCGAGAAAGGCGTCGAACCCGGTGACGCGGCATTGCGCGGCAAAATGCTCCTTGTGAACCGTGCTCAAGAGAAAGGTGCGGAGTTTGTTGGCGCGGCAGAATTCCAGAAACTCGCGGGCATGGGGCAGTTCGCAGACCGAATCCTGCGCCTGCCGGAAACTGGCGTGAAACCATTCCTCGAGTTGCGGCATTGGCACGTGCGGCGTGTGGCGGTCGTAGAAACTGGTAAACGGCAGGGAAAATTCCGCGCGGAACTCGTCGAGCGTCATTTCGGGCCGGCCCGCCTGGGCGAGGACGAAATTCGACGCCTTCAGAACCGCGGGCAAATCGTCCACCAGCGTGCCCGACCAGTCGAAGATGATATTGCGGATCACTGGTACAGTTTAACGCAGCCAAAATTTCAGGCAACAGAATCAAACTTCCGGGTTGCGCTGGAGGCCGGCAAATTGCATAACCACGGTGTCAGGTTATAATTGGAATTGAGCATGACTCGAACGACGCCCATCTTGCGGCTGGCATCCGGCCGGGTGCCCTCCGGTGGGGGCTTCACGTTGATCGAACTCCTGGTCGTGATTGGCATCATTGCGGTTCTGGCGGCGATGTTGTTGCCGGCCCTGGACAAGGCGAAATTCAAGGCGCAAGGATTGCAATGCCTGTCCAATCACCGGCAATTGTGCATGGCCTGGAAGATGTATTCCGACGACAATGCCGACCAGTTGTTGTTTGCCAGTGAAGACCCGTACAATCCGGTAACGACCAATGGCGCCTGGATCACTGGCACGCTCAACTTCGATCCTGCCAACCAACAGAACTGGGATCCGGCGCTCACCATCGAGCGAAGTCCGATGTGGCCCTATTGCGGCAACAGCCTCGATGCCTGGAAATGCCCGGCCGACACCTCGTTCGTGATCGTCAATGGAGACCAAAAACCGCGTGTCCGCAGCATGTCCATGAACGTCTATCTTGGCGGCTTCGGCGGCACTTTCGGCGGATGGCCCTGGGGCGCTTACAAGCTTTACCGGAACCAATCCGACCTGATCAATCCCGGCCCGTCCACCATTTTTGTGTTTCTGGACATGCGCCAGGATAGCATCGACATGGGAAATTTCGCGGTTGACATGGACGGCTCGCCGAACCAGCCGGCTCAATACGGATTCTTCGATTTGCCCGGATTTTATCATCACCTGGCGGGCGGATTTTCATTCGCCGATGGCCATTCCGAAATGCGCCACTGGCGCGACGACCGCACCATGCCGGCGTTGGTGCCCGAAGGTTCCGTCAACGACTGGTTTGCATCGCCCAACAATCCCGACGTCGCCTGGCTGCAGGACAAAGCCACCCGGCCAAAGCAATGAGCCAAAGAGGTATTCCGTAACTGGTGATTGGTAACTGGTATAACACAGCGTTCCTGATCACTATTTTCACCCATCACCAGTCACTTTAACATCGCGCCATGCTCATTGCGTTTCACAAACCATTTGGCGTTTTATCGCAATTCACCGGTGATGGTTCGCCGAATTACACCCTGGCAGAGTTCAGGTTCCCGAAAAAAGTTTATCCCATCGGCCGGCTTGACGCGGATACCGAAGGCTTGTTGCTGCTCAGCGATGAAGCGGAATGGAACGAACGCCTGTTGCACCCGCGTCACGCTCACGAACGCGAGTATTGGGCGCAGGTGGAGCGTATCCCGACGCCGGCCGAGTTGCAGAAACTGGCACGCGGCGTTCCGATTCAAGGCCGCAACACCCTGCCCTGCCGCGCGTGGATCCTCGAACCGCAGCCGAAGGTAGGGTCATCGCGCTGCGATGACCGGACGGCTCAGCGCGCCGTCCCTGCCAGAAATCCGCCGATTCGTTTCCGCAAAACCGTGCCGACCTGTTGGATTGGACTGGAATTGATCGAAGGCAAGAACCGCCAGGCACGTCGCATGACCGCCGCCATCGGGCATCCGACTCTGCGGCTGCTGCGCATGCGCGTCGGAAGTTTTTGGTTGGGCGATTTGCCGGCAGGACAATGGCGGGTTCTGTCGGCGAAGCAACGTGAATCTGTCTTGAGCGAGGCTTGAATTTCCGTCAGACCGGCTGATCTCCCGCGCTTGGCACCGACACATCGTTGTGCCAAGCTCGGCGCGTGGCACCCATCAAATTCGGCACGGACGGCTGGCGCGCGGTCATCGCGGAGGATTTCAACTTCGCGAACGTCGCGCGTGTCGCCCAGGCTGCCGCCGATTATTGGATATCCGAAATCCAAAATCCAAAATCCGAAATTTTCGGGCGCGAGCCGAAAGTCGTGGTCGGGTTTGACCGCCGGTTTTTCTCCGACCGTTTTGCCCGAACCGCAGCCGAGGTCCTGGCCGGCAACGGTTTCCAGGTCATCCTCACGCCGGAACCCACGCCCACCCCATCGGTTTCCTTTGCCGCCAAACATCTGCGCGCGGTCGGCGGCGTGATGATCACTGCCAGCCACAACCCGCCGATATTCAACGGCTTCAAACTCAAATCGCACTACGGCGGTTCGAGCAGTCCCGCCGAATGCCAGGCCGTCGAGAGTTTTCTCGGCCGCCATCCGCTTCGCGCCGCGAGCACCGCCGTCACCACCGAACAGATTCTGACGCAGGACGTCCGGCCGGCGCATTATGCCGCGCTGAAGCGGCTCGTAGATTTTAAATTGATTGCGAAATCAAAACTGCGTTTTGCCCACGACGCGTTGTTCGGCGTCGGCGCCGGCTGTTTCGAGCAGTTGCTCGCTGGGACCACGTGCCAGGTCACCACGCTTAATGCGCGGCACGATGTGTTGTTCGGCGGCATCAACCCCGAACCGATCGAGAAAAATTACGGCCCGACCCAAAAGTTTTTGCGCGCGCATCCGCACGACCTTTGCCTGGTGACGGACGGTGATGCCGACCGCGTTGGCGGCATGGACGGCCACGGCAACGCGCTGACGACGCACCAGATCATTTGCCTGCTGCTGCATCACTTTATCGTGAACCGCTGTGGCGGCTTGGTTGGAGTTCAAGCTTTAGCTTGTCAGGCCCGGGGCACGCCGAAGTGTGAACTCCAACCCACACCGGCGCGCCGCGTGGTCAAGGCGCTCACGACGACCTCGATGGTGGACAAAATGTGCGCGGCTTACGGCCTGGAACTGGTCGAAACCGGTGTCGGTTTCAAATACATTTGCGCCGAGATGCTCAAGGGCGATGTGTTGCTGGGCGCCGAGGAGAGCGGCGGCATCGGTTTTCCCGGCCATATTCCCGAACGCGACGGCATCGCCGCCGGTTTGATACTGCTGGAATTGCTCGCCACGGAAAAGGTTTCCGTCAACCGATTGCTGGCGAGACTCGAAAAGCGATTCGGCCCGCACCGGTACGGCCGGATTGACACGCATTATCCGCTGGAACGACGCGCAGCCTTGATGGAATTTCTTCAGAAAAACCCGCCGGCAAAATTGCTGCGTTCGCCGCTCGCCGGCATGAAGACCTTTGACGGCGTGAAATTCATCGCGCAGGACACATCCTGGCTCATGTTGCGCGGTTCGGGCACCGAACCCATTCTACGGATTTACGCGGAAGCGAAATCGGACGGGGACGTCCGGAAATTGCTGCAATCGGGCGTGGCATTGACGCGCCATTGAATCGGCAGCGGCGGCGGATTGAATGTTTGCCAAATCGGCGTAAGCTGCAGTCGCAATGCGGCACGACCCCGACCAGAGCCAGCCCGGAACCAGCGACCGGTGGCTCCGCAAATTCCTCACGCATCTGGCGACTGATCGCGGCGCGTCGGCTTACACGCAAAGGAATTATCGCGACGCGCTCAACGAATTCATCTGCTGGCACTGCGAAGAACGGCAACGATTGCCGTCCTGGGAAAAATTGCAGCGCGATGACTTCCGCAGTTACCTCCGGTTTCTCGGACGGAACAATCTGGGCCGCGCGGCAACGCAACTCCGGTTCTCCGCGCTGCGGACCTTCTATAAATTCCTGATCCGCCACGGCGTCATGGAAAGCTCGCCGGTCAAAAATCTTGCGCTGCCAAAGCCCGGCCGGCGATTGCCCAGATACCTGACGCGCGAACAGATGCTGGACTTGCTGGCCGCGCCGGCGAAGTTGCTCGACACGCAAAAGCGACAGAAAGGACCGGGGCGTCCGATTTCCGCGGCGGTTTGCCTGCGCGATGCGGCAGTGCTGGAAACGATTTATTCCTGCGGCCTGCGCGTGAGCGAACTGTGCGGTTTGCGGGTCGAGGACATTGACTGGAGCGAGCAGCTCGTGCGCGTGCGCGGCAAAGGCAAAAAGGAACGGCTGGTACCGATTGGCGGGCCGGCGCTCCGGGCAATTGAAAATTACTGGGGCCAACTCCAGCAGCCGCCCGCCGGAGCGTCGCCGGTCTTTTTTGCGGACACGAGAAGGACGGCCCCGCTCCAGCCGGTCCAGCTTTCACGCCGGTTGAAACAGTACCTGATGATTGCCGGGTTGGATCCGAGCCTGACGCCACACAAACTGCGGCACAGTTACGCCACGCACCTGCTGGATGCCGGCGCGGATTTGCGCAGTGTTCAGGAATTGCTCGGCCACGCGCACCTCATCACGACGCAGGTCTATACGCACGTGACCACTGAGCGGCTGAAAAAGGCTTATGACGCGGCGCATCCGCGGGCCTGAAAATTGTCAAGGCGTGACGGCGCGATAAAACCGGCTTGTGGCGTTCGCCGGCGGCTGATCACTCATCGTAACATTTCCATTGCCATCCGCAGTCGCGCTGCCCAGCGTTTGCCATAGCGGCGCCTGGAGTGATGGCGTGTATTGCACCCGGCAGACCGTGCCTGGCGCGGCGTGAAACTGGAGCGTTAACGTCCCCGCAACCGCCGGAGCCACCGTCATTGAGGACAACACTTGCGGGCTGGAATACAACATGGCGCGGTAAAAACCGGTGGGTGATTTACCGGCCCGGGCGTCGGTTACCGCAATATTCCCAAGGGCATCGGCCATGGCGTTGCCCAGAACCTGCCATTGTGCCGGATTGAGCCTCGGCGTGTATTCGATCACGCAAGTGGAACCCGGGGCGGCGCGAAATTGGAGATTCATGGTCCCCGGCATCGGGGAAGCCAGCTTCAACAGAGAAAGCTCCCGCGGCTGATAATTCAGAACGGCGGACGGCGGACTTTCGACGCCATTGATGTCATGCGTCGTCAGATAAAAAAAGTAATTGGAAGAAGACAGCAGGTTGAAGAACGTAAAGGTATTGGTCAGTCCCAGAACCAGACGATTGGTGGTCGAGCCGGAAACGCCGTAGTACAATACATAACCTGTCACCGAACTGTCCTGGCTCGGGTTCCACCCCAACGTACAGGGACTGGCTGGTATAGCCGCTGCATTGGCAAGGCGCGCAAATACGGTCAGAGCCAATAGCACACTCGCCAGGGAGATTTTCGCGCCGGAGACAATTTTCAACCGCAGCGACACGGGCAAAGGACACATACAACATGTCATGCCTCCGGGTTTCGCTTGGAGTGTGCCAGCCGCGGGTCTGGTTCGGAAAAAATTTAACCATCTCTTGCCATTCTGTTCGCAGGGATTGTCATTTCGCGGCAACATCAGAATTCACGCCTGTTTTGCGCGTCTGACTCGCGGCGGCGCGTCCCAATTCAAACCCAAAATTTTGCAAGACCATCCGGACTTGTTTCGGATGAGGTCAGTGATGGCTTGCCGGAATCCACACGGCAACTCCCGAGGTCTCGAGAGTTGGTTGAAATGGAGACAGTGCCGACCCGATGGAATCCGGGCGTAAAGTAAAGTGACGGGCAGCACCTCATTTCGGCCGAGAATTCCGCCGCGTCCGCCTGGCTGAAAAAAGTCGAAAATATCTGTTGACAGGGATTTGCCGGTTCAATAATTTGGGCGGCGTCAGTAGTCTGTAAAAAGTCAAAAAGCCGTTAGCTCCTTGGATTTTCAAAAGAAAACCGAGGGGCGGTGGTTTTTTGTCGTTTTGCATTTCGGGTTGAAATGATGATAGACTTGCGCCCATGTAGCTCAGTCGGTAGAGCGCGTCCTTGGTAAGGACGAGGTCATCAGTTCAATCCTGATCATGGGCTCCAGTTTGCCGATTTGAATAACTAAAAACTAAACGCAGGAGACAACAATGGCTAAAGAGCAATTTCAACGAACCAAGCCGCACGTCAACGTCGGCACCATCGGACACATTGACCACGGCAAGTCCACCTTGACGGCCGCCATTGTCAAGGTGCAGGCGAAGAAGGGACTGGCGACGCCCATTTCCTACGCCGACATCACCAAGGGCGGCACGGTGCGCGATGAAACCAAAACCGTGACCATCGCCGTGTCCCACGTGGAATATCAGAGCGATAAGCGCCACTATGCCCACATTGACTGCCCGGGTCATGCCGACTTCATCAAGAACATGATCACCGGCGCCGCCCAGATGGATGGCGCGATTCTGGTGGTGGACGCTTCGGAAGGCCCGATGCCGCAAACCAAGGAACACGTGCTCCTGGCGCGCCAGGTCGGCGTGCCGGCCATTGTGGTTTACCTGAACAAGGTTGACCTGGTGGATGACAAGGAATTGCTGGACCTCGTGGAAATGGAAGTGCGCGACCTGCTGACCAAATATGAGTTCCCCGGCGACAAGACGCCGATTGTTCGCGGCAGCGCCAAGGCGGCGATGGCCGGAGACAAGGCCGCCGAGGATTCCATCCAGAAGTTGATGGAGGCCATTGACGCGTTCATTCCGCTGCCCACGCGCGAAGTGGACAAGCCATTCCTGATGTGCATCGAGGACGTGTTCAACATAGAAGGGCGCGGCACCGTCGTGACCGGCCGGGTGGAGCGGGGCGTGCTCAAACGCATGGAAGATGTGGAGATCGTTGGCTTGAAGGAAACCCGCAAGACCGTGGCGACGGACATTGAAATGTTCCGCAAGCTGCTGGACTCGGCCCAGTGCGGCGACAACGTCGGTGTGCTGCTGCGGGGCACGAAGAAGGAAGAAGTCGAGCGGGGCATGGTGCTGGCCAAGCCCGGCACGATCACTCCGCACACCCATTTCAAGGCAGAAGTTTATGTGTTGTCGAAGGAAGAAGGCGGCCGGCACACGCCTTTCTTCACGAATTATCGCCCGCAATTTTATTTCCGCACGACAGACGTGACCGGCACGGTAACGTTGAATAAGGGCGTCGAGATGGTGATGCCCGGCGACAATGTTTCCGTGGAAGTAAATGTTATCGCGCCGGTGGCGATGGAAAAAGGCCAGCGCTTCGCGATCCGCGAAGGCGGCCGCACGATTGGCGCGGGCCGGGTGACGGAAGTCATCGCGTAAGGCGTGTTTCGGCTTGGCGCATGGGTGATGAACCACGCGGCCCCGGTTTTTGTCAGAAAGACAAACGAGATTGGGCGGATACGGCAGTAGCTCAATTGGTAGAGTAGCGGTCTCCAAAACCGTTGGTTGGGGGTTCAAGTCCCTCCTGCCGTGCCAGTGTTAGTTGATAGTTGAGAGTTGATAGTTGAGAGCAAAAAAGCGGCGGGGATGAAACTATCAACCATCAACCATAGACTATCAACCACCTCGGAGAGGTGGCAGAGTGGTCTATCGCGGCGGTCTTGAAAACCGCTTTGGGTGAAAGCCCAACGGGGGTTCGAATCCCTCCCTCTCCGCCAGTCCCGCCTGGGCGGGCGGGAGACGAAGTGCGGATAAAATGAGCTGCGAGCTTCGGCTCGGCAAGCCGGAAAGAGTTTTGAGTGAGTATTTGTGAGTAATTTGACAATTGCAATCTGGGTCGTGGTGATTGGATCGGTCTTTGCCTATCTCTGGTGGCAGGGACAAATCCGCCGATTCGCCACTTATATCCAGGAAACACGGGAAGAGCTGAAAAAGTGCACGTGGCCGACCTGGGAGGAGCTGAAAGGCTCAACCGTGCTCATCGCCGTCACCATCTGCCTGTTGGGCGGGTTCGTCCGGGTGTGTGATATGGTCCTGGTTTTCATTCTCCTCCAACATTGAGCCCCATGCGCAGCCAGTGGTTTGTCATTCATACGCTTTCCGGCCAGGAACAAAAGGTCAAGGAAAGCATCGAGAAACGCGTCAAAACCGACGAGATGCACGAATACGTCCGCGAAGTGCTCGTCCCGATGGAAAAGGTCGTCGAGGTGCGCAACCAGAAGAAGACCGTGTCCAGCCGCAAATTATGGCCCGGTTACGTGTTCGTGGACATGGTGTTGCTGGACGAGAGCAACCGCATCATCGAAAAACCATGGTATTTCATCAAAGAAACGCAGGGCGTAATCGGTTTTGTCGGTGGCGAACCGCCGGTGCCGACGCCCACGGCCGAAGTCGAATCCATCAAGGCCCAGATTTCGGCCTCCGAAGAGACGGAGAAGCCCAAGGTCAATTTCGAAGTCGGCGAGACTATCAAAATCAACAACGGGCCGTTCCTCAACTTCAGCGGCGTGATTGAGGAAATCGATCCCGAACGCGGCAAGTTAAAGGTGACCGTCAATATTTTCGGACGTAACACGCCGGTGGAACTGGAATACTGGCAGGTGGAGAAGGCGTAATTGGTTGAAGTGTTGAATCGTTGAATAGTCAATACGGTTCGCGCAAATGAATTTACGATTTAACGGTTCAACGATTTAACGATTTAACGAACAACATGGCAAAGAAGATTACCGGACAAATCAAATTGCAGATCCCGGCCGGCCAGGCCAACCCGGCGCCGCCGGTCGGCCCGGCGCTCGGGCAGCACGGCGTCAACATCATGGGCTTCTGCAAAGAATTCAACGCGGCGACCAAGGCCGACGCAGGCCTCGTCATACCCGTCGTGATCACCGTTTATCAGGACAAGTCGTTTACGTTCATTACCAAATCGCCGCCGGCGGCCGTATTGCTCAAAAAAGCCGCGGGCATCACCGCCGGCTCCAAGGAACCGAACAAGGAAAAGGTCGGCAAAGTGACGCGCAAACAGGTGTTGGACATCGTGAAAATGAAACAAAAGGATTTGAATGCGGTGAATGAAGAAGCCGCGTTCCGGGTCATCGCCGGCACGGCCCGCAGCATGGGAATTGAAGTCGTCGGATAAACCAACAACCGCGGGAGAGTCACTAAAGGCTCGCTTGCACCGCACCAGAAAACATGCCCAGTAAACGATACCGAAAAGCGCTGGAGGTGGTGGACGCAAAAAAATCGTATCCCTTGAAGGATGCGGTTGGCGTCCTGGCCAAATTTCCCAAAGCGAAGTTCAACGAAACGATTGATCTCGCGTTCCGCCTCGGCGTGGACCCGAAGCAATCCGACCAGATGGTCCGCGGCACGGTTCCCCTGCCCCACGGCAGCGGCAAGACCGTGCGCGTGCTCGTGTTCGCCAAGAGCGGCGCGGCGGCGGACGCGGCCAAGGCCGCGGGGGCGGAATACGTCGGTTACGACGACATGATTAAAAAGTGCCAGGAAGGCTGGGCGGACTTCGACGTGGCGGTGGCCACGCCGGAAGCAATGGCGGAGGTGCGCAAGCTGGGCAAAGTGCTCGGCCCGCGCGGCCTGATGCCGAATCCGAAAACTGGCACCGTGACGGACGACACCGCCAAGGCCGTCAAGGAAGTCAAGGCCGGCCGCGTCGAATTCAAGGTGGACAAGGCCGGCAACGTCCACGTCGGCGTCGGCAAGGTCTCGTTCCCGGCGAATCAAATTGAGGAAAACGCGCGCGCGGTCATTGAAGCCGTGTTCAAGGCGCGTCCGAACAGCCTCAAGGGCACCTATGTCCATACCTGCACGCTGTCGGCGACAATGAGTCCGCCGGTGCGCCTGGACATCAAGGAGTTTGCGGCCCATTGAACGATTTAACCAATTAACGAATCACGAATCCATGCGTGCTGAAAAACAAATTTTGACGAAGGAATACGTTGCGCGGCTGAACGCGTCGCCATTCTTTATCGTGGTGGATTACAAGGGGCTCAAAGTGGCCCATTTGACCGAACTCCGGAAGCGGCTGCAAAAAGTGGGCGCGGAAATTCACGTGGTCAAAAATTCCCTCTTCCGCATCGCGGCCAAGGAAGCCGGTCTTGGCGAATTCAAGGCCGATTTGGCCGGGCAACTGGCCGTGGTCACCGGTCAGAAAGACATTTCGGCCGCCGCCAAGACAGCCAAGAATTTCGGCGCCGAGTTCGACAAATTGAAGGTCCAATTCGGTTATTTGGACAATAACCGCCTGGAACCGGCGGCCATTCTGGCGCTGGCCGACCTGCCGAGTCTGGACGTGTTGCGGGCCAAATTGCTGGGCCTCTTGAACGCGCCGGCGACAAAACTGGTCGTTTTAATCAACACGCCCGCTTCGCAGGTCGCGCGCGTGATCAAGGCCAAGGCGGAAAAAGCCGGGTGATTAACCATTAACCAATCACTTATTTAACCGATTACTGCTTTAACGCGTAACGGGTTAAATGAGTTAAATGAGTGATTAACAAATTTCCGGTCAGCGAGTGTTGACGGAGAAAACAAGAACAACAACGTAAATCGTCGGTTCGGTCGAACTTAAAACTGCCGGGGCTTGGCACGCCGGCGCGAGAGCGAAGGCGGCCCGGGGCAGACGACGAGACGATGGAAAGGTAACATGGCAGACATAGCAAACCTCGTAGAGGAATTGAGCAAGTTGACGGTTCTCGAAGCCGCCGACCTGGTGAAGAAATTGGAAGAAAAATGGGGCGTCACAGCCGCCGCGCCGGTGGCGGTGGCCGCCGCTCCGGCTGCCGGTGGCGCCGCTGCACCCGCCGCCGCCGCGAAGGACACGTTCGACGTGATTCTCGTGTCGGCCCCGGCGGACAAGAAAATTGCCACCATCAAGGCCGTCCGCGAAGTGAAGGCCGGACTCGGCCTGGCGGAAGCCAAAGCGCTGGTGGAAGGAGCGCCCAAGCCGGTGCTCGAAGGAGCGAACAAGGCGGATGCGGATGCCGCCAAGAAGAAGCTCGAAGAAGCGGGAGCCAAGGTGGAAGTCAAATAAAGGCGAATTCCGGGGCGGCTCCGGCGCGGCCGGGGTCGCGCCGCGGCCGCCTTGTGTTATAGTTAGCGTTTGTTGCGAAAGGAAACCGCAGACGGGTATCGGGGAGGCAGCGCAGCCGTGGCCACGACAGAAAATGTCGGGGTTGAACACGGCACGTGTGCTTTGTGTCGTTGATTAAAAACGCCGGCGGACCGCCGGCCAAAGAGAAAGTCCAAATGTCATCGCGAGCCACTGAACGAATCAACTTCGGCAAGATCAAGGAGATCGTTGCGCCGCCGAACATGATTGAATTGCAGACGAATTCCTACGCGGAATTTTTGCAGGCCGACGCCGCGCCCAAAAAGCGCCAGAAAAACGCCGGCCTCGAGGCGGTCTTCCGCGAAGTCTTCCCCATCGAGAGCTACGACAGCAAGTGCAAGCTCGATTACGATTCCTACGAAATCGGCGAGCCGAAAGTCAACTGGCTGGAATGCCTGCGCGAAGGTCTCACCTACGGCGCGCCGTTGTACGTCACCTTCCTGCTCAAGGAGGAAGGCAAGAGCGTCAAGGAAGAAAAAGTTTTCATGGGCGAACTGCCGCTGATGACCCCGCAAGGCACGTTTGTCATCAACGGCGCGGAGCGTGTCGTCGTGAGCCAGCTCCATCGCTCGCCCGGTATCGCGTTCGAGGCCACTCAGCATCCCAACGGCAAGATCCTGCACAGCTTCCGCGTCATTCCCGACCGCGGCTCGTGGTACGAGGCGCAATTCGACACGAGCGATTTGCTGTATGTGTATCTCGACCGCAAGAAACGCCGCCGGAAGTTTTTGACGACGACGTTTTTCCGTGCCCTGAGTTTTCTGGACGCCGAAGGCAACGGCGGCGGCAAGGGCAAAGACAGCGGCGAAAAAACGCGCGGGACCGACGAGGAAATCCTCAAGCTCTTCTACGAAATTGAGGAACTCACCATCAAGGAAGCCGAGAAACTGGAAGACCTGTCGAACCGGGTTTTGATTCAGGACGCCACCGACGAGGAGAAGGGGCTGGTCGTGGCGCGCGCCTTTGAGCCGCTGTCCAAGGCGGTCGTCAAACAAATTGCCGAGCTGGGCGTCACCAAGATCAAAGTCGTGGACACGGCTGCGGACGAAGGCATCGTTATCAAGTGCCTCAAAAAGGACCCGGCCAAAAACGAAGAAGAAGCGCTCAAAGATATTTACCGGCGACTGCGTCCGGGCGACCCGCCGACTGCCGCCAACGCGCGCGCGTTGCTCAAACGGCTGTTCTTCGATCACAAGCGTTATGACCTGGGCCGCGTAGGCCGTTACAAAATCAACCAGAAGCTCGGCCTTAAGGACAAGGAAGACTCGCGCATTCTCACCAAGGAAGATCTGGTCGCAGCAACGAAATATCTGCTCCGCCTCAAGAAGGGCGAGGGCAGCCTGGACGACATTGACCATCTCGGCAGCCGCCGCATCCGTACCGTCGGCGAACTGCTCGCCAACCAGTGCCGCGTCGGCCTCGCACGCACCGAACGCCTCGTCAAGGAGCGCATGACGCTGTTCGACCAGAGCGTGGAGGCGATGACGCCGCAGAAACTCATCAATCCCAAGGCACTGTCGGCGGTCATCCGCGATTTCTTTGGCCGGTCGCAACTGAGCCAGTTTATGGACCAGATCAATCCGCTGGCCGAACTGACCCACAAACGCCGGCTCTCCGCGCTGGGGCCGGGCGGTTTGTCCCGCGACCGCGCGGGCTTCGAGGTCCGCGATGTACACCCCTCGCACTACGGCCGCATCTGCCCAATCGAAACGCCGGAAGGCCCGAACATCGGTCTGATTGCGTCGCTGGCGACGTTTGCGCGCATTAACGAATTCGGTTTTCTCGAAACCCCCTACCGCAGGGTCAAGGACGGTCGCGTGACCGGTGATATCGAATTCCTTACCGCCGACCGCGAAGAACAATACATCATCGCGCAGGCCAACTCGCCGATTGACGACAAAGGCCATTTCCAGACCGACCGCGTCGTCTGCCGCGCCCGCGGCGAATTCGTGGACGTGGAGCCGGCGCGAGTGGATTACATGGACGTTTCCCCGAAACAACTGGTGTCTATTGCCGCGTCGCTGATTCCGTTTCTGGAACACGACGACGCGAACCGCGCGTTGATGGGTTCCAACATGCAACGGCAGGCAGTGCCGCTGCTCGTGACCGAGGCGCCGCTCGTGGCTACCGGCCTGGAAGACCGCGTGGCCCGCGATTCGCGCGCCGTTGTCGTCGCCGACGAAAGCGGCAAGGTCGCCTCCGTCAACGGCGATCACGTCGTCGTCACCGAAGACGGCAAATTGCCGGAGACGAAAAAGAAAATTAAGCACGATCCGGAGAAGGGCGTTTGGGTCTATCCCATCCGCAAGTTCATGCGGTCCAACGCCGCTACGTGCATCAACCAGAAAATCGTGGTGGAAAAGGGCGATCACGTGAAGAAAAACCAGATTATCGCCGATGGCCCGTGCACCAAGGACGGCGAACTGGCGCTGGGCCGCAATGTGCTCGTCGCCTTCATGCCCTGGAACGGCTACAACTTCGAGGACGCCATCCTCATTAGCGAGAAAATCGTGAAGGAAGACATCTTCACGAGCATTCATATTGACGAATTCGAGGTGAGCGCGCGCGACACGAAACTCGGCCCCGAGGAAATCACGCGGGACATTCCAAACCTCGGCGATGAGGCGCTCAAGAACCTCGGCCCCGATGGCGTCATTCGCGTGGGTGCGGAAGTCCGCCCGGGCGACATTCTGGTCGGCAAAATCACGCCCAAATCCGAGACGGAACTCGCGCCGGAGGAACGATTGCTGCGCGCGATTTTCGGTGAAAAAGCCGCCGACGTAAAAGACACTTCGCTCAAAGTCCCGTCCGGCACCTACGGCATCGTCATGGACGTGAAGGTCTCCTCCAAAAAGGAAGGCGAGAAGAGCGGCAAATCCTCCGCCAGCGAGGAAAAACGCCACGCCAAACAGATTGAAGACGATCACAAGAAAAAGACCGACGAATTGCGCGACCAGTTGACCGAGGCTTTGAGCAACATCCTGCTCGGCGAAAAAATCCCGCTCGACGTCGTGAACAGCGAGACGGGCGAAATCATCATCCCGGCCAACCGCAAAATCACCAAGACGCTCCTGCGCAAACTCGCCACGGTCTATGATCGCATTGAGATTGATCCGTCGCCCATCCGCAACAAGATCAACGAAATCATCGGCCAGTTTAAAAAGAAGTTCGATGATTTGCAGATGCAATACGACGAGGAAATCGAGCGCGCCGAAGCCGGCGAAGGCGTCGAAAGCGGCATCGTCAAGTCCGTCAAGGTCTATATCGCTTCCAAGCGCAAATTGTCGGTGGGAGATAAGATGGCCGGACGCCACGGCAACAAGGGTGTCGTCGCGCGCATCGTGAAGGAAGAAGATATGCCGTTCCTCGACGACGGGACGCCGGTGGACATCGTTTTGAACCCGCTGGGCGTGCCCTCGCGCATGAACGTCGGCCAGGTGCTCGAAACGCACCTCGGCTGGGCGGCGAAAATCCTGGGATTGAAACTGGCCACGCCGGTGTTTGACGGCATCAAAGAGAAGCACATTCGCGATTATCTCAAGGAAGCGAAGCTGCCAGAGCACGGCAAGACGCACCTTTACGATGGCCGCACCGGCGAACAATTCGACCAGGAAATCGTCGTCGGTTACATCTACATGATGAAGCTTGGCCATCTGGTCGCCGATAAGATTCATGCCCGCGCGGTGGGGCCGTATTCGCTCGTCACCCAGCAGCCGCTGGGCGGCAAGGCGCAATACGGTGGCCAGCGCTTCGGCGAAATGGAAGTGTGGGCCATGGAAGCCTATGGCGCCGCCTACACGTTGCAGGAACTGCTCACGGTCAAATCCGACGATGTGCAGGGCCGCACGCGGATTTACGAGAGCATCGTCAAGGGCGACAACTCTTTGGAGGCGGGAATCCCCGAATCCTTCAACGTGCTCGTCAAGGAAATGCAATCGCTCGGCCTCGACGTGAAGGTGGGGTACTCGAATCCGATTGAACATGCGGCCGGCGGGAATGGCGAAGCCACCGCCGCGTTAACAACCGTTTAATAATTATTTTTGTATGATCAGCACCAAAGAAAGCGCCCGGGAGTTGCTCGGACTGGACAAGGTCAATCAGGTGGATTACGTCGCGATTTCGGTCGCGTCGCCGGAAGCCATCCGTTCCTGGTCCAAAGGCGAGGTCAAAAATCCCGAAACCATCAATTACCGCACGTTCAAACCGGAAAAAGGCGGCTTGTTCTGCGAACGCATTTTCGGCCCGGTCAAGGACTGGGAATGCTCGTGCGGCAAATACAAGCGCATCAAACACCGCGGCATCGTCTGCGATCGCTGCGGCGTCGAAGTGACGCTCGCCCGCGTGCGCCGCGAGCGCATGGGCCACATCGAACTGGCCGTACCCGTCCAGCACATCTGGTTCTTCAAATGCATGCCGTCGCGCATCGGGCTGGTGCTCGACATGACGGCGCGCAACCTGGAGCGCGTGATTTATTACGAGGATTACATGGTCATTGACCCGGGCAACACGGCGCTCAAGCACAACCAGCTGCTCAACGAACACGAGTATCGCGAAGCCCGCGAAACCTACGGCGCGGAATCGTTCGTGGCCAAAATGGGTGCGGAGGCCGTGCGCGACGCCCTGGCCCAGGTGGATCTGGCCAAGCAAACGGAGCAATTGCAGCAGGCCATGACGGAAACCAAGAGCAAGCAGATCCGCAAAAAACTCGCGAAGCGCATCAAGCTGCTCCAGGGCCTGCAGGTTTCCAAGAGCCGTCCGGAATGGATGATTCTGACGGTGTTGCCGGTCATCCCGCCGGACCTGCGCCCGCTCGTGCCGCTCGAAGGCGGACGGTTTGCCACGTCCGACCTGAACGATCTGTATCGCCGCGTCATCAACCGGAATAACCGGCTCAAGACGCTGCTCCAGCTCAAGACGCCCGAGGTCATCATCCGCAACGAAAAACGCATGTTGCAGGAGGCGGTGGACGCGCTGTTCGACAACGGACGTCATGGCCGCCCGGTCACCGGCGCCGGCAATCGCTCGCTCAAGTCGCTGTCTGACATGCTCAAAGGCAAGGGCGGGCGTTTCCGCCAGAACCTGCTCGGCAAGCGCGTGGATTACTCGGGGCGCTCGGTCATCGTCATCGGTCCCGAACTCAAGCTGCACCAGTGCGGTCTGCCCAAGAAAATGGCGCTCGTTTTGTTCGAGCCGTTCATCATCCGCCGCCTGAAGGAGCTCGGCTACGTTCATACTGTTCGCAGCGCGAAGAAAATGATCGAACGCCAGACGAAGGAAGTCTGGGACGTGCTGGAAGAAGTCACGAAAGGCCATCCGGTGCTGCTCAACCGCGCCCCTACCCTGCACCGTTTGTCCGTGCAGGCATTCGAGCCGCTGTTGATCGAAGGCGAGGCCATCCGCATTCATCCGCTGGTGTGCACCGCTTACAACGCCGACTTTGACGGCGACCAGATGGCCGTGCACGTGCCGCTGTCGGTCGAGGCGCAAATGGAAGCGCGCCTGTTGATGATGGCACCCAATAATATTTTCAGCCCGTCGTCCGGCAAACCCATTATCACGCCCACGCAGGACATCACGCTCGGCTGTTATTATCTCACCGCCGAACCGCGCACGCCCCTGCCCGCCGATATGCGCAAACTGCCGTTGTTCGGCTCGAAAGAGGAAGTGCTGTTCGCCTACGAGGACGGCGCGTTGAAAACGCACGACCGCATCCGTCTGGCCAATCCGGATTTCGGTAAGAAGGTCATCTTCGGCGACGCCAACAAGAAGCTCATCGAGACGACCGTGGGCCGGGTTATTTTTAGCGAAATCTGGCCGCCAGAACTGGGTTTTCCCAACAAGCCCGTCAAAAAGTCCGAACTCGGTGATTTGATCTGGAAGTGTTACAAATTTGCCGGCCACGAAAAAACCGTGACCATGCTCGACAAGCTCAAGGAACTCGGCTTCCGCGAAGCGACCAAGTCCGGCTGCTCCATCGGCATTGACGATATGATCATCCCGAAGGAGAAGGACCAGGAAATTGACGCGGCGCAAAAGCAGATCAAGGAAGTGGAAAAGCAGTATCGCAAAGGCGTCATCACGCCGGGCGAACGCTACAACAAGGTCGTGGACATCTGGACGCATTGCACGGACATGATTTCCAACGTCATGTTCAAGACGCTGGAACAGAACCAGGGCAAGCGCGAATACAACCCGGTTTATCTCATGGTGGATTCCGGCGCGCGCGGCAACCGCCAGCAGGTCCGCCAGCTCGCCGGCGTCCGCGGCCTCATGGCCAAACCCAGCGGCGACATCATCGAGAAACCGATTCTGGCGAACTTCCGCGAAGGTCTCACCGTGCTCGAATACTTCATCTCCACGCACGGCGCCCGCAAAGGCCTGGCTGACACCGCCCTCAAGACCGCCGACTCCGGCTACATGACCCGCAAACTCGTGGACGTGGCGCAGGATGTCATCATCCAGGAGGATGATTGCGGCACCGGCAACGGCATCTGGGTCTCCGCGGTGTACGAAGGCGAAGACGAAGTCGTCAAACTCGGCGACCGCCTCGTGGGCCGGTTCGCTTGCGACGATATTGTCAATCCGACGAACCCGAAGGAAACGCTCATCCGTGCCAATGAGGAGATTGACGAGGACAAGGCCAAGCGCATTGAAGCCGCGGGCGTGGACCGCGTGCGCATCCGCTCGGTGCTCACTTGCGAGAGCAAGCACGGGGTGTGCATCCATTGCTACGGCCGCAATCTCGCCACCGGCGCCCCCGTCAAACTGGGCGAAGCCGTCGGCATCATTGCCGCCCAATCCATCGGCGAGCCGGGCACGCAGCTCACAATGCGGACATTCCACATCGGCGGCACGGCAGCCCAGGTCTTCAAGATTCCGCAAATCAAGTCCAAGCACGACGGCACGATTCATTACAACGAATTGCGCTACGTCGAGCTCGAGGACGGCAATAACATCGTGCTGAACAAAAACGGTTCGGTGGCCATTCTGGGTGAAGACGGCCGCGAGCTGGAAAATCACAACATCGTCATCGGCGCGGTCATTTCCTTCAAGGACGGCGCCAAAATCAAGAAGGGCGACACCTTCGTGCAGTGGGACCCGTACAACGTGCCGATCCTGTCCGAAAAGGCCGGCAAAGTGAAGTTCCACGACATCATCGAAGGCGTGACGATGAAGCAGGAAACGGACGAAACCACCGGCCAAGAGGCCATGGTCGTCATCGAGCACAAGGAAGATTTGCACCCGCAAATCACCATCAGCGACGATGCCGGCGAAGTGGTCGCCAACTATCCGATTCCCTCCGGGGCGCACGTCGTCGTGGGCGAAGGCGACAAAATTGTGCCCGGCACGTTGCTGGCCAAAACGCCCCGCAAGCAGGCCAAGACCAAGGACATCACCGGCGGTCTGCCGCGCGTGGCGGAGTTGTTCGAGGCTCGCCGGCCCAAGGACGCCGCTGAAATTTCCAAGATTGACGGCGTGGTGGACTTTGGCGCGAGCGTGCGCGGCAAACGCTGCATTCTCATCAAAGACACGCAAACGCAGGCGGAAGAGGAACACCTCATCCCGATCGGCAAGCACGTCATTGTGTTCAAGGGCGATTATGTGAAGAAAGGCCAGCAATTGACGGAAGGCCCGATTGACCCGCACGAAATCCTCGACGTGTGCGGCCCGCAGGAATTGCAGGAACACCTCGTCAGCGAAGTGCAGGAGGTTTATCGCCTCCAGGGCGTCACCATCAACGACAAGCACATCGAAATCATCGTCCGCCAGATGCTCCGCAAGGTGCGCATCACCGAGCCGGGCGACACGCAGTTCCTGTGGGGTGAACAGATTGACAAGCTGGACTTCGAAGAGGAGAACGAGCGCGTCGAGAAGATGGGCGGCAAGCCGGCTGAAGCCTCGCCGGTGCTGCTTGGCATCACCAAGGCGTCGCTCGAAACCGACAGCTTCCTCAGCGCCGCGTCGTTCCAGGACACGACCCGCGTGCTCACCGAGGCGTCCACCCGGTCGCGCGTGGATTCCCTGCGCGGCTTCAAGGAAAATGTCATCATGGGCCACATCATTCCGGCAGGCACCGGCTTCGACATGCACCGCAAGGCGCATCTCAAGCCGCTCGTCGAGATCGAAGAGGTGCCGGAACCGGCGGAACAACCCGCCGCGGCGGAAAATCCGCTGCTGGCCTGAGCGAATCATCGTTTTGCCACGGGCGTCTGACGCAAGTCAGGCGCCCTTTTTATTACAACGCAAAGACGCGAAGAACGCAGAGGCACGCAGAGAACTCGACAAAAGTCCGGAGGGTGGCCGGGCGCCGCGACTCTGAAGCTCACATGTTCCCCTCAACCTTTAACATTTTGTCCGCCACCGCCCCGGTGCCAGCAGGTCAATCACTTTGCGGCCCTTGCGTTTACATTGACAGATCGGATTGGTTGTGGTGTAATATGACATGCGCTTTGGTGGAAACGGTTTTATTGCTCTCCTTGGAATTCTGACTTCAACTATTCTGCCGGCGTCGGTTCGGGCGATTACGATTCGGGACGACGTGCCGGACAGCAACTACACGGCCCTGGCCGCCAGTCCGGAGTACGACCCGGTGGGAATGTACACCAGCAGCGGACCCTATTCGGGCAGCGGCGTCCTCATCGCCCCCGACTGGGTGCTGCTGACGGCCCACGAACTGTTCCTCGCCAGTTCCGGAATTTTCACCATTAACGGAACGGCCTATACCTCGACCCAACTCATCAGTTATCCGACCTGGACCTATGGAAAAGTCATTGACGACTACGACATCGGCCTGGTGCACCTCAGTTCGCCGGTCGTCGGCGTCACCCCGGCCACGCTCTACACGGGCTCCTCGGAAATGAGCCTGACGGGAACGTATATCGGGTACGGTCTGACCGGGACAGGTCTGACCGGCTACCAGGCGTCCCTCGGCATTCAAGAACGTGCGTGTCAAAACGTCCTCGACGGTAATTTCAACGAGCCCTCGGTCCTGTTGGGCAGCGATTTTGATAACCCGAACAACCCCGCTGACAACTGGTGGGGCGACCCGACGCCGCTGCCGTTGGAAGGTTGCGTGGCGCCGGGCGACAGCGGCGGCGGCGTGTTTATCACGATTGACTCGCAAACGTATCTGGCGGGCATCATCGGCTTTGTCGCGGCGGTGGATGGCAACGCCAATTCCGATTATGGCGACCTCAGCGGGTCCGCGCGGGTTTCGGCCTTCGTTCCCTGGATCGAGAGCACAATCCCGGAACCCCCGGCCTCGGCGCTGCTGGCCGGCGCGGGCCTGGTCCTGGTGCTGGTTCGACGTTTTCTGCCGGTGGAGAAATAGGTAGCTCGGCGCGCATCCAGGGATGACTCGGCGTTCCGGGTTCAATGTCGGTTAAAGCAGCCGGTCTTCCAGATTATTCTCCATGCAATCGGACTTGCCGGAATCCGGGGATCGGTTGAGGATGTAAGAACGGTTATGAAAACGACTTACTCCTTTGCCTTCCTGGTGGCAGTCATGCTCGGAATACCCATCTGCAGTATCGCGGATGCTCCTCCGTTCGTCTATAATGCCGAGAACACAGGGTCGAATTACATACTCACGGGTTTTCCAACTTTAGGCGGCCCCAATCTCCCGTCCGTCCAACCTCTGCCCGACCCGTTCTTATGGTTCAGCGCTTACACCAACGGCACCTTCAACAGTCGCTCCACAAACTTTGTGGATTGGGAACATCACCGCAACGAAATCGCGGCGCTGATCCAAAATTATGAGATCGGCACCAAGCCGGTTGTTAATCCGACAAATATTTCTGCCAGCTACTCCAGCGGCACGCTCACCGTGCGCGTCACCAATAACAATCAGGTCCTCACTTTGACTTGTCAGGTTACCCTCCCAGCGGGAAGCGGCCCTTTCCCGGTATGCATCGGAATGGACAGTCCGTATGGTTCTCTCCCAAGTGGCATGTTTACCAGTCGCAATATTGCGGGGATTACCTACCACGAAAGTCAGGTTACGACCTATAACAACCCGCAAAACACGGACCCCTTCTTCAAGCTCTACGGTCCGACTCAAAATATCAATAACACAGGACAATATGCTCCTTGGGCCTGGGGCGTCAGCCGTGTCATTGATGGCTTGTATAAGCTCAACGGCGTCCTGGGCACCGCTCAGATCGATCTGAACCATATTGCCGTGACGGGCTGTTCTTACGCGGGCAAGTTGGCACTCTTCTCCGGTGCGTTTGACGAGCGCATCGCATTGACCATTGCCCAGGAGTCAGGTGGCGGTGGCGCCAATTCCTGGCGCTACAACCAGCAGATCGAGGCTGATGGCAGCGTGGAAAAAATAAGCAATACCAGTTATCAGTGGTTTGCCACGTCCCGCCTGCAGCAGTTCGGCGGCAACAATGATGTCTATCTGCCCGACGATCATCATATGTTGGATGCCATGGTCGCACCGCGCGCGTTGTATGTTACTGGAAACACAGGTTATACCTGGCTGGGAAATCCGTCGTGCTACATCTGTAGCCGGGCCGCGGCGCAGATCTATAACACTTTAGGCATAGCCGACAGGTTCGGCTTTAATATTGACGGCGGACATGACCACTGTACGTTTCCAAACGACCAGACCAATGACCTTGCTTACTTTCTGGACAAGTACATGTTAGGCCAGACGAACCTGAGTTCAGTCATCGCAACCTCCCCTGGTACCCCTGATTTTACTTCCATCGACTACGCCCGCTGGACCGTGTGGTGGGGAACTACGAATGCAACTTTCCCATATGTCGGTCAGCTTTCCCTCAACATGCCCAATAACGCCACGGAAGGCGACGGTACACTTGCTGGAGCGGCACTCGTCTCGATCAGACCAACCCCGACAAACATCTCTGTGACCGTGGACCTGACCTCGAGCAACACCAACAAAGTCATCGTGCCGGATTCGGTGGTCATTCCGGCCGGGCAAAGCAACGCCGTGTTCGATCTGACCATTGTTGACAACTCGCTATTGGACGGAGATCAGTCGGCAGTCATCACGGCAAGCTCTCAGCTATGCAACAACGGCCCGCAGGGTAAGCTGATGATAGTCCACGACAATGAAACGGCGACCCTGTCCGTCTCCTTGCCTGCCAGCGCCTCCGAATCCGCGGGAACGCTCATCAATGCCGGCTCCGTGAGCATCGGAACGCCCGTGGCCACGAACATCACCGTCTCTCTCGCTTCGAGCGACCCTTCGCGGTTGATCGTTCCCGCCAACACGACCCTGACCACGGGTCAAACCTCGGCCGTGTTCAATCTGACTTTGGTGACCAACAACATCATTGAAGGACCGCAGACCGTCACCGTGACTGCGCACGTCCTGAGTTGGACCGATGGTTCCAACTCGATGACCATTCTGGATTCTACTCCGCTGCCCGACCATTACGCCTGGACTGCGGTGCCGTCACCGCAAACGATGGACCAGCCGTTCGCCGTAACCATCACCGCGCAGGATAGCGCGAACAATACCTTGGACTACCGATTGCCGGTGACGCTGTCGGGTCTGCTACCCGGCAATGATCCGGCGCCGAACACGCTTCTGAACTCTCCGAGTACGGGACAATCCGACACCGATGGCTACGAATACACCCTGGGCTACACCTTCACTCCTAATGCCGACCTGGAGGTGACTCAGGTCCGGTCGTTTTTCGGGGACAAGGTCTCCATTTGGACCGCGAACGGGCAACCTCTCGCCTCCCAGGATGTCGTCAGTGTGCCAGGCACGTGGGTGGACACGCCATTGTCCGTGCCCCTGGTGCTGCACGCAGGCTACTCCTACATGATAACGGTGCACGAAAACGGGGTTCAGTATTTCTGGAACCCGAGTCTTTCCACGACATTTACCAATGGTACCATCAACCAAAGTTGGTCTGACAACGGAGACGTTTTCCCGCATTACCAGGACTCGCTTTATTGGTATCTGGTTGACTTGCGGTACGGCACGAATATCACTTCGGCAACGGTGAATCCCCTTGTAACCGGCAACTTCACCAACGGCGTCTGGTCCGGGAACGTTGCGGTCCTGCAGGCCGGCACGAACGTGATGCTTCAGGCCACCGCGGGGGCGGGCTACGGCATCAGCAATCCGTTCGATGTGATTGTCCTGCCGACGCTGACAATTACCGCACTCAGCAATTCAGTCGTGCTGTCGTGGCCGACCGCCGCGGCGGGCTTCAATCTGGAGCAGAGCTCCACGCTGTTCAATTGGACCAATGCACCGGTGACGCCGGCCATCGTGGGCGATCACAACTACGTCACCAACGCGCTCGACGCGGCCCGCATCTATTACCGATTGCGCAAGCCGTGAATTTCGTGATCAATCACGAAATTCACGCAAACTTTTTAACCGCGGAAAACGCGGATAAATGCTGATTGATTCCTGTCCGCGATGGTTCTGCGTTTTTCCGCTGCCGCTTTTCTTGTCACGCGTCACTTGCCACTCGTCAGCCGGCTGTAGCCTGAGGCAAGATCCCGGCGAAGAGGCAGAACACATTCGCGAGGACAAGGAACTGGAATAACGCAGATTTCAACGGCTGTCTGCTTTGGGCAAAAAATCAGGTTTTTGCCGATGAACTGGCTTAAATCATTCTGGAAACTACTCACCTCCCCGGAGCTGACCACACCGCCCGTCTTCGTTCAGCCCGCGAGCAAGCCTGCGCCATCTGAGGAACGTCTGAGCAATTTTACCCCGCGCGCCCAACAGACGCTGGCATTCGCACGCAAGGAAGCACCTGTTTCAGCAGTCGCAACACGACACCCGTTCGACCTTCGTAGAACTCGAGCAAGCCGACGGCCAGATCGTCTTTGTCGCCCGGCGCTGCATCATCCGGTTCTGCGAACCGGGAGCGACCCCTTCGTCCGAAGGCGAAGCCGGCAAGAACGGATAAATCGCCCGCCTGAACTCTGGCTTCCTCCCCTTGCCGCGTCGAAACGGTTTGAAAACGGGAGCCCAGGCAAAGTTGCAAGCCTTACGGGCACTAAATCCTGGACCGGATTTATGTTGCGCCTTCGCCGCCAACGCGTTCAACTCCTTTGCTATGGCAGAAACCTTCATGCCCTACCGGAAACTGACGAAACGCGCCCGCGAAATCGCCTTGCTCACCAGCGTGAACGGGCTGCTGTGGTGGGACCAGCGAACCTACATGCCGCCCAGGGCCTTGTCCTATCGCGCCACGCAGGTCGCCCATCTCGGCGGCCTCGCCCATCGCCTGTTCATCGCGAAAAAGGTCGGCGACCTGATTTCCGCCTGTGAACAGCACGGCTTCGAGGCCGGCTCCGATGAAGCCGTGAACCTGCGCGAGTGGCGGCGGCTTTACGACCGGGCGACCAAAGTGCCGGCGCGGCTGGTCGAAAAATTCCAGCGCGTCTGCTCGCTCGCAAACGAAGCCTGGCGTCAGGCGCGCGAACGTTCCGATTTCAAGGCGTTCAAACCGCATCTGCAAAAGGTGCTGGAACTGAACCGTCAGATGGCCGATTGCTTGGGCTACCAGGAATCGCCCTACAACGCCCTGCTTGAGGAATACGAACCGGGCGCTCGCGCCGGCCGGCTGCGCGCGCTGTTCGCGGAACTGCGTCCGGCCATTGTTGCTGTTCTCGGACCGGCCCGGGAGCGTTCGGCCGCCGTGCCGGGTGATTTGCTGCACGGAAATTATCCTGTCGCCGCGCAGCAGGCATTTAACCGCCGGGTTGCCGAAGCCATGGGCTTCGATTTCGAGGCCGGCCGGATTGACACCACAACGCATCCGTTTTGCAGCGGGATTGCCCCGGGCGACTGCCGCCTCACGACGCGCTACAACGAGCAGTATTTCACTCAATCACTGTACGGCGTGATGCACGAAGGCGGTCACGGATTGTATGATCAGGGGCTGCCTGCGGAACATTTCGGCACGCCGCGGGGAACATACGTATCGCTCGGCATCCATGAATCGCAGTCGCGCCTGTGGGAAAATCACGTGGGCCGCAGCGCGGCGTTCTGGGAACACTGGCATCCCATCGCCTGCGAACATTTCCCGGACCTGAAAAAGCTTTCGCCGGCGCAAATCACCGCGGCGGTGAATCGCGTTGCGCCGTCGTTCATCCGCGTGGAAGCGGATGCCGTGACCTACGACCTGCATATCATCCTGCGCTTCGAGCTGGAAATGAAACTGATCGAAGGTCAACTGGCCGTGGCGGACATTCCGGCCTGCTGGAACGAGGAATTCGAAAAAATGCTCGGGCTGAAAGTAACCCGGAATGCCGATGGCTGTCTGCAGGACGTCCACTGGAGCTCGGGGTTGCTGGGCTATTTCCCGACCTACACGCTGGGCAACCTCAACGCGGCGCAGCTCATGCGCCGGGCCGCCCTCGACCTGCCGTCGCTTGATGCGGATCTGGCGCGCGGCGAATACGGGGCGTTGCGGAAATGGCTGCGCGAAAAAATCCACAGCCAGGGTCTCCGCCGCGGGCCGGCCGAATTGATGCAGCAAGTCACCGGTGAAGCAACGGGCAGCGCCAGCCATCTCGACTATTTACGGAAAAAATTCGCGGCGTAGCAACAGCCACACGCAAACGCAGATTTTCTTCCGAATCCTGGCTTCTGACTTCTGAATGCTTGCGGTCTGCTTTCAGCCTTTAGAACTTAGCCCTTAGCCTTTCTTTCATCTTGTAGCCGATAGTCCCCGTCCCTTTCTCAAATACGTCCCGGATTTGATTTGACAAGCCATCCCCATTTGCTCTAATAGAACACATTATCGGAGTGAATTAAATCGCCGATGCGGCGGTGGTGCTGGGCGCCCGGCATCCCGTCACGGCAGGCAGTTAATAAAAGATTGAATCGCGGCACGATGTTGAAGGGATAGCCCGGGCCGCGCCGGCGAGCAGCCTGTCGACCCCGGCCGTAAGACCAAGAGGAGAGACACGCATGAAATCGAGATACTTTCCCCTGCTGATTGCTGTCCTCCCGGGCATTGTCTGCATGCCGACCGCCCGCGCGCAGTTCACGGCAAGTGACCAGACTCTGACCATCGTCGGTACGACCAACAACTGGGTCGGCACCTATTTCGTCGGCCGGAGCAATACCACCACGCACGTGCTGTACGATCACGACACACTGCAGGTCGGACCGGGCGGCGTGCTTTCTAACTCCGCTACCCTGGAGGGCGTGCTCAGCAGCAATAACAACGTGGTCATCAGCGGCACCGGCGCGGTCGTGGAAAGCACGGGTTCCTTCACCGTCGGTTATAGCGGAGCGCAGAACACGCTGGTACTTGACGGCGGCGGCACAGTGGTTGACGTGACCGGCAGCGTAGGTGGAACATTCATCGACGACAACGATAACACCGCCCTGGTCACCGATCCGGGCACCTTGTGGACCAACTCTCCTTTCTTCGCTAACCCCGGCCAATTCATGGTGGGCGGAGTCGGCTCGCGCAACAGCCTGGTGCTCAGCAACAGCGCCGTGATCGTTGATGACGTCGGTTACATCGGCTCCGGGGCACCCGACGACCATAACACCGTGCTCGTGGCGGACAACGCCGTCTGGGTGAACCATCAGACGCTCTACGTCGCTTACTACGGCCAGGAAAATGTCCTGACCATCGCGGGCGGTTCGGTCATCGCGAGCAATCTGTTCATCTGCTTCAGCACCGCTGCCAGCTTTGCCTCCAACAACGCCATCCACGTCAACAGCGGCAGTCTGATTGTGACCAACGCGCTGCTGGAGGGGCTGTTGAACGTGAGCCATTTCGGCGGCGAAGGCGAGCTGACGATTGACGGCGGTTCCGTGACGGTGGACGGCCTCATCGCCACCAACGGCACCAACAGCGTGCTGATATTCAACAGCGGCACGTTGGATTCCAAAGGCACGTTGATCGACAACAACCAGGAATTTCTCGTAGGGAACGGCACCAACGCGGCGCTCTACCACCTGTCCGGCGGCACGCATATCTTCAGCAACGGCCTGCACATCACCAAAGCGGCGACGCTGAGCGGCTGCGGCACCATCAACGGCGCGGTGACCGTGGACGCCGGCGGCACGATCCTGGCGGATTGCGGCGGCGTGCTGAACTTTGCCAACGGCGTGGTCAACAACGGAACCATGACCGCCATCAACGGCAGCGTGCTGGAAGCCTCCGGCCTCGTCGTCAATAACGGGCTCCTTGACCTCATCAACGGCGGCGGCACGAATTTTTCGGGCGGTTTCATCAATAACGGGACCGTGCTGGACTTCCAGAACGTGCAAATTTCGCAGGCTGGCCCGTCCGGCCCGGATTTCGTGATCCAGATTCCGTCCGCATCCGGCCACACTTATCAGGTGCAGGTCACCTCCACGCTCACGGCGCCGAACTGGAATGGCCTGGGCGCAGCGCAATCCGGCAACGGCAGCGTGCTGACCTTTACTGATCCCGGGGCGATGACCAATGCCTCCAGCCGCTTCTATCGCGTGGAAGTGACGGCGCCGTAGCCCGCAGCATGAGGTATCGCCTGCCGCAGATGAACACGAATTGACGCAGATTTTTCCTCTCCGCCTCGATCGATGTCCCTCGCCCCCGGGAGCGCGAGAGGGTGTCCGAAGGACCGGTGCGGGGTGTTGGGAAGAAACACAATTTTGTGGCGAGGAACGAAAAGTGAGGTTTCGCTTCCGCCTAAACGCCGGCTTTTCAAATTCCCGGCTTTGGCACAGAATTGCTTGTGATGCCGCGAAGGACCTGTCGCGTCAAAGCTATGCGAAGACAAAAGAAAAATCTTTCCCGTGAAGAAATCCATGCCTTGCGCGGCAAACTCAAGCTCAACACCGGCGGCAAGCCGTTTGCCGAACGGTGGGCCGAACTCAAGCGCGAGGAAAGGGAACTGGAAGAAAAGCGTTTTCAGCGGCTGTCCGACTTGGGCAAAAAATCCGTCATTCACCGATGAATTGGTTCAAATCATTCTGGAAACGACTGACGGCCCCGGAGCTAACCACACCGCCCGTCTGCGTTCAGCCCGTGAGCAAGCCCGTGCCATCTGACGAACGTCTGAGTAACTTTACCCCTCGCGCCCAGCAGGCGCTGGCTTGCGCACGCCTGGAAGCCGACCGCTTCAACCACAACTTCATCGGCACCGAACATCTGCTGCTCGGTATGATTGCCCTGGGACAAGGTGTCGCTGTGGCCACGATGCGCCGGCTGGGCCTCGACCTTGATGCCGTCCGTGAAAAAGTTAAAAAAGTGGTCGGCACCGGCCCCGAGCAGAAGGTGATCGGCAAGATTCCTTATACGCCCCGTGTAAAGAAAGTTCTGGATCTGGCAAAAAGGGAAGCCAAGGAGCTGAGCCACACCTATGTCGGGACCGAACATCTTTTGCTTGGGCTGCTGGCAGAAGGTGGCGGTGTCGCCGCCCGCATTTTGAAAGAATTCGGGTTGGACCTTGAGGCAACACGACAGGAAGTTCTGAAAGAACTCGATCCAAACTTCACTCCGGGCCAGGAAATTCCCGGAACGTCACCATCATCCACCACCTTGAAATTGGCGAAGCCAGCGACCCCCGCGCGTGTCGTACCACTCCAATCGTCGGGTGAACCCGTGGACACCAGCAAACGCTACGATGTTTATTGCAGCGACGGGAGTGAGCGAACCATAATTTATCGCAACGCCCGTTTCAAAGGCAGCAAGCACCTGTTTCAGCGGTCCCAGCACGACACCCTCTCGACCTTTGTGGAACTCGAGCAAGCCGACGGCCAGATTGTCTTTGTCGCCCGGCGTTGCATCATCCGGTTCTGCGAACCGGGAGTGAGCCTGTCGTCCGAAGGCGAAGCCGGCAAGAACGGATAAATCGCCCACCGGAACTCTGGCTGCCACCCTCCTTGCCGCGTCGAAATCTGACGAAGGCAGTTGATTCCGGTTCCGGTTTTATTTCAGCATTTAGAATTTCTGCCTTTAGCCATATTTTGAGGTTCCCCCTCTTCCAACTTCAATCTTCTACCTTCAAATTTCCGCCTTCAGTCTTCAGCGTTCGGCCTTTCTCCTTTTGCTTTCGTCACTCTCTTCCCGACCGATGGCGTGGAAGCCAATTTCGCGGCGCTTGGGTTCGGGCGGCGGTACCAGCAACGGAAGCAGTTTCCGGTAAATATCGCGCAAAGCGGCATCATGCTGTAGCAGAGTGCGGTCAATCTCTGCCAGACGCTTGAGGATAGCTGCATTGGCGACCTGCTCCTCGCGCAATTTCACAAAGGCGCGGATGATGAACAGGCTCATTCGTACCGCCTGCGGGCTGTTCAGTACGTTGGCAGCTTGCAGTGCCCCATGCTCGGTAAAAGCCCAAGGCCGGTAGGCGGTGCCCCGGCCGGAGCCGTGAACTGGTCGCAATTTGCGACCAGTTCGATGATTCCTACTGATTTCCAAGAGGTTGCGCCGACACCGCCTCAAGCTGTGACCGCAGAGCTGCCCATTCCGAGGCGATAAGTCGAAAGGCGAAGTCCGCGGGGAATTTTTGCAGGTTGCGGCTCAGTTGTTCGTTCAAACGTTTGACCGGAACACCGTAAAGTCGCGCCAGATCGGTATCAAGAATCACTCTCAGGCCGCGTACGGTGAGGATACGGTTGTTAATTTGGTTGACTGTCGGTCATGAATTCATCGGTTCAGTCGCGGTTTTCCCTTCGTGAATGGATTGACCGGCATCGTAAGACGGAATGGCGGTTTGGTAATAGGAAAACGGATCCCGTTTTGAATTCTGAACGCAGCTTGTCGAGCCGACCCGTCTCGCCGACGGCGGAAGCCGGGCGAAGGCTGATCCTCGCGAGCCGTTTCAACCGCCGATGAACGCAGATTTTCTTCTAAATCCTGACTTCTGACTTCTGAATGCTTGCAGTCTGCTTTCAGCCTTTAGAATTCAGCCTTTAGCCTTGTTTGTGTTCCCCATCTTCCATCTTCAACCTTCTACCTTCGAATTTCCGCCTTCCTCCATCCTCGCTTTGTTCAGCCCTGGTTTAAACTCGCGGCGACCATTTAGATTTTGACATTGACGACGAATGGCTTACCTCTCGTGCTTACCGCGAAACCCTGATGAACATGGCCCCGACCCGGCAGGACGGTCCCGGAACACTGCGATCCGAAATTCTCGCGTTGCTGTTCTTGTCCGCCACCATTCACGCGCTGTTTTGTCTGCAAGTCGTTCTGGCATTGCCCCGGCACCTGGGATTGCCGGGCGTGGGTTACCTGTTTGGCCTTCATTACCTGACACTGAATTTTATGCCGTCACCCATCGCCCATGACGCGGTGAATTATCCGGCCTTGTGCGGCTGGCTGCTGGTTTCGTTTCCGGTATCGGCGGGATACGCCCTGTTGGTAGTCTGGCTCAATCGCCGCCGGGTCCGACCCGGCACACCGAACCTGTCGTGGCCGGTCCTGGGCCGCGTTCTGCTGGCCGGGCTGGTTTTCAACCTCACGTTCCAGTTCCTGTTGCACGCGGCAGGCCGTACCGATACGACCATCGTCCTGTTGCGTCTGTTTGCGGGCGCGCTGTCAGGCTACGCCCTGGGAGATTTTCTGGTCGCCCTGATGCAGTTTTGGTATCTGGCCGCGGGTTTGGATTTGGCGGCCAATCACCGGAATCCCATTGCCTCGCGCAGCCTGCGGGAATTCTGGGGCCAACGCTGGAACCACAAGGCGAGTCTGATATTTCACCGTATCATCTATTCGCCATTGGCGCGACGACGACATCCGGCGCTGGGAATCTTCTGCGCCTTTTTCGTCAGCGGCGTGTTCCACGCGGCAATGGTAGCCGCCCTGCTGGCCAGCGAACCCGGAATGGTGGTAGTGGCCTGCATGATGGCGGTGTTCTTTGTGGTTCAAGGCCTGTTCGTGCTGGTGGAAGCCCGACTGCGCGTTGAGGACTGGTCCGTGCCGGCGCGGCGGGCATGGACATTGGGAATCCTGCTGGCGACTTCCCCGTTGTTCTTTATACCGTGCCTTCGTGCGGTTCGTCTCTGGTAATCAGGGATGGAATCAGCGGTTGATTTTGGCATTAACCAACTGCCAGCTCCCAACCGCCAAATTACTTCGTTATTTCCTGTTCACATCAACGCCGGCCGGGTGCAATATCGCGTCATGGCCGGTCGAAAGAAAAAACCTTCGCCAACCGAAATGCGGAAGCTCATCCGCTCCCGTCCTGGCATGTTCAAACGAAAGTCGGCAAAGGTCTTTTGCGCGGAATGATGTTTTTTCACCCTGCCGATTGGAATTGACACGGTGCCGCGGAAGCGATAGCAGGGATTGAGTTTTGGATTTAACCCCATTTTCAGCATGTTCAAAAACGTTGGAGTGATGTGCCTCCTTTTCGTTGTCGGATTGAGCGGTGGCTGCAAACCGAAGTCACCAGCTCCGCCGACAAATCCGGCTGCCTATTTTCAAACTCCATTCCAGACCGAATCGCAATTCATTGTCGAAACGATTGTATCCGATCTGGCCGAGCAGATGTTTTATGCGGCGTTCCACCGGTTGCCGGACCAAAAGCATTTCCTGGTCACGGCCGCGGAGAAACCCGGCTCGCCCACGGACACGCCCACGTACGAATTGCTGATCCGCCTGGACCCCAAACAAAGCGACTTGAACCTGGAGGTCAATGTCAACGGTCCAATCTGGTCCCCGGTGATTTATCAGAACGTGGCGGGGGAACTGGCGCGGACGATGAGCTTGAGCGCCGGCAGTCCGCCTGGGCCGGAAGACTCTGCGCTGCTGTCAAAACTTACCGATGGCACGGCGGAAACCATCGAGCAGGAAAACCAGCGTTTGTCTGCGGCTTTGGAGGCGGATTTTGTCAATCCGGCACTGCACGAAGAAGCGGCGGCGCTGTTGGGGACGTTCCTGCTGCGCGACCATTCCGGGCTTTTCTTTGAAATCCGCGCGCCGCTTTCCCGCATGACGGCGCATCTGGCCATGGCGCGTTTCCTGAGCGGCACCAATACTTACGGCCTCAACGGGCAAATGGCGGAAGCCCTGTTGCTGACCTTGATTGGCGACCAGGCGCTGGCGCTGAAACAACTGGACGCCATCGGCACCAATGACGTTTCCGTGGCGCCCGTGATTCGGGCCTTGCGGATACGGGACACCGGCGATTACCGGTTGGTGGGTGAAGCCGGTGGCCTGTCCCCAATCGAAGGCGTGGAATGGTTCTCTGCCATGGCAGATTACGTCTCCGCGTCCGTCGCCTGGACAAAACTCAACGATGTGCAACAGCAGACCATTGATTTCGTCCGCGTTGCCAATCAGCAGGGTTATTCGGTTGAAATGGGACATCAATTGCTGACGGTTTCGATTCCGTTGGAACTGCGGGAGATTGCCGGCGTCTATCAACTTTCGCATCAGGAGAAGCTGTCGCGCGGCGGGCTGGTACAGGCCCTGAACGCATTACCGGACCGTTGTTTCATCACCGGTTCCGGCGGCGCGGTTCACGTGCGCATCATCGGCTGGGGCCAATGGGCGGACTTCCTGCAACGGCACCTGTGCCACGCCGTCCAGCAGAATTTCCGGTTCATGAACTCTATGTGGGGTGTCCCCGACGACGCCAAAGAATTCGCAGCCAAATGCGAGCGGGAATTTGGCGGACTGCGGCTGTACCCCTTCGTTCGCCGGCTCGTTTGCACGGACGTCGGGTCCTACCACCGATCCGTGGACGAAGGGTTCAAGGTGACGGTCGCCACGCCGCAACTGGTCCCGGCGGAATGCTGGAACTGGCTTTGTTACAAAGTCAATTTCGCCCCCTGGTATAACCCGAATCCGAACCCCCATATCAATGAATGGCACTGCTACAATCCGCTGCCGGGAACGGTGTACGATCTGAACCCGCGCTTGAATCATCCGAGCCTGATTGGGCGCGCCGATGTTCTCGCAAAGTTCGAGCAACTCCGCAAACTCGCGCCTTACGATTGCCGCATCATGAATTTCATCATTACCAAAGCATACACCAATGGCCCGACTTACGATCAGGCGATGGCCTTGTATGGCCCCCTGCTCCCTTACTCGCTTACCGCATTACGCACCGTCGCCAATTCGGTCTATGACCAGCCGGACCGGTATGAGAAATTGATGGTTCAGGCGGCGCAGTTGAACCCGGCCTCCTATTACGATATCGGCGATTATTTCCTGAACCGCACGAACGAGGACAAAGCCGCGTCCTACATTGAAAAAGCCTGTGACTCCGATCCCGACAGCGTCCGCATTGCCAATCACGCCGTCTGGCGGGTGCGCTATTACTTGAAGAAAGGCGAGACCGACAAAGCGCGGGAAATAGCCGACTACGCCGCCGAGGTTTATTCCTATGTGGGTCTGGAGGCCAAGGCGATCTTTTTTGAAAGCACTACCAACTACGATGACGCGCTCGATTGGTATGCCAAAATAGACGAGCGTTACGAGGACCCGTTGCCGCTGCTCGATTTTTGCGCGCGTTACCGGGCGCGCACCGGCGACGCGCATTTTGAACCCGAGGTGCAAAAACACATCCGCGAGCTGTTCCCCAAAGGGATTGAAAAGGTCGGGCTGAGCGACTTTCAAGGCCAGCCGGCTGACGGCGTCTGGATCCGGCAGGAGAACGATCTGCTGAAATCCGCCGGCATGAGGACCGGCGACGTGATTGTGGCCGTTTATGGGGTGCGCGTGCACAATTTCAATCAATATCGCTACGGCCGGGATTTGCGGAACACGCCGGAACTGGATTTGATTGTCTGGCATGCCGGCGCCTACCACGAATTCAAGCCCAGCCCGCCCAACCACCTGTTCGGTCTGGATTTCGGTGATTACCCGCCGAAATAATTCCTGCACCCGGCTTCCGTCCTCCTTCCCGCGTCGAAGCGACCTGCCACGTCGTAATGCGGTGAAGACGGAAGACCTCTGATTTCTGATCTCTGGCCTCCAGTTTTCGCCTGCGAAAACATGTAGCCGATAGTCCACAGACGCCGGGCGCGCAAAATGGCATAACATTGCCGTTATGCCTAAGCGTAATTCAACACTCATCCAATTCGAGATCGTTTTCCGCGACTTGACTCATCGTCCATGGACTAACTTACGCCGTTCACTTCAATTGAAATTCCATGAAACTCATTTCATTCCAAAAGCTCGGTGAAAACCGATCCAGCCCGCGCCTTTGGCTGGAATCGCGTCGGTTGGAAACACTCGGCTTCTCGGCGGGCGTTCCCTTTTCGATCGAACAACGCATAAACGGGGTTTGGCTCCGCCCTGTCGTTCTCGCAAACAATCATGTATCGAAACGCATCTCGGCAGGGCGAGGTCGCCCAATCATCGACATCGCAAATCGCGCCTTGCTCTCACCGCTGGATGGTTATCGAGAAATCAAAGTAACGGCGGCGTTCAAGCGTATCGACATCGTGCCATCCGTGCGCGGATTCCACATTCGCCGACGTTTGGAAGCGCAGCCACCGTTCAAAACCATCGAAATGTTTTGCGGCGGTGGGACGCTCTCCGCCGCCATCGCCAATTGCCCGGATTTGCATCTGATTGCTGGCATTGAACTGGAGCCGAAGTACGCGGACGTCTGGCAGGCAGCTCACCCCAGCGCGGTTCTGTATCAGACCGACATCCGGCGGGTTCATCCTGCCGAATTACCCACGCACGAAATTCTGGTCGCGTCAATTCCGTGTACAAGTCATTCAACTCTCGGCCGAGCCAAGAAATCGCTGGCCGGCAAACCTGAACTCGGCGACACCGGCGACCTGTATTTGTGTGTTGCCGAAATCGTCGTACATCACCTTCCGACGGCGTGCGTTTTTGAAAACGTGCCTGCGTTCGGCAATTCGCTTGCCTGTCTTAGCCTGACGGAGCATTTGAAACGAATTGGTTACCACACGACCGAAACAATTGTTGATCCGTGGGGCGAATGGAGTGAGCCGCAAGACCGGAGGCGTTGGGTCATGGTCGCCACTTTGAGACCGGGATTTGAAATCGTTTCACCGAAAACACCGTTTATCGGTTGTGCCGGTGAATATCTGGATGCCCCCACAGAATCGGAGCGTTCAGAAGTCGAGCGGATTGCTCGGAGCATTGAAGCATTGCGTCGGCACAACGCGCGCCACGCCATGCTCGGCCACGGCTTCGGTTTCACAACGATTAACAAAGATTCCAAGCGTGTGCCGACGATCGTTCGGTCGTACCACAAAATCAATACCGGCCCATTTGTCGAGACGCCGCACGGACTGCGCCTGCTCCACAAAGCAGAAGTCGAACGATTAATGGGCTGCACGATTGACTGCGACCACTACGCAACAGCAATTGAGATTTTAGGACAAGGTGTTCAGACGAGAGTTTTCCGAGAAGTAGTCCGGCAATTGGCTGACTTCTTAAAGCGCACCGGAGTTTAGGTTAGCGACGACCCAACCCAATAGGCCATTGAGGAAGCGTTTCCAACATCGCCATTTTTTCTCCTGGTCAAACTAGTATCCGTTAGCCATAACATCAATCCGCATGGCATGAAAGTTGATGATATTATAGCTTACAGCGACCTAGTGGCCGAAGAGCGTATCAATCTTCAAAAAGGCATGAACTTCGGCGTTGGGAATGGATATTCGATTTTCCTGATGTCAGTCCGCAAAGGAGCACCATACGCAGATGTGCTCGATGAAAGTACTGGAAACCTGATATACGAAGGGCACGACAAACCACGTTCCAAAGATGGTCCGCAGCCCAAATCTATTAACCAGCCACTTCAGACTCCGAGTGGTGCTTGGACAGAAAATGGTAAATTCTTTCGTGCGGCGATCGACTACAAGAACAACGCGCGCAAAAAGCCGGAATTGATCAAAGTGTACGAGAAAATTGCTCGTGGCATCTGGTGCTACAAAGGCTTCTTTGAGTTAGTTGATGCCGAATCCGTCTCTGACGGTAAGCGCAAGGTTTTCAAGTTTCATCTCAAACCGGTAGAGAAAAAAATATTGGGTCGCGTCACAGAGTTGCCACACAACCGGCTGATTCCGACGCATGTGAAAATCGAGGTGTGGCGGCGTGATCGTGGACGCTGTGCAGAATGCGGCTCGGATAAAAATCTTCACTATGACCACGACATTCCTTTCTCGAAGGGTGGTAGCAGTTTAACAGCTTCGAATGTCCGTTTGCTCTGCGCGAAACACAATCTTAAAAAGTCCGACAGAATTATGTCCATCCTTCCGTGGGTTTGTGTTTGCTCACAAACGGCAATTCACTTTCATCGAAATTGACATTCCCGACATTCGCGCCGGTGCGTCGGCGTGGTGCAGTTTTTGCAGCCACGATGCCGATGCCAGAAACAGCCGTGGACAAATATCGCAACGCGTTGTTTTACCAGCACAATATCTGGAGTGATAAAGCGGCGTTGCGATAGTTGAGGGTTGAGCGTTGAGGGTTGAGAGACCGGAGTACGCTTCGACACCTCACCCTGACCCTCTCCCCGCTCGAGGCGGAGAGGGAATCGTCTTTGTGCGCTTTGTGTTCCTTTACGGTTAAATGGTTTCGTGTGATTCGTGTCTTTCGTGCTAATCGGTATCCGGACGTGGAGGCGGAAGTGGTAACCCAGCCGATGCAACAGCGAGCGGACGATGCGTTCGGGCGTCGTGTCCTTGCCCCGGATGCGCGACATGTTCCAGCTTCGTCGTTTTTTTGTGAGAGGATCTTTGGACACGACTCCGTGCACCTCATCCGGCTTCGCCACCTTCTCCCCATCGGATGCGGAGAAGGAATCGCGTTCAGGCAACTGGCGATCACGATTCACGGCGGCAGTTTAGCGCAATAAGAATCCGTGTCCATCTGTGTCCATCCGTGGTTGAAAATTGTCGGAGTTGCAAAACCGCAAGATTAGTCAAGCGGCCCGTAATGGCGTTTGCTAGTTTAGCGTGCAAATGAGCGGCACACGGCCAAAGCACAAGACAACGTGGAATGATTATCACGAGCGCATTCTGCGGGTGTTAAGGCATATCCAGGAGCATCTGGATGAAGCGTTGGATTTGGAGGAGTTGGCGAGTGTGGCGTGTTTTTCGAGTTTTCATTTTCATCGCGTCTTCGCGGCGAGGACGGGTGAGACGATTGCGGACCATGTGCGGCGGCTGCGGTTGGAGCGGGCGGCAATGGAATTAAGGTCGGGCGCCAAGCAGGTGATTCAACTGGCGCTGGACGCGGGTTACGAGGCGCATGAGGCGTTCACGCGGGCGTTCAAGGCGGCCTACGGAGTATCGCCGGCGGAGTTTCGCCGCGCGACGGGCCCCATCGCCATTCTCGCCGCGCCGTCCGGCGTGCATTTTCGGCCGGGCGTTCCTTTGACCACATTCAACACCAATCACATCACCACAAAAGTTATGAAAGTCATTATCCGGAAAATCAAACCGATGCGCGTGGCTTATTTGCGCCATGTCGGGCCATACGAAGATACCAGGAAAACGTGGTTTGACCTCATGGCACGCCTGTCGGCGGACAAGCGGATTCGCAAGCGTTCGGTGTTCATCGGCATGGGGCACGATAATCCAGCGGTGACCCCGGCGGCGGAGCTTCGTTACGATGCGTGCATCACGGTGGATGGCGACTATGGGCCGAAGCAGCCGGTTAAGTTGCAGACCATCGACGGCGGCGATTACGCCGTGGCGAAAAATTGCCCGGTCGGGAAAATCAAGGACGCCTTCGGGTATCTGTATGGCAAATGGCTCGCGCGAAGTTCCCGGGAGTTGCGGCCTGCGCCGAGCTTTATCCTGTGGGTCGATACCTTCAAGGGGGTCGCGCCCGGGAAATGGCGGGTGGATATTTATATGCCGTTGCAGCCGAAGCGGCCCCTGGCGGAGCAAATAAACATCGAAGTGACGACGTTGGAACCGCGGCGGGTCGCGTATATGCGGCATGTGGGGCCGTATGATGGGTCGTATCGGAAATGGCTGGATTTTACGAAGAGGCTCAAGAAGGACCGGCTGCCGCGCAAGGATTCGTTGTTCATCGGCGTGCCCCTGGATAATCCGAAGGTCACACCGCCGGAGAAATTGCGTTCTGACACCTGCGTGACGGTAGGTGAGAAGTATGTGCCGACGAAGCCGGTGCGTGTGCGGACGATCGCGGGCGGCGATTATGTCGTGGCGAGGAATTGTCCGAGATGGGCGATCGCCAGGGGCTATGAAAAATTGTTCTGCTCATGGCTGCCCAAGAGCGGCCGCAAAGTGCGGAAGGCCCCGTCGCTTTTGGTGGCGGTGAATGGTCTGGAGGGGATGCATACGGCGTTTGGGCTCACGGACATTTATGTGCCATTGGAGGTGGAGAAGTGAGCCTCGGTTGGGTGAATCGCCGTAACTGGACGGCGTCGGAAGATGCTCTGCTGGGATCAATGCGGGATGCCTGACTGGCCAGAAACAGCCGGGGACGAAGATGGCGACGCGCTGCGTGGGCAAAACAAAATCGGGTGTGACGAAACGGGGAATCATGGACTTTTTCGACACCTCGCCTGTTCCTCTCCGTGGAAGAGTGTTTTCCTCCAACGTCCCTCACCCGGTCTGCGACCACCCTCTCCCGCGCCCGCGAGCGAGGGATCACGATCGAGGCGGAGAGGAGAATGCCGGCGGCGCTCCCGATTCACTGCGGAAGTTTAGCTCAATGAAAATCTGCGTCGATCTGCGAAATCTGCGGTTAAAACGCGTTCGACTCACCAGCCACCTTTTCCAGTGGGCAGGCGGCCGGGGAGCTCGCACAGAGAGGCCACCTCGAAGGTCGGCGGCAATCCCTCCGGACGCGGTTGGCGGCGGGGATTGAACCAGCAGGTATCCAGACCGTAGCGGGCCGCGCCCTGGATATCGGAAAGCCAATTGTCGCCGATCATCAGAACTTCCTGTTTGGCTGGATTACCCAGTTGCCGGAACGCAGCGTCAAAATATTCCGGTGCCGGTTTGGCGAAGCCGATTTCCTCCGAGATGATAATGTCCGCGATGTGCTCGCGGATGGCGGATCGAGCCAGACGGGCGCGTTGAACCGCCTGCAAACCGTTCGTGAGGATGGCCAGCCGGTAATCCTGCTTCAGGGCGTCCAGCAACTCGCGAGCGCCTTCCATCAATTCGGAGCAGGTGCCCAGGCATTCGAGATAGCGGTCGCTGAATTCGGTGGCAGAATGCCGAATGCCGGTGGCGGCAAAGAGCAATTCAAAACGGCGCACTTTCAATTCATCCGGCGTTGTCAGACCCTTTTCCAGACTTTGCCACACTTCCTGGTTGACGCGGCGATAGTTTGCCAGCAAGTCGGGCCGGAAGGGGATGCCGCATTGGCCACAGGCGAGCGCAAGGGCCGCGGCCTCGGCCCGTTCATAATCGAACAGCGTGCCGTCCGCGTCAAACAACAGCCATTGATACCGTGGCATCTGAAATTCGAGACTATTTTCGGCCGGACTGCAAACCTTTGTCAAAGCGGAAGCCTGCTTCTTTGGAAAATTACGACCGAGGAATACAAGCAAACGAAGCGAACGAAAATCGGCCACCGTTTTTCCCTCCTGGTTGCGCTGATCGCCTTCTGTGTGAAATGTTCTACAGTCAGAGCTCGACAGCGTCTCGCCCCACCAACGGACGCCTCGTCTGCTTTCATTTCATTTCGGCGCGACCGGCTGCGGTTGCAGGCCAGGTCGGCGTTATTGGCCCGGCAACTGCTCCCATCCGCGTATGACCATCAATATTTCGAGGTATGACAGTCTCTTTCGCCGGCTGGCGCACGAGGCCGTTGCTTGCGTGCCCGAGACCTGGGATCAGGGCCGGCTGATGATCTCCTTCGATGGCGCCGCGCTGCGGTATGAGTTGCTGAACGACTCGAATCTGAACGTAGCCGTGGCGACGCAGCAATTGGGCCGGCTTTGCGGCGAACTTTATCTTATGACGGAAATGGACGGGCAGCGATGGTCGCACTGCGCCCTCAGCTTCACCCGGACGCCGGAGGACTCGTGGGATTTCAGGGTGAACTTCACCCAGCCTGAGGCCTGAGGAAGCATTTCATCCCCGGCTATCTTCGTTTCGGTCCTCAGGACCTGCCGGAAATAAATCTGCGGTTGAACGGTTTGTGACAGAAGCAAACGAGGTGAATCGCTCCCGTAGTCGGTGATGGATTCCAAGTTGCCCCGCAAGCAGCGGCGGAATAGGCTGAGGGCGTGGACGCAAGCAAGACCATGGCTTGTCCCGCGTGCGGCGGCGTCGTTGCCGTAACCGACCAGTTTTGTTCCAATTGCTTTGCCCGGCTGGAGCGGCCCACGTTCTGGCGAAGGCTCGCCTCATGGTTTCAGTCGGCGTTCAAACCCGGCACGCATACACTGGTGGTCAGGCGGAACGTTAGCATTCGGACCGCCAGCAAGCAGGGAGAACGGCACGCGTATCGCTCGTTGGACGAGGTGCCGCCCGAATTCCGCGCGCAATTTGAGCAGTTGCAATCGGAAGCGACCAAAGAATTGGACGCCGGGCTGCCGGCGGCAATTGTTTCGGAGGACGCGCCCAAACCGGGAATCATCGTCCACAAGGAAATCCAGGTGTTCAAGTTCAAGGACGCCTCGGGCAAGGAGCAGGTTTACCATTCGCTGGATGAGATGCCGCCTGAAACCCGGGTTATTTTTGAGAAGGCTCAAGACCGCTTGGATTTGCCCGATCAAACAAACAAGGGCTGAAGGCAAAGCGTGCGTGTGTTTCCTATATTTCACGGTACAAAATCCGCGTGCATCTGCGTCATCCGCGGTAAAGACATTTGCGTTTCCTTTGCGCTTGTTTGCGGCAATAAAAATCTGCGGTTGGACGCGTAATAAAACGGAACGGGATGTGGCCGGACCGGTCTGAAATAACAAACGTTTCACGGCGCAAACTCGAAAATGAAGAAATGCCTGTGGTTACCGGCCTGGCTCCTGATTTGTTTCAGCGTGCTGCGGGCGGTGGCAGCCGACACCAACACCGGTCCCCATTCCATCCCGGAACTTCAAACGGCGATTGAATCGGTGCTGAAGAATACCAAAACGCCGGGTGCGGCCATCGCCCTGGTTTCACGCAACAAAACTGATTGGCTGGCCGGCATCGGGAAGGCGGACGTGGCGGCGAATCAACCGGTGACCCCCGACACGCTCTTTCGCCTCGGCTCCGTTTCCAAGGGGTTTGTCGCCCTGGCCGTGTTGCAATTGCAGGAGGCCGGCAAGCTCAAGTTAACGGACACGGTGCGACAGTGGGTGCCGGACGTGACGTTTGTCAACCCGTGGGAAGCCACCGATCCCGTGCGGCTCGTGCACCTGATGGAACACACGTCAGGCTTCGACGACATGCACCTGCGCGAATACGCGCTCAACGATCCGGCGATGACGTTGCCAGACGCTCTGGCGTTTGACGCCGCGTCACGCGTGTGCCGCTGGCCGCCGGGCACGCGGATGGCGTACTGCAATTCCGGTCCGGCCATCCTCGCGGCAGTGATTGAAAGGGCTTCCGGCGAACGTTTTGAAGATTACGTGCAGAAACACATTTTCAATCCCTTGCACATGGACGGTGCGAGTTATTTTTACACGCCGGAAGTGCAACGGCGGCTGGCCAAATTGTATCATCCCGACGGCGTCACGCCGTATCCCTACTGGCACGTGGATTTGCGGCCCACGGCCGGACTCAACGCCTCGGCACGGGACATGGCGAATTATCTGCGGTTCTATCTTCAACGCGGCAGTTTCGACGGCACGCAATTGTTGTCGGCAGCGTCCATCGAACGCATGGAATGGGGGGAGACTTTGCCGTCTGCAAAACTGGGCCGGCTGGCGGGCTACGGTTTGTTCAATTACGAAATTCCTTACGGTCCTTTTGTGTTCCACGGTCACAACGGCGCCGTGATGGGCGGCATCACGGAAATGGGTTATCTGCCCGACCAGGGCCGCGGCTACGTCATCATGATCAATTCCGGAAGTTTTAATGCGGCCTCTCGGATTGCCAATCTGGTCCGGGACTATTTGCGGCCCGGGCTGACGCCGCCGCCGGTGCCGCCGGTGGCACCGGTGTCCAAGCAGCTCAAGCAACACTATGCCGGCCATTATCAGTTCATCAGTCCGGCGTTGCAGGAGTTTTACGGATTGGAACGCCTGCTTAACGCCAGAACAGTGACCGTCACCACCAACGGCCTGTCGGTCAGCTTTCCCGGATTCTACCAGCATCGCACGGTGCCCGTAACGGAACGATTGTATCGCGGCGAGGATGCCTCTCTGGCCACAATTGCCTTGCTGCCCGACACGGACGGGCACACCTGGATTCAATGCAGCATGGGGACTTACGAGCGGATTCCCGCGCTGGAATACTGGGCGCAGATTGTCGGCATGGTTTTGGTTTCCGCGCTGGTCGTGAGTTCCCTGGTGATGGCGCCGATTTGGATCGTGAGACGCTGGCTGGGCAAGTCGCGCAATCCGGGGCCGTTGTCGGTGCGATTCCTGCCGCTGGCGAGCGCGGGCTTGCTGGTGGCGTTTGATGTGCTGCTCGTGAGCGGATTCCGCGGTCTGCTGACGGGCACGTATATTGACGACGTCAGCCTGGGCACCCCGAGTTTACATACAGTGAGTCTCTGGCTGGTGAGCCTCGGTTTTCCGCTGACCGCCGCCGCGAGTTTGTATGTTGTGTGGCGCGCGCGGCACACTCCCATGAAACGTGCCGCTTACTGGTTTTCGGTCCTCGTCGCTCTGGCGGTGGCGGCCGCCGCGATTTATTACGGGTACTGGGGTTTGATCGGTCTGCGCCTTTGGGCCTAGCGGGATGCCGGCTTTGGCCGCCTCACGACGCGGGCTCCGCCAGCAATTTCCGCACGACGGTTTCGACATATTCCGGTTGCAGGCCGATGGCGCGGACAATGCCTTTGCGGTCAATGATGGCGTAGGTCGGATAATAGTGCACCGCCCAGGCTTTCTCCGACTTCAGTTGGGGATCGTGGGCGGCCGGGTATTCAATGCCGTGTTCTTTGGCGTTGCTCGCAAAACTCTCCTGTCCGCGTTTGTTGGTGCAAACGCCAATAATCACCAGCCCCTTGGACTGGTATTTTTTGAGCATCTCGTTGTTGTGGGGAATCGCGCGCATGCAGGGACCGCACCAGGTTGCATAAAAATCCACGACGACGACTTTGCCTTTCAGGTCGGCGGGCTTGACTTCGCCGTTGATCCAACCGGTGACGTCCAGCGCCGGCATCGGTTTGCCCTCCAGGGCAGCGTGGCTGGCACGTTGCTCCGGTTTATCGTCCCAAGTCCAACTGTCGGGAAATTCGCCGGCGAACGCGGGCAGCATGCTGCAAACGAGTGAACCAAGGGCGATCAGAAATGCGTTTTTGGTAGTCATGCCGGACGGATTAGCACAATCGGCTTGGGTTGACAACAGGGAATATTCCGGCGAACCGGAGGAATTAAAGACTGCGGACCAGTGGCTCGTCCCGCGGCGGAAACCTGCCTTGCCAGGCAAAGGGGATTCAGGTAAGTGGACACGATGAACATCAACCCACCTCCACCGGGCATTCCCCTGGTGCTGTCAGCGCAGCCACCGGTGGCCAAGCCGGTCAATCGCTGGCGTTGGTGGATTCATCTTTTGCTTCTCGGCAGCTACATCATCCTGGTGGGGATACTTGGCCAGGAACAGAGCGCACATCGCCATGTCCTGGCGCTTTCGCTCACCCCGGGCGGTTTGCTGATTGTCTGCACCTCCGGGTTGTGCCTCTTCTTCTTAGTGCTGGGTCTGGCCGTGAAAGTTTCCAGAGCGTCGTGCGATGACCTGTGGTTGCGCTGGCGTCGTGGCCTTTGGCCGGTTGCAATTGGCGTCGTTTATTCCGTCGCGCTCCGCTTTGCCATTTCCACCATCGTGAGTTGGGTCAGTCTCGCATTGATCCTGAGCGAAGTGATGACGCCCCAATCGGTTCAGGATTTTTTTGCCAGCAACCGACCGAGCCTGGAAAAACTCGTGGACATTTCTGCCATGCGCGAGAACTCACTTTATTTCTGGCTCTGCCTGACCGTGGTGAGTTTTGTTGTCGCCGGCCTGCGCGAAGAACTCTGGCGTTCGGCGTTTCTCGCCGGCTTGCGGACACTCTGGCCACGACGGTTCGACACGCCGCCTGGCCGGGTTGTCGCAGTTGCACTAGCAGCCATTCTGTTCGCTTTTGCACATCTGGGTATGGGGCTGCTGACCATCTTAATCGCCGGCGGGCTGGGCTTCGCGCTAGGGTTAATCATGGTTTTCCACCGCTCCATCTGGCCCGCCGTAATCACCCATGGAATGTTCGACGCTACCAGCCTGGCTCTGCTGCCGCGGCTGATCGAAACGTTCCACCAATTTCAACCACCGCTCGGACACTGAACGCTGCGTCTCCATCTTTTTGCGATCTGTGCACCCTTGATGCAATAGCTATTGGTATCTCTTGCGGTCCAACTTTCCACGTGTCAATCCCGCTCGGGCTGGTTGCAGGCCAAAGGTTGTCTCCGGTTACCCGGCACGTGTCACTTCCCGAAAATTCGTGTCCATCCGTGTGACAATTTTTACCCAAGGAGATTGTGGAAACGAAGACCAGGGACGCGGCAGGTGAGGAATATCATCGCCGGGAACTTCCGTCGTCCCTTGTTTCAAGTCGTTTACGGCGCATGCATCGATCGCCCGAGCCAGGCACAAAAAATCGGACGAACTGGCATGGAATATGCAACTTGCTGGAATTGATGAACGTACGTGCTGAAAAGCCCCGCCGGATTTTGGTTGTAGACGATGAACCCCTCGCCTGTCAGACCGTTCAGATGCTGCTCCAGGGTGTCGGCTATATCGTTGAAGCGGCCAAGAGCGGCGCCGAAGCGTTGAAGATGTTTGAGCCGGGCAAGTTCGACATGGTTTTCACCGATTACCTCATGCCCGGCATGAAAGGTGATCAGTTGGCCGCGAACATCAAGCGGCGCTCGCCCGAACAGCCCGTGGTGATGCTGACAGCTTTTCCCGAAAAACTTCAGTGTTCCGAGTGCCCGTTGGGCGGCGTTGATTCCATCATCTGCAAGCCGTTCGAACTGGATACCTTGCGTTCCATCATCGTCCGATACGCGTCCGCCTGAAATCGGGGTCTTGGTTTCCTGCGATTGCTTCGGTGGATTTCTGCGATTCCCGTGTCATAGAGGGAGAAATAGGGTGCGACTGTCGAATTGCGCCCAATATAATCGGGCCACAGTCCTTTGCCGGCGAACGAATTTATGGCGCTTCGACTGCCCGGAAGAACTGGCGTGTGCCATTGGTCACGCTGAAGCCATCGGCGCGAAGCTGGCTGCCGCTCGGCACGACGGCGTTGGTCAGCACCATCCAGGCCGATATCGGCAGCGTCAGATTCGTGCTCGTGCAGATGCTCACGCGCGAAGCGCGGCTGGCGGCGACCGGACTGCCATCGGCATCGGCCAGGAACAACGAAAATGTTCCGCCGGAAACCGTGGGTGGCAGGAAACGAAGTTGCGGATTGAGCAACGCATTCAGGCTCGTCGTCGTGCCGTAGAGATTCGAAACCACTACGCTGTACGTCCCCGGGCTGTTGGCCTGGACGGTGAAGCTCAGCGTGCTGCCGGTTGCGGAAGGAAGGTTGGTCCCGTTGAGCCGCCACTGGTAAGCCAGTGGCGACGTTCCCGCGGCGACGACCTTGAAGCTGGCCGTAGCACCGAGGGGAAGGACCTGGTCAGCCGGACCGGAAAGGATGAGGGGCGGGATTTTCCCCGACCACAGGAGCGCATCGGCCATGAGGCGCGCGCCATCCGTGCTCGACACCCAGAAATCGCTGCGCGAGTCGCTGGACGGCGGGAAAAAGTTCAGTCCGGCAAAGTGCCCTGCTCCGATGTCTTTGGCACCCACCAGCGGCTGCCCATTACTCCAGTGCGCGACCAGCGTCGTGCCCGCCGTCGTGCTGATGGAGCTGTTCTGAAAACTCGAGGTCCCGCCGTTGAAAGCATTGACGGCATCGAGCAGCGGATGGGACGGCACGTCTTTCACCAGCGTCAGACCGGCACTGCTTGTCTGGCCGGCAGTAGTGAACGGCAGATATCCGCCGCTCACCAGGCGTCCCTGGATGGAAAGTCCGCCGGAACTGTAATAAGCGAAGGTGGCCAACGCCAAGCCGCCGCCCTGGTCAAGGTAGTCGGCCAGGACATTGCCCATACCGACATTGTCATTGAAGCCCGGAGAATCGGAATAGACCAGCACCGATTGGTACGCGCGGAGTTGGGCCAGGGATGGCACCGGGTTCCCGGTCGTGACGGGTATGATATCCACCCGCGGAATGAGGCCGACTCCGGCGATTTTGCTGGCCACGTCCGAATTCCACGGGGAGGTGCTTTCCGCGGTCACCACGGCGACTGACGCGCTGGTGTAAAGATCGTAACCCCGCCAGGTACCGCCGGCCACGTCCACGATGAAGACCTTGCCGTTGCAGAAACTGAAACTGAAGCCGGAATCGAAACTCGTGCCCGCACCGGGCAGTGTGATTTCGGTCACACGGTTGCCGTTGGTATCCCAAAGCGAAAGCATGTTGGTACCGCTGTAAGTCAGCCAGAAGTTGCCCAGTACCGCCAGGCCGCGGTTCTGGGGATAGACATTTTCGCCGACAATGGCGCCGAACCCGCTCAGGTTCACGGCGCCCAGATAGGTGCCGCTGCTGTTCCAGCGCGAAATTACCCCGCCGCTCATCGCCTGGTATTCATTTCCGACGCTGTTGAGCACCATGGATGATTGCGGGTCGAGAGTTCCGCCCGTCAGGGTGACGCCGGAGCTGGCAAATACCCCCGGACTGTTTTGCTGGTAAATTACTCCGCTAGCGAAGGCGCGGGCCAGAACTGTGCCGTCCGCCCGGGTGAACACGGAGCGAAAATCCATTCCCGGGGAATACGTCGCCACCAATCCACCGGCCAACGAATAGCGGGCGAGTCGGGCGCCGGACGAATTGCCGCCCGAGCAGGACCAATAGTTCGTGCCATCGAAGGCCATCGTCATTGTGGTGCCTGGCAAACCGTCGGTAAAAGTAACATTGGAATGGACGGAAAACCCGAGGATGATCGGCGCGCTGGCGACAGCGCTGGCGTTGCAACCGAACGCGTTGAATACGGTCAACCCCAAAGTGACATTGTTCGTGACGCCGGCCACGTAGGTGACGGTCGGCTGGTTCGCCGGGCCGGTGATAATGCCGTTGGTAATGGTCCAGGCGTAGCCGGCGAAACCACCCGGACCGCTGGCCTGGTTGCCGCTGGAATTCGCGAATACATTGGTCGGCGACAGGGTGATGGTCGGCGGCGCCACCGAACTGACCGTTACCGTGGCGCTGCCGGTGTTGCTCACCGGGCAGCCCTGGGTGTCGGTGCCGGAACTGATTTGATAATTGGTCGTAACTGACGGGCTGACCGTAAACACCAGTGGGCTGCCTCCGGTCTGCGTCCCACCGCCATTATTGAGGGTCACGGTGTAGGGCGGGATACCACCGCTCAGCGTAACGGTGACAAGGCCCGAGTTGCCCGCGCAAATCGTCCCGCCGCCGCCAACCGTGCCGATGATAGTCGGGCACGGAACCAGCACCGAATCAGCCGCGGTGTTGTTGCCCTTGTTGGATTCCATGACGCCGTTGGTCGGGTCCACCGCGCAGACCCCGCCAAGGCGCGGATTGCCGAAGGTGCCGGTGGACGTCGGCGTGGCGGTGAACTGGATGTCAAATGATCCGCCGGCGTTAATGGTGACCGTGCCGGATGCGATGACCGTCAGATTCGAGTTGCTGTCAATGCCGGCAAGTAAGGCGCCGGAAACGCCGCTGACGTTGATAACGGAAGGCGAGCCGTAAGTTACGTTCCCGTTCGGCAGGTCGTCCAGAACAACGGCGCTGCCGGCGGAGAATGTCGCCGGGAGGGAACCGGCATTGGCGACGTGGATGGTCCACGTCCACGCGTTCCCCACCGTGCCGATGCCGCTCACGTTGTTCGTTTTAATGATCGTCAGGTCCGGGCATTGAATGATAATGGTTGCCGTAGCCACACCATTGTCCAGAACAGCGTTCGCGCTGCCAGTGTTGCAGGTGTTGTCGTTGGTGAAAGTGGCCGTAGCCAGTCCATTGGCCTGTATCGCGGTCTGGATGGGCGTAAGGGTTCCATGCATCGCGCCATTCCAGGTCAGCGGCAGGCCGATGAGCACTGGCACCTGGGCCGGCGTCAAGGTCTGGTTGCTCGAGTTCTTGAGCACACTGGCGGTCAAAGTGGTGGACTGGCCGCGGTTGATGGTGCCCGGGCTTGCGGAATTCGTGAGGGACAACCACGGGCTGTAAGCCAACGTGCCCCCGTCGCTGCCGACCACATCGCAGCCTGTGGCGCCCGGACCGCCGCCGCAACCCCACCAGTTGTTGGTGGCGGTGGTGTTGGCCCCGTTGCTGCCGTGATTATAGAGTGCGCTGGCGCCGTGTGTAGCGGTGTTGCCGGTCAGCCGGCAAAAGCTCATGTTCACCGTCCCGGAATCCACATAGAGCGCCCCGCCCAGGCCGCCCTGTCCGGTCGTGGCGTTGGCGACAAAAGTCGAGTTGACGATGTTGAGTGTGCCGACGTTCAACTGAATCGCGCCGCCGTACGTGTTGCCGGCATTGCCGATGGCGCGATTGTTGTTGAAGGTGCAGCCGATGAGGTTATGCACCGAGCCGACCAGGGTTTCAATCATGATGGCGCCGCCCCCGTCTGGCCCCGCGCCGGAGTTGTTGGTCATGCTGTTGTTAATGAAAGTGGAATTGGTGACGTTCAGCGAGGAAACGACCGATTGCGCCAGAACAAAGATCGCACCGCCGAAGCTCTGGCCCGAGGTGTTGTTGCTGAACGTGCAGGCGCTGATGTTCAAATCGCCGCCGGCCATTTGAATGCCGCCGCCGGGCTCCTGCGTGGTATTGGTCACACAATGGTTGTTCTGAACCACGCAATTGCCCAGGTTAAGAACGTCCTTGGAAATATTGGTTATGCTGCCGGCGAGGATCCCCGCGCCGCCGAGATTGTCGGCGCCATCGTGCCCGCCCTGGATGGTGAGATTGGAAATGGTCACCAGCGTGCTGCCCAAGGAATTGGAATCAATGTTTAGAACCCGGTTGGAACCGTCGGTTTGGTTCACTATGGTGCTGGCCGCGCTGGCGCCGAGAATGATGTTGGTCTTGCCGCCATTCGGGGCCACGTCAAGTTCACCAAGTGTCAGGTTGAACGTTCCCGCAGGAACGTTGATAGTCGTCGCGCCGCTCTGTGCGTTGGCCGCTTCAATCGCCGAGCGCAACGAGATCTGGCCGCCGCTGTCATTGGGCGAAGACGCCGGGCTGACCGCGTGCGTGTCGCCGGTGGTGTTAACCGTGAAGGGTCCAGCTCCATACAGGTGCGACCCGGTCAAAACGGAAATCACCACGACCAAAAGCCTCCCACCACGGTGCAATGCCGGTGTGATTTTTTTCATGGTCAGGCGTTGCGGCTGTCGGCGTCGTTCAGGTTTCAATCAGTCCCATGGTTTGATGCGGTGGCTAACTACGCGCCGGGAAAACTCCCTGCAACGCGATGATGAACGTCAGGCAAAGATAGGGCGGCAGGTTGTTGTGTGGCAGACTGCCGCCCGCGCTCGCCAGCGCCTGCGGACTCATCGGGACATTATTGTTGGGGTTGCTCGCGGCATAAACGTTGAGCGGCGTCTTGCCGAGTTTGGATTCGCCCCAGGCGGCGCCCGCTGGAGAATCCGTACCCCCGCTGATTGAGGCCTGTGCAGTATGCGAGTGGGCCGGCATCTCGGTGGCCAGCAACGTCACCGTCTGCGCGCCGCCGCTCTCTCCCAGGTCATACAAGGACAGGCCCGGTCCCTGGCCGAATCCAATCGGCATTGACCCTTGGAGATTGGGCAGGGCAAAATTGCTTTTGCCGTCGCCGCCGTAAGTGGTTCCGAGGAGGGAAAACAGCGCGGTATTCTGGCTGATGGGCATCACCTGTCCGTTGCACAGCGCCCAGCCGGTGGGCGCAAAATTGCCGGTGAACATTCGGATTTCTGCAACAAATGGGTTGGACATAAATCTGGAGGATCCTAACTTTGTGAGGGGAAGATGCCCTGTAACGCGATACAAATGTTCAACACGAGGTATGGCGACATATTCTCATGTGGTTGGTTGCCGCCGACGGACAGGACGCAGGCTGGATTCATGGTGGTGTTGGGTGTTGGATCATAGGCGGCGTTTCCCGTAGCCCAGAGGTTTCCGGTGGGAACCCCCTGGTTAGCGGGCGTGGAACTGCCCACGGCTGTGTGCGTGTGCGCGGGCAACTCTGAACTCACCAGCGTGTGAGCCGATTCACCGCCGAGCTGGCCAAGAAAGATGCCGTTGCCGACATGTACCGGCATGCGGCCTCGCAGGTCCGGCAAGGCAAAATTGGTTTGGCCATTGCCGCCATAGGTCGTGCCCAGGATTGCGAACAGGGCCTGGTTCTGGTTGATGGCCAAAATCTGTCCGTTGCACATCGCCCAACCCTTCGGCGCGAAGCTGCACGAAAAAATCTTGATTTCGCCAAGAAAAGGTGTGGACATAGCAATTGCTTCAGGTTTGCGAGGGGAAAACGCCGAACAACGAGATGATAAAATTAATCGCCAGGAACGGAGGCAGGTTGTCGTGCGGCTGCGAGCCGCCAGCCGAGCCAACCGCGGCGGCGCTCAAGCCCACCGACGGGGCTTGCGTGGTGAATTGCCCGCCGGTCCAACCCGACCAGACGTTGTTCGCCGGCGAATCGGTTGGATCGCCGGCAGCGCCGATGGCTGCCTGGGGGACATGCGAATGCGCCGGAATCTGATTAGTGGTCAATGTGACGCTCTCCACTCCAGCCATTTGTCCGATGAAGTAGGACGATCCCCCACCGGTCCCTTGATGAATCGGAGCCCGGCCCCGCAAATCCGGCAGCGCAAACGTGCTCTGGCCATCGCCGCCGTAGGTCGTGCCGATTAAATTGAACAGGGTTTCATTCTCCGAAATGGCCATCAGCGATCCGTCGCAAAAGGCCCAACCGACGGGCGCAAAATTGCCGGCAAAGATCCTGATTTCACCAACGTAGGGACTTGACATATTTTTGCCTGATGTTGCCGGTGGTTATTCCAGTGCGCGTCTCGGCGCCATAGCCATTTGCGCGGCGAGTTGGGCGGTGTTCACCGGCCGGTCGAAAATCGCCTCGTAATAGCAATACCTCGTGTCCACCCGGCCGGTGGGAACGATGAAGATGGAAAGGCGGCCAAGTCGCGGATGATCGAACTGATACGTATTCTGTTCCAGGGGCTGCTGGGCGGGACCGCGGAACCGCAGCGAAAATTTTTCATTGCCGGCGTCCTCGGCATCCGGTGACGCGGCGGAAAAGGGATTGGCCTGAACCAGCAGCAATCGGACCGTGTTAAAACCGGTTCGCACCAGGAAGAACGTGTTCACCTGCCGCGCGAACTGCGCGAAGTCCGGCTCATCGGAAATGCCGATTCGCGCGGCTGGATTTTGGGCCCACGCGGCCGCCGGACCCAGCGAAGCCGCGGCGGCGGCCAGCGAGCAATCGCGGAGGAATTTGCGGCGTGTTTGCATTTATACCAAAGGTTAACCCGGTTCGCTTGAACCGGCCCGTTCCGAAAACGCCAGGGACTTCCCTGCCCACGTGGATTTACTTTAGACAAATCAATACTGAAGTCAAGTAATCTTTATAACCCGCGGTCGCGGCGAAACTTGCGGCAGCTTTCAGGGACCACCCGCCGCAACGGTCGGAGCTTGAATCCACGTCGCCGGCCCCGGACAATGCGCCGCCGATTGCATGAAAGCTCCCACCGGATCCAAATCGGATCATGAGCCGCCGCCGGTTGCGCTCCGCCCGGAGCAGCCCGACGACGAAAACTGGTTGTTCAACATCTACGCCAGCACGCGTGAAGAGGAACTCGCGCTGACGAACTGGAGCGAGCCGATGCGCCGCGCGTTTCTGGACCAGCAGTTCAACGCGATGCGCCAGGCTTACCGGAGCATGTTCCCGGCGGGCGAATTCTCGATCATCGAGCTGGGTGGCCAGCCCGTCGGAAGGATGGTCGTCCACCGCGCCGCCACTGAAATTCGCGTGGTGGACATCGCGTTGCTGCCGGCATACCGGAACCGGGGCATCGGAACGTTCCTGATGCGCCAGGTCTGCACCGAAGCGACGAAAGCGGGGCAGCCCGTGCGCCTGCACGTCCTGAAAAACAACCGGGCCTCCGGCTGGTACAAACGGCTGGGGTTCGACAGAGTCGGTGAATTGGGTTTCTACGACGAGTTGGAATGGCGTCCCGTCGCCGGCGACGGCCTCACTTCAGCCGCCGGTTGAACGTAGCCTGATACAGCGCGCCGTTCTGGTCGCGGCCAACCGGCACGATAAACAACTCGAACCGTCCAATCTGCGCGGACTCGAACAAATAAATCTGCTGCGCCAGCTGCCGGTCCGCGGGACCGCGAAACATAAGCGCGAAATTTTCATACTTTGGACCGTTCGCTCCCCCGGTTGCCGCGACGCTTCGCGGCGTGATTTCGAACAATTCCAAATCCATCCCCTCCTGCTCGTTGAGCCAGAGGCGAAAGTTCGTCTTTACCAGTCCGGCAAAGGACTCGAAGCTGAGCTGCTCCAGCGGCACCAAGTTCATGCCCGGCAAGGTTAGCGGAGAAGCACCAAACGGGCAACGGCGTGAAATTCCGGATGTTGACTCAACTGGTTGAGGCAGGATCGCCGCGCTCCGGCGCGCCGCCTGCGCGTCAGGTCGAAGAGCTTCGGCTGCTTTCCATCGCGGCAAGCTCGCGTCTTTTCACGGGTTTCGTGAGTTCATCAAATAGCCGAAATTGTTGTTGCCACAGGCGGTTTTTTTGCTATATTCCGCGTTCCATTTTAGAGACGCAATGCCGACAATTAATCAATTGGTCCGCCGGGGCCGGCGCAAAGTGAAATATAAGTCCAAGTCGCCCGCCCTGGAAAATTCGCCGTTTCGACGCGGCGTGTGCATTCAGGTCATGACGCGCACGCCCAAGAAGCCGAATTCGGCGATGCGCAAGGTCGCCAAGGTCCGCCTGACGAACGGTTACGAGGTCATCGCCTACATCCCGGACGAAGGCCACAATTTGCAGGAACACTCGATTGTAATGGTGCGTGGCGGTCGCGTGAAGGACTTGCCCGGCGTGCGGTACCACATCGTCCGCGGGCGGCTCGATGCCGCCGGTGTGGAAAAACGCCGCGTCAGCCGTTCAAAATACGGCGTGAAACGTCCGAAACCGGGTTCCAAGCCCGCGGCGCCCGCCGCGGCAGCCCCGGCGCCCGCCGCCGCTCCCGCCGCCTGATTGCGATGTAACGATTTAACGAATCATCGATTCAACTGCTTAACGAACCCATGTCCCGCAGACGACAAGCTACCCGACGATCGGTTGCCAAAGATGGCAAGTTTCAAAGCGCTTTGGTGTCGCGCCTGGTCAACACCGTAATGACGTGCGGCAAGAAGAACACGGCGCAACGGATTGTTTATGGCGCGTTCGACAGCATTTCGCATAAGAACCCGGCGAGCAATCCGGTGGAAATTTTGCAGCGCGCGGTGGACAACGCCAAGCCGCGCATCGAAACCAAGGCCCGCCGCGTCGGCGGCGCCACGTATCAGGTGCCGCTGGAGGTGCCGTCCGACCGGCAGACTTCGCTGGCGCTGCGTTGGATTGTGGATTTCGCAGATGCGCGCAAGGGCACGCCCATGCGCGACGCGCTGGCCGCGGAAATCCTGGAAGCGTATCAAGGTCAAGGAAATGCGATCCGCAAGCGCGACGACGTTCACAAGATGGCGCAGGCGAACAAGGCGTTTGCCCATTTCCGCTGGTAAACATTTATCGGAAACTGCCCCGACCGTCGCCCTGTTGGGGCATTTTTATTATCCTTTATCCGGCAAAGTAGAATTGTTAAGACATGCAAGCTGTGGCAGAAAAAGAAAAATCAGTCAACTCGCCCAAGCGTGAATACACGCTGGAGCGCACGCGCAACATCGGCATCGCCGCGCACATCGACGCGGGCAAAACCACGACGACCGAGCGCATCCTCTTTTACACCGGCCTCATCCACAAGATCGGCGACGTGGACGACGGCAACACGGTGACCGACTGGATGGAGCAGGAGCGCGAGCGTGGCATCACCATCACGTCCGCGGCGGTGACGTGCTATTGGACGCAGAAACAGACCAAACACGGCGAGAACGAATTGCACAAGTCGTTCCTCGGCGTGCCGCATCGCATCAACATCATCGACACGCCCGGACACGTGGATTTCACGGCGGAGGTGGAGCGTTCGATGCGGGTGCTCGATGGCGCGGTCGCGGTATTCTGCGGCGTGGCCGGTGTGCAGCCGCAATCCGAGACCGTCTGGCGCCAGGCGACCAAATACAAGGTGCCGCGCATTGCGTTCGTCAACAAGATGGACCGCACGGGCGCGAATTTTGAACATGCGCTCGATGACATGCGCACCAAGCTCAAGGCGTATGCGTATCCGATTTTCCTGCCCATCGGCGCCGAGGACAAATTTGCCGGCGTGATTGACGTCGTCAACCAGAAGGCCATCGTCTGGGGCCCGGGCGACGTGGTCAACGAAGGCCTGAACTACGAGGTGACGGAAATTCCCGCCGAACACAAGGAACGCGCCAAAGCCGCGCTCGCGGAATTGATTGACGCTGTTTCCAACAAAGACGATGCGATTGCCGACCTCGTGCTGCACGAAAAGCCGGTGACGCCGCCGGAGCTCAAGGCCGCCATCCGGCGGCTGACGTGCAAAATTGAACTGGTGCCCGTGCTGTGCGGTTCCGCTTTCAAGAAAAAGGGCGTGCAACCGCTGGTGGACGCGGTCGTGGATTATCTGCCGGGACCGCTCGACGTGCCGCCCGCCGAAGGCACCGAGCCGGGCTCGGACAACAAGGTCACTGTCGAAACCAGCGACAGCAACAAGTTCTGTTCCCTGGCGTTCAAGCTGTGGACGGATCCCTACGCGGGCAAGCTGGTGTTCTTCCGCGTGTATTCCGGCCAGCTCGAAAAGGGCGACATAATTTACAACCCGCGCACGCGCAAACGCGAGCGCGTCAGCCGCCTGATGATTATTCAGGGCAGCGAACGCAAGGACGTCGAACGGGCTTTTGCCGGCGACATCGCCGCGCTCGTCGGCCTGCGCAACATCACCACCGGGGACACGCTGTGCGACGAGGATTTCGAAGTGACGCTCGAACCGCCGACCTTCCCCGAGCCGGTCATCAGCATGGCCGTCGAGCCGAAAACACGCGCCGACCGCGATAAAATGTCCGAAGGTCTGCAGCGGCTGGCCGAGGAAGACCCGACGTTCCGGTGCTTCACGAACCAGGAAACCGGCCAGCTCATCATCGCGGGCATGGGCGAGTTGCACCTGGAAATCATTTGCGACCGGCTCAAGCGCGAATTCAAGGTGGACGCCAACACGGGTGCGCCACAAATCGCTTACCGCGAAACCATCACCAAGCCGGCGGACGGCGAAGGCAAGTTCATCCGCCAGTCCGGTGGCCGTGGTCAATACGGCCACGCCTGTGTTCAGATTCAGCCGAACGAAAAGGGCAAGGGCATCGAAATCGAAAACAAAATCGTCGGTGGCGCCATTCCCAAGGAATACATCCCGGCGGTCATAGACGGTTGCGAGGAAGCCATCAAGGGCGGCGTTCTGGCCGGCTATCAAATGATTGACCTGAAGGTGCAGGTGGTGGACGGCACGTTCCACGAAGTGGACTCGAACGAGTTGGCGTTCAAGATGGCTGGCATTTTCGCCTTTAAAGACGCGGCTAAAAAGGCCGGCATGATTCTGCTGGAACCCATCATGAAGGTGGAAGTGACCACGCCCGACGAATATCAGGGCGATCTGCTCGGCGACATCAGCCGCCGCCGCGGGCACATCGTCAGCATCGAAGCCAAACAGGGCCAGACGATCTTGAACGCGCAGGTGCCGCTGGCCGAGATGTTCGGTTACGCCACGGCCATCCGGTCGCTGTCGAAGGGCCGCGCCTCATATTCGATGGAACCGCTGACATTTGAGCAGGTGCCGACAAGCATTCTCAACACGATTCTGGACGCAGCTTCCAAGAAACCCGCCGCGCGGAGCTAAAACTGGTAGGCACGGCTCGCCGAGCCGTCCGTATTTCGGTCGTGTCGGTAACGCGACCCTGCCCCCGCATGCTAGAGCATTTCCACAAATGATGTAGCTTGACAGGCCGAGGCCGATGAGGCAGGGTGCAGGTATGAAAGCCATTCCCCTACCGGTGCGTGAGCGGATTCTGCGACTTTACGAACAAGGCAAAAGCACGCTGGAGATCGCCGATTTTTCGGGTTATTGCGTGGCCGCCGTGCGGCGGGTGCGCCAGCAGT
>Ga0335085_10001079_pt1 | contig 63578 bp, 54 predicted proteins | sample Lox_Sample_45_FD_206712 | JGI IMG/M metagenome (GOLD analysis project Ga0335085, IMG submission 206712) | Soil microbial communities from Loxahatchee National Wildlife Refuge, Florida, United States - Lox_Sample_4.5 | ecosystem: Environmental > Terrestrial > Soil > Wetlands | place: USA... | reverse complement strand
CTCCCAGGAGACGGGCGAACGACGTCGTGACCATCGCGGCCGTGACGCGCTCGACGTCGGGACCGGCGGCGAGATTCATCCCGCCGACGGCGTACGACGCGACCTGATCGAATATCTCCGTGTGCGATTGCCAATCGGTGACGTCCAGCACGTTCTTCGGAAACCCGACGGGCGGCGGGCTCCACGTGTTCTTGAGTACCGTCAACCGATCCGGAGCCCGGAAGGGGAGGGGGCGGAAGAGCGCGGCGTCGATGACGGAGAAGACGGCGGTGGTCGCACCGATGCCGAGAGCCAGGGTGACCACGGCGGTGATCGTGAACGCCGGCGCCTTCGCCAGCGTGCGGACGGCGTAGCGGAGATCCTGGAGCATCGTTTCCATGTGCGGCTCCCCTTGAGAGGGGTCGGGGGCCCGGGGTCAGGGGTCAGCGCTTCAACCCTGGCCCCTGACCCCCGACCCCTGACCCCTACTCAGTACGCAACGCCACCATCGGATCCACCCCCGCCGCCCGCCGCGCGGGGATGTAGCTGGCCGCGAGCGCGACCCCCGCGAAGACGACGACGACCGACCCGTACGCGACGGGATCGAGCGTGCCGACGCCGTAGAGCTGGCTCTGGAGCACCCGGGACAGAAGCGCAGCGAGGACGAGGCCGATGCCGAGCCCCGCGCCGGTGAGCCAGAGGCCGTCCCGGATCACGAGTCCGACCACCGATGGTCGCGCGGCGCCCAGCGCCATCCGGACGCCGATCTCCTGGGTCCGCTGGGTCACCGAATACGCGATCACGCCGTAGAGCCCGAGCGCCGCGAGGAGCAACGCCGCACCCGCGAAGCCCGCGAGCAGCTCCAGATCGAAGCGGCGCTGGGCCAACGACGCCACCAGAAGATCGTCCATGGTGCGAACGGCGTAGAAAGGAAGCTCGGGGTCGATGCGTGAGAGCTCGCGTCGGATCGCGGGCGCCAGGCCGTAGGGATCGCCCGCCGTCCGGATCACCAGGGTGATGAGGGGCTGAGGACCCTGCTGATAGGGGAAGCTCACTTCGGGCACCGGTGCGACGTCGAGGGCCTCGCCGTGGGTATCGCCGATCACTCCGACGATGGTCTGCGGAGGCAATCCGTTGCTCATCACCCGGACTTTGCGCCCCAGCGGATTCTCGCCCGGATAGAACTGGCGCGCCGCGGCCTGGTTGATCACCACGACGGGAGGCGCCCCCGCCGTGTCCTCGGGTCCGAACGCCCGGCCCTGGACCACCGGGATCCTGAGGGCGTCGAAATAGGCGCCCCCGATCGAGCGGTACCCCACGAGTGGCATGTCGGCCATGGACTTGGGCGGGTGATCGAGGATCTCCACGGTGGCGGAATTGCCGAGATTGGAAAGCGGGAGCGTGTTGACCGCGCCGACCTCCACGACTCCGGGAACGTTGCGGAGCGCCTCGAGCACCGTCCGCTCGTAGGCGGCCCAGCTGGCCGGGGTCGGGTAACGCGCCGGCGGGATCAGGCTGAACATCGTGAGGACGTTCTGGCCGTCGAATCCCGGGTCCACCGCGGCCAAACGGGCGAAAGAGTGCAGGAGGAGTCCGGCGCCGGTGAGAAGCACGATGGACAGGGCGACCTCGCCGACGACGATCGCCGTCCGCACCCGGCGCCGCTCGCGGCTCCAGGAGTGTCGCCCGCCCTCGCGAAGGGCATCGTTGGTCCGCCGGTCCCGCCGCAGGATCGGCCAGAGCCCGAAGAACAGCCCGCTGACGAGCGAGGTCAGGATGGTGAACGCGAGGACCCGGACGTCCAGGGTGACGTCCGCGAGCCGCGGCAGGCTGGAGGGTGCGAAGGCCCGGAGCCCCTGGACGCCCCAGGCGGCCAGGGCCACGCCCAGGAGGCCGCCGGACAGCGACAGGAGGACGCTCTCCGTGAGCATCTGCCGAGCCAGGCGCGAGGCCGAAGCGCCGAGAGCCGTGCGCACGGCGATCTCCCGCTCCCGGCCGGCGGCACGGGCGAGCAACAGCCCTCCGACGTTCGCGCAGGCGATGAGGAGCACCAGGCCCACCGCGCCCAGGAGGATGACGAGCGGCCGGGAGACTTCACCGATGACCTGATCCTTCAATCCGTAGGTGCGGAGGCCGAGATTGCCGCTGTTGTCGGGATAGGCCGCCTTCAGGCGAGCGGCCACGCCTTCGACCTCGGTCGTGCTTTGTGCCACCGTGACGCCCGGCGCGAGACGGCCGATCACCCAATAGTCGTTGCTGCCTCGCGAGTCGTGATCGCCGATCTGTGGCTCCACGCCCAGCGGCATGTAGATGTCGGGCTCCCGGGAGGGGAGCGGGGTGTTGGCGGGCACGAGCTCGGGGAACCGGAATCCCTCGGGCAACACGCCGACGACGGTCGCGGGGGCGCCGTCCACCGTGATGCTGGTGCCGATCAGCCCCGGGTCCGCGCCGTACCGGCGTTTCCACAGCCCGTAGGACAGAAGCGCCTCACGCGGGCCGGGGTCGTCGGCGCCGGGCGAGAGGAGCGCCCCGAGGGCCGGGCGCACGCGGAGCGCCGTGAACACGCCGTCCCCGGCGTACACCCCGAGCACCGCCTCGGCGCCGTCCTGGCCCGAAAGGTTGAAGAGCCAGTACCGGAACGCGCCGAGCTGAGCGAACGACCGGGTGCCGGCGCGCAGGTCACGGAAGTTGGGAAAGGAGAGCTGTTCGCCGCCGGCCCCCACGCCCCGCTTCGTGGCCGCGACCTGGACGAGACGCTCCGACTGTTGATAGGCGAGCGGCTTGAGCAGCACACCGTTCACCACGCTGAACATCGTGGTGATCGCGCCGATGCCGAGGCCCAGCGTGAGCACCGCCACCAGCGTGAAGCCGGGCGACTTGAGCAGGGTGCGGGCGGCGTAGCGAAGGTCCTGCAGCAGCGTTTCCATGGACGGCTCCCCTACTCAGTACGCAGCGCGATCATCGGATCCACCCGCGTCGCTCGGCGCGCCGGCCACCAGGTCGCGGCGAGCGCGACACCGGCGAGCAGCACCGCGGTCGACCCGAAGGTCAACGCGTCGGCGGGGGATACTTCGAACAGCATCGACTTCAGCACCCGGGTCACGCCGACGGCCGCGGCGAGGCCGAGCCCGATGCCCAGGAGGACCCGGATCAGGTTTTCCCGAACCAGGAGCCCGACGACTTGCGCCGGGCGGGCGCCGAGCGCCAGGCGGATGCCCAGCTCGCGGGTCCGCTGGGTCACCGCATAGGACGTCACGCCGTAGATGCCCACCAGCGAGAGCACTACCGCGAGAAGCGCGAAGATGGTGAGCAGGGACGTATTGAAGCGCCGGCCCGCCGTCAGGCGGTCGGCGATCTCGTTCAGGCTCGCGATTTCGCCGATCGGCTGTTCCGGGTCCGCCTGGTGCACCGCGTCCCGGACGGCGCCGACCATCTGGAGGGGCCGGCCGTTGGCGACGCGGAACACCACCCACATCTGATCGAGCGACGCCTCCTGCGCCGCCGGCGTGTAGATCTCCGGGCGCGGCGTCGCGTCGAGGGCCGCGGACCGGATGTCGTCGATCACGCCGACCACCGTGATCACCGTCGGGCCATTGCCACCCGGCCTTCCCATCGTGATTTGCTTGCCGATGGGATCCTGGCCGGGCCAGAGCTCCTGCACCGTCTTCCGGTTCACGATCGCGACCGCGGGGGCTCCGGCGCGGTCGTCCGCCGTGAATGCCCGCCCCTGGCGGATCGGGATCCGGAAGGCGGAGAAGTAGTTCGGCGAGACGACGAACGACCCGAGCACCATGAACGGCTCGGGATAGTCGGGGCGCACCGTGCGCGGGTCGAAGGCCAGCATCCGGAAGGAGCCGGAGAGGGGGAGGGTCCCCGCGAGGCTCGCCGCCTGGATGCCGGGACGGGATGAGAGCGTGGTCAGGAGCTGGTCGAAGAACTGGCTTTGCGCGGGCCCGGACGCATAGCGGGTGGGCGTGAGGCGCACCCGCGCCGCGAGCAGGTCGTGCGTGTCGAAGCCGGGATTGACGTTGCTCAGGCGGATGAAGCTCTTGACCAGGAGTCCCGCGCTCACGAGCAGCACCAGCGCGAGCGTGACCTCGCCCACCACGAGCCCGCCCTGGAGGCGACGCCGGCGCGAGCCGGTCGTGCCGGCCGAGTCCTCCCGGAGCGTCTCTTCGATGCGCGGGGCCGAGGCCCGCCAGGCGGGGACGAGGCCGAACGCCAGCCCGGTGAGCACGGCGAGTCCGAACGTGAAGGCGAGGATCCGCCCGTCGAGCCCGATCCCCTGCGCTCCCGGAAGCACCTGCGGCCAGATGGCGACCAGCGCGTGGATGCCCCAGAGTGCGAAAAGCAGGCCGAGCGCGCCGGCCCCGGCGGCCAGGAGCACGCTCTCCGTGAGCAGCTGACGGATGAGCCGCCTCCGGCCGGCACCGAGGGCCTGCCGGAGGGCCATCTCCCGGCGCCGGGTGGTGGCGCGGGCCAGGAGGAGGTTCGCGGCGTTGGCGCAGGCGATCAGGAGCACGAGCGCGACCGCGCCGAAGAGGATGAAGAGGGGCCGGCGGGTGTCGCCGATCGCGACGTCGTGCAGCGGCGTGGCGGCGAAGCTGTTGTCGATGAGCTTCGCCCGCTGGCCGGCGTTCGGCGCCCCCGGTGCGCCCCCGCGCATCGAGATGCCGATCATGTGGCGGCGGCCGCCGGGGCCAGCGGCCGCGTTGGCGACCGAATCCTCGGCGTTGATGCGGGCACCGAGGACGTCGAGGGCGGCGCCGGCCTGTGCGAACGTGGCCCGCGGGGCGAGCCGGGCGACCGCGGAAAAGAAGTGCATCCCCCGGCTGGTCTCGGCCTGCGGGTACTGCGCGAGCGCGTCGCCGATCGGAGTCCAGACCTGGATGTCGTCGGCGGGATAGTGGAAATGGGCGGGCATCACGCCGACCACGGTGTAGCTCTTCCCGTCCAGGGCGATCGGCTTCCCGACGATGGTGCGGTCGGCCCCGAAATTCGTGGCCCAGAGGCCGTAGGAGATGAGAGCCACCGGGGCCCGCTCTTCCGACGCGGTGAAGAGGCGGCCGACTTCGGGATGGACCCCGAGCACCGTGAAGAGGTCGGCCGTGACCGAGGCGGCCTGCACCTCGAGCGGGTCGCCGGCGCCGGTCAGGTTATAGCGCTGGGACGTGGACGCCCCGACGCCCGAGAACACGCCGCTGAGGCGCCGCAGGTCGAGCAGGTCGGGATAGGAGATGCCGAAGCGCGCGTTGTCGAACCCGGCGGACTGCACCTGCACCAGGCGATCGGATTGCGGGAAGGGCAGGGGCTTGAGGAGCACCGTGTCGATGGCGCTGAAGATCGCCGTGTTCGCGCCGATGCCGACGGCCAGGGTGAGGATGGCCACGGCGGTGAAACCGGGAGCCTTGGCGAGGGTGCGTGCCGCGTAGCGCAGATCCTGGAGCAACGTGTCCATCAAGCGTCCTGGTTCGGGTTGCTGTCTAGATGCGCAACGACCGACAAAGGTGGCCCCGTCACTCCGCCCGCAACGCCACGATCGGGTCGGTCCGGGTCGCCCGCCGGGCCGGCAGGTATGTGGCGAGCAGGGCGACCGCGAGGAGCACCACCGGAATCGTGAGGAACGTGACGGGATCGGTCGCGCCCACGTCGTAGAGCATCGTCTTCATCACGCGCGTGAGCGCCAGGGCGGCGCACACCCCGATGGCCACGCCGACGAGCGTCAGGTTCACTCCCTGCTTGAGCACGAGGCCCAGCACGTCTCCGGGACCGGCGCCCAGGGCGAGCCGCACGCCCATTTCCCGGGCCCGCTGGGTGACGGTGTAGCTCATCACCCCGTAGAGCCCCACCGATGCCAGGATCATCGCGAGGAGGGCGAAGCCGCCGAGGAGGAGCATCGCGAAGCGACGGGCGCCGAGCGACCCGTCGATCATCCGGTCCATGTCCAGCGGGGAGGCGATCGGCAGGTCGGGATCCACCGAGTGGACCGCCGCGCGCGCCGCGTTCAGGGCGGCCATCGGGGGACCGCTCGTGCGGACGGCATAGACCAGGTTGGCGTTTCCGGTCTGCGCCAGCGGGAAGTAGACCTGGACCCGCCGGGGTGCGTCCAGCCCTTCGTGGGCCATATGACCGACCACGCCCACGACCTGAATCCAGTCGATGACGGAGTCGGTGAGGTTGTTGAAGGTGATGCGCTTGCCGATCGGGTCGGTGTGCGGCCAGTACCGCCGGACCATTTCTTCGTCCACGATGCAGACCGCGGGCGCTCCCGCGCGGTCGGCGTCGGTGAACTGCCTTCCGGACCTGAGCCGGGCGCCCATCGTGGGCAGGAACCCGGGGGTCACGAGGCGCACGTCACCCCACGGTCCCGGCGTGTTCGCCGGCACCTGGTACCCCTCGACGTTGAAGCTCGACGTCGACCAGCTGCCGCCGAACGGGATGACGGTCGTTCCCCCCGCGCTCACCACGCCCGGCGTCGCGCGGAGGGCGTCCGCGATGCGCTGGAGCGCCTGCGTCCGCACCGTGTCGTTCGCGTACTTCGCGCGGGGCAGGGAGACCGAAAACGTGAGCAGGTGGTCGGGCCGGAACCCCGGATCCACGCCGAGGATGCGGGAGAACGACCGGATGAGAAGCCCCGCGCCCACGAGCAGGGTGAGCGCGAGTGCGACGGTGGACACCACGAGTCCCCGGCGCAGGGCCAGGGAGCCGCGTTGGCTCACGGCGCCCCGGCCGCCCTCCTTCAGGGTCTCGTGCAGGTCGGTGCGCGCCATCTGCACGGCAGGCGCGAGCCCGAAGACGAAGCCGGTGGCGAGGGAGACGGCGACGGCGAAGCCCAGGACCGGGAGGCTCACGGCGACGTGGGCCGTCGGCGGCAGGTGCCCGCCGTTCAGGGTGAGCAGGGCCGGGACCCCCCAGATCGCGAGCAGCACGCCCAGCCCGCCGCCCGCCAGGGCGAGAGCGAAGCTCTCCGTCAGGAGGAGCCGCACGAGTCGCCCGGGCGAGGCGCCGAGGGCCACGCGGACGGCGACGTCCCGGGAGCGGGCCGCGGTGCGGGCGAGCTGGAGATTGGCGACGTTGGCGCAGGCGATGAGGAGCACGAGGGCGACCGCGCCGAGGAGGATGAGGAGCCCGGACCGGACATTCTGGGCTGCGTCGTCCGCGAGCGTGGTGACCGTGAGGTCCCAGTCACTGGGATACTCCCGGGGGTACGCCGTACGCAGCTGCGCCGCGAGCGCGTGCATCGCGGACTGGGCCCGTTCGAGCGAGACGCCGGGCGCCAGGCGGCCGGTGAACGACAGGAACTCGTTGGTCCGCCGGTTGTCGGCGTAGGCGGCGGGCTCGAAATAGAGGGGGGTGAACAGATCGGTGCGGCGGCTGAAGAAATCCTGGAACGCCGGCGGCATCACGCCGACGATGTCGTAGCTCTCGTTGTCGAGCACCACGCGCTGGCCCAGCACGTTCCGGTCCCCGCCGAACTTCGCCTGCCAGAACCCCCAGGTCAGCACCGCGACGTGGTTCTTGCCCGGCTGTGCCTCGTCGGGCTGGAGCCCCCGTCCCAGCGCGGGCGCCACCCCGAGGAGCGGAAAGTACTCCCCGGTGACCTGGGTGACCGAGACCCGCTCGGGGTCTCCCTGGCCCGTCAGGTTCATGTTCCGGCCGTTCTCGACCGCGGCGGCCGAAAAGACGTCGGTGCGCGCGCTGTAGTCACGGAAGCCGGGGACCGAGACCGGCGCCCGGAGATCGTTGAGGGACGGGTAGAAATGATTGACGGTGACCAGCCGGCCCGGATCCCGGTACGGGAGCGGGGCGAGCAGGACGCCGTTCACCACCGAGAAGATCGCCGCGTTCGCCCCGATGCCCAGGCCGAGCGTGAGAACGGCCACCAGCGTGAAGCCGGGGGAGTTCCGGAGTGAGCGGACGGCGTAGCGGAGATCGGCGAGCAGCGTTTCCATGGAGACTCCCTATTTCGCGATCCACCCATCCTTCAACCGCACGATTCTGTTCCCATAGGCCGCGTTGGTCTCGGAGTGCGTCACTTGCACGATCGTGGTCCCGCCCGCGTTGAGCTGCCTGAACAGCTCCATGATCTCCCGGCCCTGCTCGGAATGGAGATTGCCGGTGGGCTCGTCGGCGAGCAGGAGCTGAGGCTTGTGGATCAAAGCGCGCGCCACGGCCACGAGCTGCTGCTGGCCGCCGGAGAGCTGGCGGGGATAGAGATCCTTCTTGGCCACCATGCCGAAGCGGTCCAGGGTGTCCGCCACGATGGCCTGCCGCTCCGACTTCCTGATGTCCCGGTACGACAGCGGGATGTCGAGGTTCTCGGCGACGGTGAGGTCGTCGAGCAGGTGATACTGCTGGAACACGAACCCCACGTACTTCTTGTGGAGCGCCACGCGGTCCTTGGGCTTGAGGCGGTGCACCGCCTCGCCGAGCAGGGCGTACTCGCCGGTCCAGGCCCCGTCGAGCATCCCGAGGATCGCGAGGAGCGTCGACTTCCCGGCGCCCGATGGACCCATGACGGTGACGAACTCACCGCCGTGGATGTCCATCGTGATCTGGCGGAGCACGAACGACTGGCCGCCGGCCACGGGGTAGCTCTTCTCGATGTTGCGCAGCTGGATCATTCGGACCTCAGTGCGACCATGGGATCGACGCGGGTGGCCCGGAGGGCGGGCAGATAGCTGGCGACGGCCGCCACCACGATCAAGGCACCGGCCACGAGACCGAGCACGACCGGGTCGTGCGGTGAGACGCCGTAGAGCAGCGACGCGAGCGCGCGGCCCGCGACCAGTGCGCCGGCCACGCCCACCACCACGCCCACGGCGGTGACCCGCAGGCCCTGTCCCACAACCAGCCTCAGGAGATCCCCCCGCGCGGCCCCCAACGCCACGCGGACGCCGAGCTCCGACGTGCGCTGGGAGACGAGGTAGCTGAGGACGCCGTAGAGCCCGATCGCGGAGAGCAGGAGCCCCAGCCCGCCGAACAGGCTGAAGAGCGACGAACCGACACGCCAGGGCCGCATCTGCCAGGCGAAGAGCTGCGGCATGGGGTCGATGTCGGGATAGGGGAGGGACGGGTCCGTGGCCTGGACTTCCCGCCGGACCAGGGCGGTGTAGCGGTCGGCCGGGCCCGCCGTCCGCACCAGCAACGAGGTCACCGGGCTCCCCATGACTGAATCGGACTGGGCCAGGGGGATGTAGTACATCTCCGTCGACTCGTCCTTCACGGTCTGGCGCCGGGCGTCCTCCACGACCCCGACCACCTCACTGCACCCGAGAGACTTGTTCCCGTTCCCAAGGATCGTCATGCACCTGCCGATGGGGTCCTGTCCGGGCCAGGCCAGGCGGGCGAGCGTGTGATTGACGATGACCACCCGCTGTGCCCCCGGCCCGTCGGCGTCGGTGAAGGCCCGGCCGGAGAGGAGCCGGGTGCCGAGGGTGCGGAAGTAGTCCGGGGTCACCGCCTCGAGATATGGGCCTCCATCCTGGACTCTCGGGATCGAGTCGAGTCCCGGGATCTTGACGCCGACGCCGTAGGTCGACTGGAAGGGCGTGCCGATGGACAGGCTGGCGCCGCTCACGCCGGGGAGGTGCCCGACGCGTTCGCGGATCCGCTGGTACATCGCGTTCACGGCGGGCGGCTCATAGCCCAGGGCACTGAGATTGACGTCGGCCACGATGAGATGCTCGGCGTCGAGGCCCAGATCGAGGCCCTGCACGTGCCGCAGCGTCGCGATGAAAAGGCCGGCACCAGTCAGGAGCACCAGGGTCAGGGCCACCTGGCCCACCAGCAGCCCGGTGCGGGTGAGCGACCGTTGGAACGTCCCTTCACGCGGGCCGGCCTTCAGGGCCGCCGACAGATCGTTGGCGCCGGCGTGGAGCGCGGGTGCCGCGCCGGCGAGGAACGCCGTCAGCAGGGCGGCCGCCGAGGTGAACGCCAGAGCCCGGAGGTCGAGGGTGTCCGCGACGGTGGCGTCAGGCAGGATGGCGGCGCGCAGGAGCGGGGTCGCCCAGAGCGCGATCAGGATCGCCACACCCCACCCGAGTACGGCCAGGAGGCCGCTCTCGGCGTACAGCTGCCGGATGAGGCGGCCGCGCGACGACCCCAGGGCGACCCGGAGCGCGATCTCGCGGCGGCGCTGGACGGCGCGGGCCAGCAGCAGGTTGGCCACGTTGGCGCAGGCGATGAGGAGGACGATCCCGCACACCACGGCGAGCCAGATGGCGAGGGGCGCCGTCGAGCCGTTCGCGGTCAATGCCTGATGCACGCCCGGCAACGATGCCACCGCCGTCGAGTCTTCGGCACCGACCTGACCGTCGGCGGGGACGTAGGCGCGGTACAACCCCGTGACCTCGGCGGCGGCCTGGGCCGCGGTCACGCCTGGAGCCAGGCGTCCGATCACTCCGCCGAACCAGTAGCAGCCGTCACAGGTGAGCACCTTCGCCCAAAAGAGCTCCGGGGCGGCCGCGGACATCGGGACCCAGACGTCGGGCACGCGGAGCTCGACGCCCGCGAAGTCCGCCGGCGCCACGCCGATGACCGTATAGGCCGAGCGCCCCAGCTGGAGCGTGGTGCCCAGCACGGCGGGGGAGTCGGCGAACTGCCGGTGCCAGAATTCGCGGGAGAGCACCGCGACGTGCGCCGGATGGCCCGGATCATCTTCGGCGTCACTGAAGAAGCGGCCCAGGACCGGCCGCGCCCCGGTCAGGGCAAAGAACTCTCCGGACACGAGCTCGCCATCCACGCGCTGGGCATCGGCTCCGCGCCCCAGGCTGAAGGAACCACCGGAATACGCCGCGATCTGGGAGAGGCTCCGGGCGTGTTCCCGGAGGCTTCGGAACCGCGGGTAGGTTCCCAGGGGCCCCGTGTTCGCGCCGAATTCCCTCGAGGTCCGGGAGATGTCGATCTCGCGGACCCGGTCGGGCTCGACGACGTGCGCGGGGGGCCGGAAAAACAACCGGTCCACCACGCCGAACATCGCGGTGTTCGCGCCGATGCCGAGCCCCAGCGTCAGCACCGCCGCGGCGGCGAGGAGCGGAGTGCGGGTCAGGGACCGCGCGGCGTAACGCAGGTCCTGAAGGATCGACTCCAGCATCGGCTACGCCTTCGTGCCGGACTTCTCGCCCGCGTGCTCTTCCAGGACTCTCCCGTCGAACAGCTCGATGTTGCGATCGGCGTGGCGCGCGTAGCGTGGATCGTGGGTGACCATGCAGATGGTGGCGCCGCCCTTGTGCAGCTCGCGGAGCAGCTCCATCACCGCCTCGCCGTTGGCGCTGTCCAGGTTTCCCGTGGGCTCGTCCGCCAGCAGGATCGCGGGGTCGCCGCCCACGGCGCGGGCCACGGCCACGCGCTGCTGCTGACCGCCCGAGAGCTGGGCGGGATAGTGCTTCATCCGGTGGGACATCCCGACTTTCTCGAGCGCCTGCTGCACCCGCTGCTTCCGGTCCGCCGCCGACATCCCGCGGTAGGTGAGCGGCAGCTCGACGTTCTCGTAAACCGTCAGGTCGCCGATCAGGTTGAAGGCCTGGAAGATGAAGCCGATCTGCCGGTTCCGGACCCGGGCCCGGTCGGCCGCCGACAGGTTGGCCACCGGCCGGCCGTCGAGGATGTACTGCCCGTCCGACGGTGTATCGAGGAGCCCCAGGATGGAGAGCAGCGTGGTCTTGCCGCACCCCGACGGGCCGGAAATCGCGACGTACTCCCCCTTCAGGATGTCGAGGTGGACGTCGGCCAGGGCGTGGGTCTCCACCTCGTCGGTGTAAAAGACCTTCTTGATGCCCTGGAGCTGAATGAGGGAATTGCCGTTGCTCGCCATGCGAGTCTCCATTGTTGAGGGGTCAGGGGCCAGGGGTCAGACGAACCCCAACCCCCTGGTCCCTGGACCCTGACCCCTATCTCTTAATCCGCACCTTATCCACGTTATCCCACTGCGACATGTCGGACAGGATCACCGAATCTCCCACGGCCAGGCCGCGGACGATCTCGATGTTGCTCACCGAGCTCCGACCCACCTGCACCTGCACCCGCGAGGCGTACTTCCCGTCGCTCGAGATCTTGAACATCCCGATGGTGCTGTTGGGCTGACCGTAGGCGGGCCGCCCGGTGAACAGCACGTCGGCCAGGCGCTCGATCTCGATGGTGCCGTCCACCGAGAGGTCGGGCCGCATGCCCGGCGCGGTGCCGTCGAGCGCCACGTCCACCGCCACCGTCCCGTTGATGGCGTTCGGGTCCGAGCGGATGACGTGCCCGGGAATGAGGCCGTTCCGCGTATCGATGGACGCGGTTTGGCCGATGGCCACGTCCTTGGCCTGGGTTTCCGGGATCTGGAGCACGGCCTTGAGCTTGGTGGGCTGGACCACTTTCGCCAGCTGGGTGCCGGCCGTGACGTACTGGCCGAGCTGGAGGGTGAGATCCGAGACGACCCCCGAGTCGGGGGCCCGGACTTCGAGCGAGCGGACTACGTTCTGCTGGAACTCCGAGATCGCCCGCAGGCGCTCCACCTGCGACTCCTGCACCGAAAGCTGGGAATCCACGGTCTCCGTCATCAGCACCAGGCGCTGCTGCTCGATGTCCAGGCGGATGGAGTCTTCCTGCGCGAGGTCCTTGCGGTGGGCGGCCTCGAACTCCGAAAGAAGATGCAGCGCGACCAGGGAATCCCCCTCGCTCGCGTCGCGGACGGCCTGCAGATACTGAGTCCGCATCGTGGCGACGGTGCCGGCTTGGGACAGACGCTGGGTCTCCAGGGTGGTCCGAAGGCTCACCAGCTGCGCCCGCGCCGCCGTCAGCTGCTCGTCGGCCTGCAGGGCCTGAATCTGGACGTCGGGGTTCGAGAGCTCGAGCAGCACATCACCCGGCTTCACCCGCTGGCCGGGCTGCGCCAGCACCTTGTCCACGCGGCCCGCCGACAGCGCCGTGATGTACCGGATGTGCTCGGGGACGAGCGTGCCGGGCCCCCGGATGTCGCGGACCATCGGCCCCCGGCGCACCGAATCGACCCACAACGTCCCGCGATCCACCGGCGGCGCCGCGGGCGAAAGACTCGAGATGATGAGGGTCAGCACGATCAGCACGCCGATCCCCACGCCTCCCTGGATCAGCCGCTTGCGGTTCTTGACTGGGGCACGGGGAATGTCCATTAGTCCGCTCACAGGGCAGGCCGCGTGCCAGCGTGGTTCATAGCTAACACCTTGCCCTAATGATGGTTACGGCAAGATGCCGGAGCTGGGAGGGCGCGACACCGTCCGGCGTCGGGACTGGCGGTCCCATTATCGGACGGTCACTCGGAACGTGAAGATTCCCTAGATTAGCGCAGTGCCACGCCGGCCCACGCTCGTGTTCCTGGTCACCGCACGAGAGCGCGGGCCGAGCGCACACTTTCAACCCCTGATCGTCACGAGGATTCCGTGGAACCGTCTCGCCCCACAGACGTCAAGGCCCCCGCCGGAAGCGGGAGCCGCCGCCCCTGGCAGGCGCCGGAGCTCACCGAGCTCCCCAAGCTCACCGACCTCACGCTGATCTCGGGCATCCCGGGCGGCGGCGGGTCCGGCGGCACCGTCTTCTAGAGTTCTCGTGCTTCTCGGCTTCGCCCTCACCCAGCACTGCAACCTCCGGTGCCCGCACTGCATTCGTGACGACGTCAGCACGGTGCAGGCGCTCGACGTCGCCCTTGTCGAGCGCACGATCGACGACGCGCGGGGACTGTTCGGCGCCGTCAGTGTGACGTTCACGGGCGGCGAGCCGCTGCTGCATCCCCGGTTCGCGGACGTCCTGGCGGTTTGCTCCGCCCGTGACGTTCCCTACCGGTTCGTATCCAACGGCTGGCACCTCGGCCGCGTGCTCCCGCTGCTGGATCGTCATCCGCCGCAGGCGGTGCGGTTGTCCCTCTCCGGTGCCGACCGCGAGGTCCACGACGCGGAGCGGGGAAGGGATTCTTTCCGGCGGGTGCTCCTCGGCGTGGCGATGCTCACCAGTCGCCGCGTTCCCACCGAGCTGTCTCTCGTGATCGACCGCCGGGACCGGCACCAGATCGCCGAGGCGGCCGATCTGGCCGAAGGGCTGGGATGCGTCCGGATTCACTACATCCTGCCGCAGCCCGTGCCGGGAAGCCTCGCCCGCGACAGCGACCTGCCGCCCGAGGAGTGGCTCCCGGTACGCCGTGAGATCGACGCGCTGGCGCGGGTGCCGGGGCGCCGGACCGCGATTCAAGTCGACTACGGCGCCCCCTCCGACGAGCCGGAAGAGCGCTGCGACACCTTCGCCCTGCGCCGGGTCTATGTGGACGCGCGCGGGCGCCTGTCCACGTGCTGCCAGCTCTCCGAGTACGGCTTCAACGAAGCCGACGTGGTGGCCGACCTCAACGTCGAGACGCTCCGCGACGTCTGGCCCCGCTACGTCGAGCGCCTCGGTGCCCAGGAGCGCGCCAGCCGCCCGACGGGAGACCACCCGCTCGACCCGTTCCCCTGCCTGCGGTGCGCGCGCGCGTGCGGCAAGCTGGCGTTCCTGTCGGCCCATCCTGCAAGTCCCTGGGCACTCGCCCTGCTTCCTGAGGAGATTCCATGTTCCGTGTAGCCCGTCGGGGTCTGAAGCTGGGCGCGGCCGCGCTCGTCGTCGTCTCGTGTACCGACCGTCCGGCGCCCTTCGCGCCGGTGGGCGGCGCGACGGGCGCGCAGGCGCTCATCACTTGCACGGGGAGCGCCGCATCGAAGTCCTTGACCTGCGCCCCGGCCGCGGGGTCCTCCCGGATGATGTCGGACCTCCAGCTGGGCGGTCAGGGCGTCTACGTCACCCTGCGCTCATCGAACGTGTCGGTCAATCACACCACGCACATCCTGCAGGCGGACGTGTCGGTGCAGAATCTGACCGCGCAGATCCTCGGCGACAGCGACGCCACGGTCACGGGGGTACGCGTCTTCTTCGTTTCCGGTCCCACCAACGGCGTCTCACCGGTCGGCGACAGCCTCGGGACGTTCACGGCGTCCAATCAGCCGTACTTCGTCTACCACGAAGCGGTGTCGCCCTTCGCGTTGTCCGGCGCGCTGCTCTGGCAGTTCGACCTCACGCCGACCGAGAACACCTTCACGTTCAGCGTCCTGGTGGACGCCAAGGTCGAGACCGAGAGCGGAGTACTTCGCTGGGCCCCGCAGGCGTCGGTCAGCACGTTCAACGGGATCTGGGGAGGAGACGGCGAGGTGTTCGCCGTCACGAACGAAGGGAGCATCTGGCGGCTCCACGGCTCGACCTGGACCAACCAGCCCTCGGGAGGTGTCGACGGCCTGGCCGCCATCTGGGGGACCGATTCCGGGAATGTGTACGCCGTCGGGGGAGCCGGCTCGATTCTCCATTACGACGGTCGCAGCTGGGCGCCGCAGACGTCCGCGACGACCCAGTCGCTGGCGGGTGTCTGGGGGAGCGGTGCCACCAACGTGTACGCCGTGGGCGGGGTCGGGACCGTGGTGCACTACGACGGCAGCTCGTGGGCGACCGTCGGCCTCGGCGCCACCGAGGACTTTTCATCCGTGTGGGGCGCGTCGGATACGGCGGTCTACGCCGCCGGAAGCGCCGGCGAAATCTGGAAGTTCGACGGCGCGAGCTGGAGTAAGGTCTTCACCGACAGCACCGCGGGAGCGTGCTTCAGCGTCTGGGGCAGCTCCAACACGGACATCTACGTGGCCTGTGACGCCGGCCTCCTGCTCCATTTCGACGGGAGCTGGCACAACGTCCCGAGCGGTCAGACCGGCGATCTCTACGCCGTGTGGGGGTCGACGGGGTCGGACATCTATATGGCGGGGGAGAGCGGCCTGCTCCTCCATTCGACCGACGGGGGGGCGAGCTGGTCGGCGATTTCGTCCGGTACGGACAACAACCTCCAGGCCCTCTGGGGAACGGGCTCCAGTGACGTGATCGGAGCGGGGGCCCAGGGAACGATCGTCAGCTGGAATGGGGCCGCGTGGACCACCTCGCTGCACGAGCCGATCGACGCCCTGAACTCCGTGTGGGGCACCGGGGGGAGCAACGTGTACGCCGTGGGTGACAGCGGCACCGTCCTCCACTATGGCGGCTCCACCTGGTCCGTCGCCGCCGCGCTGCCCGCGGAGTTCCTGAATGGCCTCTGGGGGTCGTCGGGGAGCGACATCTACACCGTCGCCTCGGCGGATACGGCCGCCGCCACCGTGGGCGAGGCCCTGCTCTTCCACTCGACGAACGGCACGGTTTGGACCGCGGTGAACCCGGCCGGTGCCTTCGGCGATCTCTATGCCGTGTGGGGCGCCGATGCGAGCCACGTGTTCGCGGTCGGCGCGGGCGGGCTGACGGTCGAAGGGAGCGGCGGGAGCTTCGCCCAGCTGACCGACGATTCGACCACGGATCTCTACGGTGTCTGGGGCTCGTCGGCCACGAACGTCGTCGCCGTGGGCGTGGGCGGCTTGATTCTCCGGTACAACGGGAGCGTTTGGACGGCAGACACGATCGCCGGCCCGAACGACTTGAACGGCGTCTGGGGCAGCGGCCCGACCGACATCTACGCCGTCGGCAACGGCGGAACCATCCTGCATTACGACGGCGCCCACTGGAGCGCCCAGGCCAGCGGCACGTCCAACAACCTGATCGCGGTGTGGGGAACGGCGAGCGGCGACGTCTACGCCGGCGGCGGCAGCACGCTGCTCCATTTCAACGGCGCGGCGTGGACGGCGCAGTCCACCGGAACGTCGGTTACGCCCCTCAACCTCAACGGGATTTGGGGAGCCTCAACGACCAACGTCTTCGCGGTCGGCGCGGGAATCGTTCACGGCACGCGGTAAGTGCGCCGTCCTGACGGTCCTTCCCGTCCTGGCGTGCGTCGTCGCGGCCTGTCTGGATAGCGGTGCCCCGACGCCCCCCCCGGCGTTCGCGTACGACCTCCTGCGGAACGGGAACCGGGACATCTACCGGGCCGCCGAGGACGGCGCGGACACGACGCGCCTGACCGCCGACTCGGCCGAGGAGAGCCAGCCGACGTCCGCGCGGGACTCGATCGTGTTCGTATCGGACCGCGACGGCAACGGGGAGCTGTACGCCGTGTCCGCCGTCGGTGGCGCGCCGCGGCGCCTGACGTTCACGTCCGCGAACGAATCGGATCCCGCCTTGTCGCCTGACGGCACGCGGCTGGCCTACACCCGCGACGACGGGGGACTGCCCCGCCTCTGGATCGCGAACGCCGACGGTTCCGGCGCGGTTCGCGTGACCGACTCGCTGGACTTCGCCGGGGCCGTGGACGTCTCGCCGACCTGGGCCCCGGCCTCGGACCGCGTGGCCTTCGTGTCTACCACCTCAGGGTCGGCCCGCCTTTATGTGTTGACCCTCGCGACCCTGACGATCGCGCCTCTCCTGCCCGACACGGCCCCCGACGTCGAGCCGGCCTGGAGCCCGGATGGAAAGTCCCTCGCGTTTACGTCGGGCGCGAACGGCGGCTCCCGCCTGGCCCTCCTGACGCTCGCCACCGGCGCGGTGACGCCCCTGACTCCCGCCTCGTCGCGGGACGGTGAGCCGGCGTGGCTTCCCGACGGACACCTGCTGTTCCTCTCGCTGGGGACGACGACCGCGCTCGCCTGGCTCGACCCGGCGGCACCGGCCACGATCCATCCGATCGACGTGGGCCCGGGAACGCCGGGGCACCCGACGTCCATTCGTCCCTGACTGCCCGTGGCTGACCCCGGATACCGGATCCCCAAGGACGTGTTCACGGCCCAGCTCGCCGGCGAGGCCGTGATTCTGCACCTCGACACCAAGCGCTACTACCGGCTCAACGCGACCGGCGCCGAGGTGTGGCGCGGGCTCGAGCAGGGCGAGAGCCGGGAGGCCATCGCGCGCTGGCTGGTGCGGGAGTTCACGGTGGACTTGGACACCGCCGCGCGCGAGGTGGATCGCCTGACGGCGGACCTGCGCGCCGCGCGGCTCCTGGAGTAGCGTGCCGCTCGCCCTCACGGCGGACGGGGGGCTCGGGATCGAGGTCTCCGGGGACGTTGAGGCGCTGGTCCGCCGCTGGCTTCCCCGCGACCTGCCCGTCTCCCCGTCCCCCGGCCGCGCGCTGATCTCCATCTCCATCGGTGAGCCCCGCGCGGCTCCGCAGTCCCTCCCGACGCTTACCGTCGGCCCGGTCCGGGGCTGGCTCGAGGGCCGGCGGCTCGTGCTGCGGGGCGTCTGGGCCGCGGGAGACGTGGATCTCGACCGGGGAAGGGCGGAGCTGCGTGCGGCGCCCTCCTCAGGCGGCGGGGAGGCGGCGGAGCTCGACGTGTACGGGATGCTCACGATTTCCGCCGGGGTGTTGCTCGCGGGGCTGGGCCGGGCGCTGATTCACGGAGCGGCCGTCGCGCCGCCGGGGCCCGACGGGGCCTGGCTCCTGGTGGGGGACTCGGGTACGGGGAAGTCCACCACCTGCGCGGCCCTCGCGCGGGCGGGCTGGCTCTACCTCTCCGACGATCAGGTGGTCCTGGCGCCCGCGGAGCGCGGGGTGACGGTGGAGGGATGGATACGTCCCTTTCACCTCGACGCCGGCTGGGACCGCGGGGTGCGCACCGGGACGCGCGAGGCCGTGGATCCCGCCGTGCGGTTCCCCGGCGGGCGGCGCCGGCTGGCTCCGCTGGCGGGAATCCTGCTCCCCCGCGTGGCGGCGGACCGGCCTACCGCCGCCGCTCCCGCCGATCCCGGCGCGGCGCTGGCCGAGCTGGTCCGCCAGTCACCGTGGGTGCTTCTGGACCGCGGGGCGGCTCCGCGGGTGCTCGAGCTGCTCGGCGCCGCCGTCACGCGGTGCCGTCCTCCCCGGCACGTCTCGCTGGGCGCCGACTGCTACGGCGCGCCGGACCGGCTGGTGGCGGCGCTGGCCGCGCCGGCCTGACCGGTCGCGAGTCGGCGGGCCCGCCGCGCGATGGGTCCCGCGACCAGCTCCACCAGCGGGGCCCGTGCCAGGCGCAGGAGCCGTCGAGCCCATCGGCCCGCCCGGGGCCAGTGGCGCTCGAGCCGGTTCAGCGCCGGCCAGGGTGAGACCGCGGTGGCGCCCCGCCAGGCCCGCCCCCAGTACCCCCGCCGCACCGCCGGCCGTCCCAGACGCGCGTAGACCGCGAACATGACGTTGCCGCCGAAGATCGGCGCCGCCGCGGCCAGAAGGTACCGATCGCTCAAGAGGTAGTGAGCCGCCGCCTCCTCCACGAAGGCGTCCCGCTCCCGGCGTCCCGCTTGCAGGGCGCGGGCCGCATCGCGCGCCGCCTCGAGGAGGAGGCGCTGCGGGTGGTCGCGCAGGAAGTCGCCCAGGTGGGCGGCGCCGGCCGGCGGGCAGGCCCGGTCCGCCTCGCCGATGAGCAGCAGGTCCCGCAGCGCGCCCCGCCGGAAGGGATGGGTGATGGTGGCGTGGAGCAGCACGTGGCGACAGTGATCGAACGGCGCGGGCTGCCACAGGCCGGGATGCTGCGGCAGGGGCTCCGCCCGAGCCCACAGGTCGGCGGGATCGCCCAGCTCCTCGACCCGGAAATGGACCTCCACGTCCACGGCGTTCGCGGTGACGCGCTGACCCAGATGGGCGGAAGCCCGGCCACCCGCCACCGCGTACCCCGACCGGTCCAGGAGATCGGCCAGCGCTTCGGCCTGTCCCGGCTCCGCGAGCACGTCCACGTCGTGCAGATCCACCGGGGCACCGGTGCCAAGCGCCGCCACGCCACCCTTGAGGACCAGGGCCCGCAACCCGGCGCGGGCGGCGGCGCGGCCCAGCCGCTCGAGCTGGGCGCGGGCCGAGAGAATGCGCTGGAGCTCGACGGTGGCGGTGGCGTGGAGCAGGGGGGGAGCGTCCCCTTCGGCGCGCGTCGAGAGCGCCAGCGCGCATCGCTCGGCGCGCAGAAACAGGCGCCACGCCTCGGGGCCGACGTCGGGAGCCGCGGTCCAGCCTTCCGCGAGCACCCGAATCGCCCAGGCCCTGAGCCTCAGGGCTTCAGCCACTCGATCCGTCATGGACGCGAAAAGTGGCCAGAACGGCGTGTTCTGGCCACTTCACCGGGCCACCGGCGCCCCGGGGCTCCTCGCTACTGCTGGCAGACTCCGAACGGATCGGGTTTCGGGTGATCCACGACGACCCGGTGATCGAGGTCGGCCACGTGGACGGCGACGTCCTCGATGAGGTTGGCGACCCGGGCCATGTGGGTGTAGTCGATCTCCTGCGGCTCGTCCGTCACCTGATGGTAGTCGGCGTGCCCGCCCGTCGTGAAGAAAGCGATCGGGATGCCGTATCGGGCGTACGAGTAGTGATCGGAGCGGCAGTAGATGTTCATCGGATGGCCGTTCGCGTCCAGGGAATAGTCGAACGCGAGGCCGTGCTTGTCCTCGGTGTTGACCTTCTCGATCAGGTCGCCCAGCTCCGTGGAGAGCCGGCGGGAGCCGATGATCTGCAGGTAGTTCGGGTTGCCGTAGAGCGGCGTGCCGTGATCTTCCCCGCGCGCCTCCTCCTGGCAGTGGGGGGGATTGGCCCCCGGCTCCATCGGGCAGGCCCGGCCGGTCTCGTCGGTGGCGTACCCCCGCCCGATCATGTCGATGTTGAGCTGGGCGACGATGGAGTCCCGCGTCACGGTCGGATGATTCGTGAAGTACTGCGAGCCCAGCAGGCCCTTCTCCTCGCCGGTATGCCACACGAAGAGGATGGACCGTTTGGGCTTCACCTTGAGCGAGGCGATCCGCTCCGCGATCTCGAGCACCGACACCGTCCCGGAGCCGTCGTCGTCGGCGCCGTTGGAGATGGAGTCGAGCCGCGCCGAACCGGGATGCGCCTTGCGGTACACGGCGAGGAGCGAGTCGACCTCGGCCTGCTCGGCCGGCGTCGCCTGCTTGCTGTTCTGCTCGGCGCCCTCGGGGCGAACCACGCGCAGGAAGATCCGCATCGAGTCGTGGTCCACCGGATGCTGGGTCATCCCGATGTGGTCGTTGTGCGCGCCGATGGCGACGTACTCACCGGCCAGCTTCGGGTCGCTCCCGCGGACGATGCCGACCACGTTCCGCGAAGGGTAGGGCATCGGGGCGATCGTGTACTTCAGGTTCAGCGTCGCGTCCGTGCCCGCGGCGCCCACGGTCAGCTGGGCCAGCGGGGTGGTGAAGAACTTCTCCGCGGCGGCGTTCGACACCAGCACGTTGGGCAGCGGGGCCGACGCGCCGGCGGGCCGGTCGTCGAGAAATCCCCGGGGGCGGGTCAGGAAGCCCATGAACTGGGGCGGGAAGCCGTCCAGGCCGGCGATGAGCGCGGCCACGGCGCCCTTCACCCGGGGGGGCCGCCGCATCTGCCGGAAGTTCAGGCCGCCCGTCGCGGTGAACACGACGATCTTGCCCTTCACGGCGGCGGAGTCGAGGTCGGCGCGGTTGGGGTCGTTCAGGTCGCCCCCGTAGATCACCGGCGCGGTGAGCGTGGTGGTCTCACCGGAGACCGGGAGAAATTCGGTGATGGGCTTGAGGGTCGCTCCGCCGACGGTGATCGTGGACGTCGTATCGAAGGCGCTCGTCTTGTAGGGCACGGACTGGAAGTACCCGCCCGAATCCCCGGCCGGGATCAGGCCCATCCGCTTCGCTTCCGCCGCGATGTAGGCGGTCGCCTTGAAGTCGCCGAGCTGGCCGGTCTCGCGGCCCTGCATCGAGTCGTCGGCGTATTGGTACAGGCGGGACATCAGGTCATCCGCCGTGATGTCAGGATGGGTGGGCGTCGGCGTCCGCTTCAGGGGCAGCGGCGTCTGCGCCGGGAGCCCGGCTGGCGCGATGAGCAACAGCAAGGTGAGAGATCGAACGAGCCGCATTCGGTGCTCCGATGGAGGTGGTGAAGGGTGGGAGGGCGCCCTTGGTACGGTGGGGCGCCGCCCGGCGTTGGCCTTCAATCTTTCCGCGGCAAGAGGTCCCGCGCCAGGATGCCGACGGAGGCCCGCCGGCCGCGGCGCCGGGGCACGCTCATATAGATGAGGTAGACCGCGATCCAGGTCAGCCAGACGGCCCGCTCGCTCCCGGTGAGGGTCCGCAGCATCAGCCAGGGCTGGTCGAACCCGGCGGTCCAGGCGGGCCGATCGCCCTGGACCAGGGCGAGGCTCCGGGCGACGACTTCGTTCGCGCGGAAGCCGCGCCCCCCCGTCTGCAGCAGGTTCCAGACGCAGGTGACCTTCCCCCAGCCGTGATTGTCGCTCGCGCCGGTGACCAGGAGATCATGCGTCCGGGCGAGGTCGAGCACGTCGGCGCGGGCTCCGCTCGAGAAGCGCAGAGCCTTGGGAGCGCAGTTCACGATCTCGAAGCCGTCCACGCCGGCGGCGACGAACTGCTCGAGATCCTCGCGATGGTTCTCCCAGTACTCCGGGATGGAGGCGATGGCCAGCGCGCCCTGCTGGTGGAGCACGTCGAAGAGTTTGAGCATTCCGGGCGTGTCCTTGGAAAACAGGGCCCGCTCGATGGGCTGGACCGGGCCGAGGGCCACGATGTGCTGGCGGTAGACGCTCCACTCCACGCCCGGCAGCAGGGGAATCGGGGGGCCGTCGCGGCCCGCGAAGACGACGTTGTGGTCCGTGACGTAGGCTGCCTGGAAGCCCTGCGCGGCGTGCCACCGGGCCAGGTCGTCGAGAGTCCAGCCGTGCCGGCCGTCGTGCGAGGCCTGGGTGTGGGCGTGAAAATCGATGATCGTGGCGTCCTCGTCGCCGGACTCGAGGGCGGGAACGGGGCGGGGAAGGAGCACGGCCGCGGCGGCCAACGCGAGGACCATCACGGGAGCGGCCAGGACCCGCACCAGGCGGCGGCGCCAGGTGCGTCCCGCGAGGGCGCCCCACAGGGCGAGGGCGATGGTCCAGGTGGCGAGGAGCGCCTGGGCCCGCTCGAGCGTGAGGAAGGTGAGCGCGTCCAGGACGTTCGATACGGGCGCCAGCGCGACGTACAGGGCGGGCCGCGAGAGGCCGGCGTCGCCCGGCACGGCTCCCGTGACGGCGTCGACGATCGGCGGCAGGGGCGCGAACGCCGACGCGATCACCAGTGCCAGCAGGAGCCAAGCGAACGGATGGCGGGCGAACGCCTTCAAGAATAGAATCCGGGGCCGGTGTTCCGTGGAAGTTACCGGGACGGTCCGGAGTGCACCAATGGAGTCCGTGTGAACCCTCTGATTCCCGACGCCTTCAAGGCCCTTCCCGACCTCGTGCTCGGCCCGCTCACCGGCCGCCTCGACGCCGACTGGTACCGTGCGCCCGCCGGCAAGTGGAACTCGGCGCAGATCGTGGAGCACCTGTCCATCTCCCTCGAGGGGAGCAGCAAGGGCTTCGAGAGCCGCCGCGACAAGCCTCCCATGCGGCGGCGCCCGCGCACCGCCTTCGAGCTGCTCTCGGTCGTCGTCATCCTGGGCGCCCGCTGGTTCCCTCCGGGCCGCACGTCGCCCCCCGGCGCGCGGCCGCCCGAGCAGGTCGACCGATCGCACGCCGAGGCGCACTTCCGCGAGGGCTTCGAGCGGTTCCTGCGGCTCGCTCCCGAGCTGCTCCCGGCGCGGTCCCGGGACCTGTTCGTGAAGCATCCGGTGCTCGGCGACCTCACGCTGCCCGAGTGGCTCAGGTTCCACGTGATTCACTGCGGTCATCACGCCGCGCAGATCCGCGCCCGGGTGGCCGGGTGACCCGGCGCAAGCGCCCGCCCACAAAGGTCCGGGTGCCCAACCCCCGCGCGCCGGTGCGCGAGCGGCTGCGCACGCCCCCGCATCAGCCCCACAAGTCGAAGAGGGACTACGAGCGCCGCCCGAAGCACCCGGGGCGGGTGGAGGAGTGACGTGAAGCGCGTCCAGCACCTGATCGTGGGCGGCGGGATGACCGCGGCGGCGGCCGCCCGCGGCGCGCGGGAGGCGGCTCCTGAGGCCGCGGTGGCGCTCATCAGCGCGGAGCCGCACCCGCCCTATAACCGGCCGCCCTTGTCCAAGGCCCTGTGGAAGGGGGAGCCCGAGTCCAGCATCTGGCGCAGCGACGACGTCCAGGGGGTGGAGACGATCCTCTCACGCCGGGTCACCGCGATCGACGCCGCCGCCCGTCGGGTGACCGACGACCGGGGGGAAACCTACGCGTACGACTCGCTGCTCCTCGCCACCGGGGGGGAGCCGCGGCGGCTGGCCGGGGCTCCCGCGTCCGTGGTCTACTTGCGGACCCTGGACGACTACCGCCGGCTCCGGAGTCTGGCCGCTCCCGGCCGGCGTTTCGTGGTTCTGGGGGCGGATTCATCGGTTCCGAGATCGCGGCCGCGCTCCGGATGCAGGGGGCGGAGGTGACGATGGTGATCCCCGAGACGGGGGTGGGGGCGCGGGTGTTCCCGGCCGCCTTGTCGGACCATCTGGCGGCCTTCTACCGCGAAAAGGGTGTGGAGGTGCGCACGGGCGAGGGCGTGTCCGCGGTGACGGAGCGGACCGGCGCCTCCATCGTGGAGACCACGGCCGGCGCCGAGTTGGCCGCGGACGGCGTCGTCGCCGGGCTCGGCATCACGCCCGCGGTGGAGCTGGCGCGCGCCGCCGGCCTCACGGTGGACAACGGCGTCGTGGTGGACGAGTTGCTCCGGACCTCGAATCCGGCCGTCTTCGCCGCGGGCGACGTGGCCCAGTTTCCGTCGGCGGCTCTGGGCAAGCGGGTCCGGGTGGAGCACGAGGACAATGCGAACGTGCAGGGGCGCCAGGCGGGGCGGAACCTGGCCGGCCTGGCCGAGCCGTACCGGCACCTGCCGTTTTTCTACGGGGACCTGTTCGAGCTGGGCTACGAAGCGGTGGGCGAGCTCGATGCCCGGCTCGAGACCGTGGCGGACTGGAAGACGCCGTTCCGGGAGGGCGTGATCTACTACCTCCAGGATGGGCGGGTGCGCGGCGTGCTGCTCTGGAACACGTGGGGCCAGGTGGACCACGCCCGGGAGCTCGTGGCCCAGCCGGGACCGTTCACTCCGGCGGCACTGCGGGGCCGGCTTCCGGTCTGACTAGAACTGATAGCCGATCGCCAGATTCAGGTGGTTGGCCCGGGCCTCACCGGTCAGGTAGGTGGTACGGATCTGCCGGAATTCGAACCCGAAGAGCAGCGGCCCGGGGGGCCGCCACTCGACGTGGCCCTCGCAGGAGAGATTGCGCAGGCGGCCGCCCTTGCTCAGGTAGGTCGAGTCTCCCGGCGTGGCGACGTCGGAGTCCTTGGGGTCGTCCATTCCGCACCCGGCGCCGAACATCCACCCGCGCGCCGGCCGGGCGTTGAGCTGGAGCCACCCGCCCTGGGTGCGCACCGGGACGCCGTCCGCGCCGAAATTCTGGCCCACACCGCCGCCGCCCAGCCCCGCGAGGGCCTGCCCGATGAAGGCCTCGCCCAGGATCTCGACGGGACCGAGGACCACGCGCGTGTCGGCCGTCAGCGCCTGCGAGACCTGGATCGAGTCGCCCGTGAGGGAATCCAGGCTCTTGAGCCACCCTTCGTGCACGCCCAGCGCGAACTCGCTGGGGTCGTCGGTGGGTCCCCAGCCCAGGCGCAGGCGTCCCTCGAGGTAGGGGCGGCTCGTCCGCTCGGCGGAATCGAGCACGGTGAAGAACGCGGGCTGGGGCGTGCCGGCGGTGGGGGCGAGCACGGCGGCCTGCACGGCGAAGCGGAGCGAATAGCCCGTTTCCACGGTCAGCCGGACTTGGGGGATCCAGAGCCAGAGGTTTCCGGAGCCCGAGAACTCGGGGAACCCGACCGCCGCCAGGGACCGCGGGTTCCGCTCGGAGACGAGCGGTACGTCCTGTCCGAACATCAGCTGGACGTGGGTCCAGTCGACCTCGCCCGTGACGCGCCGCAGGCGCAACAGCGGGAAGGTCCGGTCTCCGGAGCTGGGCTCCTGGCCGCCCCAGAAGTCCGCGTCGATCTGCCCCGTGAAGGTGCCGCCCAGCACGTCGGGATCGCTCACCAGGACGTCGATCCGGGTCTGACGTACGGTCGCGCCGCCGCCCTTCACGCCGACCGAATCCGGGAGCGCCGCCAGCGGAAGATCGCTGTTGCTCACGGCGGAGCTGTTCCAGAATCCGTTGACCAGCACGATCCCGGTGAGCTGCACGGTGCGCTGCGGCGCCTGCTGCGCCGCCGCGGGAACGGACAGCACGGCGAGGCAACCTAGAATCCGTTTCACGAAGGGTCTCCTGGCGGTTTCGGCCCCTCTAGACTAAGCTGTGCGGCTACCGACGCAACATCGGAGATGCGTACGCGCATGCGGCTCATGCGGTTGACCCTGGTGTCGCTGGCGGTGGGGGGCGGGGCGGGGGCGCAGGCGGCTCCGTCCGCCCGGGTGTCGGGATCCATCGCCATCCTGGAGAAACACAACAAGCCTTCCCCGGACATCGGCGATGCCGTCATCTACCTCACGGGCGGGCGCGGGGCGCCGGCGCGGCCCCTCACGGTCGACGTGCCCATCGCCGACAAGAAGTTCGTGCCCGACGTCGTCGTGGTGCCGTTGGGGTCGACGGTCCGGTTTCCGAACACCGACCCGTTCAGCCACAACGTGTTCTCCGCCAGCGACCCCAACGGATTCGACCTGGGCCTGTATGGGCGCGGGGAGGCGAAAGGCCATCTCTTCGATCACCCCGGCCTGGTCTACGTCTACTGCAACGTGCATTCGAGCATGATCGCGTACGTGCAGGTGATGGGCACCCGCTGGTATACGCAGCCCGGCGCCGACGGCAGCTTCACGATCGCCGGGGTCCCTCCGGGCCATTACGCGCTCCACGCCTGGCACCCCCGCGTGCCCCAGGAGGTGGTGCAGGAGATCGACGTCCCGGCGGCCGGACTGGTCCTCGCCGCGCCGCTGGCGCTCGATGCCCGCGGCTTCAAGTGGAAGCCCCACAAGAACAAGTACGGCAGGCCCTATCCGACCAATGCGGGACGCGAGCTCTACTAGCCGCGGGCCGCGGCTCGGCCTGGCCTGGAAGATCTTCCTGGCCTCGGTCGTCCTGATCGTGGTGGTGCTGGGGGCGACGCTGGTTTACACCTCCTGGCAGGCGAATCGCGCCGCCGACGCGTCCATCCAGCGGGCCCTGCAGAACACCCATCGGGCCGTGGACGCGCAGCTGGCGGCGCGCACCCGCGCGATGGCGGCGGCCGCGCAGGCGGCGGCCAGCGTGCCACAGTACCGCACCCGCCTGCTCGAAAGCCGGCAGCGGGAGGACGCCCTCGACCAGGCGAACGAGATCCGGAACCTGGCCGGGGCCGCGTGGGCGCTGGTGACCGACGGCGAAGGCATCCTGATCGCCCGCACCGACCGACCGCAGGAGTTCAACGTCGACTATTCCCGGGGCGCGCTGGTCGCGGACGCGCTCTCCGGGGATCAGGTGACCGGCGCGTTCGGCGACCTGGCGACCCACAGCCTGTATTACGCCGTGGCCCTGCCGCTCCGGGCCAGCCCGCAGGACGCGCCGCAGGGCGTGCTCGTGGTGGCGTACGCCTTCGACAACGCGCTCGCGGGCTCCATCAAGGAAGCGACGCAGACCGACCTCGTGTTCTTCTCGGTGGATACGCTCGGGACGCCGTTCCCCGTGGGGTCCACGGTTCCGGCCGACCAGATCATTCCGACCCTCGCCGCCAACCTCGGCGCCGACTCGGTGGCCGGCGACACGTCCGGGATGGCGATGACCGGGGAGATGGCGGGCAACCACTTCCTCGGGCTCGAGGAGCGGATTCTTTCGGCCGGCGGCGACCGCCTGGGCGGCTACGTGGCCCTGCGCTCCCGGGAGGCGGAAATGGCGCCGTTCCGGGCCCTCCAGAAGGCGCTCTACTATGCCTTCGGCGTGGGTTGCGCGCTCGCCCTTCTGCTCGCCTACGTGGGCGCCGCCCAGGTGGTCGCGCCCATCAAGCGCCTCGCCGAAGCCACGCGGCGGGTGCGGGACGGCGACTACGGGGTGGACGTGCCGGTCGGGTCACAGGACGAGATCGGGATGCTGTCCCAGGACTTCCGGGGCCTGGTGGACGATCTCAAGGAAAAGAGCGACCTGGTGGAGTACATGATGTCCGCCACCGGCGCCGCGACTCAGCCGATCTCGGCGGTGCCGACCGCCGTCCGCGCGGTGGCGGGCGCGGGGGACCTGCTGGCACCGGGCTCGCTGCTCGCGGGGCGCTACGAGATCAAGGAAGTGCTCGGGATGGGGGGCATGGGCGTGGTGTACCGCGCGTTCGACCGGGAGCTGCAGGAAGCCGTGGCCATCAAGACGCTGCGTCCCGAAGCGATGTCCGGCGATTCCGTGGCGCTCGAGCGCTTCAAGCAGGAGATCCGCCTCGCCCGCAAGATCGCCCACCGCAACGTCGTCCGCACCTACGACCTGGGCGAGGTTCGGGGAATGTATTACCTCACGATGGAGTTCGTCGAAGGCAAATCCCTGAAACAGCTGATCCAGAGCCGCGGCCGCCTTCCCATTCCCGTGACCTTGACCGTCGGCAAGCAGCTCTGCCGCGCGCTGGAAGTCGCGCACGAGCAGGGCGTGATCCACCGGGACATCAAGCCGCAGAACATGGTGGTGGAGCCGAGCGGGTTTCTGAAGGTGATGGACTTCGGGATCGCCCGGCTGGCCAACCCGCCCCAGGGGAAGGGGCTCACCGAGGCCGGGATGTCCATCGGTACGCCGGACTACATGTCACCGGAGCAGCTGCAGGGCCTCGACCTCGACGCCCGCAGCGACCTCTACTCGGCCGGCGTGGTGCTCTTCGAGTGCGTGAGCGGACGGGTCCCCTTCGAGGCCGACACGCCCTGGACCCTCATCGCGAAGCATCTCGAAGAAGACCCGCCCGATCCCCACTCCCTGAATCCGGAAGTGCCCGAGACGCTCGCGGCGGTGATCCTCAAGGCCATGGGACGGAAGCCGGAGGACCGGTATCAGACGGCGGGGGAGATGCACGACGCCCTGGACCTGATCGGCTAGATCCCTCCGAACCAGGGATAGCCCTGGTCCTCCCAGTATCCCCCCGGCCGCTGCTCCGTGAAGTTCATCGAAACGAGATACTTCGTCATCTTGTAGCCCAGCTTGGTGGGAGAATAGAGCCGGAGCGGGGCGCCGTGGTCGGCGCCGAGGAGCCGGTCGTTCATGCCGTAGGCCAGGATGGTCTGGGGATGCATCGCGCTCGGGAGGTCCCAGCCGTTCGAGTACCCGGAATCGAACGACACGAAGTCCACGTAGCGGGCCGCGGGCGTCATCCCGGAGCGCTCGGCAAGCGCGGACACCGGGACGCCGGTCCAGGTGGCGATGGCGCTCCACCCCTCCACGCAGTGGTGTTTCACCGTGTAGGTCACCCTCGGCATCCGCTGCAGGTCGTCGAGCGACAGCGTCAGGGGCTGGCGGACCAGGCCGCCCACCGTCAGCCGCCACGCCGACGGGTCCCGGAGCATCGGCACGGTGTCCGAGATGAAGTACGCCGGGAGGCCCGCGCTGCGGCGGCTCGGGTCGTAGGTACGGGCCAGCCGGGTCGGAGAGAACAGCAGGTGTTCTCCCACCCAGTCGTTCAGACGGCCGATCGACAGGAGGCGGGGCTTGACCAGCCCGCCCCCGTCCCATCCGCACGCCGCCGCCAGGGACGCGGCCCCCGCGCCGGCCGACAGTCTGAGAAACGCCCGGCGGTCAATCATGGCTCGGGAACCTCCCGCGATACCATCCGGTGATGATCGCGCGCAGCGAATGGGGGTCGACCAGGAACACCAGCGTGACGTGCACGGCGGTGAACGCCACGAAGATCCAGACGGCCCAGAAATGCCAGTAACGCGCGGCCTGGAAGCCGCCGAACAGCGTGGTGAGCCAGCCGAACTGGGTGGCCTTGTAGATCGAGAGGCCGGTGATCACGGACAGGGCACCCAGGCAGATGATCGACGTGTAGGCGAGCTTCTGCAGGGGATTGTGCTTCCCCTGCGCCGGGTGCTCCTTCCGGAGTCCCAGGTAGTACAGCTGCATGTCGAGCGCCCCCCGGAGGTCCCGGGGCCGGAACAGCAGGGCCCGCCACTCGCCGCTGGCCGCCAGGTAGGAGAGGTAGAGCAGGCCCACCAGGACGAGCGGCCACATCAGGGCGAAATGCCAGTTGAGGCCGGCGGCGAGCCACCCGCCCAGCCGGCTCCAATGCGGGAAGACCGTGCCGTTGAAGGGACTGGGATAGGCGGGGTCGCCCCGGTTTCCGAACCGCGCGTAGGCTTCATAGATCTGGAGCCCGCTCGCGATCATCCCGGCGAGAAGCAGGACCGTGGCCCAGTGACAGAGGCGGACGATCCAATGATGCCGGCGGACCGGCGCAGTGTCGCTCATCACGCGAATATATTTCCCTTTGTGAAGTCGGCCACCCGTGGTCTCATCCTGCTCCTGGCGCTCGCGTGCCGCCCGCACGCGCCGCCGGCGCGCGCCCGTCGCCTGATGCACGGGCCGCGGGACGTGCGGGACACCCTCGCCCTGCGGGACTCCGCCAAGTCGATCCTGCGGCGGCCCCGGCTGATCCGGGCTCCCACGGTCATCGTTTTCTGGCTCGCCGCCGCCGACACCCTGTCGACCGGCGACGCCAGCTCGGCCTACGACGACCTGACCTATTACACGGAACAGGTGGCCCCCGAGCTCAAGGACGCCGGCATCGCCATCGTTCCCACCACCGCGGATACCGTCTACATCGAGGGGCCGGGGCACCGCCGCCGGCCCGTCGTCCTCTCCGGGCTCGACTACCCGTACGGATACGTCCTGGTGGACCCCGGCGGTCCGGAGCGCATCCTCACCGGGATCTACTCCGACGACGATCTCCTGGACGAGATCGACGCCTACTTCGACCTCGATCAGGACTCCACCAGCGTCTCGCCGAGGGTCGCGACCTGAGCCGCGCCGCCGCGCGGGCCCTCGTGCTGCGCGGCGCGCGCGTGGTCACGCTCGACGGGGCGCGGCGGATCGTCGACGCCGACGTCACGGTGACGGCGGGCCGCATCACCGCGATCGGGCGCCGCCGGGCTCCACCCGGCGCCCTGGTGCTCGACTGCCGGGGCCTCGTGCTGCTCCCCGGGCTCGTTCAGGGGCACATCCATCTCTGCCAGACGCTCTTCCGCGGGCTCGCCGACGATCTGGCCCTCGAGGAGTGGCTGGCCCGCCGCATCTGGCCGCTCGAGGCCGCCCACACCGAGGAGTCGGTCTACTGGTCCGCTCTGCTGGGCGCCGCGGAGCTCCTCCTCGGCGGCACCACCGCCATTCTCGACATGGAAACCGTCCGCCACGCCGGGGCCGCCTTCGAGGCCCTGGAGACCATCGGCCTCCGCGCCACGGCCGGCAAGTGCCTGATGGACGCCCCGGACGCCTTTCCTGGATTGCGGGAGCCCACGGACCAGGCGCTCCGGGAGGCGGCGGACCTGTGCGGGCGCTGGCACGGCGCCGCGGGGGGACGTCTGCGGTACTGCTTCGCTCCCCGCTTCGCGCCCAGCTGCACCGGTCCGCTCCTGCGGGCGGCCGCCGACCTGGCGGAGCGGACGGGGGCGCTGCTGCACACCCACGCCGCCGAAACTCCCGTCGAGCTGGAGGTGGTCAAGCGCCGCACCGGGATGGACGAGCTCACCTACCTCGAATCGGTGGGAATCGCGGGACCGCGCGCCGCCCTCGCGCACTGCGTCTGGGTGGACGACGACGGGGTTCGCGCCCTGGCCCGCCTGGGGACCGGGGTGGTCCACTGTCCCAGCTCGAACCTGAAGCTCGGCTCGGGCATCGCGCCGGTCCCGGCGCTGCTCGCCGCGGGGTGCCGGGTGGCGCTGGGCGCCGACGGCGCCCCCTGCAACAACCGGCTCGACGCCTTCACCGAGATGCGTCTCGCGGCGCTCATCCAGAAGCCGCGGCACGGCCCCGAGGCCCTCCCCGCCGGAGAGGTCCTGGCGCTCGCGACCCGGGGCGGCGCGGAGGTGCTCGGGCTCGGCAGCGAGATCGGGTCCCTCGAGGTGGGCAAGCGGGCCGACCTCGTGGCGCTCGACCTGTCGGGCCCCCACGTCCAGCCCGAGACCGACCTGGTTTCGCGGATCGTCTACGGCGCCCGGGCCGCGGACGTGCGGCACGTCGTGGTGGACGGGCGGATCGTGGTGCGGGACGGGAAGCTCAAGACGGCGGACCTGGGCGAAATCCGGCGGGAGGCGAATCGCTGGGCGCGCCGGCTGGCCCGGAGCGCCGGAATCCCGGGCTACATCCGGAAGAGGTAGCTGAACTTCAGGAAGAAGCCGTCCTCGGTCCGGCGGAACTGGCTGGTCGAGAACGCGAAGGCGGTCGGCTCATAGAGCGAGGCGCCGTAGCCCAGAAAGAACACGGTTCCGGGCACGGGCTTGTAGGACAGCAGGAAGTCGCTTCGGAACCCGTTCGAGAGCGTCTCCCCGGCCGCGGCGCTGTCCACGATCAGCGGCTGGCCGGTCCGGGGATCCTCGAGCGCCGCCTGCCGCTGGGCCACGTACTGCCCGATGTAGCGGACGAAGACCGAGCGGCTGAGCTGATAGTCGAACTCGAGCCGCGGAATATTGGCGAGCGCGAACTCGCTGCCGTCCCGCTCCCGCACCAGCCGGTCGTGCAGCCAGGTGGCCGAGAGCCGGATGGATGGTGTGGGCTTCCAGGAGAGGGACGCCTGGGCGGTCAGCTCCAGCCCCTCGGCCGCCTCGGCGAAGATCACGGAGTGCCCGTACCCGACGCTGGCGGAGACCTGCAGGGCACGGGTGGGGCTCGTGAAGCCCGCGTTGCCGGAGAGCAGGTTGTAGAGGCCGTGCGGTATGATGAAGGGGATGGTGTCGGTCCCGCGGTTCACCCGGTACGTCGCGTACGTCGCGGAGTCGAACCGCTGGAGGTTGTCCGAGACCGCGGCGGTGATGTCCCAGCCGCCCCGCAGGGTAAGCCCCCAGGAGTCCGAGTATCCGCCCTCGATGGTCCCCCGGGCGTGCCAGAAGTCGTCGTAGCGCCAGAGCGGCGTGGCCATCATGTAGGTCTGCAGCTGCTCCATCGTCCCGCCCGGCCGGCCGTACCAGGTCAGGCGGTTGAAGAGCCGCGCGGACACCACCCCGGTCCGGTTCACGAATCCGGACGCGGCCTCGAAGTCCGGCGTGAGTCCCACGAACTCGAAGTGATTGCCGTAGCTCCGCCCGGTATAGTCGCCGAGCGTGGCGTCCCAGAGCGTGCCGGTCCGGGCGCCGGCGGCGTCTTTGGACCAGGAACCCGCGACCTGCAGCTGGGAGAACCAGCGCTGGAGCCAGAGCACGCGGGCGTCCGCGCCGATCACGCGGTTGTAGGCCGTGCCCTCCACCCGGTCGGTGTAGACCATCCCGGCACTCGAGCTGGCGCCCAGGTCGCGGTTCAGGCGGAGGACGTTGAATACCGGATTCTCGCCCGTCACGGGATCGGCCGCGTCCACCGCCCCGAGGTAGGCGATGTTGGTGCCGCCGGCCTTCCCCGTGAGCTTCGCCCCCACCACGGGCTGGACGATCTGGCGGGTGTAGATGAGGGTGTTCGGCGTGTCGTAGTTCTCGAGGCCATCCAGGAAGAACGGCCGCTTTTCGGGATAGAACAGCGCGAACCGCTGGTTCACGGTCACCTGCGCCGCGTCGGCTTCCACCTGGGAGAAGTCGGGGTGCGCGGTGGCCGCGAGGCTCAGGTTCTCGGTCACGCCCCAGTGCAGGGTGCCGCCGATTTCCGGGGTGCCCTTGTAGAGATAACCCGGCGGGCTCGAATCGCCTTCCACCTTGGTGGTGAACTCCGGAGTCACGTCCATCACGAGGCCCCGGTGCAGATCGTGAAGGCCGGTGAGCGTCCCGGCCTGGATGAGGAAGCTCGCGTTGGCGCGCACCACCGGGGTCCAGGTGTCCTCGTATCCCGAGTGCGCCACCATCCGGATGACCTGGACCCCCCAGTCCTGTGGGTCGGCGCTCTGGTAGCGGAGGCTCTTGAACGGGATCCGGATCTCGACCTCGTAGCCCCATGGCGTGACGTGTCCGTGGGACCACCAGACGAAGTCGGGGTTCAAGTCGATGATCCCGTCGAACCGCCCGGTGGTGGCGTTGTTCCCGCCTGCCGCGCCGGCCTGTCCTTCGGTGCGGACGCCGTCCTCCTGCACGCCGAGCGGGTTGACCGCGAACTCGAGCGCCTTCCGATGGTCGTGGTAGGTGTCGAGGAGGATCTGCACGTTGTCGTCGGCGTCGATGGCGTCGCGGTCGGCCATGGTGGCGCGGACCACGGGGCCGTGGGGCTCGAAGGCCCGGATGCCGAAGTAAATGGCGTCGGGTCCGTACCACACGAGCACCTCGGTGGAGTCCGCGGCCGGCAGGCCGTCCACCGGCGCGTACTGCGAGAACCCGGTCAGGAGCGCGGCCCGGCTCCAGACCGGCTCGTCGAGGTATCCGTCCACGGTCACCGTGGTGTCGATGCGCGGGATGGCGACCCGCAGCGCGCCGGCCCGGCCCCGATACACCGGACGGGGCTCGCGGGCGGACGGTCCCGGGGGGGTCGAGGCGGCCTGCAGTGCCAGGAGCAGGAAAAGCACGGACGGAACCTAATAGGGGAGCGGGGGGAGGGAAGCGGGAAGAGGGAAGCGTGATGACTCACGCTTCCCTCTTCCCGTCTTCCGCTTCCCGTTTGCCGCCTCCGCAGCGCTACTCGCCTCGCGTCACTCGTATCTCAGCGCGTCGATGGGGTCGAGGCTGGCCGCGCGGCGGGCGGGCCAGACGCCGAAGAGGAGGCCCACCACGGCGCTGAAGAAGAACGCCAGCAGGATGGCGTAGAGCGAAATCGCCGTATTCCAGTGGGCCAGCTTCGACAGGACGATGGCGCCCCCCGATCCCAGCAGGATCCCGATGATGCCGCCCGCCATGCACAGCACCAGGGCTTCGACCAGGAACTGGAACAGGATGTTGAAGCGCGTGGCGCCGAGCGCTTTGCGGACGCCGATCTCGCGGGTGCGCTCGGTGACCGACACCAGCATGATGTTCATGATCCCGATCCCGCCCACGATGAGGCTCACCGCCGCGATGCCGGCGAGCAGGAAGCCGAAGGTCTGGGCCGTGTCCTGGAAGGTCGAGAGGATGTCGGTCTGATTGCGGATCTGGAAGTCGTTGTCCATTCCCGGCCGGATCTTGTGCATCCGCCGCAGGACCGACTCGATCTCGATCATGCCGAGGTTCATGTTGGCGAGGTCGCCCACCTCGACGGTGATGTCCCGGACCCGGTTCGAGCCGAAGATCCGGTAGCGGGCGGTCTGGAGCGGAATGAGGATCTGCTCGTCGGGATTGTTGAACCCCTGCGAGCCCTTGTTGGACAGGACGCCGATGATCTCGAACGGGATGCCCCGGATCTGGATCTGCTGTCCGATCATCGCCTGCGGGTTGGCGCTCAGCTCGTCCGGCACGAGCCCGCCCAGTACCGCGTAGCGCTGGCGGGCGTTGTCCTCGCCGTTCGTGAACATCCGGCCCGCGACCATCGAGTAGGAATGGACGGTGTAGTAGTTCGCCGTGCTGCCGAGCACGGTGGTGTTGATGTTCTGGTTGGCGTACTGCACCTGCAGGTTCCCCGACAGCTCCGGCACCACTTCGCTGATGTAGTGCCGGTTGTTCAGCAGCGCGGTGTCGTCGTCCATCGTGAGGCTGACACGGGTGCTGAAGGCCACGCCGCCCCGGAAGCTCTGGCCGGGGAAGATGGTGAGCAGCGTGGGACCCAGCGCCTGGATCCGCTCCTGCACGGCCTTCTGCGCGCCCGTGCCGAGCGCGACCATCGTGATCACCGCGCCGACGCCGATGATGATGCCCAGCATCGTGAGCAGGGCCCGGAGCTTGTTCGCCCGGATGGCCTGGAGGGCGACCTTGATGATCTCGCCGAGCAGCATGGTTACTTCGCTCCCGACGCCGGCGCCTGTTGCCGGACCCCCGGGAGCCCTCCGCCGGTGAAGCTCTGGACGCGCTGCTTGAACTGGTTCTGCGACTGCACCAGCGACGCGCTGGGCAGGAGCAGGACGGTGTCCCGCTCCGTCAGGCCGCTCGCCACCTCGATGTAATCGAGGTCGGACAGGCCGGTCTTGATGGCCACCGGCGTGGGTTTCCCGTTGCGGAGCGCGAACACGATGTAGTTGTTCGACTGGATGGATGCGGCGGGGCCGCCCACGCTGCCGCCGCCGCCGAACCCGCCCCGGCCGCGGCCGCCGCCCATGCCCCCGCCGTTGGCCTGCCGCATCTTGGTCAGCAGCTCGCGGTCCGCGGGGGTGAGGGAGCTGAAGTCTCCCGAGCGCATCTTGGTGAAGACCGCGTTCAGCTGCGCCGCCGTGACGCCGGGAGGCAGTTTCACGGTCCGCCCGTCCGGCAGCGTCATGGTGCCCCCCGCCGCGGCCGGGGCCGCGGTGTCACCCTTGGTGTTCGGGGCCGGCGTCGGTGCCTGCGCCGCGAGGTCCTGCATCACCTGCGCGGGGTCGAGCCCCAGCACCTGCGCCGCGGAAGCCACGTCCTTCTGGGTGCGGAGCGCGGACGTGGGGATGGCGAGCACCGAATCGCGCCGGCCGACGTGGATCTCCACCTCGGTGTTCATCCCGGGCTTGAGCAGGTGTCCGGGGTTCAGGATGTTCACGTCCACCGGGAACTGGGTCACGTTCTGATTCACGGTCGCCTGGGGCTCGACCTTGAGCACGTTGCCCGTGAACGGCCGGCTGGGATACGCGTCCACCGTGATGGTGACCGGCTGGCCCGCCTGCACCTTGCCGACGTCGGTCTCGTCCACCATCGCCTGCACCTGCACGGTGTCCAGGTTCGCCATCTTGAACATCTGGGTGCCGCCGGTCACGTCGTTGGTGGGGCTCGAGATGATGGTGCCGACGTCCACGTCCTTCTCGATGATGGTGCCGGCCATCGCCGCGGTCACGCGGGTCTGGTCGAAGCGGATCTTGGCGTCGTCGAGGTTGGCCTGCGCGGTGATCAGAGTGGCGCGAGCCTGCTCGTACGAGACCTTGGCGCTCTGGTAGTTCTGCTCGGTCTCCGCCTTGGCCTGGTAGAGGGTGTCCTCGCGAGCCAGGTACGCCTTCGCGTAGTCGAGCTGGGCCTGCGCCTGATCCACGGCGGCCTGCGCCTGGTCGAGCGCGCTCTTGGGCAGACGGGGATCGATCAGCGCGAGGAGCTGGCCGGGCTTGACGTCGTCGCCGGTCTGCACGTGCATCTCGGTCACCGCGCCCGACGCCTGCGACTTGACCGCGACGGTCAGGACCGGCTGGACCGGTCCGGCCGCGGTGGCCGCCACGACGATGTCCCGCCGCTCCACCGGCACCGCGATGTACACGGGGGTCTGCTCGGCCTTCTTGCAGGCGGCCAGGGCCAGGCCCGCCAGCGCCGAAATCATCAGGATACGCTTCACTTCGATTCCGTCCTCTCGTCGCGCTCGATCTTTCCGTCGAGCAAGTGGATCTGGCGGCGGGCCCGGGCCGCGATATCGGGCTCATGAGTCACCACCACGATGGTCTGGCCTGACTGCCACAGTTCTTCGAACAGCCGCATGATTTCGTTTCCGGTGGCCGAGTCGAGGTTCCCGGTGGGCTCGTCGGCCAGGAGGATGCTCGGGTCGTTGACCAGGGCCCGGGCGATGGCCACGCGCTGGCGCTGGCCCCCCGACAGCTCGTTGGGACGATGATCCATCCGGTCCTGGAGACCCACCTTGGCGAGGGCCGCCGCCGCCCGGTCGCGCCGTTCCCGTGACTTCTCGCCGGCGTAGACCAGGGGCAGCTCCACGTTGTGGAGCGCGTCGGCCCGCGGGAGGAGGTTGAAGGTCTGGAAGACGAAGCCGATCTCCTTGTTCCGGATCCGCGCCAGCGCGTCGTCCTGCAGCTCGCTCACCTTCTGGCCGTTCAGCCAGTACTCCCCCGCGGTGGGCGTGTCCAGACACCCGATCATGTTCATGAAGGTCGACTTGCCGGAGCCCGACGGGCCCATGATGGCGACGTACTCGTTCTTGCGGATCTGGAGGTCCACGCCCCGGAGGGCGCGCACCGTCTCGGACCCGATGACGTACTCGCGCGTCAGCCGGTGGGTCAGGATGACCACGTCCGGCAGGGGCGTGTCGCCGGTCCGGAATTCCTGCGCCGGGCCCGAAATCACAGCTCCCGCCCGAGAAGCGCGGCCAGGGTGGACAGCGCCGTGCGGTAGGTGAAGCGGGCCTGGATCAGGCTCACCTCGGCCTGCGCCAGGTTCGCTTCGGCCGTCTGCACGTCGAGCAGGAGACCGGCGCCGACGCGGAACCGCTCCTGAGCCACGCGCAGAGCCTCCTGCCCGGAGGCCACGTTGGCCTCGGAGATGGCGACCGACGTGTGGGCCGCGGCCAGGGCGATGACCTGCTGGGAGATCGAGGCGTCGACCGACCGCCGGGTGTCCGCGGCCTGCGCCTGCGCGACGTCGCGGGAGACCGCGGCGGACGTGACCGTCTGCTCCCGGGCGAACCCGTTGAACAGGGTCCAGTTCAGCGCGAACCGGTACGACCAGTTGTTGACGTAAGTGCCCGTGCTGTTCCAGGGCGCCTCGAGACCGGTGAATCCGTTGGCATAGGACACGCTGAACGTGGGCCAGTACTGGGAGCGGCTGACGGTTACGAGTGATCCGGCCGCCCGGGCGTTCGCGTCGGCCGCGGCCACGAGCGGCGCGGAGCCGAGGGAGGTTCCGCGGATCGCCACCGTGTCGGGGAACGCTGGCAGGGTCGAGTCGGGCACGGCTTGGACCGGGCCGTTCAGGCCGACCTGGCGACCCAGTGAGACCTCCGCACCGGCGAGGTTGGCCTGGGCGGTGAGGAGGGCGACCTGGTTGTTGCCGTAGGTCACCGCGGCCGCCAGGGAGTCGGACCGGGTCCCGGCGCCGGCGCGCAGCTTCTGGGCGGCGATCTGGAGCTGGGTCCCGCTCACCGTCACCTGGGCCTGGGCCACACGGACCAGCTCCTGGTCGGCGATCACGGCGAAGTACGCTTCCTTGACGGCGAGAATGGTCTGGTACTTGGCGCTGGTGTATCCGGCGGCGGCGGCGTCGGCGGTCGCGCGGGCGGCGTTGAGAGTGGCGGTGCGCGCGAAGCCCTCGAAAATATTGAAGCTGGCCGAGAGCGACGCCGAGTAGGACGAGCTGGAGGGCACGTTGACGATCTGGCCCGTCTGGCTGTTGAACCGGTTCGACGAGTTTGTGGCCGACGAGCCGCCCAGGGAGAGGGAGGGCAGGAAACTGCCCCACGCCGACCGCGAGGCCGCGGCGGCGTTGCGCTCCGTCCCCATCGCCTGGACCATGGTCGGCTGAATGGCCAGGGCGCGGGCGATCGCCTCGTCCAGGGTCACCGTGGGCCCGCTGTCGGTCCGGGCCGCCGGAGCGGGAGTCTGGGCCGCCGCGTTCGCCGCGACGATCATGCCGATGAAGCCGATCCTGCCGATGCGCAACCGCATGCTAGTGTCTGCCTCCGTGAGTCGTATCGACCGCCGTATCGCCTCTTTGATGCGCCTGCTCGGCCACCAGTTGCAGGTACCGGCTCCGCTGCGCCTCGGTCAGGTGCGTGAAGATCTCGGCCCGCATCACGTGGCGGAGTGAGTCGACGCGGACGTGCACGTCGTGCCAGATGGTATCCATCTGCGGCCGGTGCCGGTCGAGCACCGCGCGAACCGAGTCGCGCTGGGCCGGGCTGAGCGTCAACTCCTTGGTCAGGTACGTGACGAACGCGTCGGGGCCGTGGGGACGCGTGTCGCGCCGGAGCCAGGCACCGAGCCCCCATCCCGCCGCACCGCCCACCAGGAACACCGCCGCGAGCAGCGCGAGGGCCTGTGCTTTCGATCGGTTGAACATCGTGACGGCGACCTCCCTTACGGACGCAGCGACGCGAACACGATGCTCGCATCGGGCGGACGGCTGCCCCGGACCACGGCGGTGGCGGCGGCACCCGAATCGGCGGATCCCATCACCAACGCCTCGTCCATGGACGCGCCCGCCGCGGGCTGCATCGCCCGCCCGGCCGCGAACCCCGCGCCCGCCGCGAGCAGCAGCGCGGCCGCGATCCCGCGGCCGGCCCAGCCCGCCAGCACGTCCCACGACCCCGCCCGGGGGGCCGCGGCCGCCCGGGCCACGACCCGGGCCACGAAGGCCTTGTGCCCCGACGGCTGGAGCGCGCGGCGCAGCGCGGCCCCCAGCTCGGGGTCCGGCTGATGATCGAACGGCATCGGATGTTCCATCATGACGGCTCCTTCCAGTCTTCCAGCAGCGTGCGCAGCTTCCGCCGCGCGTGAAACACCTCGGACCGCACCGTGCCTTCGGGGACCTTCAGCAGGGCCGCGATCTCGGCGTGCGAGTACCCCTCCACATCGAACAGCACCACCGCCAGCCGGCGCCGCTCCGGCAGCTCCGCCAGGGCCTGGCGGAGGCGCTCCGACAGGGCCCTCCGCTCGGCGACGACGTCGGGGCGGGGTCCCCCGCCCACGACGCCGGGGTCGAGCGGCTCGGCGCTCCGGACCGACCGTCGGCGACGACGATCCGTCGCGGCATTGGCCACGATCCGCATCAACCAGGGACCGAACGGCCGGCGCGGATCGTACTGCTCCAGCTTGACCAGCGCCGATAGGAAGGCGTCCTGCGCAGCATCGTCGGCGTCGTCGGGGTCCCGGAGGACCGCCCGCGCGACCCGCCGGGCCTGTTCCGCGTACCGGTCCACCAGAGCACCGAACGCGCTCCGGTCCCCGGACAGCGAACGGGCGACCAGCTCGGCTTCGTCCCGATGTTCTATACGCGCACCCCCCGCGCGGGGTTGGGTCTCACGGGGCGTCATCGCTTTGCGTCCGCGCCCGCTGAAACAGGGCGTACCAACCGAACAGAAACGCGGTCCAGAACGCCCCCGCCGCGAGGGTGACGCTCATCACGTGGGGAAACAAGAGCAGCAGGAGGCCGAGGACGACGGCCAGCCCGGTGGCCGCCGCCGCGAGCCGGCGCCGGAGCCCGCCGGCCACCTGGCGCAGGGCCACCGCCGCGGCCCGGGCCCGCTCGCCGGCCGACGGCTGGTGCGCGGGCGACGGCCGCTCCGGGGTGACGGCCGTGTCCGTGACCCGGGCCGGCAGGCGACGCCGGGCCACCAGTACCACCTCCCGGCTTTCCGCGGTGTCCCGGCGATACTGCTCGGCCAGCTCGACCGCCAGCGGTTCGTCGTCCACCAGCACGTCCAGCTCGTAGTTCGCGAGGAGACTCGACACGTTGAGATTGCTCGAGCCGACGCGCACCCAGCGGCGGTCCGCCACGAAGGTCTTCGCGTGGAGCATCGGCCCGCGCCACTCGAACAGCCGGATGCCGGCGTGCAGGAGCTCCCGGTAGCCGATCCGCGTGGCCGCGCGCACCAGCGGGATGTCGGTCGCCCCGGGCACCAGCACCCGCACGTCCACGCCCGCGCGCGCCGCGTCCACGAGCCCGGCCACGAGCGCCGCCGGGGGCACGAGATACGCGTCCGTCACCCAGAGCCGCTCGAGCACCGTCGTGGCCAGGAGCCCCACCACCCGCCAGATGCGCGCCCCGTCGGGCACGCCCTCCACGATGCGCACCGCGGTGCGCCCGCACTCGGGCGGGTCCGCCGAGAGCTCCTCCGGGGGAAGCGGCGGGCCGGCCCGCCGCCAGACCCGGGCGAAGGTGGCGTCGAGGGCGGCCGCCGCCGGTCCCCGCAGCCCGAGCGCGGTGTCGCGCCAGGGCTGGCGCCCCCGCGCCGGATCGCCCGCCCATTCGTCGCCGAGACACAGGCCACCCACCATCGCGCGGTCGCCGTCCACCACCAGGAGCTTGCGGTGGTCGCGCCGGAGAAGATAGAAGGGCCGGCCCCGGAGCAACGGGTTGAAGGGGCGCACCTCGGCGCCCGCCTGCCGCAGGCGCCGCCAATAGCCGCGGGACGTGCCCCGGCTCCCGAACGCGTCGTAGAGGACCCGCACCTGCACGCCCCCCCGCGCCCGTTCGCCGAGAACGTCGGCGAACCGGCGGCCCGTGGCGTCGTCCCGAATGATGTAGTTCTCGAGATGCACCCACGACCGGGCTTCCGCGATCAACGCGAGCATCGCGCCGAGGGCGCGCGCGCTGTCGGCGTGGTGGGTGAGGGCGTTGCCCGGAATGGGACGCGTGCCGGTGGCACGGTCGAGTCCCCGCTCGAGGTTCCCCGCCCCGGTGACCACCGTGCCTACGGAGAGCCCAGCCCCAGGGACCGCTCCAGAGGGCGCAGGGCGGCGATGACGAACGCGACGTGGTCGTCCAGCGGAATGCCGAGCTCCTCGGCCCCCCGCCGCACGTCGTCGCGGCTGACGCCCCGGGCGAAGGCCTTGTCCTTCAGCTTCTTCTTCACCGACGACACCTCCAGGTCGCCGAAGCTCTTCGAAGGCCGCACCAGGGCACAGGCGACGAGGAATCCGCACAGCTCGTCCACGGCGAAGAGCGTCTTGGCGAGAGGCGTCTCCCGCGGCACGCCGGTGTATTCGGCGTGACCCAGGATGGCCTGGCATACCGGCTCCGGCACCCCCCGCTCGCGCAGGAGCCGCACTCCCCAGCTCGGATGCTCCTCCGTGGGGGAGTGGGCGTCGTTCGGATACCGTTCGTAGTCAAAATCGTGGAGCAGCCCGGCCAGTCCCCAGGTCTCCTCGTCCGCCGCGTCGCGGCGGGCATAGGCCCGCATCGCGCCCTCGACGGCCAGCATGTGCTGCCGGAGCGAAGGAGAGGCGGTGTACTCCTGCATCAGGGCGAGCGCTTCGTCACGGGTCATAGGTCCACTTTCCAGCGGTCCAGCCAGATCTCGGCCATCAGGATGGGCCAGAGCCGGCGGGCGTGATTGGCGCGGCCGGCCCGGTGGTCGGCCCAGAGCCGGGGCACCCGGTCGCCGCCGAGCCGCGGCGCGGTGAAGTACCGGTCGGCCCGGTCCGCCAGGGCGCCGGTGAGCCACCCGGCGACCGGAACCGAGAGGCCCCGCTTCCGCCGGTGGATGACGTACGGCGGCACCAGCCCCGCCGCCGCTTCCTTCAATATCGCCTTGGTCCGCCACCCCCGCACCTTGCGCCCCGACGCCACGGGCAGCACCAGCTCCAGTACCTGCCGGTCGAGGAAGGGTGCGCGGGCCTCGATGGAGGCCAGCATCGTTCCGCGGTCCACCTTCACCAGGAGGTTGTCCGGCAGGTAGGTGAGGAAATCGAGCCAGAGGATCCGGTCCAGGTCGGGGGCCCGCGGGAACACCCCCAGCAGATCCTCGCACAGCGCGACGGCTGCGGGGCTCGGCCCGAGCGCGCCGAACCACGCGAGGTGCCGCTCGAGGAGCGGCTGTTCGGCCGCGTCCACGAACTGCTTCAGCAGGAACTCGATCGTGACCTTGCCCCGCGATGACGGCCAGCGGCGGATCAAGGCCGCAAGGGACGACCGGAAGGGAGCGGGCAACCCCCGGTACAGCGCGGCGGCCCGGTGGCCCAGGTGGGTCGGATAGCCCCCGAACAGCTCGTCCGCGCCCTCGCCGGAGAGCACGACCTTGACGTCCGCGCGCGCGGCCTCGGCCAGCAGGTAGGTCGGCAGGATGGCAGGATCGCCCACCGGCTCCCCCAGACGATCCGTCACCACCTCGAACGCCCGCGTGAGCGAGGCTTCGTCGGCCGGAACGGCGTGGTGGACCGAGCGGATGTCACGGGTCACCGCCTGGGCGAAGTCACTTTCGTCATAGCCCGGGGCGGTGAACCGCGCCGCGTAGGTGTGGATCCGCTGGCCGGGAACGGCCCGGGCGACCGCCGCGGCAAGGAAGGAGGAGTCGAGGCCGCCGCTCGTGAAGACACCGACCGGTACGTCGGACATCAGCTCCCGCCCCACCGCCGCCACCAGCGCTTCCCGGAGGGCCGCCGCGGACGCGAGGCGGTCGGGGCCCCGGGCGGCGTCCGCGGCACGCCAGTAGGGGCGGGTGGTCACGCCCGCCGCCGAGGCCTCGAGCAGCGAGCCCGGCGGGAGCTTCGAGATCCCGGCGATCATCGTTCGGGGCGCTGGGACGTAGCCCAGGGCGGCGTAGAGGCCCGCCGCGTCCCGATCCAGGCGCCGGAGCTGGTCGGGGTACGTCAGCAGGGCCTGGACCTCGGAGGCGAAGCGCAGCTCCTCGTCCACGACGGTCCAGAAGAGCGGCTTCTCCCCGGCCCGATCGCGCGCCAGGATGAGGCGGGCGCGGGCGTCGTCCCAGATGGCGAGGCCGAACATGCCGTCCAGGCGGGAGATCGCATCCGCGCCGGCGCGTGCGTAGTGCGGCACGATGGTCTCGATGTCGCCGGTGGAGCGGAAGGGGTATCCCCACGCGGACGCTTCGCGCCGCAGCTCGGCCGCGTTGTAGATCTCGCCGTTGCACGCCATCCAGACCGAGCCGTCGGGGCTCTGGAAGGGCTGGTCTCCGGTGGTGAGATCCATGATCGCGAGGCGCCGGGCCCCCAGGCGCGCGCGCTCGTGACCGACGATCCGCTCGCCGTCGGGGCCCCGGTGCGCCAACGCCGCCGCCATCTGCGGCAGGCACTCCGGATGGCGGAGCGGCCGCCCCGTGAGGGAGACCGCGCCGAACACGCCGCACATCTAGGGCGTGCCGGCTCGGCAGGGGCCGTACGCCGTGAACCGCGCGTCCTCCGCCAGCAGAGGGAGACGGCCGTGCAGGGTCTGGCGGACTTCGCGGTCGCCGGCGCGGGCGATGAAAACGGTGGGCAACGGGCAGCGGGAGAGCAGGTCGCGCCAGGCGCCGGCGGGGAGCAGGGGCGTTCCGGGCACCGCGCGGAACCGGTCCGCGTAGTCGGCGATGTAGGTGCTGGTGAGCTCCCGCCCCGACGCCGTCGCCACCGGAATCGTGCGCTGCAGATAGAAAGGAAGGGACGGAATGTAGGCGGCGACTCCCACCACCTGGGCGGGGGCGCCCCCCGCCGCGGAGCGCGACAGCGCGGCGGCCACCGCGTCGGTGACGGCCGCGGAGGAGCGATCCTCGCCCACGGCCTCGAGGAGCGTGCCGCTGGCCGGTGGAATGGCGATGACGACGGCGGCGTACGCGGCCATCGCGAGGGCAGACGCCTGGCGCCGGGTCCCCAGGGCGACGGCGAGCCCCGACGCGACCAGCACGAGGCCCAGCACCAGGGCGGTGCCGGGCAGCGCGGCCTTCTCCGCTGGAGTCAGGGAAAGGGGAGCGGGGGACCAGACGGTCAGCGTGACCAGTCCCAGCCCGGCGATCAGGGCGACGGGGACATAGGCGCGGGCCCCGAGGCGGGTCCCGCGGCGGCTCAGGCCCCGGGCCGCCGCGAGAGCGATCGCCGGCAGGAGGGGCAGGACGTAGTGGGGGAGCTTGGACTGGTTCAGCGAGAACATCACGAGGGGGCCGGCCACCCAGGAGAGCAGGAGAATGGCTTCCTGCGCGGCCGGGTTCACCATCCGGGCCTCCCAGATCCAGCGCCAGCGGCCGAGGGCCGCGAGGGCCGGCACGACCCAGGGGAAGGCACCCACGAGCACGATGGGCACGTAGAACCAGAAGGGCGCGGTGCGGTGGAATCCGCGGGTCGTGACCCGCTGCAGGGTCTCGCGGACGAACGCGTACTCCGGGAACTCGGGGTGGCGGGCCGTTACGGCGAAGAACCAGGGAAGGGCGATGACGGCGAAGGCCAGGAGCCCCTCCCAGGCGAAGAGGCGCCTCACCGAACGCCCGGTGAGGAGCGTCCACGGCAGCACGGCCAGGAGGGGCACGGCGATGGCGACCGGCCCCTTGGTGAGCCCGCCGAGCCCGATCGCGGCCCAGGCGAGGACCGGGCGGTCCTCGGCGAAGGCGAGGATGGCCGCCGTGAGAAAGAAGGCGAGCGTGCTGTCGAAAATCGTTTCGCGGGCGAAGGCGAGGACCAGCGGCATGGTGGCGAGCGAAATGCCGGCGATCCAACCCGCGTCGGGCCCCCAGCGCCGGCGCGCCCACCAGGCTACGAGGGCGACCGACGCGAGCGTGAACAGCAGGGCGGGGAGCCGGGCCGCGGTTTCGGTGGGGCCCAGCGCCTCCATCGAGACCGCCGCCGCGGCGAAGTAGAAGACGGGCTTGTCCAGGTACGGCAGTCCGTCGAGGTGGGGAACGAGGAAATCCCGCGACTGGACCATCTCGCGCGCGACCTCGGCGTTCCGTCCTTCGTCGGGATCGAGGAGGCGGTGTCCGCCGATACCCCAGCCAAGGGCCAGCGCGGACAGGGCGAGGAGCCAGGGAAGCCGGGCGAGAGGGCGTGCCACGGCGGGAATCTAATGCAGGGGGTGCGTCCCGCCGGGCGGGGCCGGCATCTGGCTGACCGTGATCGGCACGGCCGCGGCGGGCGCTCCGTCCACGGCGATGGCGAAACGATAGATCCCGGGGTGGGGGAACGGCACGTCGAACACGAGGATGGCGGCGGCCTCGATGTCCGTGACCCCCGCCGGGGGCTCGGCGAAGTTCACCGTGCCGGAGCCGCCCAGGATTTCGGTGTCCCGCTCGTCCACCAGGCGGATTTGGACCGAGTGCTCCCCGATTTCCGTCCGCTTGCCCTTGAGCCGGATGACCAGATGCAGCCGGGGGTGCATCGCCGGGAACTGCTGCACCCAGATGTGCTGGAAGATCCCCAGGACCGAGATCTTGCCGGCCTGGTCCACGAGGGCGTAGTCCGCCACCACGGCGAAGTCGACATGCATGGCGCGGTCAGGACACCGTGATCGAGTTGACCTTGTCGTTCTGCTTGATCTTGTTCACGACGTCCATTCCCTTGGTGACCTGCCCGAACACGGTGTGCACGCCGTCCAGGTGGCGCTGCGGCGAGTGGCAGATGAAGAACTGGGAGCCGCCCGTGTCCTTGCCCGCGTGCGCCATCGACAGCGTGCCCGCGACGTGCTTATGGGTGTTGCGGTGGGTCTCGCACTTGATGGTGTAGCCCGGTCCCCCGGTGCCGACCCGGCCCTTGCCGGTCTTGGAGTAGGGGTCCCCACCCTGGACCATGAAGTTCGGGATCACCCGGTGGAACGTGGTCCCGTCGTAGAACCCTTCCTTCGCGAGCTTCTCGAAGTTGGCGACGGTGCCGGGGGCCTCGTCCGGAAACAGCTCCAGCTCGATGACTCCCTGGGCGGTGTCGATCACGGCCTTGGTGGCGGGCATCACAGCTCCAGTGCGAGGTTGTCGTCGACCTGCGAAACCGTCTTCATCCCTACAATCACGACGGCCACGTCGGGATTGTCCAGGACGAACCGGAGCGCCAGCTCCGCGGGCGAGACTCCCGACTGGGCCGCGAGCTCCCGGACCCGGGCCCCCAGGGCCGCCATTTTAGCGACGTAGGGGCGTGGCATCCGCGCCCGGATGTCCCCCGCCTCCCAGGCGGCGTCGGGGCCGTAGCGCCCCGCCAGGAACCCGTTGGCCAGAGGCTCCCGGGCGATGATTCCCACGTTGGCGGTCCGGGCCGCCGCCAGCAGGGCGTCCTCGGGCTCGCGCCGCGCGATGTTGTAGACGACCTGGATGGTGTCGGGCATCGTGGCCTGGATCGCGGCCAGCCCCTCTTCGGGCTGGTGAATCGACACGCCGTACACCCGGATCTTTCCCTCCTGCTTCAGCTCCTCCAGCACCGCGTAAGTGTCCATCGCCGCGATCAAGGGGAGCGGCGGGTTATGGAGCTGGAGCAGATCGACGTAGTCGGTCCCCAGCCGCCGGAGGCTCCGCTCCAGCGCGAAGCGCACGTAGTCGGGAGAGAAGCTCGAGTCGTGCGTGGCCGGGAGCGGCGCGTCCGGCGGGATCTCGTCGAACGGCGTCCCCGCCAGCCCGGCGATCCGGTCCCGCAGGAGCGGGTGCACTCCGCGGTTGTAGAAGTTCCCGCCTACCTTCGTGGCCAGCACCACCTGCCCCCGGACGTCGGCCAGCGCCTCGCCGAGCACTTCCTCACTGTGCCCGTGCCCGTAGACGTCGGCGGTGTCGAAGAAGGTGCATCCCAGCTCGAACGCGCGGCGCACCGCCCGCCGGGACTCCCCGTCGTCCGTCGGTCCGTAGGAGTTCCCGTAGCGGTTCCCCCCGATCCCCCAGGCGCCGAAGCCGATTTCGCTCACGGCGAGCCCGGTCCGCCCCAGGATGCGGCGGTTCAACGGAGGAGCTCCGCGAACGCGGCCCGGGTGTCCACGGGGAGGGAGCAGGTGGTGCCGAGGCAGACGGTCGCGCGCGGGCGGTCGCCGTTCCGCCGGACCACGACCCGCCGCGGCCGGTAGGTCTGACGTGCGAGCAGATGCATCGCGCCGGCTTCGCCCGGCCCTCCGGGCCCTTCGACCTCCAGACGCGTGACCGGATGGAGGACCCAGTCCACGGCGCGGAGCAGGGTGGCCCCGTGCAGACCCAGCGCCCCCGCCACGCCCGCGAAGGTCTCGACCTGCCGGTCGAGCCGCGTCCGCCAGCGCGCGTCGTCCGTCTGGCCCGCGAGACGCGCCAGCACGAGGGCCGCGACTCCGTTCCCCGACGGGGAGGGAGCGTCCTGAACGGGTTTGCCGCGCACCGCCAGGTACCCCGTCCCGTCTGCGGTTTCCGCGAGATCCCAGTAGCCGCCCGCGGGATCTCCGTGGGCGCTCTCCACGTGCTCCATCACGCGCTCGGCGCGCTCCAGCCACTCCCGGTTTCCCGTCGCTTCGAACCCGTCCAGGAACGCGGCGGCGGCGTGCACCTGATCCTCGAGCCATCCGGCCGGCCTGGGGCGACCCACCACGTGGGACATCCCCGCGCCCTCCCGCCACGCGTCACTCCAGAGCCGATCGAGGACCCGGAGCGCGAGGGTGTCGCACTCGGGGCGGCCCAGCAGAGCACCGGCCTGAAGGAGAGCCCCCGCGAGCATCGCGTTCCAGGAAACGTACGGCGTTTGGTCCACGGCGGGCGTCGGGCGGCGGCGCCGCGCCTCCGCGAGCTTCGCCACCGCGGATTCGAACAGTGCGCGTTCCCCGTCGGCCGGAGCCTGTTTGAGCCACAGGACGTTCTTGGCCGGGTTGTGGTGCATCTCGCCGCGCGGTCCGATGTCGAAGACGCGGGCCGCGACCTCGAGCTCGGGGCGGGTGAGGACGGCGCCGGCCTCGGCGGCAGTCCAGGTCCAATAGTCTCCATCGTCTCCGAAGCCCGCGTCCGCGTCCTGGGAGGAGTAGCACACGGCGGCCGTCGGGTCGCTGAGGGTCGTCAGCACCCAGTCCGTGATCCCGGCGGCGGTGTCGCGGAAGACCGGCGTGCCGAACGCCGCGTAGGCCGCGCAGTAGGCGCGCAACAGCTCCGCGTTGTCCGATGCCATCTTCTCGAAGTGGGGGACGATCCAGCGCTCGTCCGTCGTGTAGCGGTGGAAGCCGCCGCCCAGATGATCGCAAATGCCGCCGCGGGCCATTCCCTCCAGGGTGCGGACCACCACGTCGCGGAGCCAGTCTTCGCGCGTGTCCCACCAGCGGGCGAGGAGGAACTCGCAGGCCCCCGGGTGGGGGAACTTGGGCGCCCCGCCGAACCCGCCGTAGCGGACGTCGAAGTGCCGGGCCATCTGATCGGCGCCCGCGGCGAGCGTCTCCTCGCCGGCCCGTCCCTTCCCGGTCTCGTCGAGAGATTGCGCGAGCCGCCCGGCCACCGCGCGGGCGTCGCCGGTGACCTGCTCCCGCTCCTCGCGGTAGCGCCGCGCGACTTCCAGCAGGACCGACCGGAATCCGGGCCGGCCGTACGGATTCTGGTCGGGCGGGAAGTAGGTGCCACCGAAGAAGACCTCGCCCTCCGGGGTGAGGAAGGCGGTGAGCGGCCACCCGCCCTGTCCCGACAACGCCTGGACGGCCCGCTGGTAGCGCGCGTCGACGTCGGGGCGCTCGTCCCGATCCACCTTCACGCACACGAACTCGCGGTTGAGAATCTCGGCCACGCCGGGGTCCTCGTACGACTCGCCGTCCATCACGTGGCACCAGTGGCACCAGACGGCGCCGATGTCGAGGAGCACCGGCTTCCCCTCGGCGCCTGCCCGGGTGAACGGAGCCTGGCTCCACGGCTCCCAGTGGACGGGCTGGTGGGCGGCCGAGCGCAGATACGCGGAGGATTCGGCGCCGAGGCGGTTGGCCATCAGCCCTCGAGGAAGCGCGCGGCCGTGCGGGACAGGAGCTCGACCCCGATGGCCAGCGACGACTCGTCGATGTCGAAGGTGGGGCTGTGATGGGGCGACGCGGCGCGGCCCGGCGGGGCGGAGCCCACGAAGGCGAAGCACCCCGGAACGCGGCGCAGGAAGTACGACATGTCCTCGCCGCCCATCGTCCGGACTCCGGTGCGCACGTTGCCGGCCCCCACGATTCCGGCCGCGACCTCGGTCATCAGCGCGGTCATCGCCGGGTCGTTCACCAGGGGCTCGGTGTGGCGGGCATAGCGGACCCGGGCGGTCGCCCCGAACGCCTGGGCCACGCTCCGCGCGGTGTTTTCCACGAGACCCGGCGCGTCCTCCCACCACCGCCCGCCGAAGGTCCGGACCGTGCCGCGGAGCTCGGCCGTTCCGGGAATCACGTTGAACGCGTGCCCGGCGGCCAGCTGGGTGACGGACAGCACGCCCGGCTCGAAGGGGTCCCGGCGCCGCGACACGAGGGTCTGGAGCGCGGTGACGATGTGGGCCGCGGTGACCACCGGGTCGACGGTCTGATGCGGCGCGGCGGCGTGCCCGCCCTTGCCTTCCACCGTGATCTCGAACTCGTCCACCGAGGCCATCACCGGCCCGGGCATCAGGCCGACGGTGCCCGCGGGAAGGTCGTTCCAGAGATGGATCCCGAATGCGGCGTCCACCGTCGGGGCGTCCAGTACGCCGGCCCGGATCATCGCCCGCGCGCCGTCGGAGATCTCCTCGGCGGGCTGGAAGGCGAGCTTCACGGTTCCCGGGAGGGTCACCGCGCCGAGCCGGCGGGCGACCTCGAGGCCGATGGCGACGTGCCCGTCGTGGCCGCACGCGTGCATCCGGCCCGGGTGCCGGGACCGGTACGGCACGTCGTTCGCCTCCTCGACCGGGAGGGCGTCCATGTCGGCGCGGATGAGGACGCAGCGCCCTCCGGAGCCGCGGACGCCGACCACGCCGGTGGTTCCCACGTCCGTGGTCACCTGGTACCCCGCCGCGCGCAGCCGCTCCGCCGCCAGCGCGCCGGTGCGGACCTCTTCGTTGCCCAGCTCGGGATGCGCGTGCAGGTCGCGGCGGGTCGCGATCAGGGATTCGTGGTCGATGGTGGGGAGGGGGACGGTCACGGCCGGGCGCTCGGGCACAGGTCGGCGATGCGGCACTCCCCGCAGGCGGGACGGCGGGCGACGCAGGTCTTCCGCCCGTGCAGGATGAGGAGGTGGGAGAACAGGGTCCACCGGGGGCGGGGCACGAGGGGCATCAGGTCGCGCTCGATCCTGACCGGATCCGTCTCGCGGGTGAGGCCGAGGAGCTTCGAGATCCGCTGGACGTGCGTGTCCACGACGATGCCTTCGTTCTTGCCGAAGGCGTTTCCGAGCACGACGTTCGCCGTCTTGCGGCCGACGCCGGGAAGCTCGACCAGGTCCTCCATCGTGTCGGGCACCCGGCCGCCGTGGCGTTCCACCACGGCCCGCGCCATGCCGAGCAGGGAGCGGGCCTTGTTGCGGAAGAAGCCGGTGCTCTTGATGAGGTTCTCGAGCACCCGGGGCTCGGCGCCGGCGAGGGCGGCCGGCGTGGGGTAGGCGCGGAAGAGCGCGGGCGTCACCAGGTTCACCCGGACGTCGGTGCACTGAGCCGACAGGATGGTGGCGGCGACGAGCTCGAACGGGTTCCGGTGATCGAGGGCGCACCGGGCGTCTGGGAATTCCCGGGACAGCCGGTCCACGATCTTGCGGGTGCGCCGCTTCTTCTCGGCCACCGACTCCGCCCGCCTCCGGGCTCTCGCGATCACGGGCGCCGGCTCCGGGCGAACGATCGGAAGGCGTCGGCGTCGCGGGCGTTGAGGACGTCCTTTGGCTCGAGCCATCCCTTGCGGGCCACGCCGACTCCGATCCCCACGTTGGCCATCCCCGCCACGGAATGCGCGTCGGCGCCGATCGAAACCGTCACGCCCAGGTCGCGGGCTTCACGCACGCGGTGCCAGTCCAGGTCGAGGCGATGCGGGTCGGCGTTGACTTCGACGGCGACGCCCCGCTCCGCGGCCTTCCGGAGCACGCGCTCCAGGTCGATGGGGTAGGGCTCCCGGGACAGGAGGAGCCGGCCGGTCGGGTGTCCCAAGATGGTGAGGTGGGGATCGTCCATCGCGGCGAGCACGCGCTCGGTCATCTGCGCTTCGGTCATCCCGAAGCGGGTGTGGATGGACCCGATGACGAAGTCGAAGCGGTCGAGGGTGGGGGAGTCGTAGTCGAGCCGGCCGTCGGCGAGGATGTCGGCCTCGACGCCCTTCAGCACGACGCAGGACGAATCTCCGCGGTTCACGGCGTCGATCTCCGCGTGCTGGCGCGGCACATCTTCGGCCTTGAGGCCTCCCGCGAACGCGGCAGGTCCGTGGTCGGTCAGTCCCATCCAGGCGTACCCGGCCCGCCCGCACGCCTCGGCCCACTCGGCGACCGTCGTGGTGCCGTCCGAGTAATTGCTGTGACAGTGCAGGAAGCCCCGCAGGTCCGATTGGTCCACCAGGCGCGGCAGGGTCCCCCGGGCGGCCGCCTCGATCTCCCCCGAGCCTTCGCGCAGCTCCGGAGGGACGAAATCGAGCGCCAGGGCGCGGTAGAGGTCGCGTTCCTCGGGGTAAACGCCTTCCCCCAACGACACGCCCCGTTCGCGGGCCCGGGCTTCGAGTCCGGCCAGATGGGCGGCCGACCCGGTGGCCCGCAGCCACGCGAGGCCGAGCTCCGCGGCGGACGTGAGGAACACGTCCACCACCGTCCCGGACGCGAAGCGGAGGGTGACGGCCCCGCCCGCGCCCGACGACTCCGTGACCCCGGGGGTGGACCGGAGCCGGCGGGTGATCGTGTCCCGGGCCGCCGGGTCCCGGGGCACCACCACGAAATCGAGGTCCCGGATCAGCTCCCGCCGCCGCCGGAGGCTGCCGGCGATCTCGACCCGGGCTACGCCGTCGAGGGCCGCCAGGCTGGCACGGACGCTCGCGGCCTCGGCGGCGGCGTGGTGATAGAGACGGAACTCGGTGGAGCGGCCGAGCGACGCGATGCCCTTCCGGATGTTCTCCGCCGTTTTGGGGCCGAAGCGGGGCAGGGCGGCGAGCCGTCCGTCGGCGGCGGCGGCGTCGAGCTCGGCGAGCGACTCGACGCCCAGCGCGCCGTGGATCTGGCGGACCTTCGTCACCCCCAGCCCGGGGATCCGCATCAACTCCACGAGGCCGGGCGGGATCGCCTCCCGGAGCTCGTCGAGAATCGAGGCGCGTCCCGTCGCGAGCATCTCGCGGACCACCTCGAGGGTCGCCTTTCCCACGCCGTGCACGCGCGCCAGCTCTCCGGAGCGGAGCCCGACGCCGAGGTCGCCGGGAAAGGCCATCACCGCCCGGGCGGCGTTCTGGTACGCCCGCACCCGGAACGGATTCGCCCCCTGCAGCTCCAGAAAGCGGGCGATCTCGTCCAGCGCTTGCCGCACCGCCGCTTTGTCCATTGGGGGGAAGCTAACCCGCTAGGCGCGGGGCAGGAATTCGTCGAGCGCGCGTCCGAACACCGACGTGACTTCCACGTGCGGACAGTGCCCGCAGTCGAGCGGAATCAGCTCGGCGCCGGTGATGCGCGCGATCTCGCGGGAAGAGGCGATGGGGATGGGGTCGGATTCGCCGTGCAGAATGCGGGAGGCGGGAAGCGGGAAGCGGGAAGCGACGGCCTCCAGATCTGCCCGAAGGTCCCAGGCGCCGAGAGAGTCCCACACCGCCTTTTGGGTGCGTGCGACGACCCGAAACGGCGTCAGGCGAACGGCATCGGCGGGGTTCTTGAAGTAGCCCATCACCGACAGCTCGAAGGCCCGGCGCGCGTAGGCCTCGGGGTCGCGCTCCCGCAGGCCCTCCGCGCGCAGCGCTTCGCGCTCGGCCCGGCGTTCGGGAGCGTTCATCCGCCGCGCGAACTCGGCCTCGAACTCGTCGCGCCATTGCCGGGTGATCGCGGCCGGGGCGACGAGGGCGAGCTGCTCGACCCGTTCCGGATGACGGAGCGTGTAGAGCAGGGCGAGCAGGCCGCCCCAGGAGTATCCGCAGAGGGTCAGGCGCTCCCGGCCCAGCGCGACCCGGATCCCTTCGAGATCGGCGACGTGCGCCTCCCATCCCAGGGGGGCGTCGCGTGGGGCGGGCGAGCGGCCTCCGCCGCGTTGATCGTAGTAGAACAGCTCGCGGCCGGTCGCCAGGAGATCGTATTGGGGCAGGAGATAATCGTGGCTCGCGCCCGGCCCGCCGTGGAGGACCACCACGAGGGGTCCCGAGCCGACCCGGCGCGTGAAGAGCGGGATGCCGTTGATCTCGAGCACGGGGAGAACCTAACCGCCGAACGCACGAAGGGGCGGCCGCCGGCCGCCCCCCGTGAGATCAGATGCCGCTGGGCTTAGAAGAGAATGCCGCCCGTGAGGACGAACGCCGAGCCGGAGCGGATTTCGAGCCGCCCCTCCGCGAAGGGCGTGATCTTCGAGCCTTTGAGCTTGAACTTGGCCCCGCCGCCCAGGTTCAGGCCGGCGTTGGTGGCCGAACAACCCGAGAAGCCGCCGCAGTCCACGCTGGCGTGATCGATGGCGATGCCGCCGCCGACGTAGGGAGCCACCGGGGACTGGGGGATCTTGAAGTTGTACCAACCGTTCACGTTGACCTCCCAGAACGTGACCGGCGAGGTGCCGAAGAAGTAGTCGAAGGAACCGACGACGTCGATGGGCGCGCTGATCGCCTTGGCGAGGCCGAGGTCGACCCGGCCGCCGATGCCGAGGTTCAGGCTGTTGGTGCCGAAATCGATCTGAGGCCCGAAGTGGGCTTCCTGGGCCACCAGGCTCGTCCCCGCGAAGGAAAACAGGCCGACCAGCACTGCCGCCGCGAGCTGCTTGCGCATAGTCCGGGACTCCTCCATTGGGTGAATAACGGCATCGCCGACCGGCGGTCAGTATACGACCGGGACGGGGGCCCCGCAAGGAACGGCGCGCCCATTCAGGGGGTTGGTGGATCGCCGGGGCGCCGTAATCTTCATCACAATGGACGCGGCCGACCTCATCGGCGGTGCCGCCCGGCGGCGCCCCATTTCCGCGGCGGACCTCGTGGTGCTGTGCCTGCTCTGCGCCGCGATCGGCGCGGTGGTGGCGTTCGCCCGCGAGTTCAGCGCGCCCTACACCCAGGCGATCCGGATCGACCTGTCCCCCGCCGCGCTCCCCCGGTACACGCTCTATTCGCTCTCACGCGGCGTAATCGCGCTGATCATTTCCTTCATCTTCGCGCTGGTCTACGGCTGGGCCGCCGCCTCCTCCGCGACCGGTGAGCGCTTCCTGCTGCCGATGCTCGACATCCTCCAGAGCATCCCCGTGCTCGGCTTCCTGCCGGGGCTCGTGCTCGGTCTCGTGGCCCTTTTCCCGAGCCGGAACGCGGGACTCGAGCTCGCCGCCATCCTGATGATCTTCACGGCGCAGGCCTGGAACCTGGCGTTCTCCTTCTACAATTCGCTGAAGAGCGTGCCGGAGCCGCTGCGCGAGGCGTCCCGCGTCGCCGGCTGGGGGCCGTGGCAGATCTTCCGTCGCCTCGACGTTCCGTCGGCGACACCCGGTCTGGTCTGGAACGGGATGCTGTCGATGGCCGGCGGGTGGTTCTTCCTGATGGTGAACGAGGCGTTTCAGCTCGGCGACCGCGACTTCCGCCTCCCGGGCGTGGGCTCCTACATGAGCGTGGCCGTGGAGCAGGGAGACCGCCGGGCGATGATCCTTGCGCTCGTCGCGATGACGACGATGATCGTGGCGGTGGACCGGCTGTTCTGGCGCCCCGTCGTCGTCTGGGCCCAGCGGTTCCGGCTGGACGATTCCGCCGGCGAGGCTCCGGCGACGTCCTGGCTGCTCGAGTTCTTCCGGCGCTCCCGCCTGCGGGTGCGGACCCGGGCCGTACGGCATTCGGCCTACCGCACCGCGAAGCGGGCCACCCAGCCGCTCCGGCGCTCACTGCGCAGCGCCAATCGCATTCTCCGGCGGGTGCCCCGCCCCCGGCCGGGGCGGGCACTGCTCCTCCGGATCGCGGGGGCCGCCGGTCTCCTGCTGGTGGCCGCGGCCGGGGTGTGGGGCGTCTGGCACCTGGGCGCGCTCCTGTCCCAGCTCTCGGTCCCGGCCTGGGGACGATTGGCCGAGGCGGCCGGGCTCACGTTTCTGCGCGTGATCGTGGCGGTGGCGCTGGCCACGGCCTGGGCGCTGCCGGCGGGGATCCTCATCGGGCGCTCGCCCCGGGCGTCCCAGTTCTTCCAGCCCTTCATTCAGATCGTGGCGTCGTTCCCCGCACCGATGATCTTCCCGATCGTGGTCATCGGCCTGTCGCTCCTGGGCATCGGATTGTCGGTGGGCTCGATCGTCCTGATGATCCTCTCGTCGCAGTGGTACGTGCTGTTCAACGTGATCTCGGCGGTGGCGGCGCTCCCGCCTCAGCTCGCGGAGGCCGCCGACGTGTTCAAGCTCAGCGGCTGGCAGCGCTGGCGGGCCCTGTACCTGCCGGCCGCGTTCCCGGCGCTCGTGACCGGATGGGTGACCGCCGCCGGAGGAGCCTGGAACGCCTCGATCGTGTCCGAATACATCGAGGTGGGAGGGGGGATCCGGACCACGCTCGGTCTGGGGAGCCTGATCAGCGAGGCCACGGCTCACGCGAACTTCCCCCTGCTGGCGGGCGGGATTACCGTGATGAGCGTGATCGTCGTGGGATGGAACCGCCTCGTGTGGCGCCGCCTCGCCGCGCAGGCCCAGACGCGGTTCGGAGTGACGCAATGACCGGAACACCCGCCCCCGCCCTGCTCGAGGCCCGGAACGTGACGCAGCGTTTCCGGCTCCCCAACGGAGGCGAGTTCGAAGCGCTCCGGGACGTCTCGCTCGCCGTGCGGGAGCGCGAGATCGTCGCCCTCGTGGGGCCGTCGGGGTGCGGCAAGAGCACCTTTCTGCGGCTCCTCGCCGGCCTGGCCTCGCCGGCGTCGGGCAGCGTGCTGTACCGGGGACAGCCGGTGGACGGCGTGCTCGCCAGCGCGGCGATGGTGTTCCAGTCGTTCGCCCTGCTCCCCTGGCTGACGGTCGAGAGCAACGTCGCGATGGGGTTGACGGCGGGGCGGGACCTGAAGCCGTCGGACCGGTCCGCCGTGGCCCGGGCCATCGACCTGGTGGGGCTCTCGGGATTCGAGCAGGCATATCCCCGGGAGCTGTCGGGCGGGATGAAGCAGCGGGTGGGATTCGCGCGCGCCCTCGCGGTGGAACCCGAGATCCTGTTCATGGACGAGCCCTTCGGGGCGCTCGACGCCCTCACCGCGGAGAACCTCCGGGCCCAGGTGACCGAGATCTGGCAGGATTCGCAGACCGGTGTGTCGACCATCGTGGTGGTGACGCACAGTGTGGACGAGGCGGTGTTCCTCGGGCAACGGGTCGTGGTGTTCGGCACCAATCCGGGGCACATCCGCGAGATTCTGGAGATCCCGCTGCCCTATCCCCGGGACCCGCGGGCTCCCGCCTTCCAGGCGATGGTGGACCGGCTGCACGCGATCCTCACCGCCACGCTCCTTCCGGAAGGGGAGCGTCCCGCCGCGCCGGGGGTCCCGACGCGGCTGGTGGGCTTCCCCCGCGTGCACGTGCCCGAGGTGCTGGGGCTCCTCGACCACCTGGCCGGACGGGAGCAGGAGAGCGGGTCGGTGTTCGACATCGCCGAGCAGCTGGCCGTGGACTACGACCGGATGACGTCGGTGGTCCGCGCGGCGGAGCAGCTGGGCTGGGTGGTGACGCCGGGCGAGCAGGTGAAGCTCACCCCGGCCGGCCGTGCGCTGGTCGCGGCCGACACCGCGGACCGCAAACCGATCGTCCGGAGCCGCGTGGCGGAGCACCCGCTCTTCGCGAGGCTCGTGATGATGCTGTCGGAAGCGGAGGGGGCGGCGCTGGACGACGACGAAGTGCTCGCGGATCTCACCATCATGCTGCCCTTCAGCAAGGCTTCGATGGTGTACCGCACCGTGATCGAGTGGGGGCGGTACGCGGGGCTCCTGGACCACAGCACCCGGGACAAGCGGCTGGTGCTGGTGCAGCCGGAGGCTCTCCTAGAGCAGGACGGCTAGCGCGTCGGCCACCTCCCGGACCGCCCGGTGCTCGGCGTCGCCGAAGCCGCCCGGGACGTCAGAGTCGACGTCGATCTGGCCGAGAATGGCCGCACCCCGGCGGATCAGCACCACCAGCTCCGACTGCGTGTCGAGGTTGCAGGCGAGGTAATTTCCGACGGCGCGCACGTCGGCGACGTTCTGATCGGCCCCTTCCGCCACCGCCGTTCCGCAGACCCCCACTCCCACCGCGATCCTGGTGTGCTCGGTGTCCCGGCCGGCGTGCGCCTCGAGGATCAGCGCGTCTCCGTGGAGCATGTACGCGTACACGGAAGTGAAGGGCGGGCCCCAGGCGCGGATCCGCTCGCAGGCTTCGCGGAGCAGCTCCTCCCGGGGGCGGTCGTGCAGGTGCCGGGCCCGGAGCGCGCGGACCACGCCGCGCGGGTCGAGCGCCGCGCTCACGAGCGCCTTCCGAGCACCGCCGTCTTCGTGCCACGCCCCTGCCGGGCGTCGTCGGAGAGGCAGCGGACGTCGGCGAGGTCCCGCCGGGCCGCGGGCGTGAGCGAATCGGGCCCCTGCACCGGCGGAACGGCGAGCGTAAGGAGGAGGGCGAGCATGGGGTGATATCTAGCGCGCGGGCCCGCGGTCCGGGAGCCGCGCGTTGCCCGTGCTTGGGGGGCTCCCTAGATTGGGCCGACCCCCCATGCTCTCGCCCCAGACCTTCGCCACCCACCTCGCCCGGGCCGTGGAGCTGTTCCGCGACCCCGACGCGAAGGCGTCGCAGAAGGGCGAGCTGCGGGCGCTGATGGGTCTCCTCAAGCTCTCTCCGGTGGTCCTGAAGGCGGACGGGGACCGGCTGCTGATCAACGGCGTGGCGCTCGAAGGCGTGATGTACCGTTCCCTGCTGGACCGTCTCGCCCTGCACCAGGTGAAGGAGATCTCCCTGCCGTCGGACGCGCCGGCCGCGGACGTGTTCAATCTGCTCAAGACCCTCGCGGACGGGCCCACGGGCGACGCGGTGCCGCAGCGCCTCCAGTCCGCGGGCTCCAAGCGGGTCACGGTCGAGATCGCCCGTCTGTTCGGCGAGGCGCCCCCGGAGCCGGTCACCGGGGCGCCCGCGTTCGACCTCGGGGTGGAGGGGATCCTCCAGGGCAACATGGAGGACATGCCGATGCCGGCTCCCGCCGCGCCGTCGGACGTGCGCTCGCGCGCGGTGCAGCCGCCGCCGGGGGCGCTGGATCCCCGGATGCCCAGGGCGACGCCCGACCCGATGCTGCGGATCCCCGAGTCGTCGCCTCCGGTTCCGGGGCAGGGCGGGGGTGCCGGCGCGCGCACGGCGGGCCTGGAGGACGCGCTGGCCCGCCTCGACGAGCTGGCGGAATCGCCCGCCGTTGGAGACGTGCTCACGGTTCTGGGCGAAAAGGTCGACGCCGCTCTGCGGTCGGGCCGGGCGGAGGAGGCGGCCCGGGTCATCGCCGCCGTCGTGCGCGCCGAGCAGCGGGTGTCGGAGTCGGGGCAGCGGCGGCAGTACGGCATCGCGCTCAAGCGGATGTACTCGCGGCCCCTCCTGGACGCCCTGATCCAGCTGCTCGACGCCCCCGGCTACGAGCCCGACGCGTCGGTCGCCCTGCAGCGCGGGGGTGGAGACGCGGTGGACGTCCTGCTCGAGCAGCTCGCCGAATCGCCCACGGTGTCGGCGCGGCGGCACGCCTTCGACGTGCTCTCGAAAATGAAGGAGGCAGGGGCCCAGCTCATCAACATGATGGGCCACACCCAGTGGTACGTGGTGCGGAACGTCGCGGAGCTCGTCGGGGAACTCGGACTGGAGGAGGCGGTGCCGGCCCTGACCCGGCAACTCGAGCACGGGGACGAGCGCGTGCGGAAGGCCGTGGCCCTCTCGCTGGCCAAGATCGGCACTCGGAACGTGGTGGAGCCGCTGCGCCGCGCCCTTCGCGACTCGTCACGGGACGTCCGGATGCAGGCGGCCCTGGGCGTCGGGGGCCGCAAGGCCAACGCGCTGGCGATGCCGCTCGTGGTGGCGCTCGACGAGGAAAAGGATCCGGAGGTGGTGCGGGAGCTGGTGCTCGCGCTGGGGCGCATCGGCAGCCCGGACGCCGTGCAGGCCCTGATCAAGCTGGCCCAGCCCGCGGGCCGGTTTCTGGGCCGGAAGCCCGTGGCGCTCCGCCTCGCCGCGGTCGAGGCTCTGCGGCTCGCGGGCACCCCGGCGGCGCTGGGGACGCTGCAGGGCCTGGTGAAGGACTCGGACAAGCAGGTGAAGGCGGCGGCGGGAGCCGCGGCCCAGGAGATCAAGCGCCTGGCGTCGAACTAGCCGGCGCGGCGCCTAGGGAACGAAGCTGGTGTCCCGGGTGAGCCGCCGCGCGAACGCCGCCAGGAGCTGCGCCGCCCGTTCCAGATCCGTCATCGCCACCATTTCGTTGGGACTGTGCATGTAGCGGTTGGGGATCGACACCAGGCCGGTCGCCACGCCGCGGTGCGCGTTGTAGATGGCGTCCGCGTCGGTGCCGGTGTCGTGCGGCGCGGCCTGGAGGGTGTAGGGAATCTTGGCCGCGTCCGCGCACTCCACCAGCAGATCGAACACCAGGGGATTGGTGGCCGAGCCCCGCGCCAGCACCACGCCGCCCCCCAGCTTGTGGTCCCCCGCGTGCTTCTTCTCGGCCCCCGGGTAGTCGGTGGCGTGGGTCACGTCCACCACCAGCGCCACCTGAGGGTCGAGGGTCACGGCGCTGGTCCGCGCCCCGCCGCCGGTCCAGGCGATCTCCTCCTGGGTCGTGGCGACGCCGAAGACCGCCGCGTGCTTGGGGCGGTCCTGCGCGAGCAGCCGTAGCGCCTCCGCCACCACGTAGGCGCCGATGCGGTTGTCGATGCTCCGCGAGACGATCCGCCCGTTCGGAAACTCGCGGACGTCGGTGGCGAGGACGCCGGGGTCTCCGACGCGCACCCGGGACGCCGCCTCTTCCTGACTGGCCGCCCCGATGTCGATCCACAGGTCGCTGATCTTCGAGACCTTGTCCCGTTCGTCCGGCTTCATCAGGTGGATCGCTTTCTTGCCGACCACTCCCAGGATCGGACCGCCCTTGCTCAGGAGCGTGACCCGCTGGCCCACCAGGACCTGCGGATCCCAGCCGCCGATCCCGGCGAAGTACAGGAACCCGTCGTCGTCGAGGTGCGTGACCTGCACGCCGATTTCGTCGATGTGTCCGGCGAGCATCAGCCGGGGGGAACCCTTGGGGTTGATGGCGGCGATGGAGTTGCCGCGCACGTCGCTGTCGACCTGATCCGCGAAGCCCTTGACCTCGTCCCGCCAGAGGCGCGCAGGGAGGGACTCGAACCCGGACGGGCCGGGCGTATCGAGCAGCCGCTTGAGAAATCCGACCGAGCCTTGCGTCATCGGCGTATCGTCCTGGCAGAAGGAGAAAGTCCGAGCCGCGCCCGGACACTGTCGGCGGCGGCCCCATCGGCGAACGTCACCTGATAACCCGCCCGCACCGGGATCGCGCTGACCGTCATCGTGCGGTCGGGCGCCACGGTGATGCGGACGATCGCCCCCAGACGGGTCCAGGGACGGTCCTGCGAAAATACGAAGTTACCGAGGGATTGGACGATCGGCGTCCCGTTCCGGTAGATCACGGGCTGGAGCACGTGGGGATGGTGCGCCAGCACCAGGTCGGCTCCGGCGTCCGCGATTCCCTCGAGGAAACGCTGGTACGACGGCGGGGGCTCATCCCGGTACTCCATCCCGCCGTGCACGCTGACGACGATCAGATCCACCCGGCCGCTCGCCTTCAAGGCCCGGATCGCGGGATACAGCCAGGCGGGATCTCCCCAGGCAATGTACCGCGATCCCGGATGCCCGTAAAAATCGTCGGGAGCCGGATTCCAGGCCCGCGTGACCGCGAAGAAGCCGATCCGCCAGCCCCGGCGCTCGACGATGACGGGCTGCTCCGCCATCGCCCGCCCGAAGCCGGATCCCACGAAGCGGACGCCCTGCTCGGACAGGCGTTCCATCGTTTCCACCACGCCGCCGGGCCCGCCGTCCCAGGCGTGGTTGTTGGCGGTCGAGACGATGGCGAACCCGGCGCGGGCCAGCGCGCTGGCCGCCAGCACGGGGGCGGTGAACCGCATCCCGGCCGGCTCGATCGCGTGGGAATCCGGCGCGATGGGGCTCTCCAGGTTGCCGAACAGCAGGTCGCCCGAGTCCAGCGAATCCATCACCTCCCGGAACGGGAACAGGGTATCGCCCTTCTCGAGGTACTCCTTGGCGAGCCGCCGGCCGAGGTTGATGTCACCCACCGCGAGGAGACGGAGCGTGTCCCGCGGAGCGGGCCGGCCCTGGAGGGTGAACACGGCGAGCAGCACGCAATCAAGGCGCATGGGGCTCCGAGAGTGAGCGACCCAGCATCTCCGCCGCGTCGACCAGCCGGGGGCCGGGCCGCGAGGTGTAGGCGTTTCCGTCCAGATAAACCACGCGACCTTCGAGCAGGGCGCGGCCGTCGGGGTCCTGGACGGCCGCCGCTTCCCGCCTCGCCCGGGCGACGTCGAATCCGCACAAACTTACGACAACCACGTCGGGCGCAAGGGCCCGCAGCTCCCCCCAGGGTCGGGCCCGCGAGGGCGCCCCCGGCTCGGCGCCCGCGTCGAGGCCGCCGGCCGCCGCGACCAGCTCGGGCACCCAGTGTCCGGCGACGTAGGGCGGGTCGGTCCACTCGATCACGAGAACGCGGGGGGCGGGGCCGCGCGGCCGCGGGATCCGTCCGAGACGGTACCGGAGCCCGGCGGCCAGCTCGTCGGCCTCGTCTCTCAGCCCGAGCGCTTCGCCGACACGGACCACGTCCGCGAAGACCTGATCGAGTGTGTGGGCGTGGAGGGTGACGACGTCCGGGCGGTGGGCGAGGAGCGGGAGCGCCAGCGCCAACGGGTGCTCGCCGACGGCGCAGACGTCGCACAGCGACTGACCGAGGATGAGGTCCGGGTCGAGCCGGCGGAGCAGCTCGACGTCGAGGGTGACGAGGGGCGCGCCGGCGCGCGAGCCGGCGACCCGGGCGTCGATCTCCGCGGACGGGAGGGTCGGGTCGAGTCCGCTGCGAGTCACCCGGGGCAGGAGGGTCACGTCGGGCGGGTAATCGCACGCGTGGGAGACGCCCACGAGCCAGGCGGCCGCGCCCAGGGCGGCGGCGATCTCCGTCGCGGCGGGCAGGAGTGAGACGACGCGGGGCGTGCCCATACGCCGGGGGAATATACCGGCGGATTTCGCTTGACAGTCCCGGGGGAGGGCGGGACATTCGGCCATCCCTAACCCTGCCGGGTCCATGGCCGCTCCCGAGTCCCCGAAGGCCACGAGCGACGCGCCGTACATTCCCGCGTCGGCCTCGCTTCCCGAGATCACGATCAAGGCGCTGGTGTTGGGGGTGGCGCTGTCGCTCCTCCTCGCCGGCGCCAA
>Ga0335085_10001078_pt1 | contig 63606 bp, 57 predicted proteins | sample Lox_Sample_45_FD_206712 | JGI IMG/M metagenome (GOLD analysis project Ga0335085, IMG submission 206712) | Soil microbial communities from Loxahatchee National Wildlife Refuge, Florida, United States - Lox_Sample_4.5 | ecosystem: Environmental > Terrestrial > Soil > Wetlands | place: USA... | reverse complement strand
AGCCAGAGGGCGCCGGGCGACAGCGTAAAGAGGGAGCCTTGTCCGCCGATGCCAAGCGGCGTCGCGATAACCGGAAGGCCGGACGGCAGGGTTATGACGGCCAGCGCGATCAGAGCGATCCCACCGATGCCGAGCAGGAGGCGCGAGGTCGCGGCGGCTTTGCCGGCGAGCGCGATGAGCGCCGCGAGCAGCCAGGCTGCAAGGCCCGCGAGCAGAAGATCAGTCTGCAAGCCGGCCTCCCCGCGCCCGCTGGGGCACCCGATCGAGGAACATAAGGAAAGCCTCGATCAGCGCTGCCGGGTTGGGTGGACATCCGGGCAGGTAGAGATCGACCGGGAGTATCTCTTCGAGGCCGTTACCGCAGGCGTAACCGCCCCCGGCGACACCGCCCGAAACCGCGCAGGTGCCGACCGCCATGACCCAGCGCGGAACCGGCATGGCCTCGTACGCGCGACGCAGCGGCTCGCGCATGGCGTAGGTCACCGGTCCCGTAACGAGCAAGAGGTCAGCAAAGCGCGGCGAATTGGTGAAGAAGATTCCGAGGCGGTGCAGGTTGTAGAAAGGGTTGTTGAGCGCTTGGAGCTCCGATTCGCAGCCGTTGCAGGAGCCGGCATCGACATGGCGGATATGGAGGCTGCGGCGGAAACCGCTGCGGCTTTCGGCGCCGCGGCTGGCGGTCTCTGCGGCGGCCGGTAAGCCGGTCAGCTGCAGATCGAGGCGCGAGCGGACGCCGAACGCCCAATCGGAAGATACGGCGGCCGCGGCGTCGGGGCAGGCTTCGACGCAAAGCTGACAGACGACGCAGCGCCCGTAATCGACGGCGAGCCGGTCCGATCCGACAACGTTCTTTTCGACAGTGATTGCCGACGTCGGACAGACCGTCGCGCAGGCATCGCACCCGTCGCCGCACTTCTCCGGGTCGAAGCGCGGCATGCCGAGAAGTCCGTCCTGACCGCTCGGATTGTCCCGGAACGGCCACGACGTCGTCGCTTTCCCTTGCCGCAAGCCAAAGAGGGTCCAGAAGGGCATCGCGGCTCCTAGCGGTCGCAGCCGGCCACGGTGAGGCCGAAACTCGCTTCGTTAATGGCGTAATCCATCATGTTCGTGTCGTGGACGGTGAACGGGAAAACCCGCCAATTCGAGAAGGACGGCGACTTGATCTTGACGCGCGCGAAGGTGCCGTCGGCGCCGACATGGACGAGATAGAACAGAGAACCGCGCGGGCCTTCGGCCCAGCCGAGCCCCTCGGAAAGCGGCGGCGCGAGGCACTCGGCTCGCACCGGCCCGTCCTGCAGGAGGAGCAATACCCGCTGCATGAGCACGATGCTGGCGTCGATCTCGGCCATCCGCACCTGCGCGCGCGCGTGGGCGTCCCCCTCGGTCTTCACGGGCACGACGAGCGGCAGATCGGCATAGGCCGCATAGGGATGATCGCGGCGCAGATCGCGGTCGAACCCGGAGGCGCGCTGAATCGGGCCGGTCGCGCCCTGGTCGAACGCGACTTCCGAACTCAGGACGCCGGTCGTGATCAGCCGGTCGAGATGGCTGTTGGTGGTTTCCAGCATCTCCGTATAGACGGCGATCTCCCGACGGAGACCCTCGAGTTCGTCGCCGAGCCAGGGTTGCGGATCGAGATCGCGGCGGAGGCCTCCCGGCGTCAGCAGCGAGCGCAGGAAACGGCTTCCGGTCAGGCGCGAATTGATCTGCTTGGCGCGCTCTTCAAGCAACTTGCCTTGGGCGTTGCCGACCTTGAGCGTCGTCGTATCCGACAAGTGCCCGAGATAATGCAGGTGATTGTAAAGCCGCTCGAGTTCCGCGAGCAGCGAGCGCAGCATGAGCGCGCGCGGCGGCACGTCGCATCCGGCGGCATTCTCGATCGCCTGGCAGAAGGCCAGCGCGTGACAGAAGCTGCCGACGCCGGAGACCCGTTCGGCCAGCACCACGGCTTTTGATGGGGTGGCGCCCTCGAAGCGCTTCTCCATCCCGCGATGCTTGAAGAACAGCTCGGGATGAAGGTGAAGGATATGCTCGCCGACGTAGAAGAAAACGAGCTCGACGGACTCGACGACATCCGACCGGATCGGTCCGAAGGGCAAGCGCTGCACGTCGGGATTGTCGACCTCGAGCATGCCCGCGGCGACGGCCTCCAGCCCGAGCTGCGTACCCGGAGGGTAGGACGGGTCGAAAGGCGGCGCGGCGGCTTTGACGCCCCGGTGCAGCACGAGCGGATCCGGCTGGGGATGGTCGATGAATTCCTGGCCGAACAGGTCCCGGACCTCCCGCTCGTACCAGGAGAGCAGCGGGCTCACCGTGGCGACGCTCGGCACCGGGCCGCGCGGCACGCACCGGATGACGAGGAACGGCTCCCCCGGCGGACGGCTCGCCAGGTAACGGAGTTCGAACGCGCCCGGACTGGGGTACCAGCCATAGGCCATTTGCATGCGGCCGCCGTCGGCGAGGACCTTGCCGATCGCTTCCGGCAGCGCAGCGGGCTCGACGGTGATCTCCTGGACTTCGGATGGCGCCGTGCGCACCGGCGCCGCTTTGAGCTGCTCGCCGGCGATCATGGCGCCCCCGGCGACAACGTTTGTGCGGCGGCCGTGAGGTAGTTCCAGATACCGCCCGGCCACCAGAGGCCAAGGACGAGAAGCGGCGCGAGCGCGAGCCACATCGGGACCGTGCACCAGGCGCTCGATCTCGCGGCGACGGGCGCGTCCGTCGCCTCGCACTGGTAGTACATGACCCGGAAGTGATTCATGAAACCGATGAAGATCACGATCAAAAGCACGGCCATCACATAGACCGCCCAGGAGAAGGTCGGTGTCAGGCCCGCGCGCATGATGGTGAATTCGCTGAGGAACAGGCCAAATGGCGGCGCGCCGGTGATGGCGATGGCGCCGGCGAGCCAGAGGCTTCCCTGCGTCGCGAAATGCCGGCCGACGCCCTGGATGCGGTCGATGTCCTTTGTGCCATAGGCGCGCATGACGTTGCCGGCGCCGAAGAACATCAGCGACTTATTCAGCGAGTGATTGAGCATGTGATAGAGCGCGCCGGCGATGCCGAGCGGTCCGCCAAAGCCGAAACCGAGCGCGACGACGCCCATATGCTCCACGCTGGAATAGGCCATGAGGCGCTTGATGCCTTGCTGGCGGACGATGAAGAGCGCGCCGATAAGGAGGGATACGGTACCGAAGATGACGAGCACTAGCTGCGGGAGCTCGCCGATGCTGGTGCGCCTGGTGATGGCGAGGAACCGGACGATCCCGACCATCGCCGTGTTGAGGAGAGCACCCGACAACATCGCCGACACCGGCGCGGGCGCCTCGCTATGGGCGTCGGGCAGCCAAGTGTGCATTGGCGCGAGTCCCACTTTGGTGCCGTAACCGACGAGGACCAGCAGGAACGCGAGAGTCATCAGGATCGGATTGATCTGCGGCGCGGCCGACGCCAGGACTGCCCAGGTCATCTTGTAGGTCGGGCCGAGGACGAAGCTGCCGCCCCAGTAGAAAAGGATGGTGCCGAGGAGCGCGAGGCTGATGCCGGCGGAAACGACCATGATGTATTTCCAGGCCGCTTCCATGCTCTCGGCGACATGCTCAAAGGCGACCAGGAACGTGCTAACGAGGGTCGTGAGCTCGATCGCGATCCAGTAGATGCCGATGCTATTCATGAGCGGGCCGATCAGCGTGGTCAGCCCGAAGCCGGCGAAGAGCGCGTAGAAAACGTAGAGGCGGCTCTCCTCGCGCAGAAGCCGCATGTAGCCGATGGCGTAGATCGAGGCGAGGAAATAGACCGTCCCGGTGCAGAGGATGACCCAAGCGCCGGTGCGGTCGAGCAGGACATAATCGTCCCAAAAGGTTAGCTCGCGGCCACCGATCAGGAACGGCAGCGGCAGCGCGGCAGCGAACGCTATAGCCGCCGCGATGAGGTTGAAGGCTTCGCAGGCGCGCGGGTTCCGCACAATCGAGCAAAGGATGATAGCCGCGAGCGGCGCGATCGAGAGCGCCAGGAGACAGGCCGCTATGGTCATCCGACCAATCTCCGCAGGTCGAGGCTGCTGGTCGAGCCGACATGGGTGAGGAGATAGCCGACCAAGGCCCCAAAGCAGGCGACGACGATCAGGAGGTCGAAGAGGATCACCATCTCGATGAGGAGCGGCATCCCCGGCACGAGGATCTGCGAGCCGAGGAAGATGCCGTTTTCGAGCACGAGCAGTCCCAGAATCTGGCTGATCGCCTCGTGCCGCACGGCGAGCATGAGGAAACCGATCATCTTCATCGAGAGCAGCACGGTCAGCGCGAGCACCGCGACGGTCAGCTCAAGATGAAACGCTGCGGCGACCCGATAAGAGATCGCGAGCGCGAACATGACGAAGAAGGCGCCGACGACGAGGCTCGTGCTCGGCTGGAGGATCACATGGATTTCTCGGTCGACGGAGAGCCGCCGGATGATCCGCCAGATGAGATAGGGCAGCAGCAGGCCGCGGAACAGCAGGGTCAGGATCGCGATCAGGTACAGCTCGGGATAGCCGCCGTAGAAGCCGACCGCGGCCGAGAGCGCGGCGATCGCCCAGCTCTCCGCGGCAAAGGCGAAGAGATAATTTTTGAGCCAGCGCGAACCGAGCATCACGAAGGCGAGGAGGAGGCTGACGATGGCCAGCAGGCTGAAGAGCGAGGAGGCCAGCGGGCCGAGGTTCTGGATCAGCATGGCGGCTAGCTCAGCTGCGTGCCGACGATCGCGAGGACCGCGAGCAGAAACGACGCCGCGAGCGGTTCCTGATACCGGTAGAAGCGCAACCGCGACTGGGCGGTTTCCACGAAAACCACCACACAGGCCACCAAAGTGAACTTGATCAAGAGGCCGATTGCGGCGCCCAGGGCGCCGAGCGCCGTTCCCCGGATGGACAGCCCCCAGGGGAGGATCAGCACATTGCAGAAGATGGTGTAGAGGATGAATTGCTTCATCGCCGACGCCCATTTGAGGAGCGCAAGCAGCGGACCGGAATATTCGAGGATGCGTCCCTCCTCGATCATGTAGACCTCGATGTGCGTGCTTGAGTGGATCGGCATGCGGTCCGTCTCGACGAGCAGCAGAATGAAAAAGGCGGCGACCAGAAAGAGGTGCGCCGGGCTCATATACGCCGCCCAATCGGCCACCAGCAGATGATTGACCACGAACGGCAGCATCGCCTTGGCGAGCAGTGTGATGCCGACGAAGACGAGGATCAGCGTCGGCTCCGCCAGGATCGCGACCATCACTGCGCGGCTTGAGCCAATGCCGCTATAGGCGCTCGAGGTGTCGAGGCCCGCGAGGATGATCATGAAGGAGGCGAGCGTCAGGATCAGGCCGCCGCCCAGGATGTCGCCCATGTCCGACAGCGGCAGGGGAAAGTCCGTCAGCACCGGGATCAGGATCGGCACGGTGAGGACGCAGGTGAAGGCGACGATCGGCGTCACCCAGAAGAGCCAGGTCGCGGTCTCCGGCACGGCGACCTGCTTGTGAAAGAGCTTCCAGAGATCGCGATACGGCTGGAAGATTCCCGGGCCCTGCGCGCGCTGCACCCGCTCCTCGAACTGGAGGATGATGCCTTGCAGCAGCGGCGCCAGAATCAGCACCGTCAGCACCTGGGCGATCTGGAGGAGGATGTCGCGCACGGACTACCCGCGCGCCGAGACAGCCGCGCAGCCGGCGGCGGCGCAACACCACATCGTCCAGTCGGGTAATTTTGGTCGAACCACACACTCCTCCTGCCGTCAAAAGACGCGCGGAGGAGTCATCAGCCCTGAGGGCGGTTATATGGCGAACTCCATCGCCTTTATCGCTTTGGGGCGATAAAGCACGATGCGAAGAACACCAGCCATTGTCAATAGTTGCGGCGGCTGAAAGCGTTTACAGCGAGCTGACGGAAGCTGAAGCGCCGTTGCTTGCGCGGCCGGCGGACGGTACGGTTTCGGCCAGGGGGTGGGGTTCCCCGAAACCGCCTTACCGGCCGATGACTCCTACCAGCTGACGCGTCCTTGAACCGGGGTGCGCGTCTTCGCGACGGCAGGAGGAACTCGCGGCATGGTCGACAGGAGCAGCTCTCCCTCGTCCGCCGGAACAGCCGCGCAAGGCAACCGGGTTGCGCTTCGTTTCGTTCTCCTCGTTGGCCTCCTGAGTTTCTTTGCCGACTTCACCTATGAGGGCTCGCGCAGCATCATCGGGCCCTACCTGGCATCGCTGGGCGCGACTGGGACCGCGGTTGGCATTATCACCGGCTTCGGCGAGTTTTTGGGGTACGGGCTGCGGCTCGTGTCAGGGCGGCTTGCCGACGCGACCGGAAAATTCTGGCCTATCACGATCTTCGGGTATTGCGTTCAGATGGCCGCCGTGCCCGCGCTCGCGCTCGCCGGAAACTGGCCTGCCGTTGCCGTACTCGTCGTACTCGAGCGGGTCGGCAAGGCGATACGCAATCCGCCGCGGGACGTGATGCTTTCGCACGCCGGCAAGCGGATCGGCGGGTATGGCTGGGCGTTCGGCCTACACGAGGCGATGGATCAGTCGGGCGCGATGGTCGGCCCACTGCTCGTTGCCGCCGTTCTGGCCCATGGCGGCCAATTCCGGGAGGCGTTCGCAGTCCTTTTCGTTCCGGCCGTCATCAATATCGCGCTGGTCCTGCTGGCGAGATCGTTATACCCGCGCCCGCAGGACCTGGAGTCGTCGCCTCCGGACGTGTCAGGCAGCGGCCTGCCGGGCCTGTATTGGATATATCTCACCGGGGCTGCGCTGGTCGCGGCCGGCTTCGCCGATTATCCGATTATCGCCTACCATTTTGGCCATACAGGTTCCGTTCCCGGAGACTGGATCGCAATCTTCTATTCGGTCGCCATGGCGGTCAGCGGGTCTGGGTCGCTGCTCTTCGGCCGGTTATTCGACAAGTTCGGCTTTCGCGTGCTGATTGTTTTGACGGTGCTCTCGGCGGCTTTCGCGCCATTGGTCTTTCTTGGCGGTTTCTGGACGGCGTTGATCGGCGCGGCGCTTTGGGGCCTTGGCATCGGGGTCCACGAGTCGATCATTCCGGCTGTGGTCGCCCCGATGGTGCCGGTGCAGCGGCGAGCATCAGCGTTCGGGCTCTTCACGGCGGTCTATGGCACCGCTTGGTTCCTGGGTAGCGCCGCCATCGGCATCCTCTATGACATTTCGGTTCCGGCGACGGTGGTCTTCTGTGTCGCGGCGGAACTGGCGGCCCTGCCGGTTTTCATCGGGGTCGGTCGCCATTACGCGGGGCTCGGACCTGGGAACAGGCCATCTTGACGGGCATGGCAAGCGTCGGACGGTGCGCCGATCTGCTCAGATATCGCGTAAGTGATCCGTCTGGTTCACAGAGACGATGACGAAGCCATTTTTCCCGAATTCGATTTCGTTGATTGCACAGGGATGTTGCCGAATACGCCAATAGTGCATCAGGGGAGCATCAAGGGCATGGAGGAGAATAACGCGATTGACGCTGTCATGCCCGACCATAACGATAGTTTCGTCGGGATGCGCGCTATAGACAGTTTGCAGAGCGATCCCGACCCGAGCCCGCACCTCTTGCAGGCTCTCGCCGCCGGGAATTTCTACCTCGTCGGGCGCTCGGTACCAGAGATCGACCGCAAAGGGCCAGCGCGCTTTCGCCTCGTCGGGCGTCATTCCCTGCCATTCGCCATAGTCGATATCGACCAGTGCATCGAGGGAGATCGGTGCCAGGCCGAATGGCCGGCCGATGGCGGCGCCCGTGTCCTGGCATCGTGAAAGCGGGCTGGCATAGATCGCGATCGGCTGCCAAGTGGCGCCGATCCGTCGCGCGGTCATTTCGGCCTGGCGGTGGCCCTCCGGGGTCAAGGGCAGGTCGGCGCGGCCGCGAAAGCGCTCTGGAGAAATCCCGGCGACGTGGCCGTGCCGGACGAGGATGATCTTGGTCATGCTGGCCCTCGGAAAATAGATCGGTAATTTGCCTTTCCCGGTATGACAGCACGCACGCCGCCGCGCGGATTTGCCACGTCGCCCCGACGGCGGGGGATGAGGTGGACATGACAGTGAAAGATGGTCTGGCCCGCCGCTTCCCCGACGTTGACGCCGATGTTGAAACCTTCAACGTGGGGGTCTAAAGCGATGATATCCGAGCGTATTTTTGTGAGAAGGCCCCTTATCGCGCTATCTTCGGCCGGGTTGAGATCGAAATAATCGGCGGCATGGCGGCGGGGCAGGATCAGCGTATGAAGCGTCGTGACGGGACTGGTGTCGCGAACGGCAAAGGCGAGTTCATTCTTGGCTAAGACGCGGTCGGGCGTGAGAGCGCAGAACACGCACGTGTCAGCCGGATGATCCGTCATCATGGCCCTCCTTCACTTCTGCGCCGGCCCCAAGGCAGCACCCCCGCGCCGCCCCGTCATCGCGTGCCGTGGCGAAGTTCTCGTTGCGCAAGGGGCTGCTCGCGGTCGCTGGGCGAACCTTCCGCAAGCGCATGCCATCCCGGAGCTTAGAACAGCCCGGTGACGCGGCCGTCCTCGGTCAGGGTGATGTTATTTGCGGCAGGAACGCGCGGCAGCCCGGGCATCGTCATGATGTCGCCGCAGACCACAACCACGAACTCGGCGCCGGCCGACAGCCTGATCTCGCGGACCTCGATGACGTGATCCTTCGGCGCGCCTTTGAGATTCGGGTCGGTCGTGAAGCTGTATTGGGTCTTCGCAATGCAGACCGGAAAGTCGCGGAAGCCTTGCTTCTCTAATTGCTCCAGCTGGTCGCACACCGTCGACGACGCGTCGATGTCGCGAGCGCCATAAATACGCTGCGCGATCGTGCGCACTTTTTCGAGCAGAGGCATCTCGGCGGGATAGAGGAATTGGAACTTTGATTTCCCGCTGTCGGCGAGTTCGACGACGATGCGAGCCAAATCGATTGCCCCCTCGCCGCCGCGCGCCCAGTGATCCGCAACGACCGCCGTCACGCCTTCCGCGGCGCACAGCTCGGTCAAGCGCTTCAGCTCGGCCGGGGTATCGGCGGTGAAGCGGTTTACCGACACGACCGCCGGCACCCCGAACTGGCGGAGGTTGGCCAAATGGCGCTGTAAATTGGCAAAGCCGGCTTCAAGAGCGGCGACATTCTCGTCTTTGAGCGCCTCACGCGCCATGCCGCCGTGCATCTTCAATGCTCGCACCGTGGTGACCACCACCGCCGCGTCCGGCTGCAAACCTGCCTGGCGGCACTTGATGTCGAAAAATTTCTCGGCTCCAAGATCGGCGCCGAACCCGGCTTCGGTGACGACGTAATCGACGAGCTTGAGCGCGGTCTTGGTGGCGATCACCGAGTTGCAGCCATGCGCGATGTTGGCGAACGGGCCGCCGTGGATGAAGACCGGGTTGTTCTCGATGGTCTGCACAAGATTAGGCGAGAGTGCGTCCTTGAGCAGCACAGCCATGGCGCCCGAGGCTTGGATTTCGGAGGCCCGCACGGGCTTGCGCGTGCGCGTCTGGCCGACAACGATGTTCCCGAGACGGCGCTGGAGATCCTGAAGGTCGGTCGCGAGGCAAAAGGTCGCCATGACCTGAGAAGCCGCCGTAATGTCGAATCCGTCCTCGCGTGGGAAGCCGTTCGCCACCCCGCCCAGCGAGTTCACTATCGAGCGTAGGGCGCGGTCATTCATGTCGATGGACCGGCGCCAGGCGACACGCCGAGCGTCTATGGCCGGCTCGGTGCCCCAATAGATGTGGTTGTCGAGCATCGCGGCGAGCAGGTTGTTGGCCGCGCCGATCGCATGCAGGTCGCCCGTGAAATGCAGATTGATGTCCTCCATCGGCACCGCCTGCGCATAGCCGCCGCCTGCCGCGCCGCCCTTAACGCCGAAGCAGGGCCCGAGGCTTGCCTCGCGCAGGCAGATCATCGCCTTTTTGCCGATGTGGTTCAGCGCGTCTCCGAGCCCTACCGTGGTTGTCGTCTTACCTTCGCCGGCAGGGGTCGGATTGATAGCTGTGACGAGGATCAGTTTTCCGTTCGGCCGTCCGGTCAGCGAGCCGATATAATCCAGCGAGATCTTGGCCTTGTACCTGCCGTACGGCAGAATCGCCTCGCCGGGAACTCCGAGTTTCTCGGCGGCGACATCGGCAATGGGCCGCATGTCCGCTTCCTGGGCGATCTCGATATTCGATTTGGGGTTTCGGTGCTGCTCGTCTCCACGCGCCACGGCAATCCTCCTCGGGAAATTCCCCTATCTGCAAAAGCTTTGACGACGGACTGAATCGGCGTCAGGCGACATGAACCAGTCGAGGGTTGAAGCTTCGACGAGCTGTTCTTCTTTGACGCTTTGATCTGCCCCAGACATCGTGGTCACGACCCGGCTTCCCCCTCGGCAAGCTCCCGTAAGGCGACGACGATGCGGTCCGGAACGCGGCAGGAGTTGCGCTCATCCGCTCGCCAGTAATCGATCAGTGAGACCACTTCGGCGAAGTTTTTCGGGCGCCAGTCGCGGAGCTTGGCTCGGATCCCGATGCAACGATCCATCAGGTCTTCGGCTCTCGGCACGTCGTCGTCGCGGTAAGCCGCGCTTGCCGCTTCTTCGAGGCACCGTTCCTCGGCAATCAGGGCAAGCAGCTCATCTCCTCGCGCAAAGGCAAACGGGTCGCGCATGCTTGTATCGGTCATGGCTTCCTCCCTTGTCCGCGTAACACCATGCCGGCGCACGGCCGGACCGCCTCGACGCGCAACAATCGTCAACTCGGAGACGAAGGTCGGGCTTAGCGAGCAAATCGGCGATCGCTACCCGCTCGCTACTCAGCCCGGCCCGACGGTTGCTCGACCACGCGTCACCCTGCCGCTGGGGCGAGAGCGTCACACGAGACCAGCACGAGCTCGTCAGCCCCGTCCGGGGCCGAGGTAATTCTGCGAAGCGAAGGGAGGGTGCTCTCTGGAGCAAGGCCGAATCCTACCGCACGCGACACACGGTAGGAGTCATCAGCCGATTGGCGCTTAGAGGGGGGACTCCATCCCCACTGCTGTTGCTTTTAGCACGGCAGCGCGGGCGCGCCAACGGTGAGTCCTTGTTACGGCGTAGACCGGCCCCCGATCCGGTCTCGGCGCCGTTTCATCTCTGAACGCTTTCTCTCGCCGAGGCCGACCTTTCAAAATGAAACCGAGTCCACGCTTGAAGCCGCGCGGCGGGCTGCTATATGTGCCGCTACGGCGGTGGGGTTCGCCTTAAAAGTCCAACCGGACCAATGACTCCTACAGCAACGACCGGCTTTGCCGGGGGAGCGTTTGCGTGGAGTCTGCGCCTGGGACCGCCGGCATGTCCGCGTCGTCAGAACCCGTTCGAACCGAGGCAGCCCGCGGGCCGATCATCGCCACCGTCGTGGGGCTCGTCTTTGCGCTTGCCGGCGTCTTAGCCGCGCCGGAAGAAGGGCCCGCCGACGCCATCGCGCAGCGGGTAGCGGTTGCGCTGCCGGATTGGCTGGTGGTGGCTGCGTTCGGCTCGGTGCTGCTCGCCGGCGCTGTTCTCATTGCCCTCGCATTCCCCCGGCCGCGTCGCCGGCGCAAAAAGGGCGAGGACGATTATGAAATGTACCTGGAGCCGAGACGCGTCCCGCCGCTGCTTGGAATCGCGCTGATTCTGCTGGCGGTTTCGCCTGCAGTCGCGGTGATGGGTCTGCTGTTTTGGCTGGGGCGCGAGAATGTCGCGGCGCCTCCCGGACCAGGTGCGATCAGTCCGCATCACGGCCCGCTCGTTCCCTCACCGCTGGCTCCCGCGCTGCATCCAGCCGGAGAAGGTGCGATGGCGTCGCCGGTCACGACGGGTCTCGTGGGCGCTGTCGCGGTACTCGCCGTCTTTGCCGCCCTCGGTTTCGTGTGGTGGCTGGCTTTTGGCGACCGATGGATGCGGCGCCAGCCCTTCGACGACCGGTATCGTGCGCAAGTCGCGCAAGCCGTCGAAGCGAGCCTCGGTGACCTCGCCTCCGAACCGGATGCGCGCCTCGCCATTCGCAAGATCTACCAGAACTTCGAGCGCGTTTTGGCCGGGGCCGAAGTGCGGCGCCGGCCCTGGCAGACACCGGCGGAATTCGCGCGGGCAGCGCTCGCGCGACTTCCCTTACCGCGTCAGCTGGTGGAGGAGCTGACGCGCCTCTTCGAAATTGCGCGCTTTAGTACGCACCCGCTCGGCGCGGGTGAGCGCGAACGCGCCTGGCAATCCTTGACCGCCATCCGCTGCGAAATGGAAGCCGCGCGCGAGCGGCCGGATGCCTATGTATCGTAAGCGGCGTTGGCCGGCGATTACGGCGGGGTATGCGGCGTTCCTCGTCGCGCTCGGCGCACTTACCGCTTTCGTCTACGAAAACGCCGTACCCGCCAACCGGCCGGCCGTTATTCGCTTCGCGATCTGCTTCGTAGCCGCCGTCGTACTGCTTCACCTCAGGCGCTACTTCCGCGGCGATTCGCTGTGGGAGCCGGCGTCGGATTTCGAGAATGCGCTGACGGCGGCGCCACCGCCGCCGAAACTCCATCCGGAATTCGCGAGGTTGCGTGAGGAAGTTGCGAACGCGCTCGCGCGGCAATCGTCTTTCGGTCGTGCGCTCGGACCGCGGCTGGAAGGGCTGGCTCGGGTGCGCGGAATCGAGCTCGGGAAAGCCGCCGTATTGACGAAGCGCCGGAGGCCATCCCCCGCAATGCTCGGCGAACTCATCAGCCAGATCGAGAGCCGCGAATGAAGATTGCCGAAGTCGAGAGACGCTGCCGCGAGGTCCTCGTTGCGCTGTCGCAGGTGATCGTCGGAAAAGACGATGTCTTGCGGCAACTGCTGGCCGGGATTCTCGCGAACGGCCACATTCTGATCGAAGATTTCCCCGGCCTGGCCAAGACGCTGATCGCGCGGCTCACGAGCGAGGCGCTCGATCTCGACTTCCGGCGGATCCAGTTCACGCCGGACCTGCTGCCCGGCGACATCACGGGCAGCTTTCTCTACGACCAGGGGAAAGGCGTCTTCGACTTCCGGCCGGGGCCGATCTTCACCCAGCTGCTGCTCGCGGATGAAATCAACCGTGCGACACCGAAGACGCAATCGGCCCTGCTCGAAGCGATGCAGGAAAACCAGGTGACGGTGGAAGGCGAAACCCATCCTCTGAGCGAGCCATTCCTGGTCATCGCGACGCAGAACCCGATCGACCTCGAAGGCACTTACGCGCTCCCGGAAGCGCAGCTCGACCGCTTCATTATGCGGATCGCGGTCGGCTACCCGAGCCGCGACGAAGAGCGCGAAATCCTGTCCCGCCGTCGTCTTCGGCGCGGCGAAGAAGCCCATGTGCCGCAGGTGGTCGGGCGCGATGAACTGATCGCGATGCAGGCGGCGCTGGAAACTGTCCAGGTAGATCGTTCGATCGAGGACTACATCGTCGATCTCACGCGCGCGACCCGGGACGATCAACGCATCGCTCTGGGCGCGTCGCCGCGCGGAACACTCGCGCTCTTCCGCCTCGCGCGGGCGGAAGCGGCTCTGAACCGCCGTGATTTCGTGACGCCGGACGACGTCAAGGCGATGGCCGCGCCGGCACTCGCGCACCGGCTGGTGCTGCGTCCCGAGCTCTGGGTCGCGAAAGTAGCCGCAGTCGACGTCGTGAGGGAAATCCTGGCGCAAGTTCCGACGCCCAAGACGGTCGAAGCATGAGCGGCCGCCCGACGCCGCAGGCCTTCGCGCTCGCGACACTCCTCGCTTGGTGCCTGTTTCTCGGCATCGTCTGCGATCGGCTTGAACTGCTGGTCGCAGCAGTACCGCTCGCGATGGGATTCCTCTCCGCCGCGCGGGGCACCGGGAGCCCCCGCTTCGATTTCGCGCAGACGGTGTCAGGAAGCAGGGTGGCGGAGGGCGGGCGCGTGACCGTGCGCGCAAGGCTTCACGCGGCCGACGCGCTGCCGATGACCGAGATCCTGTCGCTTGTGCCGCGACAACTCACTCTGGTCTCGGACACCAACCGGACGGTGCAAACCGTCGAAGCGGGCGGAAGCGCGGACTGGTCGTTCGAACTCGAGTGTCCGGCGCGCGGACGGTTCGACCTCGGAACCGCGCTCCTGCGGCTCTGGGATCGCTCCGGGCTGCGGGTCGGCGAGCGCCGGCTCGCAGAGGCGGCGGAAGTAGCGGTCTATCCCGGCGTGGAGCGGCTGCGGCACGTGCCGCAGCCGCTTCGGACGCAATCCTCGTTCGGCAATTACGTCTCCGCACGGGTCGGCGAAGGGATCGAGCCCGGCGAGCTGCGTCCCTTCGCGCCCGGCGACCGCGTGCGACATATCAATTGGCGCGCGACTGCGCGCCGCGGCGAACTTTATGTGACGCGCTTTCAGGAAGAGCGAAACGCCGACATCGTGCTGCTGCTCGACGCGCTCTCGGATTGCGGCGCGCCACCGCGCTCCAGCCTCGATCTCGGCGTCCGGGCGGCGGCGGCGCTCACTCATGCCTATCTCGCGCGAAAGGATCGCGTGGGCTTTATCGAATATGGCGGTTTTCTACGCTGGATCAGTCTGGGAGCCGGACGCCGTCAAGCCGAGGCGGTGGCCGAAGCGCTGCTGCCGGCGGCCACGCATTTCAGCTACGTCGCGCCGCGCCTCGACCGTTTGCCGCCGCGCATTCTTCCGGCCAATGCGCTGGTCATAGCGCTCAGCCCTTTGCTCGACGCGCGCTTCACGGACGCGCTCGCTGACCTGGTCGCGCGGGGTTTCGATGTGATCCTCGTCGCGATATCGCCGGTCGAGGCGACGCGTGGATCGGTCGCCCGATCGACGGTCGACGATCTCGCCCTCCGGCTATGGGCGCTCGAATGGCGCGCGAAATTGAACGCGCTGAAGCGGCACGGCGTCCGCGCCGTCGAGTGGGACGGCGCCGTTCCGTTGGAGGCGGTATTATCGGGGCTAACCCGAATCAGACCGGTAGGGGTCGGGCGGCCATGAGCCGGTATTGGACCCTGCTGCCGGTGCTCGTCATGACCGGCGTGCCGATCTGGAGCGTCCCATCCGATCCTGTGATTGCGATTGAGGGACTCGCGGCGCTGTTCTGCGTCGGAGGCATCCTCGGCGGCGCGCTCGCGCTCGTCACGGCAGGCGGCGTCATCGGGACGATCGGCTACGCGGTGGCGGCGGTTACAGCGCCCGGCGGCGCGGATGTTATCGGCGCGGCCGTGTTCGGTCTTGCGCTTCTGGCGCTCCTCGATCTCGGCGAATTCGCCCGGCGCTTTCGCGGTGCGGCGATCTCGGACGCGGTTTTGCGAGCGCAGATCGCCTATTGGCTCGCGCGGGCGGGCCTGATTGCCGCCGCCGCGGCCGCGCTTTTGCTCTGCGCTGCCGCGCTCGCGATGCTCGTGCCCGGCTCCGCGCGAGCTGTTATTGCCGGCGCCGGGGCAATGTTGGCGTTTGGGGGCGCGCTGCATGCCGGGATCGGCAGGCCCGAGCGCTGATCAGAGCCGTCCTATTGCGCCGCCGCCGGGAGGTCGACCTCGGGCGGTACACGATCGCCGAAAATGTCTTTGTACAAATCTTCGCCATAGCTCGTCGGTAGCGGCTCGCCTTCGAGCAGCTTGAAAGTACGCGTGCGCCCGGCGCGAAGGAACAGAGTGTCGCCTGTATTGCGCGCGAGAAAACCCCGCGCCAGTTCATAGAGATGCGTCACGCAGACGATTCGAATCTGCTTGTCGAGGAGCGCCGTCATGATCTGGCGCGCGACTTCGGAACCCTCGCGCTCGTTGGTGGCGGCAAAGGACTCGTTGAGCAGCATCAAGGCGCCGGGATGCAGGTGGTCGACGATGTCGCTCATGCGACTAAGTTCCTCGTCGAGTTTGCCGCTCTTCATTCCCGCGTCCTCTTCGCGCTTGTAATGCGTGAAAACGCCGCTTGCGAGACTGGCCTGGAATTCCTCCGCCCCGACGAACATGCCCGCCTGCATCATCAGCTGAGCCAGGCCCAGGCTACGGAGGAAAGTCGATTTGCCGCCGGTGTTCGCCCCGGTGACGATCACAAGGGGTTTGCCGGTGCCGGCCACGTCGTTGCCGACGGCGCGCTTTTCGAGCTTGATCGCGAGGCACACGTCATATAGGCCCCGGACTTTGAGACCCTGTTCGTCTGCGGGCGCCGGCACGGGCATACACATCGGCTCCCCTTTCCGGGCCAGCGCCTGGTTGAGATTGAGGCAGCCGACATAGAATGCGAGTTCCGCCTGCAGCATCCCGAAAAAATCGCGCACATGATCGGCCGATTGGGCGAGCGCGTCGGCGACGAGCGCGATGCCGCGGTTTCTTAGCTCCGCGAGCGCGCGGGCCCCGGCTTCGTCGCGCGGGTGGAGGGCGAAACTGTAGACCGGGGACGCTTGGGGCCGAAGCCGGGCCGGACAGGCTTCGATCCGTCCGCGCCAGCGAAGCACCAGGCGATCGAGGGCGTCGACCAGCCGGCGCCACCAGCTCATGGGACGTTGCGGGAAGCGTCGCAGGACGTAGTTTGCGCCCCTGTTGCCCTTGCCCAGGGCGGCGCTGAGCAGCGCGCCCTCTCGCAATTTCAGCTCCTCGAGGTCGCGCTGGACGCGCGCGAGATAATAGTCGTCGAGATCGCGCTGCAACATCGCGAAGAACTTCGTCGCGCCCTCGGACGCGAAGTTACCTGCTTGCGCGTCGGCGATGCGGCGCAGTTTTCGCAGCAAACCGAGCATGGCAGACAACAGATCGATCCCGTGCCGAAGGACCGCGTCCGGGTACCGCGAGAAAAAGGAGCCGAGATAATGCCGCTGCTGCTCCGCCATCGCTTCGACGGCCACGGCATAGAGCTCCCGGATGACGGCGGGATGGGCAAGGCAGTCTTGTAAAACCGCTTGCCGGTAGCTGATCGTGTCGATGTCGCCCGAGACGCCGGCAAGAACCGCCCGGCGCGAGACCTCGAAGACGCAGTCGTCGCCGTGCGCCATGGTTTCGAAGAGGGTGGTTAACGCGAGGTCCGCGGTCAGCGTGTCCGCGTTCCAGGGAAGGCCGCGCAAGGGATCGCAGGTGCGCGTTTGGTTGCGCCGTCCGTTCCGCGCGGCCTCCCGTAGCGCCGCCTCTTCCAAGGGCGGGCGCCAGTCGAATTCGCTGTCGCGATGGAGGAGATGCGCTTTCATGACGGGATGCGTTCGCTGATCATGTCGCGGGTGAGCCGGTATTTCTCGGCAATCGACATGGCGTAGGCGAGGCCGTCCGCCGGGCGTCTCACGATCTTGTAAGTTCGCTCCGCGGGGCTCTCGGGCACCACGCTACTTGTCATGCTGACGGTCTTCGTCCCGAGCGAGGCGAGCTCGTCGATGAAGGTGACCCAGACGCAATAAAGGTCGAGCCGCATGATCTCGGCGGCGACTTTCTTGCCCAGCACGATGGCGTCCTGCAGCGCGGTCGACGAGAAGATTTCGTTCATCACGATCACGCTGCGCGGCGTGGCTGCGTTCAGGATGCCGTGAATTCTGACGAGATCGTCCTGCAGTTTACCGCGCAGGTCGCCCATGTTTTCGCGGCGCTCGAAATGGGTGAACAGCCGATCCGCAAGCGTTAGCTGGGCGCACGTGCCGGGGACCGGGCATCCCAGAGCTGCGAGATAGTGCAGCTGACCGAACATTCGGGCGAACGTTGTCTTACCGCCCTGATTCGGTCCGGAAACAACGATGAGCCGCTCGGGCCCGCGCAGGCGGAAATCGTTGCAGACAGGCACTTCGTGCCGCTCCGCCAGTAGGCCCGCAAGCGCCAGATCGAAGGCCTGGTCGTCGTAGATCTCGCCGCGTTCGTCGGTGACGCGCGGATAACAGAAGTTCAGCCCGCGCTCGCGAAGCGGACGGATATAGGCGAGATAGGCAATATAGAACTGGATCTCCCGGTCGAAGGCGACGAGCGTTTGGTCCCGAAAATCGGTCATCTCGGCGTAAAATCGGCCGAGCTTGCCGAACAATTCGGGGTAAAGCAGCGCAACGCGGTCGAGGATTTGTGCTTCGATGTGATTGATCTCCGCCGGCTCGCTGAAATCGAACTTGTAACCCTGGGCCTTGCCTTGCCGGAATCGCTCGAAGGTCGCGAGCACTTCGGCGCTGTAATCCGGCTCGCCTTCATGCAGGCGGACGTCCACTCTCGTTCCCTGGATCAGCATGGCATAGCTGACGGCAGCCAGATCGGTTTTGAGCTGCTTGACTTGCTGGAAAAGCGATCGAAAGGCGGCGGATCCGACATGGTCGGCGAGATAATCGAGAAACGCTTCAAGACCAAAGGAACTCAATGAGATGGAGCGCATGTCCTCAAGCAGTTTCATCACCGCATCGCAATAGAGATCGGCCGCGTCGAGAAACCAGGCCTGCTGCTGCAGTGGGTGGCGGAGCTTACCGGCCTGTGCGAAGTGATCGCGCACTGCCCGCATGCTGCGGGCGAAGACACCGATGTGGTCGAAGAGCTCCGATTGTTCGAGGTCGCGCATGATTTCGTGGCGAAACTCGATCGCCTCGAGATTGCGCAGCGGCGCATGGAAGAAAGGCGTGAGATCGTATTCTTCCTTGCCGGCTACGACAGCAGCGACGATCTGGTCGAGATTGAGATCGACGAAGAAGTTCGGCGCTCGCGATTGGCCGTCCGCCGGGCGGTCAACGGGATCGCGGAAGAGGATGCTGGAGAAAGCCATAGGCTAGCCATCCTCCGGAAAGCCGACGGTCAGTGCCGCCGGTAGCAGCCTGGGCGGCGATGTGTTCAAGGTTCGATGTCCCGCGAGCATGACGAGGGCGCGCTCCGCAGCCTTCTCCTCTTCGTCACTCGCGAGATAACGCCGGAGCCCGTCATGCTTCAGCGCGTACCGGCGCAGATTGTCGGCCATCCGCTGCAAGACCGCTCCCTGTCGGGCGAGCAAGCGGGCGGCCACCGGGTGTTCCCCTAGTGCGGCGGACAACAACCTGAGATGCGGCAAGCAGACGTCCGAGAGCGACGCGAGCGCCTGGTCCGGCATGGCGCGAAGGCGGCCGGCCACGATATTTACGGCGGTCGTTTCTGCCTTGACACGGTTGTCGCAGGCCGCACACGGGCCGGTGTCGAGGGCGAGTTGCCGCCGGCTAGCTGCTCCGTTCGGAGCTGGGCCGGCGGCTGGAGCTGCGAAAGCCGAGAGCCGGGAGGCCCATTGGTCGAGGACGCCGGCGTAGCCGACGCAGGTTCCCTGCGGCGACGACATCTGCTCGTAGAGCCAGGTGTGAAAGCTGCAAAGACCGCCGGAGCCGGCGAGCTGGCGCTGCTTTTCGGGGTTGACCGTGATGTCGTATTGGAAATGGCGGAGGAAATCGAAAAGGCGTTCGGTCACATGGGCGCAGATTTCGCAGGGCTTCGGTTGGGCCCCAAGCACTGCCGCATTGCCGTTCGTGGCGGCCGTCACAGCGGTGCCGCGTGCTCCGCCCACTTGCCGGGCAAGCATCGCGAGGCGCTCGCCCGCGGTGACCGTTTCCGGCCGACGTGGCAGGGCAGCGAGGACGCCGGCGATGCGGTGGCACATCCGCAGCAGAAACTCCCGGCTCTTTTCGGTGATCAGGTAGCGTACAAGCTCCGCTTCGAACGCGGCGATGCCGCTTGCCGCGAGCAGGGCCGGGTCGTCCTTCTGCTTAGCAATGAGACCGTCGCGCGCGGAGAGCGAGAAAATGCCGAGGTTGCGTCCTTCGAGCAGCCCACGCAGTTGCTCGCGGAGATAGGTCAGCGCCTGTTCGCGTTCTTCGGCATTGACCATGTCCTGCTTGTTGACGACGACAAAAACAGGCTGCCCCGCGGCGGCGGCGCTCCGCAGGAAACGGACCTCCTCATCCGACAAAGGTCCTTCGTAGCTGGTGACGAGGACGAAGGCGTCGGCCTCGGGCAGGAAGCGCTCGGTCGTCCGCGTGTTCTCGACAATCGGCGAGCCAAGCCCCGGCGTATCGATGAAATGAAAGCCGCGCCGCAGCAATTCGACCGGCAGCTGCACCTGGGCGATGGTGACCCGCCGATGATTTCCCGAATTCCCCTCCTCCGTTACGTACTGCGGCAGCGCTCCGAGTGGAATGTCCTGGGGTATGCCGAGGCCGGCGAAGTGGATGACGGCTTGTTCTCGGGTGCCGTAGACGACGGTCGTGATGACCGAGGTGAGCGGACGAATGCCGGTGGGCAGACGGTCGGTGCCGAGGACGGCGTTCATCAGCGAGGTCTTGCCGCGGCTGAAGCGGCCGACGACGACCAGGTTGAAGCGGTCTTCCGCGAGGCGGGTGAAGAGCTCGCGCACTTGCTCTTGAAATTGCTGGGGCAGCTGCGAATTGTGGGCGCCTGAATGCCGCAGGACCTCGGCAAGCTGGAACTTGGCCTGTTCGTATTCCTTGAGATCCATCTAGGCGCGCTCCTGATCTTCGCCGAAGGCGGCAACCGCCGCCGACGGACCCGACGTCCGTATGATCAGGAGTCATCAGCCGCCGCGAGCGCGGCAGCGGTTAGAGGCGAACCCCTTCGCCTGTCTGTTTAGGTAGGAGGCAGGTCGGCTAAATGTCAAGGTCCGAAACCTCGGCCTCTTCTGCCGCGAAATTGGTAACGCCAGCGGGTCGATGCCGCCGAATCCAGGCGCGCACGTCCGCCGGCTTACCCGAAATCAGCTTCATCCATTTCTGGCTTCTGACGACGATTTCGGGCATCCCGGTAGCCCATCGTTCCGCAACGATCAGCACCTCCCACGCCGAACGCCCGCGTTCGGCGAAGCGCAATTGCAGCACTTCCGCGCTGAAGGCGTAGCCCTGCCCGGTATATCGATGACGGTCGCGCCGGCATTCTGCGCCAGCGGCGCTCCAGCTACGCGCCTCATAATGCGGGCTTCCGCTGTAGAGGATGAGCTCCACGTCCCTGATGGCGCGGGCGTTGGTGACTTGAGCCATGGTCGGTCGCAATCTGACGGAGGACGCGCTAGCGGCCGGCTACGTTGGGGACGCCGGACAGTCCGGCGAACTCCCAAAAGCTCTGATCCATCGCAACGGTCTTGCTGAGCAGATAAGGAAAATGCCCGTATATCAGCGATAACTGCCGATCGGCTTCTGCGGGATCGGCGCGCTCGGCATCAAGAAGAAAGAGAGCGGAGACCAGACCAGAGCGGTCCGCGCCCGACCGGCAGTGGACCAAAAGGGGCTTCGGCGCCGAGCGGACGATCGAGAGAATATCGGCGATCTGCTCAGGCGTCACGCGCCGCCGCGACGAGATCGGGTAGTCGAAATGAGTGACGCCAAGCTGCTTCGAGACGTCGATCTCGTCGGCGTACCTGGCATCGGTCAAATGCCCGCCACGGAGATTGAGGATCGATTTTATGCCGTGCTGATGGATGACGATCTCGAACTGACTCTTGCTGAGCTGGGCAGAGCGGTACAGGACGCCATCAACAACCGTATGGACATTTCCTGTGGCAAAGAGGAGCGCGTCATAGCCAATGACGGATCCGACGATGACGACCATTGCCAATACTACGGCCCGCAGGCCTGCTCGCACCCGTCCTTTGAGCATTCGACGACCCCCCGCGGCGGCCCCTCAGAGGGCGCCTAATCAATTGACAGGAGTCATCAGCCGGACCGGCGGTTAACGGGGGTACCCCATCCCCGATGGCATCGTCGCACGTTTCGAGAGGCCGTCAACTCCCTCCGGTCCGCGGGACACCCTGCGCCTCGGTGCCCTTCGGAGTCGCACGTCGAGTCCGTTGTTTCTGGCTCGCTCCTCAGTTCGATGCTCTGCGCTTGGCTTCCCGATCGGCGGCTGCAACGAGAATCGCGAGGCAGCCGACGAGCAGTACGACACCGGCGGCCAAGGGATGGGTGGGCAAGGCGCTGACGAGTATGGCGGCGATGGCGATGACGATGAGAGCGCCGAGGGCAAGCCGGCCGTCGGCCGCGAACATGCTGAAAAGCTCTGCGACGATCTCGCGTATGAGGCTCATTGCACCGGCTCCGCCAGGGGACGCCGGAGGACGGATGCCGCGGCGAGCGCGACGCCCAGAAACAGGCCGGCGAAGACCGGCAAGGCGAGATCCTGGCCCGGCCAGGGGATACCCAGTCCCTCCCCGGTCCAGAAGACGCCGAACGCGGAGAGCATGACGCCGACACCGAATTTGAGCGTGTTTTCAGGAACTCTCGCGAGCGGTTTACGGACGGCGAGCCCGATGACGAGGACGGCAAGGCAGGCCGCGAGGGCCCCGAGGCTGGCGGGCCATGTCAAGCTGCGGCCAGCGCCGACGGCGATGACAATGAAGACGACTTCGAGGCCTTCGAGGAGCACCGCCTTGAAGGCCGTCAGCGCGGCGATCCAATCGAAAGCCGCACTCTTTTCGTCCGCGCGCCGGGCCAGCTCGACGGTCTCGGTGGTGAAGATGGCCGCTTCATCGTGCAGGGGAATAATTCCTGCCGCCCGTAGCACCGCCTTGCGCAACCAGCCCATGCCAAAGAGGAGCAAGAGAATGCCGATCGCGAGTTGGAGAGGCTGGAGCGGAACATAAGCTAGCAAAGGGCCGAGCAGCGCAATGAGAGCGGCGAGCACGGCAAGCGCGCCCACCGTACCGAAGGCCGCGGGACGCCAGCCTCTGAGAGTGCCAACGGCGAGGATAATGGTGAAGGCCTCCACGGCTTCGACCAACGATGCAAGGAAGGCGGAACCGACGACAGGCGCGGTTGCATTCAAAAACGATAGACCCATAGCCGCAGCCCTCAGGGTTTCTGTAGTAAATACTACAACATGTATATATAATGTTGTGAACACATCATATGTCAAGGGCGGTAACCGACATGGCGACGCTGTGCTTTGACGAAAGGCTTGCGGACGCCCTTGAGCGGATGAGCCCCGCCGAGCAGCGGGTGGCGAGGTATTTTCAGGGCAATCGGGAGGAGGTGCTGATCGCCTCGGCGGCCGCGCTGGCCGCAAAGGCTGAGACCAGCGACGCGACGGTGGTCCGTACCGCTAGGACGCTCGGTTACTCGGGGCTGGAGGAGTTGCGGCGGACGCTGGCTGACGAGTTGCGCAACACGCTTTCGCCGGCCGAGCGCCTAACGCGCACGTTGGGCGAGGTGGGCGGAAGCCTCGCGGCGGCTTTCGACCTGACCCTCGCTATTCATCTCCGCTCCCTTGAAAGCCTCAGGCGAACCATAACGCCCGAACTTTTCGAGGAAGCGGTCGACGGGATTGCTGGGGCACGGCGGACCGTGGTTTTCGGCCTCGGCCCATCGAGCTCGATCGCGAATTATCTGGTGGTCCAGCTTGGCCGATTTGGCTTCGACGCTGCGGCTCTGACGAACACCGGTCTGCTCTTCGCCGACGATCTGCAAAGGCTTCGGGAGGGCGACTTGGTCATTATCCTGGCTTACGGCCGGGTTTACGCGGAGCTCGCCGTTTTGCTCGACGAGATCAAACGGCGCGGCTTGCGGTCGTTTCTCGTCACTGACACGCTCGCCGCCGTGCTGCGGCGCCGGGTTAACCTGGTGCTGCCGGTGGCGCGGGGTCGCGCCGACATGCTGAGCATGCATACGGCGACGCTCGGTTTTATCGAGGCCTTGCTGGTCGGCGTTGGCGTCAAGAGGCCGGATGCGACCCTGGCCGGCCTCAAGGCGCTGAACGAGGCGCGGATCAGGCTAGCGGGCGACAAGGTCGGTTTGGCCGTATCGGAAAGCTGATGTGGTGGGCCAAAATATGATCGGCGACGGCTTGACAAGCACCAGAGACGGCCCCACGTCGATAGGTACCGGATGGAGTTCCCGGTGAATCGCCGAAAGGCTGATGACTCCTGCCGCTGGTGCGGTGGGAGTTTTTTTGTTTGGCTCAAGCCCTCCCACCGCACCGGCACTTGTCAGGACCGGCTTTCGGGAGGCACACGTGAGCCAAATCAACGGTTCCGCGACCATTCAACCCACCGGCACCGCGGTTGCGGCGGCGATAATGCGCTTGTCGGCGTTGCGCGAGGGCGATCGTGCGGTCCTCGACCTCATCGCGCTTGGCCAAGCGGCGATCCCGGAACTCCGTGATTTTCTGTTCCGGCGGGAGCCGAGCGGCCTTTTCGAGCCGCGCTGCAACGCGGTATCGGCGCTGGCGTCGCTCCGTGCAGAAGACGTCCTTTTAGATTTCCTGGAGCACGCTCCCGCGGTCGACATCGCCGACCCGATCGAACGCACCGGCGAGGATGCCGTGATCAACGCCGCCGCTCGCGCGTTGCGGCATCGGCGGGACGATGCGTGTTTCGCGGCCCTGATGAAAATCGCGAAGCAGCGCCCTATGGCCGGGGTGATCGAAGCGCTCGGAGATATGGGCCGCGAGTTGGCCATACCGCGACTGATCGAAGGCCTGTCCTGCGATTTCGCGCGCGGTGTCGCGGGCGTGGCCTTGTCGAAGTTCAGCTCCAAGTCGCGGCCGATGCTGATCGCTGTCGGGCTAAATCCCCGGCCGTCCGAGGAATCCGAAACTTCCACCAGTCTGCGGATGAGATGGAGCGCGCTCGGCGTTCTCGCCGACATCGGTGTAACACTCGAGGAATGGTCGCTTCTTAAGTCGTTGATGGACGCGCATGACGTCCGGGTCGCGGCATTGGCGTGCCGGCTCGCGCTTGTCACCCAACAGCCGCTGTTGGATCGGGAAGAGGCGCTTGGTCGTCTGATCCGGATGCTCAGATCGGCCGATTGGCTGCTGAGGATGCAGATCGAAGGGTGGCTGGCCGAGAACTATGATTTGACGCTTCGGATCATCAACCGGGCGGTCGATCGCGGGGACAACACGGTTCGCGACGAAACCGTGCGCAATTCGCTCTTGAGGGTGATCGGCAGCGCCGCTGCAAGAGCCCTTTCGACCGGTCTGTCAGAGCAGCCAGAGACGGTCCGGAAACCATGCGGCGAATTGTCCGGTCAAGGCCTAAAAACGTCAGCATGACGAACGCATTCGGATGAAGCGCCTAGCCGAAGGAACTACGCATTCAGAAACGGGAGTCTATCGCGCAGGTTGATGACGGCAAAACGACGGCTTAGCGTTGAGCCGCCAATTTGAGGGGAATGGAGTCTCCCCGAAACCGCCCGCGAGGGCTGATGACTCCTACCGCGCATGAGATGCGGTGGGAGCGGCTTGCCTAACCCCACTGCCGGAGGTGGGCCGCCCATCAGAGCTCACTTCCACCAGGTTCTGCGGTCCGAGGGGCCGGCGGGCTTTGCCCATTCGCCGGAAGCCGCGTGAAGGAGGTGAAGCGGTGGGATCGATGCTGACTGAATCGCCTTTGCTGACGCCCGCGGCCGCGGAATCCGAAAGTGCCTGCGAAGTGGCGCCGGCGGGTCGACCTGGACCGCAGCCAAATTGCTTCGGCAGTTGATCGGCAGGATCGATGACGTCCTGCGGTGGTGGTACGGCGTTCATCGGTATAGCCGTCGAGCCGACTGCCTGCTGCGGATGGCCCTCGGGCAAACGGCGGAGGTGATTCGGCTGGCGGACGGGAGCCGCTTGCCGCGGGGAGCCGAAATTATCGACCTGCATCTGTGGAACGAGCGGCTGTGCCTGCTGCCGCCGCTCCATCGCGGACTGGGGCGTGCCGCCGCCTTGCGGCGGCGGATGGCCGTGTCATTGTCCGAACTCGCCCGCCACATCGAGGCCCAACGGTCACTTCAAAGCGTGGCGGCGATACGCGCCCAGACCGCGCTGGTGCCGAAAACACGGATCGGCAAGTTGCTGCGTGTCGCGGCGGCTTTCGGTTTCGAGCCGGGAGCCGCCGCGGGACACAAGCGTCCCGAAGGACGGCAGGTCGGCCGCTTTTGCGAGGACCTTTTCATCTCGGCACTTGCCTGGGCCTTCAACCCGGAAGCGCTCCGGCGCAGCGGCTGGCGGCGGCAGCCTTGCGAGCTCTGGATATCGCGCGCCGCGCTGCTCTCGGCCTACGGGCGCGGCGCAGGGCAGGACCGGGGCGTCGAGCGCGGTCCGACGACGGCAAGCGGGACTATCGACTTTTCCAGCTTTAACGCGCGGGAGAACCGTGCCGATCCGGTCCTCGTGCCGGACGGTCGCTCACTCGTTCGAGACCGGAGCTTCGTTTGATCGAGGAGGTCAATCCCATGACGTACTATCTCGATGCTCGCCCAATGATCCGCGCCCTTTACGAAGAGCCCGAACAGTTCGAAATCCGGCGCAACTGCCTCCGTCACCGGCCGAGCAAGCATTGGCTGGTCTTCGACGACGAAGGCAACGCGCGCATCCTGGCCCGATGCGATTGCATGGTTTTGCCGGTGAGCCGGGACCAAGGCGAAGAGCTGCATGAGGCGGCCATTGCGTGGGAGGCATCCTATTGGCAACCCCTTCTCGCCCGCGCGGCGGCGGAGCGCCGCGTTACCGAGATCAATCGGGAATTCGCGGGGCATTTCCGGCCACGTCGGCGGTGGCGCGCCGTCATCGACGCGGTCCGGTCGCTGCTCGGTTTAGCACCGCAGCGGTCGGCTATTTCGGTCGATCCGTCCTTGCCGGAGTTGGCGGGACAGCGGCCATGGCGGCCTGCGGAAGGGGCTGAGGCACGATACGCGGATTTGCTGTCAGCGTAACGGACCCGAACGCGCCGAGGAAGGCGCGAGGGACACGACACTGCCGGGAGGACATCATGCCGTTCGATGGGGTTGCCGACGTCGAGATCGTCAGCGCGGAGCAAGTTTTTCCGAGTTTGTGGGCCGCCGGCGGCCGCCTTTGGATCAGAAGCCGGTTCCGGCGATGGGGCCGGCAGCCGGCGGTCGCATTCTCGCCGGGCGCGCATTACGCCGCGGCGGCGCTCTTATTGGAAGACGCGAAATCCCTGATCGAGGGCCGGGATCGGTGGCTGCAAGGGACCTACCGGTGGTTCCGGGGCCGGCGTTGTGCGATCGGCGCGCTCTGCGCCGCCGCGGCAAAAATCGGCGATATGCGGGTTGCCCAGTCTGCGCACGCCTTGCTGCTGGCGGTCGCGGACTCACGCCGGTTCACGAGTGTCGAAGGCATGAACGATCACTCGTCCCACGCGGAGGTCATGAGCGCCTTCGACCAGGCGATCGCGCTGGCTTGGGCCCACGCATTAGGCGAGAGCTCTCGCAGCAGCCAGCCACGGGAATAGCGGCAGGTCAGATGGCAAGCGGAATACGGAACGGAGGCGGCGATGCCCCATGTGCTTCTGGTCGAGCCCGATGACGATCTTTGTCTATTCTTGCGTTTCGCGATCGCGGGCGTGGGGTGCCGCGTGACGATTGCGGGGTCGCGCGCTGAAGCGAAGGAGATTCTCGGCGGCGAGGAGCCGGTCGATGTCGCTGTCACCAGCATGAATTTACCGGATGGCTCCGGATTATCGCTGGCTTGCGAGACCGCTCGCAAAGTAAAGCGGACCTTTCTTTTGCGCTCCTCTCGCGGACGCTTTGAAGTGACCGATGTGCATGGCGTGGTGTTCCGCGGCGACCGATCTGCCGTCGGAGCGTTTTTGAACAAGGTGATTTCGCAACGGTCGCGGGCGCAGTCGCATCCATGATGACCGTTGCCGGCTTTTGGTGGTGTCAGTGAAGGATATGCCCGGTAGTTTGTTGCTTGTGCGGAAGGCTGTTCCATCAAGTCTTAGGGGGTCTTGACTGCTTCGATTGCCATGAAAGACTCGTCTCCGGGGATGGGGTTCCCCGTCCAACCGCCATAGTGGCTGATGACTCCTGTTCAATGACCCGGCGCGAACCGAGAGCGCCGGTAGGAGTCGGCGGATGCTGCCAAATAGAGAAACGGAAAACCTCAATAATCTTGACGAGCCCGTCGGATTACATTCGACGCAGGGGCTCGTCCGACGGCTGACCAGCGCGCCCGGTCGCAGTTCGACAGTGAGCGGCGGAGCCGAAAACACGCGGTCTTGGCCCGATCGCGGCGGATTTCTCCTCTCTGCGTCGCTCCGCCGGCTGATCAAGGATGGCGAGCTCGTTCTGGTCGATGCGAGCGGCACTGAACGCCGGTTCGGACGGCCTGGGGCACACCCCTTTGTCAGGCTCAAGCTGCATGATCCGACCCTCAACTGGCGGCTGCTCATCAATTCGGAGCTTCATTTCGGCGAAGCCTATATGAGCGGCGCCATCACGCTTGAAGACGGCTCGATCCGCGATCTTATGGAATTGGGTACGCGCAATATTGGCAGCGGGTCGCTGCTTCCGATCAGTATACCGGCGTGGCTGCGTGCACCGCTAAGGTTGCTGCAGCAGCGGAACGCCGTCAGACGGGCGCGCGCGAACGCATCTCATCACTACGACAGGCCCGATCGCCTCTACGAGCTGTTTCTCGATAGCGACCGCCAATATTCTTGCGCCTACTTCACAGCGCCCGGTCAGACGCTAGAAGCAGCACAGGAGAACAAGAAGCGCCATCTCGCGGCCAAGCTGCTGCTGGAGCCGCAGATGCGCGTGCTCGACATTGGTTCGGGCTGGGGTGGCCTTGCGCTCCATCTCGCGGGGACGGGCGGGGTCGACGTAACAGGCCTGACGCTCTCCCGCGAACAGCATCGCGTGGCGCAGGAGCGCGCGCAGGCCGCGGGACTATCCGAACAGGTCCGCTTTCACCTGCGCGATTACCGCGAGGAAGCGGGCACCTACGACCGGATCGTCTCGGTCGGCATGTTCGAGCATGTGGGCGTCCGTTACTACAAGGCGTTTTTCGACAAGCTGAAGTCGCTACTGCGGCCCGATGGGGTCGCCTTGATACATTCGATCGGGCGGATGGATGGGCCTGGCCTGACCAGCTCATGGCTTCGCAAGTACATCTTCCCCGGCGGGTATGTGCCGGCGCTGTCCGAGGTCCTGCCGGTGGTCGAGCAATCGGGGCTTTGGGTCACCGACATTGAGGTCTTGCGTCTCCATTACGCCGAGACCCTGAAGGAATGGTCCGCCCGGTTTGACCGGCACCGGCGGGAGATCGCCGATCTCTATGGCGACCGTTTTTGCCGCATGTGGGAACTGTACCTTGCGGGCGCCGAAATGCAGTTCCGCCACGGGAAGATGATGGTGTTCCAAATCCAGCTGGCTAAGACCGTCGACGCGGTGCCGATAACTCGGGACTACATGTTCACGGGCGAGGCGGCAGCTCAGGGGAGTGAAAATGATGGCGCCTGACGATGCCCAGTACCGGGCCGGCGTGGGCATGATGCTCCTCAACCGGCGGGGAGAGGTGCTGGTCGCCCGTCGCCTGGACGTCCCCGGCGAAGCGTGGCAGATGCCGCAGGGCGGTATTGACGAGGGTGAAGAACCTCGCGAAGCCGCGCTCCGGGAGCTCAAGGAGGAGATCGGCACCGATCAAGCGGTGATCGTGGCCGAAAGCAAGGGCTGGCTGCGCTATGACTTGCCAGTGGAGGTGATTGCAAACGCCAGGCACCCATTGAAGCGAGGCCAGCGCCAAAAATGGTTCGTGCTGCGCTTCACCGGAGAGGACAGCGACATCAATCTCGAAACTGCGCACCCGGAATTCAACGCGTGGAAATGGGTGCCGGTCGATCAGCTGCCCCACCTCATCGTTTCGTTCAAGCAGCAACTGTATGTCGACGTGTTAGCGGAGTTCTCCCGAACGACACTGGGCTGGAACCGTCTGCTTACCGAGCTGATGGCCGACCCGATCGTCCGGATGAGGATGGTGGCCGACAGCGTGACCGAAAGCGAGTTGTTCGATTTATTGGGCCGGGTTGCCGCGAACCTGCGCGGGAGCGAAGAACCATGAATGAGCCATCGGGCCTCGAAGGCGCGCTCGAACGGCTAGCCGAAGGAGTGAGAAACGCGACAGAAGATCGCCACCCCCGGACAGTGAAGCTTCTTGCGGGCGGACCGTTGCGCGCCGCACAGAAGCTGGGGGAAGAGGCAATCGAGGTGGGCTTGGAAGCGGCGACGGGCAACCGTGAGGGCGTTATCCGAGAAAGCGCCGACCTCCTCTATCAGTTGGTGGTGGCGTGGACCTGCATGGGCATTTTGCCGACAGAGATCTGGTGGGAGATGCGGCGGCGCGAGCTCACGATGGGCCTAGCCGAGAAGCTGCCGAAACCGGTGAGCGACGGGATATGACACCGTTCCCTTGTCGCTGCGGCCGATGGCGGCTGATCGTGACCCAGCGCTAGATCGAACGCGCGGACCATGACCCTTCTAGAGTTTCCCAAGCAGATCCCTCGTTGGCGTCAAATTGCCGACAGTCTCGGTCGTGACTTAAGGGAAGCGCAGTTTGCCGATGGGAGGTTACCGACTGAAGAAGCTCTCGCGCGGCGGTTTGGCGTCAACCGGCACACTGTCCGCCGGGCGATAGCCGCGTTGGCCGGCCAAGGGCTGGTTCGCGTCGAACACGGCCGAGGGACATTCGTGGGCGGGCATCGTGCCGATGAGCCGCCACAGCACCGGTCGCGGTACACCCTTAACGTAATGGACGAGGGAGACGGGTTGCACCGCCGACTGATCCGCGCGACGCGGGGCGCGGCAGATGGCCAAATCGCCAAGGATTTCGGAGTAGCCATAACCGCAGCGATTATCGAGATCGAGACGGTAGCCGAGCTTGACGGCGCGGCGCTAAATTTCGAGGTTCACCGCTTTCGGGCGGACCGGGATTTGACGCTGCCTTACGCGTTCCTGCTCTGGCTGTCGATTGCCGACGCTTTCAAGGCCAGCGGCATTGGCAAGTGTAAGCTCGTCGCGGCGCGGCTATCGGCGCGCCTGTCGAGCGAGGCCGAAGCCCGCTATCTTGAGCAGGCGCCGGCGCGGCCCGTTCTACAAATCGAGCGAGTGCACGTCGATGCCAAGGGAGTTCCCGTACATTGCTCAACCTCGGTCTTCCCGGCGGATCGCATCGACGTGATGCTACAGCGGCCGGATGCGCCTGATAGCGGTTGCATGACGGGAGGGATCGAGCCTCCCAGCGGACTGACCGGCGAGAGTGCCGATACCTGGGAGTAACTGAATTAGGGGTCGGCGAAGGGGTTCGAAAACAGCGCAGACGCCCCTAAATCCTGCTCGATTTCCAGCAGGCGGTTATATTTGGCGATCCGTTCGCTGCGGCTGAGCGAGCCGCATTTGATCTGGCCGCCTCCCATCGCAACGGTGAAATCTGCGATGAAGGGATCCTCGGTCTCGCCCGAGCGGTGGGACACGACGAAATTCCATCCGGCCTTGCGGCACAGTTCCACGGCAGCAATCGTCTCGGTCACGGTGCCGATCTGGTTGAGCTTGATCAACACCGCGTTGGCGGTGTGCTCGGCCATGCCACGCCCGATGAATTCGGTGTTGGTGACAAAGATATCGTCACCAACGATCTGGATGCGGCCGCCGAGCCGCGCGGTATGATCGCGAAACCCCGCCCAATCGTTTTCGGCCAGCCCGTCCTCTAAAGAGACGATCGGATATTTCTCGAGCCAGCTTTCGTAGAGCGACGTCAATTGGGCGCTGCTGAGGGACGACGTACCCTGCGCCAGGACGTAGGAACCGTCGGTAAAGAACGAGGTCGCCGCCGGATCGAGCGCGATCGCGAGATCCCTCCCGGGCACGAAGCCTGCGGCGCCGATTGCCTCGACGAGGAGCGCACATGCTTCCTCGTTGCTCGAAAGCCGGGGGGCGAAGCCGCCCTCGTCGCCGACGCCCGTTGCGTAGCCCTTCTGCGCGAGCAGCGTTTTCAGAGCGTGAAATGTCTCGGCCCCCAGCCTGATCGCCTCGGCAAAGCAGGGCGCGCCGACTGGCACGATCATGAATTCTTGGAAGTCGATGCCGCTATCGGCATGCTTTCCGCCGTTAAGCACATTCATCATCGGCATAGGCAGCAGCCGAGCGGTCGCGCCGCCGAGGTATGTGTAAAGCGGCAGTTGTGCTGCAGCCGCGGCGGCCCGGCAAACCGCCATAGAAACGCCAAGGATGGCGTTGGCGCCGAGCTTCGACTTGTTGGGCGTGCCGTCCAGTTCGATCATGCGGCTGTCGATTTCGGCTTGCCGCGTGGCGTCCATACCGACGAGAGCGGGCGCGATGACATCGCGCACTGCCGCAACGGCCTGGCGCACTCCCCGGCCTCCGTAGCGCGCAGCATCGCCGTCGCGTTTTTCGGCAGCCTCGTTCTCGCCGGTGGAGGCCCCCGACGGCACCGAGGCGGACACCGCAATTCCCGAGGCTAGCGATAAACGAACGCGAACGGTCGGGTTGCCGCGTGAGTCGAGTATTTCGAAAGCTGTGATCGACGCGATGGTCCGGTCCATGTCAGCCGCCTCCTTCGCCAGCGGCAAGGGCCGGCTCCATTTCCCGTGGCATTTCCTCGTCCTGTTGCAGTGAGCTTAAGCGGGCGAGTAGCGCGGCGATCTGCTCTTGAGCCGAGCGCAGGCGCTGCAAGTCGGCTTCGGCCTCGCCGGAGCGTCGTTGCCGGCTCTCTTGGGCCGCGGTAATGGCGCCCCGAGTAGCCTCGATCGCCTCTGCCAGGCGTTCGTCGAACCAGCCCGAGAAGCGCCGAAACGCATCGTCGATGTTTTGTAGCGTCGCCCAGCGCAAATTCTCGATATTCCGAGCGACGAGGTCATCGACCTCCGCACTCAACCGACGCTTTGCGCGCGTTCGCGCCGCTATCGGAGGCAGGAAACGGTCGACGACGCCTCCACCCAGCGGCAGCAGCGTCTCATGCCATTTTTGCGTCACCCAATAGGGTTCGCGGGCGGCGACGAAGCTTTCCGCAGTTTCGCGAGTGGCGTAAGGGATCTCGAAGAGTTCGGCCGCATTTTTGCGGACAGCGGCGATGACCGTCTCGGCCCGGCCGACGTGACCCGTAAGGTTTTGGTCCAATTCGTCAGCGATCTCCCGCGCGGCGCGCTCAAGGGCCTCCTGGAAGAGCTGAGGGATCGCCTCGGCCATCAAGGTCTTGGCCATTTCTTCGGCTTTGGCAGCCGGACGACCGCCCGCGAAGGCAGCATCGGCAAGAGCCAGCAAGCTCGTCCGCGCCTCGCTCCTTAAGATCTCGGCCCGGTGCTCGACGGCTTGCCGCATCCGCCGCCGGTCCCCGCCCAAAAGGTCGGCGGCCAGCAGGCGCTGGCGCTGGATGTTGGCGACGGCTTCGCCGAAGCGGCGGGCTCGTGCCGCAAGCTCTTCGATCGGCAGTTCGAGCGCCCGGGCTGCGAGCGCCGCGTCGGAGCGCGCGAACTTCAGCATAGTTGCGGCTTTTTGGGCGATGGCGGTCCGCAGGATATCGCGTTTGGCCTTAAGCAGCCCCTCTGCCAAAAGCGTCTCGATTGCGGCGAGACCGCTGAGTTCGATGGCCCCTTCGTCCCGCTCCAGCTTCGCCCTGAGCGCATTGCGGGCAGAAAGCTCGAAAATCACGGGTTCCGTAGGGGACGAAGAATGGTCGCGCAAGACCTGCCGGAGGAAGTCGGAGGCGCTGCGGCGCTCATCCAACGACAGATAGTCCATCTTGTTGAGGACGAAGAAGATCGGGGAGATGCCTGACCGCGCGCGGTCGAGATAGTCCAGCTCGGCCGCGGTGATCGGCGGGTCGACCGAAACGACGAAGAAGGCTGCGTCGCATTCGGGTAGCACCGCCAGGGCGGCGTCGGTGTTGTGACGCAAGGTAGAGCCGATGCCGGGCGTATCGATGAGTTCAATCCCGGAAGCAAGTATCGGCGCCGTCAGCGAGACCTCGACGCCGGCGACACCGGCCCGGTTGCGTGGATTGCCTTCCTCGGTCGCATAGCGTCGCAGGATTGCTGCCATGTCGCGCAGATCAGCCGCGACCATCGTTTCGCGGGGCCGGCCGTCGAGATAACTCACTTCAGCCTGGTTTTCCGGGCCCCAGCGGAGAAAGGTAGGGATCGCGGTTAGCGGAACGACTCCGGACGGCAGCAAGTCGCAGCCGAGCAGGGCATTGAGGAATGTGCTCTTCCCCCGCTTGAATTGCCCCAAAACCGCTATTCGTAACCGTCCTGCGGAAAGTCTACCCGCGAGCTGGTCAAGGCGCTGCGAAAGAACGTTGCCGGCGGGCCAGACGCCGGCCAGATGCCTGGAAGCGGATGTAAGCAGGGACAGCAGCTGATCCGCGGTATTGCCGTCGCGCGCCGATTGAACCGGACCGGATTGGGGTACTACCATGACTCGCTCCTGAACCGGCTAACGTTCGCGCGCTTCGGTTTGCAGGAGTCATTAGCGGCCGGAGTGCGGCAGCGGTTAAAGGCGAACCCCATCGCCTAAGCCGAGACTGCTGGGCGCTGTCGGCAAAGTCAAGGAGCGGCGAGGACGCCGCGATTACCATTCTTCCCCGGAAAAAACTCGATACCGAAACAGGTTGCAGCGCGGGCGCGGGAGAGTATCTTACTTCAATTGATGGGAATGGAGTTTCCCGAAACCGCCCGCAAGGGCTGATGACTCCTACCGCGGTTTGCGGTGGGAGTGTGTCCAAAACCCGCCGCTGGAGGCGGGTTTTTCTTTGCCTGTTTCCGCCCGCGCGATGGGAGCCGATGCGTGGGAGGAAGCGATGGCTGGTCGTCAAACGACGACGGTCGATGATCGGACCGCCTTTTCCGCATCGGGATCAGCTGCTGCCGGCCGCTCACCGCGTCCGGCCCCGATCAACCTGATGCCGGAGAGCCCCGATGACGATCGATAAGTCCCGCCTGCCTAGCCGACACGTTACTGTCGGTGCCGATCGGGCGCCTCACCGGTCGTTCCTCTATTCGATGGGGCTGACTGAGGAGCAAATCAACCAGCCCTTAGTCGGGGTCGCGACCACCTGGAACGAAGCGGCGCCCTGCAACATTGCCCTGGCCCGCCAGGCACAAGCCACGAAGAAGGGCGTTGCCGCCGCAGGCGGAACGCCGAGGGAGTTCACAACGATCACCGTCACCGACGGGATCGCGATGGGCCATGCCGGGATGAAGTCGTCCCTTGTCAGCCGTGAGGTGATCGCCGACTCCGTCGAGCTCACAATGCGCGGCCATTGCTATGACGGCCTGGTCGGCCTCGCCGGCTGCGACAAGTCGCTGCCCGGACTGATGATGGTGATGCTCCGGCTCAATGTGCCCTCGGTTTTTATGTATGGGGGATCGATCCTGCCCGGCCGGTTCAGGGGCAGAGACGTCACGATTGGCGACGTGTTCGAGGGGGTCGGCGCGCACAATGTGGGGACGCTGTCGGACGAAGACCTGCACGAACTCGAATGCGTCGCGTGCCCGTCGGCGGGCTCGTGCGGCGGCCTTTTCACCGCCAACACAATGGCCTGCGTCTCCGAAGCGATTGGTCTGGCGCTACCCGGCTCCGCCGGAGCACCAGCTCCCTACGACTCCCGCGATGCCTATGCTGAGGCGTCGGGCCAAGCGGTTATGGAACTGCTCCGTCGGAATATCAGGCCGCGCGACATCGTGACCCGCGAGGCAATCGAGAATGCTGCGATGGTTGTCGCTGCCGCTGGGGGTTCGACCAACGGCGGTCTGCACATCCCGGCGATCGCACACGAGGCTGGGATTGAATTCTCGCTGCACGACTTCGGCAGGATCTCGGAGAAAACGCCCTATATCGGCGACCTGAAGCCCGGTGGCCGCTACGTGATGAAGGACCTCCACGATGTTGGCGGTGTGCCGGTCTTGATGAAAGCGCTTTTGGACGGCGGCTACTTGCACGGCCATTGCCTGACGGTCACCGGCAAGACCATCGCCGAGAACCTGCGCTCCGTGGAATTTCCGACTGGACAGGATGTCGTAGTGCCAACCTCGCGACCCTTGGCCGCGACCGGTGGCCATGTCGTCTTGCGTGGGAATCTCGCGCCCCAAGGCGGCCTCATCAAGGTGGCCGGGATGAAGTCCGCGGTACGGTTCAGCGGGCCGGCGCGCTGCTTCGATTGCGAGGAGGACGCTTTCGCCGCGGTCGCCTCGCGGCGCTACGAGGAAGGCGATGTCTTCATCATACGCTATGAGGGACCGCGCGGTGGGCCCGGCATGCGCGAGATGCTGTCGACCACGGCTGCGCTCTACGGCCAGGGAATGGGCGAAAAGGTGGCGCTGATCACCGACGGCCGTTTTTCGGGCGCAACCCACGGCGTTTCGATCGGTCACGTCGGACCGGAGGCAGCGGTCGGCGGACCAATCGCACTCATCAACGATGGCGACATGATCACGATCGATACCGAGGCCGGCACGCTCGATGTCGCGCTCAGCGAAGGCGAACTCGCAGAGCGTCGCCGTGCCTGGAAGCCCCGGACGAATGACTACCAATCCGGAGCGTTGTGGCGCTACGCGCAGACCGTCGGCGATGCCGAGAAGGGGGCCGTCACTCACCCTGGAGCACGGGCGGAGACTCATACCTACGCGGATATTTAACGTGAGGATCGGCCGATGCGCGAGCTCGTCCTCGTCATACTCGACCGGCCGGAGCCGGTAGCCGCTTGTCTTGAAGCCGCTCGCCAGGCCGCACGATCGCTGACCAACGCGCGGATCGCGGTGCTGCACGTCCGCATCTCTCCCGCAAGCACGATATTACCGAGCGAGGAAGTCCTAACGCCGGAGCGCAAGAAGCGTCTGTCCGAGCGTGAGAGCAACCGCGCCGCGGCCGTGCGGGATGCCTGTTTCGTATGGCTCAACGGCTCCGACAGCGAGATGCAGTCCCGCTTCGTCTGGACGGACGTTGAGAGCACGATCGACGAGGAGGTAAGGCGACGCGGGTCGGAGGCGGATTTGATCGTCCTGCCGCAACCGGCTCCCAGCCGCGATCATCAAGGAGCGCAAATCCTGAGGACGGCCGTGCTCGGCACAGACCGACCGATCTTGATCGTTCCCCGAAGCGGTCTGATCAGTCTGGGTCAATCGGTCGCAATTTTCTGGACAGACGACCGCGCGACCACCAAAGCGACTTTGAACGCCATGCCTTTGCTTGCATCAGCCGGTCAGGTCTACGTGCTATCGCTGCAGCGTGGCACAAACGGCGTTGCGGCGGCTGTGCCCCGGGTCCTGGCCGATCATGACGTAGACGCAGAAGTCCGAGTGATCCATCCGTCCTTTCGCCAGAGGGGACCAGCCGTGCTGCAGGCGGCACACGACGTCGGTGCGGATATGCTGGTGATGGGTGCTCATCCGGATTGGGTCGTCGCTCAATGGGTGATGCGCGGAGTGACTCCGTACATGTTCGCCAATTCGGACGTACCTCTATTTGTCCGTCACTAGCGCGCTGGAGGACACGAGGCTCTGACGACTCATTCGGCCGGAGTTACCCCTGAAGAGACTTGCCGGTGCGACGGGGGAACGGCGCATTCGGGTGGAAGTCGGTCTTTGGATGATACGCGCTTCAAGTGGCGGCGAGCGCCGATAACGGTGAGTCTTCAAAGACGAGCAACTCGCCAGGTCGATACCGAGCGCTCATCCACGCTCTTGGAGTGATCAGCTGCGCGGCAAGCAGTCAACGATAAATTGAATTGTAGGCGACCAATTGGGGCTAGTGCTTCATGAACACCGGCAGGGATGCCCGTCGCAGGATATGGCGGGTCACGCCGCCGAAAAGAATCTCGCCAACCGGGTGGTGATGATAGGCGCCCATGACGAGACAATCGGCCCCTATCGCTTGGGTTTCGCACAGCAGCCGTTCGCCGACGTTGAGGTCGCCGCGCTCGATGGCCAATGGTTGGGCCGTGATGCCGTAACCACCCAGCAGGTTCTGAATATCGTCGAAAGCGGGATGCTCGCCGACCGTAAGAACCGAAACGCGTTCCGCGCGGCGCAGCCAGGGAATCGCCGCGGTCACTGCACGGGTCGCCGGCTCGCTCACCTTCCAGGCGATCGCCATATGCCGGCCGAAGGCGGCAGGGTTGTCGTCGACTGGAGGAACCAACAGCAACAGCCGACCGCTCTCGAAGATCGCGGCATGGAGGGCGGCACTGCCCTCGAGTTCCGCCGGCCGCACCAGCACGATCAGATCGGCCGTCCTGGCGCGCGACGCAACGACTGCGTCGACGCTCTCGCCTTCGGTTTCATGCCACTGAACGATCGTTTGGCCGGCGGGAACGGCGGCAGCCCAATTCGAGACCGCATGCTGGAGCGCCAACGACCTGGCGCTAGACATGGCGTCGAGTTCCCTGCGGCGCGTCGGCGTCATCACCTCTTCACTTGGCATAATCAAGCTTTCCGGGGTGACACGAGCGTGGAATGCCTCGATCCGGCTGTCCGGCGCGACCGCCATCGCGACTAACGCCGCATCAAGACCGGTGCGCGCCGTCGCGGGATTGATCAACACGACGACGATTTGCAACCTCATGAACGCGCCGCGGCAGACGCCAACACGCCCGGCGAGGCGAGATAGAAACCGAGCATCGTGCCGGCGAGGCAAATCGCAACGGATCCGACAATGTAGACGACCGCCCGAGCGGCTTCACCGCCGCGCAACAGCTCGACGGTCTGCATGCTGAACGACGAAAACGTCGTAAAGCCGCCGCAAATGCCAACCATCACGAAAAGACGCATCTCGGTGCTCGCCGGCCGCACGCCCATCGGTAGGGTCGATGCCCCAAAATAAGCGATCACGAAAGAGCCGACGATGTTGATCAGCAACGTGCCCCACGGAAAACTTTCGCCAGTCAGCCGGGCGACCGCGACCGCCGTCCAATAGCGAGCAATGCTGCCGAGAGCGCCGCCAAGGGCAACCCACAGTGTGGCTGCAAATACGGGTACCGCATTCATGACCGACACCCCGCCGGGCGAGCATGAGTTACCGCAGGCCGAATTGCGGCGAACGCCATATCCATCCTCCTCTCCCCACCTCCCGTCATAGCGCGGAGCTCGCGGAGAGAGCGCCGTCAGGGGGCGGGTTCGATAATGCTCTGGCATCAGCGGCAAAGCCGATGGGAGGTGCGCACGCACTCGTTATTGGCTGAGTGTCCCCTTCAAGCTCCGGCCCAATACCCGATGGTGTACATATTCTGGCAGTTGTTTGTGCGGCGCAGCAATACGTCGAATGACGCAGATCGCCGTCGGGTGACTACGTATTTTGAAACACGTCCCTGCCGATATCGATGCGCCACTGAGCACGGCCAGCGTCACGCGTGTAAGTCGGCGACGATATCTCGGTCCGCAGGAAGGCTTTTCCGGGCAACTCGTCGCTTGTGGCAACGTTTTCTGAAGGCTCCTCAAACCGAGGCGTCACGGCAATGGATTCTGCCGGGCACTAAGCCGAACCGCTCCCGCGAGGAACTAATGACTCCTTCACGTTGGGCTCTGGCCCAAGAAGGGGTCGGCATGAACGACATCTTACACCGACTGGACGCCGGGGCGTGGTCTGAGCGCGATGTTCCAAGAGCGACTTCCACACCGGCGATCGAACTCAACGGTCTATGCACCCGCTTCGGTACCGAGATACTTCACGACCATCTCGATTTGGTCATCTACGCGGAAGAGATCGTGGGTCTTGTGGGAGCCTCGGGTAGCGGCAAGTCGATCCTGCTTCGAACCTTGCTCGGTTTAATGCCGCCCGAAGCGGGCGAAATCCGCATCTTTGGCACGGACATTACCACCGGGTCGGAAGACACAAAGCGCGCGCTCAGCGCCGATTGGGGCGTGGTTTTCCAGGAAGGCGCGTTATTCTCGTCACCGACCGTGCGCGAGAATGTGGCGGTTGCGTTGAGGCAACACACATCGCTGTCGGATTCGTTAGTCGATGAAATCGCCGACCTCAAGATCGCCTTGGCCGAACTCCCTCCGGAAGCCGCCGTTCAGTATCCTGCGGAGCTCTCCGGTGGTATGCGTAAACGCGCCGCGCTCGCTCGGGCGATGGCCCTCGATCCCAGACTTCTTTTGTTAGACGAGCCGACTGCCGGTCTCGATCCCGTTGTGGCGGCAAAACTGGACGAGTTGATCTTACGCCTGCAGAGCACGCTCGGAATCACGATCCTCTTCATCACCCACGATCTGGACTCGATGCATCGGGTCTGCGACCGCGTAGCGGTTCTGGCCGACAGACATATCGTCGCCGTCGACACCGCGGCGGCGCTAGCCCGCTCTCGGCACCCCTGGGTCAACGCCTATTTCCACGGCCCACACGCCGAGGCGGCGGCGCAGGCGTCGCTTCGACTTCGTCGGCAACGCGCATTGTGTGACGACCCTTCCCAGCAAGGCCTGCCTAAGCCGTAAACCCCATTCAATATTGTCGAGCAAGTCCCAGAAGGGGCGACCGAAATCAAGCACGGCGGGCAACTCAGTCATCGAGCCGCTGGTCTCGGGGAGCATCCGCTGCGCGGTCGTAAGCCTCCGCGTAGCCCGTCAATGTCGGTCGCGCCGGTGGTGCTTCTGCCTTCAATGCCCGCCAGAGCGTTGTGCGGCCGACCGAGAACGATGCGGCGACGGCGCGGAGTTTTTCGCCGCCTTCGATGAGCCTGCGGGCCTCCGCGATCTGAGGAGGGGTTAGGGTCGGCTTGCGCCCGAGCTTCTGGCCGCGCTTCTTAGCGGCGGCCAGACCGGCGCGGGTGCGCTCGATGATCAAAGAGCGCTCGAACTCGGCAAGCGCGCCCATCATGTGCAGCACCAGACGGCCACCGGCGCTTTCGGTGTCGATAGGATCGGAGAGCGAGCGGAAGTTGACGCCGCGCGCCCCCAGCTGGGAGACGATCTGCACGAGATGGGAAAGCGACCGTCCCAAACGGTCCAGTTTCCACACGACGAGTGTGTCGCCCGGTTTGAGCGCTTTCATCGCCCGGGCGAGTCCGGGGCGTGCGGTGGCGGTGCCGCTCACGCCATGGTCGGCGAAGATCTTGTCGCAGCCCGCCTCCTTGAGCGCGTCGCGCTGCAAGGCGAGGGTCTGGTCGAGGGTCGAGACCCGGGCATATCCGATGCGCATACGACTATGCTGGAACGAGTCTGCGGAACCGCCAAGCCGCCGACGTCGGCCGCGATACTGGCCGGGCTGGCTGGCGCTTCGCGGCGGTTCGGTCGAGGCGGTTTCGACGAAGTATCCTCGCCGTCCCGGACAGGACGTGCCGTCGGGCGCTTTGTGGGCGTGGAGATGGGCGTCGCGCTGGAAGCGCCGGGCTCGTTTGCCGCAGAGCGGGCACTCGTAGAAGAAAAGCTGCCGTCCATCCGTGTCCTCGTCGATGGCGTCGACGCGGAGATTTATGCCGCGGTGCGGTGGCGCCACCTGTTCGAGGACGCCGAAAAACTCCACGACTTCCGCGCAAAACTGATCAAAAGAAGGAACTCTGGAAACCTGGTGCGGCAGCAGCTCCCACCATTGGCCGGACATGGCTTTGAGCTTCGGGCCGAGCCGGGAGAGGTTCGGCACGGCAATTTTTCTCTGCGTACACTTCCGGCGCACGGCGTTGAAAACCGTGACGGTATCGAGGCGCCGCCCAGCGTGACGGACCAAGGTCACGAGATCGTAGAGGTCGCCCGGCTCCGCGTATCGCGCGAGGCGAAGGAAGCTCTCGGCGATCAATTCTTCGGAGGCGCAGCAGCGGATCAGTCCGCCCGGAGGTCCATCGCTGTAAGGATGATCGATATAGCGGGTGGCCGGCGCAAACACCTCGCTCTCGCCCGCGGTCAGATGAAGATGAATGTGCGGTAGGACACCGGAGCTCGTCAGCGGACCGCGATAGGCAACCGGCAGCTCGCAGCAGAGCCCGAGCTGCTCGTCGCGGAAGGAGTTGAACGGCGGGAGTTGTAACTCGATCCCGGCCCTCCGCTGAACCCAGACGGCCGCTTCGTGAAGCGCGGGCAGCAGTAAGTCGGCTTGAAGCGCCGCCTCTGCGGGAACTGCAAACTGCAGCTCGCCGACAAAACGCGAACCCGCGCCATAGCATTTGCGTGCGCACGATCCGCCCCGAAAAATCCACGCCTGCCGCAGATCCGGATGGGTCGAGACCGCGGCCAGCAGCCAGCCGGAGATGTAATCCTGCTCGATCAGGCCGGGATCGAGGGACAAACGCCCGGCGCTGGCAGCGATCTCGTCCGCATCGACCATTGGGACGATCTGATGCGGGGGGCGGGACTGCCGTTTGATGCCGTCGTCAGCCATCGCCGCCATCGCCATCGCTGCCGCCGCCGTCGCTACCGCCGCCGTCGCAGCATGGCGGCGGCGAATAACAGCATGGCGGCGGAGACGGGCAGCCGCTGAAGCCCTGATTCCAGAGCGCGCCCCCCTGATAGAAGGACTGCCATTCGGGGCAGGAGGTGGTCGGAACGTATTCGGAAGGCGCGCCGCCATAACCGTTGTAGACCAAGAGGCAGTGGCCGCACATGTTGATCTCAACCTGCTGCCCCGAGTTAATCGTCGTGCCGTCGCTGGCGTAGACGGTGCTCGGGACAAAGAGGAGGGAGACGAGGAAGAACAGCAGCTGGCGCAGACCGTCGCGCTCCGGCTCCGGCGGCGGCAGCGAGAGGAAGAACGCGAGGAATGCCGTGCGCCTCAGCATTAGTTCCTCCGCGCGCGTTCCAGCGCATCCACTCTGTCTTGCAGCTTCTGCTCTTCGGCGCTCAGATTGTCATTGTCGGCTTTGATGACGGTGATCGTGGCCTTTAAGTTGTCATTGTCGGCTTTGAGAGTGTCGTTTTCGACCTTGAGCTGCTTGATGGATTCGATCATCGGCGCGAGCAGCGCGTCATAGCTGACCGACTCCATGCCGTCCTTACCAACGGTGACCGCCTCCGGCATGACTTTTTGGACGTCCTGGGCAATGACGCCCGCGGAAGCCGTGCCGTCTTTCTTCCAATTGAACTGCACGCCATTGAGCTTCTCGACGATATCGAGCCCAGCGATCGGCTTGATGTCGGTCTTCAGGCGGCGGTCCGAGGTATGCCAGTAGTTGGCCGCCCAACTGCTGCCGGTGGTGTAGGAGTTGCCGTTGACGTTCAGCTGATAACCGCAGTAACCGCTCCAATTGATGGTGACGCAGCCGGTGTTGATCATGGTGCTGAGCCAATTACCTTGGTAAGATAAATACAGGTTGTTGAAAGTCGGGCTTGCGCCGCTGGTGACGGATTGGTTGAGATAGGCGCTGAGCCAGTTGCCACCGGTGCCCCAGTAAATGTTGCCAGTGATGTAAGCGTTACCGTTGTCGTAGAATTGCTGACCTCCGCAGTTGAATCCGTTGCCCGTCGCCATGCAGCCATTGGCGACAAGGTCGCCGGAGGCGTACAGGTTTGTGTTGGTATACAAACCATAGCTGCCGTTCGAAGCGAAATACCAGCTAGTCTGGTAATTGCCGCCGCCGTCGTTGCGGCCCGGATAGATGTAGCTGCCGTTAACCTCCAAGAGCGAGCCGTTGTCGTAGATATTGCCGTTAACATTTAGGCCAGCAAAAGTCGGTCCGCACCCCGTCGTCACGCACTGATTGAGCCAATTGCTGATCCAACCCGGACCGTAGTTCAGGTAAATGTTGCCGAAGGTTGGGCTGGCGCCATTGGCGACATTTTGATTGAGCCAGTTGCTGATCCAGCCGGGGCCGTAATTGAGATAAACGTTACCGAACGTCGGACTAGCGCCGTTGGTAACCGATTGATTGACCCAGCTGCTCGCCCAAACGCCTGCCCAGGCGATGTAAACGTCGCCGTTGGTGGCGAGCTGACCGCTGCCGACGACGATATTGCTGCCAAAGTAAGCATTCCCGGTGTCATAGAGGCCATATCCGTTTGTGGATGCGGTGCCGATAGCTAAGCCACCGTAGAAATATCCGTATCCTGAGCGCGTATCGAACGCGATCGGATAGGTCACCGGATTGCCGCAACATGACGACCTGAAGCCAACGCCCCACCAGGATTGGATCTGTAAGTCGTTGTTCGAGAAATTCGCTTGATCGCCATTGCCGCCGAAGATTCCGTCCGAGCTCCCCCCGCCGCTGATGTAGACCCCTGAAAAAGTCGGCTGACTGCTCGTGAGAACGGCTTGGTTCAAAATATTGCTGAGCCAGCCGATCCCGCAGCAGTTGACATAAACATTGGCGAAGGTCGGGCTGGCACCTGTTGTGACCGATTGATTGACCCAGTTGCTGAGGTTCGTCCCCATATAACCGATATAAGGGTTATAGAAATTCGGGCTGGAACCGGCAGTGACATTTTGATTGAGCCAACTGCTCGCCCAGACGCCCGCCCAAGCCATGTAATGGTCGCCGTTGCCTTGGAATTCTCCCCCGCCACTCATGTATATGTTGCCATTGACGTAGAAGCTGCCGCCGACGGAGGCGCTGTTATCGACCAGCAGATAACCGTCGGACGTGCCGTTCATGCCGATCGGATTGTAGGGGCTGCCGTTATCTCCGATGAAAATGCTGCCGTCGAGCTGGAACGAGGCCTGCCCAGGACCGGAGGACACGGTAAAAAGTTGTGAGCCCGAGCCGCCTGAATACGTGAAGCCGGTGACGGAGTTGATGCCGCTCGTAGCCGGACCGTCTCCGCCCCAGGCCGCATTGCCGAAATACCAGGTGCCGCCGCCACTGTTGCTGGCGACGCCCGGAACAATGTTCGCGCCGATTGTGAGATTGGAAAATGTCGGCGAGCTGGAGGTGAGAACCGCCTGATTAAGATAGGCGCTGAGCCAATTGCCGCCGGTGCCCCAGAAGATGTTGTTGTTGACATAGAGGTTGGCCTGATCGAGCTGGACCGTACCGTTCGCTGCGCGTAGGAACAAAGTGCCGTTCGAGGACTGGACGAGGCCGTTGCTGCCGTCCGTGGTGAAAAAATACTGCGCTGTCATCGTGCCAGAGGTGTCGCCGGTGCCGCAGACACGGAACGTGTAGCCGGCAAGGCTGCCGCCGCAATTTACCGAGGTGGCGCTGAAGCTCGGGGCGAAGCTCGACCCATTCCAACCCAGAGCTGTGCTCATCCACTCCCCGGCATAGGCAAGATAGGTATCACCGTTGGTGGCGAGCTGGCCGCTGCCGACGCTGATATTGGCGCCAAAGCTCGCACCTGCGTAGAAGGCAGCTGTGTAAGGCGATGTCAGATCAAACTGGATGAGACGTATAGCGCCCGAATTGACGATAGAGCCATGCGCTGGGGACTCTGTCTGTTCTGGCTCCAGCCCGAACCAATTCGAACCGCTGGTTGAGGAAAGAATCGAAGAGGCAGAGTAAAGTGCACTCGAGAAATACCCGTTACCTGCGACTTGTAGCGTGTAACTTGGCCCTGAGACCCCGATGCCGACATTGCCATTTAGTTCTATCCATCCACCACCGCCAGTAAGGTGTAAACCTCCGTCGCAATTGTCCCAGACGTGCGATCCCGCCATCGTTATACCAGAGTAAGTCGCCGAACATCCGGGAGTTCCACTGTTGCTGCCGACGGCGATATAGCTGCCACCCGAACCGAACATCGCTGTTCCATTAACCTGCAGCGTGTAACCAGGGCTTGTCGTGGCGATGCCGACGCTGCCGCCGTTAAAATAAGAACTGCCGCCACCGTTGATCACCGCGTTGGTGCCAGCGGTTAGGGTTCCCGAAATACTCAAATTGCCGCTGGAGCCTAAAGTCATAACTTGTGAGGGAGAGGCCGACGCGCCCGCCGTGCCGGAAGACGGAGTCATCAAGAAACCCAGATTTCCCGCACCGTCGGTCCTCAAGGCGCTTGCATATGTAGAGGCTGCATATTTCCAACCGCTTGAGTAATACATGCCAAAGTCAAGCGTGATGGCGCCGTTCTCGGACGCACCGATACTAAGGTCAGCGGCATCAAATATATCCGACGTGGTCGCGGCAATGGGCGCCTGCCCGGCTCCAAGGATGCCAGTGAAGCGCCCGGTGCCGCTGACGTCTAGCGTGTATCCTGGACTCGTCGTGCCGATGCCGACGTCGCCGCCGCTATTATAGGCGTTCAAAAGGATCGGATATCCGGTGGATTGCGCGTCGATCTGTAAAGCGCCAGTCGAGGTATTGCGCGAAATTCGGCCCCAGGACGCGTTGTTGAGTGCGTACCACCAGATACCGTTGTTATTATTGACCCCTTGGAAAGATAGGTTTCCGCCAGCGTCTGTCACAATATTACCCGCGACATCAAGTGTCGATTGCGGACTCGTCGTGCCGATGCCAACGTTGCCGCCGACGATGTAAGAGTTGCCGCTGGTGGCTAAGAAGGCTTCAGTGATTCCGGCATAATTCTGGACGGCCAAGCCGCCGCCGCCCGAGCCAATCTTCATGACGGTGTTGTTGGCATCGCCGTAAATGAACGGGCCGCCAGTGCTATTGACGGTGCCGGTCGCGCCGTCGAGATAGATATAGGGGCTACTGGTGGTGATCGCGCCGCTGTATGTTGCGGTGCTGTCGACCTTGAGCGTGCCGTTGACTTCGAGCGTCGCGCCCGGACCGGTCGTGCCGATGCCGACGTTGCCGGAGGAGTTGATGTACATACGGGAAACACTGCCGTCCGGCGCGGTATCCTGTTGCGCTAGGAAATTGTAGGAGCCATACGTACCGCTTACACCCCACGAAATAAGGCGCATGGTATTGCCGGTTTCATCGATGCCGGCCGAGGAAGCGAGATCGGTCGAGAATGTGCCTGTTGCCCTCACGCCGTTGTCGGCAAGAGCCATGCCCTTGACTTCCAACAGTGAAGTCGGACTCGCGGTGCCGATGCCAACATAGCCGGATGAGTTCATCACCATTTTGGCGGAATTGGCGATCCCAAACTCAAGCCCGCTCCCAGAGCTTGAAGGAGCGTAAAACGCGAGTGTACCGTTGCTGCCGCCGAAGGCATCACCCCTGCCGATCCAGTAATCGCTGCCCGACCCTTCGCCAGTCCCGCTCGTCAGGCGCAGATAACCGCTATTTCCCTGAGCATTTATCGCGCCGTTAACATCGAGGGTGTACCCAGGACTGGTCGTGCCGATGCCGACGTTGCCGCTGCTGCTGAACCCCTCACCCAGTGTCCAGGTGCTGCCGTTACAGATCAGCAGCATACCGTTCATAAGAACTGCCGAGCCGGTTGCGACCGAACACGCACCGCCGATGCTCTGCGCTTGAGCGGGCCATGCCAGGGAGATCCAAAGCAGGATGGCGAGCGCGGCAGCGGATTGCCGCAGCTCCCTCCTTCTCCCTGTCCTACCGGTCCGCCCTGACATGAATACTCCCTCGATCGCTTGTTCTGTTTCTGGCCGCGTCGCTACCAAGCGCAGGACGCGCTCGTACTCATGTTTTTCCATTGCTTGTTTTCGGCGTCGCAGATGCAGACCTGCGCCTTGCTCGTCATCGCAAGCTCGCCATCGAGACCCTTCGCGCAGGCGGCGGGTTGATGCCGCTGCCTGACGAGCATCATCATGTCGCTGATGGTGACGGCGAATTGAGGTGTCCGCCGAACTGGCATGTTGCTGCGAATGTCGGCGACGCCGTGGTGGAACGCCGCGGCGCAGAAAAAGGGCACAAGTACTGCGATGATGAGCGCGTTATTCTTGTGCATATCCACCGTCCCAGAAATGAAAATTTGTGGAACCCATCGTCATTCGTTAAAATATAGCAGGGTTACTTGAATAATTATTTAAGATCGACTTTTTAATATTGGCAACAATTATTTAGTCCAAGTCCTGCGCGCGGCGATGCCGATTGTTCCAAAAACCTTCGTTTCTGAAACGTATGTTCCTGTCGGCAGCAGGCGAGATGCATCGCCAAAGGGTTGAATTGGCGCAGATTATCGCCCTTTCACCGGACTTTTACCGCAGTTTGGTAGAGTGAAAGATATCCGGTCGCAGGCAGTGCCGCGGCCGATGGGCGGAGGACACCAGGGGACTCGAAGAAGCACCCGTCCGGCCCGGAAAGGTGGAGCAGGATGCTCCCCTTCGATATCACATGGCCCACGACCGTCGTAGCCGCCGGGATCGCCGGACTCGGCCTGTTCGGCATTGATGAACTGACACGGCGGTATTGGCGGCACGAGACCGGATCGGCCTTCGGCGCCGCGTCCTGGGCCGAAAAGCGCGAGCTCGGTCGCGCCGGATTATTCGACGCCGACGGCGTGGTGCTCGGACGCGTCAGCGGGCGGATGCTCTGCTACCGGACCGACCGGCACCTCCTGACGTTGGCGCCGAACCGCTCCGGCAAAGGCGTCTCCTCGATCATCCCCAATCTGCTGACCTGGCCGGGATCGCTCGTCGTGATCGATCCCAAAGGGGAAAACGCGGTGGTGACAGCGCGTCGGCGCCGCGAAATGGGCCAAAACGTTCATGTGCTCGACCCGCTCGGCATTACCGGACTGCCGCGCTCGCGCTTCAATCCGCTGCTCTGGCTCGACCCGGCGAGCGCGACCTTCGTCGAGGATACGGCGCTCATCGCCGACAGCCTGCACATGACGCACGGGACCACCGACGAGGTGTTCTTCAGCAACGAGTCGAAGGCCTGGATCGCCGGCGATCTCATGCATATCGTCACGGCCGAGCCGCCCGCGACGCGCACGCTGGCGACGCTCCGGGCCCACCTCACCGCTAGCGAAGCTGAGTTCGATTGGCTGCTTGACGATATGACGGTCAATGCCGCAGCGCACGGCCTTGCGGCGCGGGCAGCGAACCGTCTCCGGCAAAAAGCCGATCGCGAACGTTCCGGCGTGATCTCGACCGCCCAGGCCGAGACGCACTTTCTCGACTCTCCCTCGATGACCGAGGCGATGGCCGCTTCCGACTTCGATCTGCGCGATTTGAAGCGCGGGGCGATGACGATCTATCTGGTGTTACCCGCCGAGCGTCTGGCAACGCACGGACGGTGGCTGCGCCTGATGGTCAGCCTCGCGATCGCCGCGCTGACGCGCGACCGCATGCCGCCGCGTCATCCGGTGCTGCTGGTGCTCGACGAATTCGCGGCACTCGGGCGATTGCAGGCGGTCGAGACGGCGATGGGCCTGCTCGCCGGTTACGGTGTGCAGCTCTGGCCGATCCTCCAGGACCTCAGCCAGCTGCAGGACCTCTATCCGCGCCGCTGGCGCTCGTTCCTCGCCAATGCCGGAGCCGTGCAGGCCTTCGGCGTCAACGACGCGGGCACTGCAGAGTATCTTTCATCGCTGCTCGGCACCCGCACGGTGATCGTGCGGCATGAGGGCCGATCTCACGACGGAAAGGCCCGCGGCTCGGAGAATTACGGGCCGGCTTCGCGGCCGCTCTTGATGCCGCACGAGATCATGCGCCTGCCGGACGGTCGTCAGCTCGTGCTGATTCACGGCCAACCGCCGATCCTCGCCGACCGCGTCAAATACTATGCCGATACGGAATTCGCCGGGATGTTCGATCCAAATCCGATGGTCTGGCAATAGCTGGCATTTGAACGAATTGATGCGCCGCAAAATTGGCAGATATAAGAATATATTCCTACACACTCCGGTATGATTTATTTTTCTAAATAAATTGTAAAGTACGAATGTAGTATAATTTTCCTTATGCCAAATCAAATCATCGGAGCCGGTCGAATATTCCCGCCACCGCTAGGCACTCTGCTTTGGTTCGCCGCGAATGGCCTGTCGATCAGCAGCGACGGCCCCATTCGGTCGCGAAAGCCCAGCACGCCGGAACTGCCGCTGTGGGTTCCGACATTCCGGGAATATGTCGAGTCTCCGTCGGGCCTACAAAAGCTCAAATTGCTGACTGAGGCGGGCATGCGCGCCAAGAATGCGCCGCCCGATTATTTTCTCTGCCTTGAGGCGGCCTTCCGTTATCCCGGCTTTCGGGCGCTCGCCATTGCAGCCCTTGAGAATTACGCGGACACCGCCCGCGAGCCTTTTACGCTTCGCGAACCCCCGCCGCATCCGCCTGCGGCCGACACCCGCCCGCGCCCGGAGAATTCGGGGCCGAACTCCCCCGGACCAACCATGCCGCGGCGCGGTCCGCGCCGTCCGCGCTTTGAGCCGAAGTAGGGATATTTTCGTAGAACCACCCGTATAACGGGTGGCAGGGAGAATTTGCGGTCCGCGCGTATCCGCTTGGGGGGCGCATGGACGACGACCCGGATAGATGGTTTCTCGAGGTGGACGTTAGGCCGCGGCCTAGACGCGGGCCGCCCGGACGCCGCTGGCAGACCGGTCAAGGCGACCGCTTTCTCGGCGCGTTTCTCGTCGACGCCGCCGTTCAGACCTTCGCCTACGGCACTCAAAACCTGAAAAGACGAGCGGCGAAGGCCGCCAGAAGCGGAGGAACGCTGATGGCACGAGCGCGAAGAGCTCCTGCATCACCCGAAATCGCGGCCGCCCCGCCAGAGCCGCCGCCGGTCGCGGTTGAAAGAACGCCGTCGGTGGCAATAGCGCCGCCAGCGGTAGCACCAGCACCGCCAGTGCCAAAAGCGCAGCCAGAAATAGCACCGGCGCCGCTCGCAGCTCCGGCGCCTTCCGTCGGGGCGCCGGTGACCGAGGCAGCGCTCGCCTCGATCGTCGCGGTCCGGCAGCCGATCCGCCCGGAGTTTCCGGCGGGCGGACTGGTCAGCATCGTCCCGTCGCTGGTGATCACCGCGATGGTGGTCATGCTTTTGGTCGCCGCAGTTTCGATGGTCGGCCGCATGGTGTTCGGTCCTTACTGGAGCCTGGTGTTCCGGAGCACATTTTCGACGCCGTATTCGCAGCCCCAGCCGCAGCTTCCCGCGTTTCCCGGATACATGCAGCGCCGTTAGGAGGCGGAGATGCGCGTGCTCATGCGCTGGTATGCCGGCTGGCTGTTTCAGGGGAGTGAACTTGACCGGCTGGTGCTGTGGCCGCCGGTCAGCGATGCGGACGATCCGGCGGCGTTTGCCCGCGAGCTCTACCACCGCTATCTCGCGCTGCTGCTGGCGACGCGGCTCTGGCGGTGGGAGTGGCTTGCGCTGCTTGCGGCTGCAATCTTGCTGGCGCTGGTTTACGAAGCCATCGGCCTGGCGTCCTTCGGCGTCGGATTATTCCTGGCAATCCTCGGCATCTGCGTGGCGGCGCCATTTGCTGCAAAGGGGCTGATCCGGCTTGCCCTCAGCCCCTATGCGTTTCGGGAAGATGCTGCGGCAGCGACTGCGCTGGTGCGGCGCGTTTGTCTGCGCGAGGTGCCGGAGAAAGCCCCTCCCGATCTTGCCGATCCCTGGCGGCAAGGCTGGATGACGGCGGACGGACGGCCGCTCGCCGCGGAGGTGGGTGAATTCGATCTGCGGTCGACCGAGCTGATCGGGCGTTGCAAATGGGTCTTCTTGGCCTCGCTAGCCTTCGGCTTGATCCCGGCGGGCATTAGCGGCCTCGGATTGGTCGCGCTCTCCGCCATTCTCTTGATCGCAATCTTCAAGGCGCTGGGCGATCCGGCTCCGTCTGCCGTTCGGTCGCGCCTCCTCGACGTTGCCGCGGCGGGTACGGCGGAAGGTCCCGCGTGGGCGATTGCCGGGGCCTCCCGCTGGTCGGCGCGGATCGAAGAAGCCCGCGAGCAGCAGCTCGCCATTGCCATTGCCGACACCTCGCCGCTTTTTACCTTCGGCACGGCGACCGGGCTTCTTGCGGCCCGCGGCGACCTCTTTGCGCCAAGCGCGGGGCTCGAGATGGCGTTGAGCCTGACCGATCTCATGCAGCATCTCCTGGTGTTGGGTGGCACCGGATCGGGCAAGACCGCAGGCGTGCTGCGTCCGCTCTGCAAACAGCTCGGGGAGGTCGAGGGCGTCGGCCTCGTCGTACTCGACGGCAAGGGGGCGTTGCCCGGCGAGGTCCGGAGGTTTGTTCCCGATCTCACGGTGATCGATCCGGCGGCGCGGAGAATGTCGCTGGTCGAGGGGCTCACGCCGACCGAGGTGGTGACGATCATCGCCGACCGGCTGGGACGTGGGGAGGGCAAGGACAAGTTCTTCGAGGACAGCGCCGCCGGGCTGATGCGGCATGCGGCGGTCCTGGTGAAGGCGGGAGACGAGGCCAATTGGAGTTTGGAGCGGATCTGGCGGATGGCCAATGAAGGGCCGGACGAGGCGCTGCTTGAGCACGTCGATGCGAGCGTGCCGCAAATCGCCGATGCGATCACCTTCTTCGAGAAGCAATGGCCGGGACTCCACGCAGAGGTCAAGTCGTCGATCGTCGCGACGCTGCGCGCCTGGTACACGACCATCACCGGCCATCCCGACACTCTTAAATGGGCGCTGACCCGCGCCGGGCAGAGCGACGTCGATCTGACGGAGGCGCTGAAGGGCAAGCGGGTGGGGATACTGGCGCCCGCCCACCGCTATGGCGAGGCGGGTCCGGTGGTGCTGGCGCTCCTCAAGGCCCGCATCTTCGCCGCCATCCGCGACCGCGCTGACAGGGGCATGGAGGAGGGCGAAACACCAGTGGTGCTGGTGATGGACGAGGCGCAGGAGGTGATTACCCGGCAGGACGCGCTCATGCTCGGGATCGCCCGCAGCCTCAGCCTGGCGATCGTCGCCTCGACGCAGACGGTCGAGGGCGTAGAGGCCCGGCTTGGACAGACGGAAGCGGCACAATTCCTGACTTTGTTCGGTTCGGTGATCGCGCTGCAGAACCGCTCGGCCGCCACGACGAGAGTCGTCGCCGCACGCTTCGGCGCGAGCTTCCGGCCGACGCTAGACGCGGTTCCCGGGGTGCCGACTGTGCGCGATGCGGTGTCAGCGCAACGCGCCGCGGGGCGGATCGCTGCCGCCAAGACGCAGCCCCAGGTGGCAGCGACGATCGGCCTCGGCGAGGGCGGACGGATGCGCGATCTGTTCCGGGCTATCAATCCGTTCCAGCTCTTCCGCGGCACGCTCCAGGGCCAGCAGGACCGGCCCCATTCACGGGTGCAGCCTGCACCGCTCGTCTTTGCAGAAGAAATCTCGGAGCTCGTGGTCGAGCCCGACACAGCGCTTGCCATTTTTACCCGCGCGCGGGTGCCGCGGCGCGATGTGGTGAAGCTGAGGCCGGTGTATTGAGAGAGGCTGGAAAGTGGCCTATTCGTCGGCAGCAGAGCGACCGCCTTCAAACCGGCACCGGCCGTTCGGCTTGGCGGTGGGAACGGGTCTTTCTGCCCGAGACCGTGAAAAAGCGCGTGATGCGACGTGAGCGCCGCGGCGCGTTTCCCGGCTGTGACCGGTCGAGACGCCGGTTTGATCGATTGGCGGGCGCGGTTTGCGCGAGACGATCATGTCCTGATCGCCGCGATCGGCGGGCCTACCCCGAAGATCGTGATCATCCGCTTGAGATTATAGGCCAGGACGTGAAGGCTCATCTCGGTTCGGACCTTGTCGAGGGTCCGGGTCAGGAAGTGGGTGGTACCCATCCAAGCCTTGAGGGTTGCGAACGGGTGTACGACGGTCTGTCGTTGCACCCCCATGGCCTCGGGCATGCGGTCGAGCCGGGCGTGCATGGCGTCGAGGACATGACCCACCTCGAACGTTCGCCAAAAAGAGGGATTCCCTCAATCGCCCATTTCGTGATTCACTCATTCTCCAGCGCAACGCAGCCGGAAGCGTGGTCATGCAAGTCATGTACGCGGTCGTAAACGGAGCGCTTCGCGAGCTCACTCTGCCAAAGCCTGACGAGCACGTTCTCCCCGGAATTCGTTGGGGAGCGTTCGATGAGCTGATGACCCCGGCATATTGGCGAAGCCAAGCGTGGCAGCTCGCCGAAGAAGAAGGCGCGTTCGGCGATTTCCGTTTAGGCCGGTCCCTGGTCGAGGAAACCGCCGCCTGTCTTTTGGGCGGCTATGGCATGCCGGCGGAGCTTGGCTTGGCCGCGTACGGTCGGTTGCGCGCACGTGGCCTCCTAATCGGATTACCTTCTTCGGGCACGCTTGAGGCGGCACTTTCTGAGCCCTTTCAGATCGGAGCCGTCTGTCGCGCGTACCGGTTTCCCCGACAGAAGGCGCGGTATCTCGCGGCGTGTCTCGGTCAGCTTAAGTATTTCGCGGAACCCGCCGACGATGACGCCCTTCGCGATCGCCTCGCCACGCTACCCGGTGTGGGCCTGAAGACGGCCTCGTGGATCGTCCGTAATTACCGGGCATCGAACGCGGTGGCGGTGATTGATATCCACATCCTGCGCGCCGGCCGCCACATCGGACTCTTTGACCCGAACTGGACGCCGCAGGCGTGCTACCACAAGCTTGAACGTGCTTTTCTGCGCTTCGCGAGCGCGCTAGGGACACCGGCATCGTTGCTGGACAGCATCATGTGGGACCAAATGCGACGCATGCCCTCGAAATCGCGCACCAACGGCCAAATGGCTTTTGCCTTCGGAGTGATGTTTTCCTAGCTTATCCGGTTCAGTTCGATTGCGCGCGCCCGATTGCAGCGCATCCGAGAGGCAGTGCCGTGTCTCGGTCAAGTACCAGCGCGTCGACGATTTCGCCGCCGAGTAAGCCGAGCGGGCAAAAAACCAGACGGTAAGCCGCAGCGACGAGCGCCAGCGTCTGAAGGAGGGCGCCTGCGTCGCGCCAAAGCAACGAATGCGGGTGCTCGTAAAGGGCCTCAACGCGTCGCAGATCGCCAACGAACATTAGGATCGTTGCCCGTGCATCGGGCAGGAGTTCGCGGCTCATGGTCAAGAATGTTAGCAGGCCTGATGGTTGGGCGAGTCGCAACGTCTCGACATGATGATTAAGAGGGTCGTATCGCAGAAGTCGTGGGAACGTGCGCGGCTCAATAATAAGAACGTCGACGGCGTGAAGGGCGCCAGCTGATGGCGATACGCTCCTGGTGCGATTATGCGCATCGTCCCCGAGGACGAAGCGCGGGCGCGTGGCGAAGGCGATGGCGTTAAGCACTTCACGAATGGACGCAGGTTCGATTGTGCGGCTTGAACGTCGACCCTCCAACAACCCGATCATCGACCCCTCCGGCGGAGGTATCATCGGCGGGCACCGTCGCCACGAGCGCGTCGGCCACGCTATCCGTGCCGGAGCATTCGGCGACGCCTTCGGTCGCGGATCGGACTTAATAGGGATCGACACCGAGCTCTACTAGGGTTTCGTAGTGCTTTCGGCAGCCTCGGCAGAGGCCGCAGGCGTAATCCGAGACGTGACACGAATGTGCCCAGCCGAGGATTTCCATGGGCGCACCGGACGCTCGGACGAGCTCGACGGCGCTGAACTTAATCGCCGGCGCTTCGACCGTGAGCGAACCCTCTTGTAGACGAAGGACCGTATCCATCGCGGTCACAAACGCTTCGCAGCCGTCAGCGTGAAGGCTATCGGTGCGGAGTGACCCGATGAGCAGTCGCTCGACTTTGATCGCGACCGCCTTCATCGCGCCCAACGTGATCAGCATCTGATTACGGAAGGGCCACCACTCGGAGACTGGCGCCAGGTGCAACGCGTCAACGCCCGCCATGTCACCGCTTCCGAGCGCGCTTAGGTCGGCGCGAACCACGTGATGCTCCATCGCCAAGGCTTCGGTCACAGCCGACGCTGCCCGCACCTCGGCGACGGCGGGTTGTTGTCCGTAATCGATTGTGATTGCGATTTGGGGCCTGCGCCAATAGGCGATCGCGATGGAATCCATTCCACCAGACAACAAAAGAGCGGTTCTCACACGCGCCACACCAAGTGATGCAAAGCGGTGACGAGATCGCCATAAACCCGGCACCCTGAGCCGACGATCATTTTCAAGTCCTCGTCTCCGACCGACTGCGCAAGCGCGTAGACGGGTTTCGATCTGGCACACGCGTAACCCACTTCGAAAAGGGTGCCGCTATCGAGGCCGTCTAGAAGCGCAAACACGGCATCACAGTCATTCAGGCCCGCAAGATCGGCGGGCGCGACGGTTGCCGCGGGGCCATTGCCAATATCGTGAACGGGGGAAAAGACGTTCATCCCCATACCGAGGAGAGATTGCCGGGCCTCGTCGACCAGCCACCTCTGCCCAATCGTAAAGAAGGGACCCGCAAGATAAACCCGCCCGGTTTGTGCCCCAACCGGCTGTGCGATCGTGGTCCGAAGCGCCGTAGCCGCCGGAATCGGGAGGGATTTCGATTCGGCATACGACGCGACGGCGCGAGAAGCGAGTTCCGCCGCGGCAGTCGCGCTCTGACCATGCACAGCCCAATAGGCGGCGAAGATCGCCGCAAAAACGTCGCCGGAACCGAGCGTCCATACTCCTTCGGACCGATAGGCGGGTATTTCGCGAGTGCCGGACTTCTCGACAATGATTGCTCCGCTGGCCCCGCATTTGACGACAACCACCTCAGCGCCCTCGCCAAGAAGCCTTTGTGCCGCTGCCACAGGATCGTCGGCGATGCCTGTCAGCGCTCCTACCTCGCCGCGATTTGCGACGATCGCGAGATGTGCGGCTCGACTACCGTTTCGTTCAAACGGCTCTGGGTTTAGCGGCGATTGCGGATCGTACACGCAGCGGTCGGCCTTAACGACCGCCGAGCCTTCCATCATTCCGAAGCGTAAGATCGCATCAGCCTGGACGCGGAGCGGCGCGATAGGCCGAATTCGAGCTGGCGCCGGTACGATCACCGGCGTCGATAGCGTGTGGACATATTGAAAGCAAACGCTCTGCTCCGCGGCCTCGGCGTAAAGCCTGAAGCCATAGACATCCGCGGCGCGCTGAAAGGCCTCGGCGGTATCCGCCCGCGCGTAAGTACGAAGATCAATCGTATCGACGTGCCCGGGCAGGCTCGCCGCAGCTCTACCGCCGGAGCCGAAAATCAAATCCCAAGACGGCCATTGCACCTGTTCGTAGTAGACGCCGCCAGCGATCGTTATCTCCGTCATCAGGGTGGCCGAACCATGACTTCGCAAATTGCCCCTCGGATCGACAGCACCTCGGCGACATACGTGTAGCCGCGCTGAATGCACTGGATGATCTGCAGCATTGACGGCGAGGTAATCGAGCCGGCGATAACGCCGGGCGACTGCTCCGCGACAAGACGCTGGGGTGGCCCGGGCTGATAAACCACATTGAGGATATCCCCAACGCGCAAGGTCGAGAGAACGGTTCTGTTGGGGGAATTTAGCGGCGTTCTCTCGACGATGTTGCACGGATCTTCGGGAGCTGCGGTGCCGCCGCCCTGGCCACCGGCAGCGGGTTGAGGCCTTTCCGGCACCGCCTGCGGCTCTGGTCGCCAATTATCGTTGCCGCCGCCACCGCCACCCGGTCCCGACATATCCGTCCCTTCTTAGGGCCGGGCACCGCGCCCGTTTAAGTTGCGACTTAGCACTGATTTTTAGCAGGAAGCAAGTAGACCGCGGCCTTCACCACGAGGCCCCGACCATGATTCGCAATTGGCGCGTCGCTGCGCGTTCCGGCGAAGGTCCCGTCACATCGCATCTGCCGATCTTGACTGAGCGGCATGGCAGGGTGACCAAAAGTCCCTACCGCCTGGGCCCGCGCCGCCGGTCCGGATCGAGGTCGGGGCCGTCGTCATCGCCGCCAGGCGAAGGTGGGCGCGGCTCCAGGCTGCGCTCGTAGCCCCTGCCCTCGCCGCGGCCGCGGCCAGGGCGCTGTTCGCGCTCAGGCTGCTGATCGAGGCGCCCAAGCTCCTGCTCGACGCGCTCCAATTCCGGCCGCACCTGCTCCCGAGCATTGGCGCGCGTGCGGGCGCCGCGATGGATCTCGAAGTCGAGGATATCGCCGTGGTCGTCGCCGGTGCGACTTCTGTAGGACCAGGCGCCGTCCCGGGCCTGGGTGGCGTCGAGTCGCTCGCCGTCCTTGGTCAGCGTGGCGCGGCTGTGGTCCTCCTCGCGCCATTCGACGCTGTAGCCGTGCTTGGCTTCGGCGTATTCGGGCAGGTTAATCCGCCGCATTGCGTCGCGTTCCTGCTCGGGGGTGCGCGGCTCCTGCGCCTGAGCGGGCGGCTCTCTGGTCTGCTGCTGCGCGCGCTCGGGCGAAAGCGCCGCGTAGAGGTCTGGATGCTCTTTGCCCCGTTCGGTCCAAAGCTCGCGTGCGTCCGCCGCCTGCTTCTTGTACTGCTCAGCCCGCTCCCGGGGTTCGCGGTCGTCGGCGCGATCGTCGACGACCCTCGCCCCAGTCGCCCGCGCCAAGTGCGCGATCCGGTCGTAGGCTTGCGCCATGTGGTCGGCATGTTCGATCTCGCGGCGGAGCGTGAGCGCCTCGCGCCGGGCGGGATCGGCTTCGGCCGCGATGCGCTGATCGAGCGCGTGGCGGTCCCGCTGATAGGCGGCGGCCTCGGCGAGACTGGCCTGGGCAAGCGAGGCAATGGGTGTGCGCGGATCGTAATGGGCGACCACCGCCTCGGTGTAGCGGAGCTGCGCTGACGTGGGGACGCCGACCGCGCCCCAGCTCGGCGACATGCGGCTTTGCGCTTCTCGGGGCGCCGGTTGCGCGAGCTCCGGCTCGACTTGCCGCTCGGGCGGCGTTGGGCCTTCGGCGGCGGGCGCCGCGCGCTGACGGGCGCGTTCCTCCGACTGCGCGAGGCGAATGTCGCCCGCGAGTTCCGCGTGGCTCTGGACATAGGCTTCGACGAGCGCGGGGTATTGGCCGCGGGGGGATGCCCGGTCGATGGTCAGCAGTCGGGCTTGTTCCGCCTCGCGGACTTGCGTGGCTTCCTCATTGAGCCGCGTGATGCGCGCGGCTTCGTCGCGGACGGCCTGGAGGCGTTCCTCTTCGGCGGCGCCCGCCGCGTCCCGCTGATCCTCCAGCTGCGCGCCCGCAATCTCGCGCCGCCGGTCTTCTTCCGCCCCGGCCTCTTTGAGCGCGCGCTCGGGGTCGGCCGCGTCGATCTCGATGCGGGCTTTTTCCTCGGCTTCGCGCTGCCGGCGATTGGTCGCGCGCATGGACTCATCATAGGCCGCAACCGCCTCGCGCGCAGCCGGAAGATTGGGCGCGCCCTCGCGTCGGGCGAGATCCAAGATGTCGCCGAAGCGCGTGCGGTCGTCGAGGTCGCGCCAGAGCCAGTGGCCGTCGTCGGCGATGCGCGCCTCCAGCCGATCGTCGGAACGCCCCTCTCGCGTCCGGATCAGGAGGCAGCGGCTGTCGTCGCCCGAGGGATGAGAGCCGGCAATGTAGCCATGCACATCCTCGGCATAGGCGGGGAGATCGATGCGGCGGAGGCGCTCCATCTCAGCCCTGGCGAGGCCGCCGCCTCCCGCGCCGGCGCTTTCCCTCCCGCCGCTCTCGCGCCCGTCGCGCTCCCGCCGGAGGTGAATGATCTCGGCTCGCGTCGCCCATTCGAGGCTCGCGCCGTCATGGAACTTGTGCTCCATCTGCGCGGCGAGGACCCCCTCGGTGTCGGCGAGATCGCGCGAGACGTAGAGCTCGACCCGGTCGCTATGCCGGGTCATCCCGACATAGGCGGTGCGCGCGTTCCACGCCCAGATATGGTCGTAAAGGGTATAGACCTCGGTTTGGGTCTTGCCTTGGCCGCGATAGACCGTCCCCGCGTAACCGAGCGCGTACTCGGTGAACTCGCGCGTGTCGAACGAGACCCGGCCGCCGATGTCGGCGTCGACGGTGACGCGGTGGCCGTCGATGTCCGCGATAGTGCCGTGAGCGCCGTTGACGATGCCGCGCAGGCGGTCGTTGCCGTGGAATTGGATGCGGTCCCCTGTGCCGATTACCATCTTGCCCTTGACGGTCTCGACTTCGAGTTCGTTCTCGACCTCGCCGCGGCGCACGCGGATGTCATGGATGGCGCGGTTGAGGCGGTTCACTTCGGCATTGGTGCTGGCATAGACGAAGCGGTTGACGTCCGGGCGCTCGCGGCTGTCCTGATCCCAGTCCGACAAGAGACGGTCGCGGCTTTCGGCAAGATCCTGCGACCAGTGGACATGTCCATGCTCGGCATAGGCGCGGAGCCCCTCGGCCATGCGGCCTTGGGCGAAGTCCTCGGAGGCCATCCGCTGCCACTCCGCCTGCTGGCGGCGCACGGTCGAGATGATGACGCTGCCGTGCCGCTCCTTGAGTTCGGTGAAGAGCCCGCCGCGCTCGACGCTGGCGAGCTGGCGGTCGTCGCCGGCGAGGATCACCTTGGCGCCCTTATCGGCAGCCTGGCGCATCAGGCGGGCATAAATGCGAGTGTCGAGCATCGCCGCCTCCTCGACGATGACCAGCGTGTCGCGGTCCCAGCGGGGGATGAGGAGGCTGCCGCCGCGCTCCTGATGCCAGATCTGGCGATGGACGGAGGTGGCATGGGTAAAGCCCGAACGCCGGAGATCGGCCGCAACCGCATTGGTCGGAGCGACGCCGACTACATGCCAGCCCACCGCCTCGTGCGCCTCGCGGATAGCGTTGAGGCTGTAACTCTTGCCGGTCCCGGCGAGGCCCTCGATGACCACGAGACCGTCTGTGCCGGTGCCCTTGAGAAACGCCGCCATCTGCTCGTCATCGAGCCCGCGCCGCTCGGCGACCTCCTGTGCCATGTGCTGATCTGGCGGACGGTGCGACCGGGCGACCCGCTTGGCGGTCTCGACCACCGCCCGCTCCTCGGCTCTCACCTCCTTGGTGGTATAGCGCCCGACAAAGGCGCCGGTCTCCCAGCCATAAAGCGGCACCACCTCGGGCCGGGCCAGCACCGCCTCGCGAATCTGACGCCATTCGGCGGGGTCGGGGATGTGCTTCTTCACGAGGCGGACAATGTCGAGTTCGGTGAAGGTGGCGCGCCGCTCGGTCAGCTTTTTCAGCACCTGCTCGGGGTCGCGGGCGGCGGCGATATTCGCTTCGCGCGCGGCGTCCAGGCGCCTTACGGATTCATCGGGAACGGTTCTGAGCCTGACCGGACCTTCGTGCCGCTGCGGAATGAAGCCGGTTTCGTCGACGCGGATGTCGAGCCCTTGCCGCTCGAAATAGAGGTTTTGATAATCGCGCCAGAGCTCGCCCCACCGTTCGCCCTCGGCGACGATTTGCTTGCCCTTCATCGTCCGCACCTCGGGATCGAGGTCGCGCGCCTTGTGCGTCGCGAACGCCGATCCCTCGATCCGGCGGGTCGTAATCAGGACATGAGCGTGGTAGTTGAGGTTGACATCGCCCTTTCCGAAGGCCGGGTCGGCCGTGATCTTGTCGGGGTCATGGGGGTCATGGATATCGAGCTGGGCTGCCACGCCCTTGGAGATGAAATGCTCGTGAACGAACTCCCGGCACATGACCTTCCAGTCGTCGAGCGTGAGACCGGGATTGCTGGGCAGTGCCAAGAGAAGATGCTTCCCTTCCTGAGAATCGTGCCGCTTCTCCATTGCCTGTGCTTCATTCCACAAGACCACCGGATCGAGGAATTTGGAGTCGGCGCCCTCTGGCAGCAGGACCTCGTGATGAAGGGTCGGCCCGCGGTGAGCGAAGTAAAATCGCTCGCCGGTGCGCTCGCAGCGGAGGTCGGAGCGCGCGTTATAGGCGGAGCTGCGGCAGACGTTACCGGCCCGGCTCCGCTGGACATATTCGACCGCGGCGAATTGAATAGCCATTAATAGGATATGAGGCGGCGGAGGCGCCAAAGCAATAGTTGCATCGGCACGATGCATATTGCGTATGAAGGTGCCCTTCATAACTCGGCCTGTGCAGGCCTCGGGTCAAACGCGCGTCACGGCCAACTGCGACTACAACGCGATTCTCGCTCGTAGAGCAATGGCTTTGCCGCGCTCTCATCGCAGCTCGCGCAAGGGCTCGCCGCGCGGCCTGCGCAAGACTTGGCCGGGATTATTGCGGCGCAGCGAGCGGCTCCGGCTGATCGGGACCGGCGGGGGTCGCCGTTCAGGCAAGCGTGACCGGCGTCCCTGCGGAGCCGCTCGCTGGCGGATTTAGCAGTCGATTCAATGCGGATATTGCGGTGCGAACCGGGATTCGCACCAAAGTCTAGATTTAATGGCTTCTCGTTCCCACGTGGGAATAAAGGGCGAAGAACTCGCCTATAACGGGCAAGGGAGGGGCCATGCCGAAACGCACCATCGGCGAGAGGCTGCAGCTGATCGCCCAGCGCAAGGCGCGGGCCGAGCAGCAGGAAGCGAAGCTGCACGAGATGCAGCGGAAGGAGCGCACCCGCCGCCTGATCGAAATCGGGGGCCTCGCGGCTAAAGCGGGCATCGACGGCCTTTCGACGGCGGCGCTTTATGACCGCTTTCTCGAAATTGCTGCGGCTGCGAAGGACGCGAAAGCGGTCGAGGCCTGGACACAATCGGGCGGGCGGCATTTTCATCGGGAGCAACAGGACAGCTCCCGCGTCGTCGCCATCGCCAAATTCCCCGACAAGCTGCCGCCCGACCTCACGGCGCAATTGCGCAGCCTCGGGCTCAAATGGAACCGGCTTTTGGTGCATTGGGAGGGCCAGGTCGAGTGGGGCGCCGCCAAGGCGCTCGTCGAGGAGAAGGGCGGCACCATCGCAAAGGTTAACGAGACGTTAACGCCTGCCGCCGCGTTCGGCGGCGAGGCGGCCCCGCCCGCCCGTCCCCCTCAAACGCAAAAACGGCCCCGGCCGGAAAGGCCGGGGCCGTCGGGGTAGCCGGGTTTTTGACGACGGAGGCGCGCATCTTGAAGTGAACAGGGAGTGCAAACATGAGCCAGAAGGATCTCGAGATTCCGCGGCCGGAGCTTTGGCGGCCGGATGAAACAGACATTGGTTTTGATGTGGGCATCGCCGCCGAGGATATTCTCGTGGCGGCAGGCATCAGGGTTTACTGCGATGAGGATCCCTTCCGAATAGATTGCATGCGAGCCGTCATGCGCCGCCTGCAGGCGATGACGGGCCGGAAAGCGGATGCGCCGAGCGTCCAGGAGCGACGGGACGCGGTCGACCGGCTGGAGGATCTGGTGGCCGAATTGCGCACAGCGATCGGCAATACCAGGCCGATTGATTATGCGAAAGCTTATGAGCTGGAGAAAGCGGAAGTCGAGCGCATGGAGGAAAATGACGATTTAAGCGCCGATGACGCTCAGCCTGTCGGCGCAGCCGGCGGTCGGCAATTTCAGCGCGAAGAGGAGTCGAGGGTCGCGGCGGTCGCGAAGTTCCCGCACAAGATACCGCCCGAGGTGTCCGCTCTGCTCCGGGGGGCAGGCTTCCGCTATAACCGCCCCCTGCTGCAATGGGAAGGCGAAGTGGTGTGGGGCACCGCCAAGCCACTGGTCGAGAGCAAGGGCGGCAAGATCACAAAGGCTATTGAACGGATCAAATAAGCGGTTACGCCGTCATCTCCCCTGCTTCCGTTCGCTATCGCGGGGCGGACGGGCGCAGCCCGACGCGCCCTCTCCCTCAAAAAGCCGTCCGTTCCCTCAAGCACAAAAACGGCCCTGGTCGGACGACCGGGCCGTTCGGGTAGGCGTTTCTTCTTCCTGTTTCGGCAGGAGGCGGCCCCGGCTGGAAAGCCGGGGCCGCGTCGCCCGCTACGAGCGGGTCCAGACCAGGGCGTGACCCTTCTCCATCTCGACCATGCGGGCGAGGATCGGAGCCGGGAAGCTCGGATCGTCCAGCTTGACCGAGAGGTAGGCTTTGCCTTCCTTGCTGGTCGCAGACCAGGCCGCGCCGATCTCGGCATTGCCCGCATAGACCCGGAAGTCCGGGGCCTTCTCGCCGCTCTTCTCGATCGGGGAGATCGTGACCTTGGCCTTGACGGTGAGGGTCGTGAGCGAGCCCGCGAAGGCGTCGTCCTGCTTGGTGAAGGTTCCGATGATAGCCATGTTAGTTCTCCTTTGTTCGTCAGGCCGCTTGATTGCTGCCCGACATCAAACCGTCAAAACGGGGTGCCTTGGCGGCAGAAGGGCGAGACGCGGAGGGGGATCGCCCGGCTTGCATGCGGATTCCGACGATGTCGCTCGGTGATTCCGAGATCATGTCGCTCGCTGTTCCGACATGATGTCGCCCGCTGAGGGGGCGTCCTGCTGCTGTTGGTTTTTGACG
>Ga0335085_10001077_pt1 | contig 63625 bp, 56 predicted proteins | sample Lox_Sample_45_FD_206712 | JGI IMG/M metagenome (GOLD analysis project Ga0335085, IMG submission 206712) | Soil microbial communities from Loxahatchee National Wildlife Refuge, Florida, United States - Lox_Sample_4.5 | ecosystem: Environmental > Terrestrial > Soil > Wetlands | place: USA... | reverse complement strand
GTTGGGGTTGGCGTTGGAGTTGGAGTTGGAGTGGGGGTTGGAGTGGGGGTTGGCGTAGGCGTTGGTGTGGGGGTCGGCGTCGGTGTGGGGGTCGGCGTTGGGGTTGGGGTTGGGGTTGGGGTTGGAGTTGGAGTTGGAGTTGGAGTTGGAGTTGGAGTTGGAGTGGGGGTTGGCGTAGGCGATAAGCCCGTACCAAACGCGACGATCGTGGGAGTTGGGGTCGGTGTTGCCGTCGAAAGCTGCCAACCCAGGATCGGGTATTGGCGAGATTTTGCCGTCCATACGCTCGGATCGAAGCCGGCGGGAAGGGTCCCGGATTGGAGTTGGAGGGTGGTGAGCGGAGTCCCGGCTGCACTTGTTTGAATGCCGGTGGAATCTATATCCCAATATGAGTTAGTTGCTCCCGCACCTCCTGTAGCAAGAGCTAGCAGCCCTCCAGTTTGGAAAGTCGGAGTGACTAAGCCGGTAGCAAACGACTGATCAATCGTGCTCAATCCGCCGTTTGCATTCTCCCGACTGCTAACTCCAACAAACGCCGATGCATATGCTCCGAAATTACTATTAACCAGTCCCGTCGCGTAAGATTGGGTTATCATTGTCCCGTCGAACCCGCCGACGAAGCCGCCTACCGCACTACCATCAGGGACAGAAGCTTGAACCGCACCAGTTGAAAATGATTGCGATATTGCGAAAAAATTTCTTCCGGCAAACCCGCCGACACTAAACTCGCTGGCGGATCCATGGGAAGGTGCTGTTGTTATAACAGCGGTAACATTACCAGATGCGGAAGATGAGGTGATTGTTGCAAAATCCCCATTTGTACCGATGAATCCGCCGACGGAACCCGCGACACTTCCTGCAAAATAATTCGTGACCTTCACGGTTGCCGTTGAAGAAGAATTCGCAATCAGTCCTCCACTTGCTCCGACCAAGCCTCCAACGTCGAGAAATATTTCGGCATGCGGATCCGTCGTAGATCCCGAAGTTGTTATGCTGCCGGAAGAATGGCTGTTTGCGATCGTCCCTCCATTGGAACCGGCGAGTGCGCCTACGTATACTATGTCCCCTTGAGTCAAATTCTGAACCGTGGCGTTGATGTTGGCGTTAGTAACGCTCACATCGTCTACCTTTCCAGGAGCCAAAATCCGTGCAAACATTCCAATTGTGTTTAGACGAATATTCTCTGTTATGTAATTAATGTTTAAACCATCAATCTTGTGCCCGAGTCCATTAAAAATACCGGCGAAGTTGGCGATCGGCTCGAATCCCGAGCCTTGGTTCCATTGGGCGGTGCCTTGGGCATCGATATTCTTTCCGAGCGCAAATGTACCGGTAACATTATTTTCAACGTTTTGTAGATCGTAGACGGTGTTTACGAGCATATAGGGTACGAGCTGGCTAAGGCTGTTTTGCGCCGTGCTGATTACATCTGGACCAAAATTTGGCGGGTTTGTGTAGCTTGTAGCGTTTAAAAGGCTTCCGGCTGGGTTGCTGGGAGGATTGTAGTAGAGCGACACCGATCCACCGCTGTCGAAAAAATCGATCTTGCCTGAGCCGTTGAAGGCGATTGTCCCGATACCCGTCCCTGTGTTGTCGGCCCTCAGGTTGAGGTTGCCCGCGCCAATATTGGAGATCGTGACGCTGTTGTCGATCGTGATGTTGCGGTAGGCGCTGAGCGTCAGCGTATTGTCGTTGCTCCAACTGATGTTTGTTGCGACCACGATGTCACCGGCTTGGGTGCCAGTGGTGCCGGTTTCGACCGTGACGTTGCCTAGGTTGAGCGCGCTTTCGAGAGTGGCGACCGAGAGGACGGAGTTGTCGCTATTTGGCGCAAGCGTTGTATCCCCAGACGCCGGGAGGGTCGGTGTGCTGCCGGTTGCGGTGATCGTCACGTTTTCCGGATCGAGAAGCAGATCTCCTGGGAGGCCGGCGGGTGCGGTCAAGTTGGTAGTGCCGTTGTAGAGGAGGCTCTTATGGCCTGAAACTTCGACATTTCCCCCATCGCCGCCGCGCGCGCCGCCGCGCGCGGAAATGGAGCCGTCGAACGCCGTGGTGCCTTCCGCCCATATCGCGACCCGGCCACCGTTTCCGTTGTCGAGCGCGTCGGCGTTGATCGTCGCGCCTCTATCGATGGTGGTGGTGTGAGCGTCGGGCTGCGGTCCCGCGCCATGAAAGTTTCCGCCGATGAGCGCGGTTCCACCACCGCGGCTCCCCGAGACGTTGACCCTCGCGAGTTTGGTCAGATGAACTGCCGGGCCCAGCACCTCGACGGTGCCGCCCGTTTGTCTTGGCCGCTGCCCCGATGCGTCCAGCGTTCCGTCAACGGTGGATGCGCCATCACCGCCGTCAAGAATGATCTCGCCGTTATGCTGATGAACCGCAGTCGCTTCGATAACGCCGGTCGTGTTGATTGCTTGGTCAACGACACGACGCGCTGCATCGACTCCGAGCCACACCGTGCCGCCTTTTGCCGATATCTTGCCAGTGTTCGTGATCGCCGGACCAGCCTTGGTGGGTGCGGTTGTTGGCGCCACTGGCACTTTGAATTGAATGAGTTGGTCGCCGTAAAGATCGAGCGCGAATGCGTCGCCGGAGCCGAGCGCCACCTTGCCGAGCCGTGCCGCGATGATGCCGTCGTTGCGGACTGATGGAGCGACAAGGCCAACCAAGCCGCCTTGGCGCGCGGTAATTCGACCCTGGTTAACGACGCTGGCGTTCGGATTGCCGGGAATGGTGAAGTTGTACTTCCCGGCCATGAAGTCGCTATTGGCAATGTCGGAGGTCGTCGCAACGAGACCGTTGACATCGACGCGGGCGGTGCCGGTGAAGACAACGCCATTGGGATTCACCAGAAAGACGACGCCGTTCGCTTTCAGCGCGCCGGCAATCGAAGACGCGTCAAGTCCGGTGACGCGATTGAGGGCAATCGAGGAGGCCGAAGGCTGCTTGAAGGTCGTGGACTCGCCAGGGGCGATGCTGAACGATCGCCAGTTGATGGCCGCCTTGTCCGATTGCTGCCGGACGGTAACCGTGTTCGGGTTCGGCTGTGTGATAGTGGCGGTGCCGGCAACGACCGTGCCGTTTTGCGGGTTTGCGAACGCGGATAGCGGCGTGAGCGCGGTACTTGCGAGCAGCGCCATGCCGATAGGACTGCGTCGGCACATGTTGGGAATACCGGAGCGACACCTCGCCATCGGCTAGTACCTCGCCACGATGCGGAAGAACACGCGCCAGCCCTTATCGCCGTTGGCGGCCACGATCCGAGACAGCGGCTTGTCGCCCTCAAGAGAGGCGTACAGATACGGCTCCGGCGTCAATCGCACGCCGAGACCAGCCGACGTTGCCGAGGCGCTTCCGGGACCGGCCGGATGAAGATGTAGGAACACTTCACCGGCGTCGTAGTATGTGAAGAATTGCGCCGTGCTGAGAAAATCGACCGGAATGGCCGGGTCGTATCGCAACTCGATGCTACCCGCCATGCCCGAGTCGCCAGTGAGCTCGGCCGGATCATACCCTCGGCCGAACGGCTCGCCGCCGAAGGCGAACTGCTCGGACGCGACCAGTGAATCCGGCGAGTACTGCCCCTCCACTTGGCTGAGCACCGAGAAGCCGTAGAACAGCTGCTGAAGTCGGGAAGCGTGCATCGCGATCTTGAAGAAATCGGTAGTCGCGGCAAAACGGCTCGGTATCGGGTTGCTATCGGGCGTCGCACCGAGGAATGGCAGGCCATGGTCAAGATCGAGGATCGCTTGCGAGATACCGCGCCATTGGTCGATGAAATCGTACGAGATGTTAAGATCGAGCGAGCGAATGCGGTCGTCGGCCGTACGAATGCCGAGTTGATCCGTCGTCACGTCCTCGTACCGGAACGTGAGGCCCGACGAAAGATTTTGCTCGCGGGAACGGATAAACGGGTGCGAGATGCCGAGCGTGAACGACGTATCGCGTCCCTGTACGTCCAGCGGCGTGAGGATTTCGCCGGGATCGGTGCGGACATAGGTGAAGCCGGAGAGGAATTTGGTGCCTTCGCCGTTAAGCGTTTCCTCGTGATCGAGGTGATAGTACTGAAGGTCTTGAACACGCTCTGGTGTCAGGACAACATTGAGCGCAGTGCGCTCGTAAAGGCCGAGCGCATTGTTGAGCGCGCCGGAGAGGTTCAGTTCCAGGGGGCCGAGGGACTTGGTGCCACGATTGTCGAGCCCCAGTTGCGCTTCGACGGGCTTCTCGGTGAGGATCACAACAAGCGCGGCGGCACCGGACTTGTCCGGCGACGGTTCGAAGACCGATCGTACATTGAGCCCCGCCAAGTCCCCTGCCAGCAAGAGGTAGCGCTCCAGCACCGATAGTTGGAGTGGCCGGGAATTGACGATCTCGTCTATGTAGTATTGGAAGAGTTCGGGTCGGCCATGCGGTCTGCCCTCGAAGCGCACGTTATCAACATACCCCTCGATGACTCCGATGCGTACCCGCCCGTCTTTGATTGTCTGCCGCGGCACGAATGCGCGGGAAAGGATATAACCGTCGTTGCGGTACTTCGTCGTGATCGCGTCGGCAATCTCATACAGGGTTGCAACGGTGATCTGCTTGCTAAGATACGGCTGGTAGAACGGCGCGAGGTCGGCTTCGGTGTAGACCGTGGAGCCACTGATCTGCAGGCTCGAGAGGGTCAGCGTGATTTTCCGCGCCGCGGCCGGTGCCAACCGCTCTGCGGGGACTGCGGGGACAATTGGTGCAAGTGTTGAGCGTGGGGGCGGAGGAGGCTGGAAGCGGCGTTCGATCTGACCCGGTTGGACCGTGCCCGGTAAATTTACTTGCGCGAGAGCGACGCCAGAGGCCACCACAGCGCATAGGAACGTGAAATAGCAGGCAGCCCAAACGGTCCGCACGACACCCTGCTAGCAGCTCGAATGGACGCCGGTAGCGGGCAATTCGACGGGTGCGGTCCCGCTGACAATCCACATTCTGCGGCCTCCCTCTATCCGTTGGTCGATGTTCGGTTTGGCCGAGCACGCCTTTCACGCTTGTAAGCGGCGTTTAAGCTTCTATTAGAACTTGTTTACATTTGCCAAGAATTTTTCGTGTTTCCCGCGAAGATCAATCAAACAGGCTCGCTGCCGGTTAAAGCCCTGGATCGCCAAAATTTTGGGAGGTGGGAGGGGCAGGCAGCATTCCCACTGAACGATTATTTGTGTTGTGCTCAAAGGCTTATGCCTGTGCTCAAAGCGGGGCCGGGCGGCTTGTCCACGGCCTAGACTAGATGTTGAAAAGCGGACGTGCGTCGTAGGGACGCACCATGTGGTCGAATGCGTGGTGGCATCACTCAGCAGCAAAAGATTCACGGTGCTACCGCTGAGCGGCATTCCCGGCCGGGGAGGCTCTTCCCGCATCTGACCCGCGTGATTGGTGCTCGTAGACGACTGTATCGGGTGTGGTAGATGGTGCCGAAAGAAACGACCGCCGAGCGAAAACGCGATCGGCCGGTGCCGGCATCAGCTGAGGGTGGCTGCGCTTCCTTGTCCGGGGTGCACACCCTGCGCGCGTCGGGCTACCCGCCCGACTCCCGAGCGGGTTCCCAAGCGCTCCGGCGTGAGCGACGGCGAGGCCGGAGAGCGCGGGCGAAGCGGACGGCGAGTGATGCTCCAGCACACTCGCCGTCCGCTGAAGTCGGCACCATGCCCACATGGCACCGAAATTCGCTCGGGAGTCGGGCGGGTAGCCCGACGCGCGCGACTTGATGCTAAGCCATATTCTCGACCGCTTCCCCGCCTTACCCTAAAGGCGGGGCATAATTATAAGGCGGGATTGCCCCCAACCCGCCCAACTCGATGCGCCAGATTCCGCTTCCGTTTTAAATGAAACGCATCCCGAACTGCGTATTATTCATCTGAGTATTCTTAATCTGTATATAGTTATAGAACATTTCGGCTGGTCGAATTCCGGTCTTCGCTCGGCCGAATTCTAGATTTCGGTATATCGAAATCAGGATTTCGGGCGCGGCGAGACGGTCCGTTTGCGCACCACGAAATTGACCTTGTAGAGGTTGGTCTTGCCCTGCCCGCGGCGGGTGATCTCGATCAGCCCCGCTGCCTCCAGCTCCTTGATGAACTCGTTCACGCGCGAGACGCTCATCCCCATGTGATGCGCAAGCCGGTCCTGGCCCGGAAAGCAGCTGTCGTTGTTCCAGGCAAAATGGAGGAACATCGAGTAGGCGACCTTGGCGCCGAGGCTCAACGTGTTGTCGCGTAAAATGAAGTTGGGGACCTGGGTGAACCCACCGCGCGCGACCGGATCGTTGGTTGCGAGCTGGATGTTGCGCTCGCTCAGCGCCGCGCCGATGTGCTCCATGCGCGCATTGTAGCGCGGCTGCGAGCGTGGCTCGGACTTATCCCCTATGCGATCGGCTGATCAGGAGAGAACGAAGCCGGTTCGTCGTGATCTAGCGGCGCACGGTTTTCGTATCGCGCGGCGCCGCCGCGGCCGAGCAACGGTGTCAGCATTTTCTGCAAGCCGGCGATCAGCACGTTGGTCTCGCGGGCACGCTCGGTCATTTCCCTGATCTGTCCGTTCTTGACGACAATCTCGCTGCGCAGGAATTCGTTCTCCCCTTCGAGCCGTGCGACATAGCGCGACATCGCGCCATCAGCTGCCGCGGCTTGCCGCGGCGTGTCTCGGTCTGTCGCCGGTTGTCGCACCTCGCTTGGAACAAAAGGCTCGGCCTGCACCGGCGCCGCGGCCGGTCGCGGCTCGTCGCGGCCGGCCATGGTCTGTCGTACCTCCTCGATGTAAGCGATGTGCTTGGCGACCGACGCGGGCGTGATCAGGTATTTTTCGCCATAAGGGATTTCGATGCGGCGACAATCGAGATGACCTTTGGCGCAGTAGCGCTGGATCGTGCGCAACGTGCGGGGAAGCCCGGCGTGCTCGTATCGCGCTGCGGCCTCTTCGATGGACAGGGAATACTCGTTGTCGGGGCTGGTCGCGGCAGGCCGCGGCATGTCGTCGGTCATTACCAGATGATACCGCGGCTCCTCGCAGGCCTCGTGCGTTATCCCCACTCGGACCGGCTGGTCTACGAACCATCCCGCGCCGGCCATCGCGCAAGCTGGCGGCGAGCATAGGCTTTGAATTCCTCAAGCTGGCTGATCAGCATATCGACATCGTGGATGATGTCCGACGCCAGATCGCAGGTGAGTGTCTCCAGCGCCTCGGGCGACACCCGGTCGGCGAACTGGAACATCTCGTACAGCGAGTGTGACTTGGCATTAAGGTCGTGGCAGACGATCACGTGGATGCGGGTGCGGCGGCTTGCGCTGGCGACGGTATGCTCGCGCACGGCGGTGATGTCGGCCTTGGTTGGACTGGCGGTGCCCATGGCATTCACGATGTCAGAAAGTTGAAGGGGGGATAGCCAACGCGTTCCCAATCTCCGGTCAGCATTTGACCGGAAGGGGGTGGCGGCTTTTGGGATGAGGTGAACGCGGGAAAGGTTTTGAATAGGAACATGCGCGATCCGGCACCGCCGGTGATCCGATGAAGCAATGTCATCATCGACACCATGCGCACCGGGTTCGTTGTGACAACCGGGACGTAAAAACTCGGAAACCCGAAATGCTTTCTGTAGAGGCCCTGTGCCTCGACCGCGAGATAGAGCAGGAATTTTCTGTAGAGCGAGGAGCGTTGGAAGTCGGCCGTGTCGACGGGTTCGGTCGCGCAATCGGCTTCGACACCCGGGCAGAAGAAGTAGACGGGTTGGTTGTCGACAACGCGCTCGATCCCAAAAGGTTCGCCATCGGCGGCAATATGAGTTGCGATGAGCTTGCCGTCGATTTCAACAGTCACCGGGATATTGGTCGGCTTTGGTAGGTGCCGGGTCTCTTCCGGCAGGCTGGGACTTTGCAGGATATCGGTCCACGTGAACAATCGAACCCCGGGGGTACGCGCCCCAAGATCAAAGGACGCCATCAATTCGCATGCCATCAGCTCATGCGCGAAGCTCGCTGGCGCGCGGCCCCGCTGACAGGTGAGGCCGCGCTCATGCATCACCGCCCAGCCTTTCTCGGAAAGTTCATAGATCAGGCGGCGATGGTTCGCGCCGGCGTTGGCGCGTTGCTGCGGCGGACGGTTGACATAGCGATTGGGCTCGCGCGCCAGCAGGTTCAGTCTGTTGACCAGATAATCGAGGCTGCCGCCAGTGAAGGCGTGAATGTAATCGACAGGCAGATAGCGATACCGGGTCAGCGGCTTGAAGATGCCGTCAATGTCGCGCTGGGTGATCGAGGCGGCCGCAGGTCTTCCGTCACGGCCGATCAAAGGTGTGTGATCCCAGCGCGACTTGCGCCGGTAGGCGGGTGTTGGCGGCATCGCTGACCTGCGGCCCGTCGCTCACCACAACGATTTTGGTTTTGAGACGCGCGCTTCTTTCGCCGCGCTGGTGATGTGGGTGATGCGGATCGGGTAGATGAAATGCCGACAGTTCTTGCACCAGCGCTTCAGCTTCCGGTCGCCCTTGTCGAGAGTGAATGTGTACGCGGTGCCGCAGTCGGGCGTCGGGCACTGGTACTCGCAGCGCTTGCGGTCGCGGTTCGGGTCTTTCGGTGGTTCGGTGAGTGTCGAAAACATGAGTTGCCTCCAACTGTTAGGAGGCTCTCGATTTCATACATGACGAGATTTCCGTCAATCACTCGTCGTGCGTCGTCGTGTTTCGCGTGCCGTCTGAGCCTGCTGCAGTCGCACCGGACGGGAGACCCCAATCTGTCCCGCCCTCAGATTTCGATTTTGTCTCGGGCTGGGTTGGCGCTACGGGCTCCGCAACTGGCTCTTCAGCTGCCGTGTTCGTTTTGGCGGGCAGCATGGTTCGCGTCTGTTTGGAAGGACGGTCGCGATGCACCTCTACGTAGTACCGCTCACGGATTTCCTTTCGGATTTCTTGGAACTCCGACTCGGTCATCTTCAGCATGGCTTCCATGACGCCCGGGGGTACCTTGAAGCTCTCAGGCTCGTGCATCCGGCCGCGGATGTGGAACGCAAAGTCAAGGGGTGGCCGGCCGACCAGCAGGGATGTGTCGGGAACACCCCCGGCTTTGCGAAGACCCATGTTTTTAGCGAGTTCGTATGCGCTATCTTCGTCTGCGTTCACGAGCTTGATCGCCGTGCCGAGAAAAGCTCCGCGCGGTGTCTTGATGTCCTCGACGGCTTGGTTCCCGAGAACGAGGGCCATCCGCCGTCTGCGAAGCTTGCGGAGGATATGGACGGCGTTGTGGTCGTTGGCGACGAATTCGTTGCATTCGTCAATATAGATAAAACAAGGAACCCGAATGCGGCGACTGTCGGCCGCCTGCTTGATCAGGCCGAGGAAATAGCGACCGTAGAGTTCGGTCATGTCGCCGAGGGCTTCGCGGCTGGCATTGATGACGATGACTTTGGCGCTGGCGATTTCCGCGGCGAAGTCGATCTTGGTCTCTTCAGCCTCGAAGATTTCGGCGAAGCGCGGATCGGCGGATAGCGCATAGAGCCGGTTCATCAGTTCGTTGCGCGAGCGCCGTGCGCCATCCGAGTCGAAAGTGGTGCGGAGATACTCCGCGACCGTCGGCCTGAGCCGGTCGATCACCTGCTGGTGGTACGGCGGTGGTGGCGTGTAGGATTTGGTGGCCGGAGGGGGCACGGCAAGGACGCGGCGCAAGGTTTCGAGCGTCGGGTGGGCAAACGCCAGCGCCGCCTGCACCGCATAGCGGAATGGCGGGTCTTGAAAGCCGGTGAGCGGCTGGCCCATCAGGCCACCCATGATAGAAACGTAGGTTTGGATGGCGCTGCTGATCGCCTCGCGATCGTTGAGATCAGGGCGCAACGAAAAGAGGTTGATCGGCAGGGTATACCCAGTATCTGTCGGGTCGATATAGACGAGCTTGCCGTGGAGGTCGCCGCCTGGGGCAAACCGTTTGAGGCGGATCAGGTTGTGGATGAGCGTCGGGGTGGGATCCGCTTCGTCACCGGTGGGATCGAGAACAATAATCGAGGCTCTGCCCTGCGCGACAAGGTCGAGGTCGCGCGCTATCAGGTACTGGAAAAGCTGGGTTTTGCCGGTGCCCGGAAGTCCGACAACCCACATACCTTCAAAACGAGATTGGAAGGGGATATTGGGGGTCGTTGTCTGCGGTGAAGCAATATTTTTTTCCGACGAGCGTTGATCCATCGGAACGCGCGGTACGTCATGCATTATTGCGCGCTTCGCGTTTTGTATCCGCGTCCGAAGATCTCCGAGATATCTATCCTCGGTTACCATGTTCCTCTATTCGTTTCTTTAGTTGTGGGAGAATCTGCTTGTCCAGTTTGTCGTAATACGCTCTCGCCTCGCGGCGGGTCGAAAACTCACGGATGTATGGCCACTGCTGATAATATTCAATGGTCCTAGCCCACTCCTGTTCTTTGATCCATTCTAGCTGGTGTCGGTGTTCGATGCGGAGTGCAGCCATTTTGTCGCTATCGTTTCTGGCCGATGTAATTTCTCCTTCCTGAGCCGCTATTACCTCGTCGACTGCTGCTTGATCGTACAGCGGCTCCGTCTCAATTGCGTCTTCGTGCAACCCCCATTTTTTAACTATTTCCTGTTCTGCCTTGGATAACACCAGTCGTAAGACAACCCGATGGGAGTCCTCTTCATCGAAGCTTTCGGAAAGGTCCCAGCTCATTTGAGGAACGTCCGGCACCGCTTTTGGTACTCGCGGAACAACTTTGGTAGCAATGAATTTACTGAGATCGATCTTTGAAAATTTCTGAATCGGAGGAGAATTGCGCTTTTTAGTATTATCAGGATTGGGGTCTGACAGTGCAGCGCTAACAATCAGCGCAATGAAGCCGATAAATACGACGAGAACGGAAACCACTATAAAAATAGCGAGCGATTGGTCTTCCGGGCTCATCTGCGTCCCAATAATATTGGGGAACCGCCGCGTCTAGCGGCGGCTCTCGCTATGGACCTTCACCGTCCCTTCCGCACACGAACATCGCTGAGTTTCTTAGTACTGCCAAAAAGTCTGGTGCCAAATAGTCCATTCGACAACTTGACTTCTCTTTGGATCACGACGTCACCGTTGCGTTGTTTTGTCACTGTCTTGGTCAGCTTATTGCCGGTTTTATGATTGATGCGCTCGATCGTTTTGCGAAACATGCTCGGGTTCTCCCCGCAAAGTTGCGGAGGAATCCGAGCAATACAATCGTAAAAAGTCAATAAAAAACGGGGAACCTCGCGGTTCCCCGTTAAAAGTCAGCCTCCTCGGGAGGCAGTTTGCGTGGCTCGTTCTTCGCGCCAGCGCCGGTCGTACACCTCGACCTCGCTGAGGACCCAGTATCGTCGGCCTTTGGGCTTTCCGCTCGGGTTGATCCGTCTGGGAATGCGCCCTGCCTCCTCCCACCGGGGTAGCGTTGATCGTGAGATACCATACCGTTGCAGCATCGCACCTGTGCAGATGATGATCTGCTCCATCGCTCCAGCTCCTCAAAGGGTGGCTGTCGCGACAGGCCGGTTGTTACCGGCGGAGCAAGGCTACACACGGCGCCGCACCATTTTCAACGACCCGGATGCGTCAAGGTGCGTCATGCGGTCAAACCGCTGAACACGGGTCGGGTTCAGGCGCCGCCGTAAACCGACTCGCTCAGGATATCCGGCCGCTGCCTTGGCGCGAATGCGACGGTCGCAAAAACATCACCGAGTCGGCTTCAGACTGTCTCCTCTGTCGAAAACAGTAGCTGCAAATGACTTTCCCAGCGCCGCATAGCGTCCCGCATTTCCGGTTCGTAGGTATGCAGGTCGTAGATCGCCTCCACCGGATCCTTCGCAGTGGCATGGGCGAGGATCATTTCCTTGATATGCGGCGGAACGCCAAGCTTTGCGATGCCGGTGGAAAACGTACGGCGCAGGTCGTGCAGGGTCCAGGGTGGGATCGCGGCGCGCTCCTCGAAGGCCGCTTTGCATTTGCCGTATCCGTTGAATGGCTTCCTGCCACCACGTCCGAGAAATGCGAAGCCGTCACGTGGCAGCGCATCGAGGACAGCCTTGGCCATCGCAGCTGCGGGAAGCACGTGCGCGCGGCCGCCTTTCATCGCCTCGGCGGGCCATGCGATCCGCCCACGATCGCGGTCGTACCATTCGCCCCGCAACCGGCCGATTTGCCCTTTGCGCTGGCCCGTCAGGATCAAGAGCTTCACGATTTTGCAGAACTCGGGATTGAGATTGCCCGTTGCTTCTGCGGACGTCCAAATCGCCCGGACCTCGTCGTCGCTGAGGACGCGCGTTCGCGCACTCCGGCTGCGCGGCTGCGGGACATTGTCGAGCGGGCTGCGCTCAATCGCGCGGCGTCGTGCCAACCAGGAGAACAATGTGCGGGCGGCGGTGAATGTCGCGGCGCATTCGGCGGGCGTCGGCAACAATTTGTCGAAGATGCCCGTCAGATCGGTGGTCGTGATGTCGCCGACCATTTTCTTGCCGAGCTTCGGTAAGAAATGGCGCTTTGCGATCCGCTGCATTTCATAGACGGTTTTGGCCCGGTTTTTCGCTTCGTAATACGCAAGGAACTGCGCGTAGGCTTCGGCGAAAGGCAGCTCCGGTTCCGCCGGCTTGATGCCGAGCTGGATCATACTGAGACGAGTGCGCGCCTTCTCACGCGCTCTGGCAAGCGAGACGAGCGGGTAGGCGCCGATCTTCTCCCATCTTCGCGCCTTTTCGGGACCGTAGACGATGACGAAGGTGCGGGCACCCCGAGGGGAGACCCGCACCGCGAAGCCCGGCGTCGCGGCGTCGAAGAAGGTTTGCCGTGTCGCCGGTTTGAGGCTCCGCAAGGTCGCGTCGGTGAGAGTCAGTCGAGGCATCAGTTGGTCTCCTTGGCTACAGCGGGGCTACAGGAAGGGGCCCGGTACGGTGCGACAGGGCGATCGACCCTGGTGCACCGATCCGTCCAAAAAGCCAAGGGATGTCAGAAGGTTATGAAGCACCGCGGGGCACCAAAGTGCACCGCGGGGAACGGCTCAAGACTTTTTAAAAGTCAGTTGCTCTACCGGCTGAGCTACGGGCTCTTTCAATAACTTAGCGGTTTTCGAACTGCCATCCAGCTAGGCATACCGTCTGCACCCACGCAACAAGGAGCGCAAAACACCGCTGCGCCTCCGCCGCAGCGCGATACATAGCACAGGCAGCGGCGCTCCTCAAATTTGGGTGAGCCGTCGCCTGGGTCCAGAGGTGATAGGGCTCGGTTAGCCGGTGCTCGATGCCGTGCTCGCGGCGGAGGCGGTCAAAGACGTGCAGCCGGTATTGCGCCGTTGGCCCGGAGCGGTTGCGGGGCTGATCGGTAAAAGGGATGCCGTTGTCGGTCAGGATGCTGTGCAGCCGGTAAGGAAAGGCGGCAATGACGCCGCGCAGGAACGCGGCGCCGGCAAGCATGGTGGCGGCCGGGTACAGCTCGATATAAGCGAACTTCGAGGTCCGGTCGATGGCCAGAAAACATATGCACCTTGCCCTTCGCCCAGCGCAGTTCGCAGACACCGGTATATCGCTCTTTGGCAGACGCGAGATACCGTGCCGTTGCGGGCAGCGATGCAGCGACGAGCGGGTCAGATGCGGGAATGGTCTCGCGCAGGCAGCCGAGTACGTCGTCGAGCGGCAGCAACGTACGGCGGCGAAACTCGACGACGATCGCTTCCTCGATCTCGGTCAGCACGGTGCTTTTCGGCTGGCTCGGTCCCATCGGCTGATCGGCGGTGGAGGTTCGCTTGCGCCACTTCGCCACCGTCTTGGCATTCAGGCCGTAGCGGGCAGCCAGGCTGTCCGGCGTCAGCACCAGTGAGACAGAACGGGTGAATTGAGGAAGGGAGGATTTCTGGCCCATCGTAGCCATTGAGGGAGCGAAGATGGGACAGCAATCCGGGCGGGAAAAGGAACCGGCGGAGCAGGTCATCAAGCAGATCCGGCGCGCCCCGCGGCGGCAATTTTCGGCGGAAGAGAAGATCCGCATCGTCCTGTCCGGGTTGCGCGGCGAGGACAGCATCGCCGAGCTGTGCCGGCGTGAAGGGATCGTGCAGAACCTCTATTACCGCTGGTCGAAAGAGTTTCTCGAGGCCCGCAAAAAGCGCCTTGCTGGTGACACGGCCCGCTCGCCAAGCGGCCTTGACGACGAGACTGAAGCAGAGCAGCTACTCTCGCCGTGCAACCGCTCACTCGGCAAGGGCGAGCGCTACTACCAGCAAATCGCCATTAATCGTCCTGCTGAGGCTGTCATCAAGGGGGACCGGCACCTCTTCTCACGATGGCGACCGGCACCGGCAAAACGGTCGTTGCAATTCCAGATTTGCTGAAACTTTGGTCGGCTCGTATCTGGCCGACCGCAACATTCTCGTTAATCAGCCGAAGGACGGTATCCTCGCCGCCTTCGGTAATGCCCGGTACAAACTCGAAGGCGGGAAGGTTGTCAAAAGTCGCGAGATGTATTTCGCAATCTACCAAGCGCTGGCCGAAGACGAACGTTACCTTGGGCTGTTCAAAGAATTCCCGCACGACCTCTTCGACTTCATCATTGTCGATGAGTGCCACCGCGAATTGGACTTGCATCGGGAAAGTGGAGAGTTGCCCGATGAACGATGAGGAACTCGATGAGCCAGCCGCCACGGTTTACGCAGAAATTTGCGGATGAGGCGGTGCGCTTGGAGGAAACCAGCGGGCGAACGCAACGTGAGATCGCCGGTGACGTGTGAATTAGGCTATCGAGGCTGGTGCGTTGGATCGGGCGGAGCCGAGATCGGCGGGCTGTCGATCCATCGGTGGCGGCGAGTGAGGTCACGGCCGAACTGAAGCGGCTACGCCGGGAGAACGAGATCCTTCGCCAGACCCGGGACATCCTGAAGAAGGCCCCGGCTTTTTTCGCCCGGGAGGGAAGTCGATGAGGTTCGCACTCATCGATGGGGCGAAAGCGCAATTCCCCGTCCACCGCCTGTGCCTCGTACTCGGGGTCAGCCAAAGCGGCTATTTCGCCTGGAAAGGCCGGCTGGCCTGTCAGCGCCAACGCGACGACCTGGTGCTGCTCACGCATGTCCGGTCGGCTTTTGGTTTGTCGCGCGGCACCTATGGCAGTCCCCGAATGACGCGGGACCTGTGCGACATCGTCATTCTCGATAATCTCAAACCGCATAAGGCCAAGGGTGTGCGTGACGCGATCGAAGCCGCCGGCGCCACGATGCGCTAACCGACGCGACATGGGTGGATCTCAGCCGCTGAACGGCCTTGGCCGTTCACCGGCAGCCACTGCTCAGTGTATCAAGTCGTTCAGCCCGAAAATCGCGCCGCTTGTGATCAGCAGCGGCACCGGGTGGAGTTTCGGCCAGTACAGCAGCGCCGCGGTCGCCGCCGCGGCAGCAATCCACGCCGCGGCGCCGGCCGGCGCGACGCGCAGCACCGCGACACCGCCCGACAGAAACAACCCGGCGGCGATCGGCGCCATGCCGCGCTCGACCGCCTGGTGCCAGGCCGAGCCGCGCCAGCGTCCCCAGATCTTCGCCGCGACAAACAGCAACAGCGACGCCGGCAGGTAGAACGCCACCGTGGCGACCATCGCGCCCGCGAAACCCGCGACCTTCCAGCCGATAAGCGCGCACAGCATCGAGCCCGGCCCCGGCGCCGCGCGCGACAACGCAAAAAGGTCAGCGAAATCGCGCGCGCTCGTCCAGTGCCGGACATCGACCGCTTGATGCGCGATGTCGGCGATGACCGAGTTGCTGCCGCCAAACGACAACAACGACAGCGGCGCAAACAGCGCGACCAGAGCCAGGAGACTGCCGGGCAGACCGTCGCGCATCGCTAGCGCCTCGCCCGCGACCAAGCGAGACCGATGCTGATCGGCGCCAACCCCAGCATCACCGGCAGCATGGGCCAACGCAAACCGCCGACGCAGACAACCGTGGCCGCGGCGATGGCGATTGCGCTCGGCTCGCCCGCTCCTTTGGCAATGGCGCTGATACCGGTCGCGAAACTCAGCCCGACCACCGCCGCCGCGACGCCGTCGAGCACGACGTGTACGAGGTGATAATTGCCGAACCGAGCGTAGATCGTGCCGACCGCCAAGATGATAACAAATGGTCCGAGCAGCAGCGCGAAGGGCGCCGCGAAAGCACCGGCTCCGCCCTTCAACCGCCGGCCGACCAGCACCGACATCTTGATGCCGTTGGCACCGGGCAGGCTTTGTCCCAGCGCCATCTCGGCGAGGAAGGCCCGTTCGTCGATCCAGCCGCGCCGCTGCACCATCTCGCGATACACCCACCCCCCCGTGCCGCCGCCAAAGCTGGTGCAGCCAAGGCGGAAGAACGCGAGGAACAGCGCCGCGAGCGTCGGTCCGAGTTTTGTCTCGTCGCTCATGGCGCCTATCCCTCCCCCATGGATCGGCGCATCGTAAACCCGTCTTTGTTGGGTTCGCTCAGCCATCAACGAATGGCTCGCCCGCCATCCTTAGGAATGGCCGATCGACTTCCGCGCGAAGAGCCGATCCTGTAGCGTCACCGGAACGGGAGAGGCGATGGCGGATATAGCGGTCGGCGAGCAGGGGCTTGAGGCGACGCAAGCGCGCCGCCGCAACCCGTTGCACCGCATCGCCGATGCGCTTGCCGCGGAGAGCGAGCGCCGCGTTTTATGGCTGCCGGTGTTTTTCGGCGGCGGCATCGCGCTTTATTTCGAGTTGACCGTCGAGCCACCGGTCTGGCTCGGCGGCGCGGTCGCGCTGGCGGCAGTCTTGGCGATGCTGCTGCAGCGCGGCAGGCCGGCGTGGCGCGTTGCCGCGCTCTGCGCCGCGGTTACCGCCGCGGGCTTCGCACTTGTCAGTGCGACGACATGGGACCGCGCGGCGCCGATGCTCCAGCGCCGGTTGGGACCGGTCGCGATCACGGGCAGGGTCGTCGATATCGACACGATGGAGCGCGGCTGGCGGATCATCATCGTGCCTGACGCGATGCCCGGCCTCGATCCGGCGCAACAGCCGCGCAAGCTGCGCATCCACATCACTCCGGCAAGCGACCTGCTGAGCCCCGGCGACCGGGTCAGCCTCAAGGCGATGCTCTACCCGATCCCCGGCCAGGTCCTGCCCGGCGCGCACGACCTGCAGCGCGAATTGTATTTCACTCAGATCGGTGGGGTCGGCTACAGTTTTGGCGGCGCGCACCGGCTCGACCCCGCCGCCGGCGCGGCGCCAGGCTGGCGGCAATGGCTGTTGGTGCTGCGCACGGGCGTGACGCGCCGTATCATCGCGGTGCTTCCCGGCTCGACCGGCGGCGTCGCATCGGCACTGATTGCCGGCAAGCGCGGCGCGATCGACGAGACCGTCATCGAGGCGTTCCGCAATTCCGGCCTTTCGCATCTGCTGGCGATCGCCGGGCTGCATTTGGGGCTGGTGGGAGCCTTTGTCTTTTTCGCCGTACGCGGCGGGCTCGCGCTTATTCCGCCGGTGGCGCTGCGTTACCCGATCAAGAAACTTGCTGCGGCGGCGACGCTCGTCGTGCTGTTTTGCTACCTGCTCTTGTCGGGCGCGGCGATCCCCACCGAGCGCGCCTTTGTGATGAATGGCGTGGTGTTCGCCGCGATCCTGATCGATCGGCTGCGCATTTCCATGCGCATCTGCGCGGTCGCCGCCACCGTGGTGCTGCTGCTGCAGCCGGAAAGCCTGATCGGCGTCAGCTTTCAAATGTCGTTTGGCGCGGTGGTGGCGCTCATCGCGGTGTACGAAACCTGGGGGGCGCGGCTCGGCCGCCTGTTGCACCGCGGCTCGTTCGGCCGCAAGGCGCTGGGCTACTGCGCCGGCGTGGCGGTGACGACAATCGTCGTGACGCTCGGCACCGATCCGTTCTCGATCAACCACTTCCACAAGATCGTCTTGTATTCGCCGCTCGCCAATGTGATCGCGGTGCCGCTTTCGGCGATGTGGACGCTGCCCTGGGGCGTCGTGTCGTGCCTGTTGATGCCATTCGGCCTCGAACGGCTCGGGCTCGTGCCGATGGGTTGGGGCATCGACGCGACGATCTGGGTGGGCGAACGGGTCTCGACGCTGCCCGGCAATGTCTGGCAGACGCCGCGGCTGCCGGTCTGGGGGCTGGTGATCGTCGCGTTTGGCGGGCTGTGGCTGTGCCTGTGGCAGGGGCGGTGGCGGCGCTGGGGGCTGGTCGGGATCGTCGCCGGCATGGCGACGATCTTCCTCAGCCGGCCGCCCGATATCGTCATCGCCGATTTTGGTCGTTTTCTCGCCGCGCGGGCCGCCAGTGGGGATTATTACGTGCTCGGCGGCAACGATCAGCGGGTGGCGAAGAACCTCTTCGCCGAGGAGACCGGCAGCGAATTGCTGCCATGGCCGGAACCCGGTACCGCTGCCGGCAGCCTCGAGTGCGGCGCCGCCGCTTGCCGCTATGCAGCACACGGCAAAGCCGTCGCGATTGCCCTTGACGAGCATGGCTTGCCGGCTGATTGCGATTCGGCCGACGCGATCGTCAGTCGCGTTCCCGCCGGGTTCGCCTGCCGCAAGCGCATCCCGGTCGTCGACCGCATCGACACTTGGCGGCGCGGCGCGATCGCGCTGTGGCTCGATCGCAACAGGATCAAGGTTCTCGGTGCGAACGACGCGCGCGGCGGCCGCCCGTGGGTCCCGCGCCCGCTCTCCAAGGCCGAACGGGGCAAGGCCTCGGCCGCGCGCGTTTTGCCGCCCACGGGCGGTGATTAGACAGCCGCCGGTTGCGCCGGTCGTGCTGCGCCGCAACATCCGCCACTTGACGCAATGTAAGTGAGCGCTTACTTAGCGCGAACGATGGCGCAAGGTCGATTGGATAGTGATGACCGCCGCAAGGCGATCGTGAGCGCGGCGGTGCCGCTGTTCGCACGCAACGGGTTTGCCGGCACCACGACCCGCGAACTCGCCGCGGCGGCCGGCGTGTCGGAAGCCTTGCTGTTCCGCCATTTCCCATCAAAGCAATCGCTCTATCGTGAGATCTTGCGGCTCGGCTGCGAGGGTGACCCAGCGTTGGAGCGGTTGGCGGCCTTGCCGGCATCAACCGAGACCGTGATCCACATCGTACGGTTTATGGTCCGCCGCTTTGTGCTTGGCAGCGACTGCGAGCGCCGCGACCTAGACCTCAAGATGCGGCTGATGCTGCACAGCTATATCGAGGACGGGGATTACGTGCGCGAATTGTTTGCTGCCATTGCGCCACGCGTCGTGCCTCTGTTCACCGCCTCGCTCGCCGCGGCCGAGGCCGCCGGCGACCTCAAGCCTATCGCGGTGAGCAGCGCCAACCGCTTTTGGTTTGCTCAGCATGTCGCGGCGATGATGGCCTTCGCATTTTTGCCACAAGAAGGCGTCATCCCTTACGAGGGCAGCATTGACCGACTGGTCGATGAAGCCGGTGACTTCATCCTGCGCGGCATCGGCATGACCGAGCAGGCGATTGCCGCGTCACGCGATGAGTCGCCGCTCGAAACGGCTGCGGATTAGTGACAAAGGCGAGAGCATGGACGGCGACATCACACCGGTCGTAGCGCCGGAGCGGCCACCGACGGCCCGAGCGCCCGCACCGCCACCAAGCCGCGGCAAGCGCATCTTGTGGTTTGTCATCGTCGCCATCGTCGTGGTGTTGGTGCTGGGCGGCCTGTACGGCTTCAACAGCTATCGCAACAAGATGATTGGCCAGTTTTTCGCCAACCACAAACCGCCGCCGGCGGAGATCAGCGCGGTAACCGCGACGACCGGGACAGTACCGCGTTTTGCTCATGGCATTGGCTCGCTGACTGCGGTGCACCAGGTCACGGTGACCCCCGAGGTCGGCGGAAGGATCACCGAGATCGACTTCGAGTCGGGCAGCCGGGTGAAAGCGGGCGACAAGATCATCCAGCTCAACGACGCGCCGGATCTCGGCGATCTCGCGAATTATCAGGCGCAAGCCCATCTCGCCGCGGTGACGCTGTGGCGCGCCAAGTCGATGGCAGCGCGCCAGTACGGCCCGCAGACCGATGTCGACACGGCGCAAGCCCAGCTCGACGAGGCCAACGCGATGATCCAGAAGACGCAAGCGATCATCGCGCAAAAGCAAATCCGCGCGCCGTTTGCCGGCAAGCTCGGCGTCCGCCAGGTCAATCTCGGTCAGTACCTCAATCCGGGCAACCCGATCGTCACGCTGACCGATCTGAAGATGCTCTATGTCAACTTTACGCTGCCTTCGCAGGATACCCCGAAGGTGGCGGTCGGGCAGAAAGTCGACGTCACCGCCGACGCGTTCCCCGGCCGCAAGTTCACCGCGACGATCACCACGATCGAACCGCAAATTTCCGCCAATACGCGTACGATCAGCGTGCAGGCGACGATGCCCAACCCCGACGAGGCGCTGCTGCCCGGAATGTTCGTCAACGCCGCCGTGGTGCTGCCGGAGCAGGCGCCCGAAGTGGTGCTGCCGGAAACCGCGGTCGATTACACGCTCTACGGCGACAGCGTTTATGTGATCCGCCAGGAGGGCGGCGGCACCGACGGAAAGCCGGTGCTGAAGGTGGTCCGCACCGCGGTCAAGACCGGGCTGCGCTGGGACGACAAAGTGGCGATCCTCGACGGGCTGAAAGCCGGCGAGCGGGTCGTCGCCGCCGGCCAGAACAAGGTGCAGGACGGCGCGGCCGTGACCGTTAGCGACAACCCGCCGCCGCAACCACCGGCGCATCTGACGCCGCAATAGGCAAGGCCCGCGCGATGCGCTTTACCGACCTGTTCATCCGCCGCCCGGTGCTGTCGCTGGTCGTCAGCCTGCTGATCCTGCTGATCGGCGCGCGGGCGATGTACGGGCTGCAGATCCGGCAATACCCCAAGCTGTCGAACACCACGATCACAGTCACGACGACCTATCCCGGCGCCTCGCCCGACCTCATCGAAGGCTTTATCACGACGCCGATCGAACAGGCCGTCTCCACCGCCGAGGGCATCGACTACCTGACCTCATCCTCGGTGCTCAGCACCAGCACCGTCACCGCCTACATTAAGCTCAACTACGACCCGAGCGCGGCGCTCGCCGATGTCATCGCCAAGGTCCAGCAGGTCAAATACCTGCTGCCGAACGGCGCTCAGGACCCGGTCATCATCAAGGCGACCGGCCAGACCGCGGCGGTGATGTATATCGGCTTTGGCAGCTCTACGCTGCAGTCGGCGGCGATCTCGGATTACCTGACGCGCGTTGTGCAACCGTTGCTCGCGACGGTCGACGGCGTCGCCTCGGCCGACATTCTCGGCGGCCAGACCTTTGCGATGCGGCTGTGGCTCGACCCCATCCGCATGGCGGCTCGCAACATCACCGCCAACGACGTGTCGGCTGCCATTCAGGCCAACAATTACCAGTCGGCTCCAGGCCAAGCCAAAGGCTACTTCACGGTCACCAATGTCGATGCCCGCACCGGGCTCACCGATGTCGATCAGTTCAAGCGGATGGTCGTCAAATCCTCCGGCGGTGCGGTCGTGCGGATGGAAGACATCGCCAATGTCGAACTGGCCGCGCAGAGCTGGACGTCCAGCGTCTCGATGAACGGCCAGCACGCGGTCTTTATCGGCGTTCAGGTAACCCCCGACGGTAATCCGCTGTCGCTGGTCCAGGGCGTGCGCAAGCTGCTGCCGCAAATCGAGCGGACGCTGCCGCCATCGGTCAAGATGGAGGTCGCATACGATTCCACCAAGTTCATCCAGGCGTCGATCGACGAGGTCGAAACCAGCCTCGGCGAGGCGGTGGGGATCGTCGTCGTCGTGATCTTCCTGTTCCTCGGCAGTTTCCGCTCGGTGCTCATCCCGATCGTGACGATCCCGCTGTCGCTGATCGGCGCCGGGATGATCATGTCGGTGCTGGGGTTCAGCCTCAACCTGCTGACCTTGCTGGCGATGGTGCTGGCGATCGGATTGGTGGTCGACGATGCGATCGTCGTCGTCGAGAACGTCTATCGTCATATCGAGGAAGGGCGAAGTCCGCCGCAGGCGGCGCTGATCGGCGCACGCGAGATCGCCGGCCCGGTCATCGCGATGACGCTGACCCTGGCCTCCGTGTACGCGCCCATCGGCTTTCTCGGCGGTGTCACTGGGGCGCTGTTCCGCGAATTCGCGTTCACGCTCGCCGGCGCGGTGATCATCTCGGGCGTCATCGCGGTCACGTTGTCGCCGATGATGTGCTCGCTGTTGTTGCGGCACGGCGCCGCCGAGAAGGGCTTTGCGCGATGGGTCGACCGCGCCTTTAACGGGTTGGCGAACTGGTACGGCCGCCGCCTCGAACGCTCGCTAAATTACCGGCCGGTCACCGCATTGTTTGCGGTCGCGGTCTTTGTCGCGCTCGGCTTTATGTACATGAACACCAAGAAGGAGCTGGCTCCGGAGGAAGACCAGGGCGTGCTGTTCGCGCTCACCAAGGCGCCGCAATACTCCAACCTCGACTATCAGGACGCCTACGGCGAAGAACTCGACAAGGCGCTGAGTTCCTTCCCCGAGACGGATTTGCGTTTTGTGCTCAATGGGCGTCTCGGGCCCAACCAGGGCATTGCCGGGATGATCCTCAAGCCATGGAACGAGCGCAACCGCACCGCACAGCAGATCAAGCCTCTGCTGCAGGCCAAGCTCAACGGGGTTGAGGGCATGAGCGCCTTCGCCTTCTCACTGCCGCCGCTGCCGGCCTCGATCGGCGGGCTGCCGGTGCAGATGGTGATCAACTCGACCGGGGATTTCCGGTCGATCTTCGAGGCGATGGAGAAGATCAAGGCGGCGGCGCGCAAAAGCGGCCTGTTCATCGTCGTCGACAGCGATCTCGCCTTCAACCAGCCGACGATCCGCGTCGATATCGACCGCTCGAAGGCCAACGAACTCGGGGTCACAATGCAGTCGATCGGCAACACGCTCGCGCTGCTGGTCGGCGAGAACTATGTGAACCGGTTCAACCTGCAGGGACGGTCCTACGAGGTGATCCCGCAAGTGCCGCGCCGGGATCGGCTCAACCAGGAGACGCTCACCCATTATTACGTGAACTCAGCGGCTGGCGACCCGGTGCCGTTGTCGAACCTGGTCAAGGTGACCCAGACCGTCGCCCCGAATTCGCTGACCCGTTACAACCAGCTCAATTCAGCGACATTTTCCGCGGTGCCGATGCCCGGGGTGACGATGGGCCAGGCGGTCGACTTTCTCGAACAGCAGGCGCAGAGCCTGCCGCATGGCTTCGGCCATGATTACCTGTCGGATTCCCGCCAATATGTGCAGGAAGGCAACGCGCTCGTCGTGACGTTTGTATTCGCGCTGATCATCATTTTCCTCGTGCTGGCGGCGCAGTTCGAGAGCCTGCGTGATCCGTTTGTCATCCTCGTCAGCGTGCCGCTATCGATTTGCGGCGCGATGTTCCCGCTGTTCATGGGCCTGACGACGATGAACATCTACAGCCAGGTCGGACTGGTGACGCTGATCGGCCTCATCAGCAAACACGGCATCCTGATGGTCGAATTCGCCAATCAGCTGCAGATCAATGAAGGGCTCGACCGGCGACGGGCGATCACGCATGCGGCGCGGGTGAGGTTGCGCCCCATCCTGATGACGACCGCGGCGATGGTCGTCGGCTTGGTGCCGCTGGCCACCGCTACCGGCGCCGGTGCTGCCAGTCGTTTCTCGATCGGCATCGTCGTCGTCGCCGGTATGTCGATCGGCACGCTGTTCACGCTGTTCGTGCTGCCGGCGGTCTACTCCGTATTGGCCAAGGACCACGTCGCGGCGGCGCACTCGGTGCGGGCCCGCGAACTGGCTCAGATCACCTGATTGGTGCGGTGGAAGAGGCGCAGCGTCAGCAGCGTCGCAACCGCCGCCAACCCGATCACAAAACCCCACCACATCCCGATCGGGCCAAGCCCGAAGGGAAAGGTCAGCGCCCAGCCGCCGATAAAGCCGATCCCCCAGTAGCCGATCCCAGCGAACAGCATCGGCACGACCGTATCCTCGTAGCCGCGCAGCGCGCCGACCGCGACCACCTGCATCCCGTCGACGACCTGGAACAGGCCGGCGAAAAACAGGAACCGCAAGGCCAACGCTACCAGCGCTTGGTTCTGTGGCTCGCCGATCGAGACATACGCCGCGACGATCGCGTGCGGTACGGCCCAGATGATTACCGCCGACACCGCCATAAACCCGGTGCCCAGCACCAGCGCGACAAAAGCCGCCCGACGCGCCGCGGGCACCATACCGGCACCGCGCTCGGCTGCGACCCGCACCGTCGCGGCCTGGCCGATCCCCATCGGCACCATAAAGGTGATGCTGGCGTAATTGATCGCGATCTGATGCGCAGCCAACGCGTCGGCGCCGAACAGTCCGACCACCGCCGCCGCGGTCACGAACACGCCGATTTCCAGCGCCTGCAACCCGCCGATCGGCGCGCCGAGTCGCAGGATGCGGCGGAAATCGGCGACGATCTCGCGCCTTTCGCCGCGGAGGCGCGGCGCGCCACCGACGCGTTGCAACCGCCAGACAACACCGACCAGCCCCGCCATCATCAGCCATTGAACGGTCGCCGAGGCGATAGCCGCGCCGGTCAGACCAAGCGGCGGCATGCCGAGATGCCCATAGATAAAGACCCAATTGAGCGCCGCATTGGCCGGCACGCACAGCGTCAGCACGATCATCACGCCGCGCGTGCGCTTCAAGGCCGCGAGCAGACTGCGCAACACCGCAAATCCGAGAAAGCCCGGCGCACCCCAGCACACGGCATGCAGAAACCGGCCGACCTCGTCGGACAGCGCGGCGTTATAGCCGATCACATCAAGCAGCCGGTGCGCTTCCGTCATCGCGCCGATGATCGGCGAGGACAGTAGCACCGCCAGAATCAGCCCGCTGCGCGCGATGCGGCCCGCCGCCGCCCGGTCGCCGGCACCGATCGCATAGGCGGCCAACGGCGCCACCGCCGTCAACACGCCGAGGCAGATGACGACGGTGGTGAAATAGAAGCCGCCGCCGAGCGCCACCGCGGCCAGCGGCACCGCGCCCAGCTTGCCGACCATGATCGTGTCGATCACAGACATGGCCATCTGCGACAGGTTGGCGGCGGCAAGCGGGACGGCGAGCGCCAGCGTCGCGCGGATTTCGGAGACGACGGAGGAAGACATTCGGGTTCTTTGGGAAGCGCGCCCCGCGCGCGCTCGATCATCGAAGCGCGACAAGCCGGGACGGTATGACATGGGAAGGCCGCCCGCGTCCCGAGGCCGCTCGCGGAGGCGAGGCGCCTGGGGACATGGGAGACGTGCGGATGCGGCGGCCGGTTTGACGCCTCATGGCAAACGCCATAGGCTTTTTCAAGTTAAATCGTCGACGGAGGATCGCGCTATGGCGTACCGTATCACGCCGCTCACCCCGCATACCGGAGCCGAAGTCGTTGGCCTCGACCTGTCACGGCCGCTCGATGCCGAGACCAAGACCGCGCTCAACCGTGCCTGGGCCGACCATCATGTGCTGGTGATCCGCGAGCAGAAATACGAGCCGGCAGATTTCAAGACGGCGGCGCAGGTCTTTGGCGTGCTGCAGCCGCACGACAAGAAGGACCACCACATCCCCGGCCACCCGGAGATGTATTACGTGACGAACACCGAGTTTCTCGGGACGCGGCGGATCATCCCGGGCGAGACCTTCCACACCGACCACTCGAACCATCCAGCGCCGCCAAAGGCGACGATCCTCTATCCAGTCGAACTGCCGAGCAAAGGCGGCGACACGCAATACGCCAATATGCACCTCGCCTATGACGAGTTGCCCGAGGCGATGAAACGCAAGATCGACGGGCTCAAGGCGGTCCATGTCTATCTCAGCAAATACAGCCCGCGCCCGCTGAAGCCGCTCAACGACGAAAGCCTCAAGGCGCTGCCGCCGGCGGGCATCCACCCGCTGGTACGCGTCCACCCCGATAACGGGCGCAAAGCCCTCTTTATGAACCCGGTGCGCATCGAATCAATCATCGGCATGTCCGACGACGAGGCCCTCGACCTCGTTGCCGAGCTGATGGCGCACGCGACCCAGCCGAAATACGAGTACCGCCATCAATGGCGCCACGGCGACATGGTGATCTGGGACAATCGCAGCGTGCTGCATAAGGCGAACCCGGATTACGACATGAACGAAAAGCGCTTTTTGTGGCGGCTGATGCTCAAGGGCGAGGCGCCGATCGCGGTCGCTGCCGCGGCGTAACCGACGGGAACGAGTCGGAATTTACGCATTCCGTCTTCGTTTCGCCGTTCTCGGCGGCGCATGATCGCCGCGAGCACGGCTGACCGGAGGAGCACGCGATGCGGTTGTTGCAACCAGAGCCCGCGACGGCCGAAGCGGGCCTGCGGGCGATGCGCCAATTGGCGGCGGCGCGTGGTGAACTCGGTGCCGCGAGCCTGGCACTGATCAACGCCGCGCAGCGGCAGGTGCTGCACACCGATTTCGACATCGATGGGCTGCCGCCGATCACGCCGCAGGAACTGGCGGCGGCGTTCGATGACGCCGCGCTGGCGCACCAGTTTGTCCAGGGCATGATGGTGGTGTCGCTGGCCGACGGCCCACCGACCGAGGCGCAAGGAAAGCTAATGTCGACCTATGCGCGCGTGCTCGGCGTCGATGAGCCGGCGGTTCGCGTGTTGAACGAGCTCGCGAACCACCACATGGTGCTCTTCAAGCTCGACTTTATGCGTCGCTCGCATCTCGCCGACATGGTGAAAGGGGCGGTGCATCGCGACGGGTTTGTGGCGACGGCACGAGCCTTCGCCGCGTTTCGCGGGATGCGTGAGGACTCCACCGTCACCGCCCGCTACAAGGCGCTGGAGCAGTTGCCCAAGGACACGCTGGGCTACGCGTTCTGGAAACACTGCACCGAGCACGGCTTCGCATTTCCCGGCGAGCCGTTCGGCTTTCCCGAGGCCGGCGTCTATCATGATTTCACGCATGTGCTGTCGGGCTACAGCACGCAACCCGAGGGCGAGGTGCAGATCGGCGGGTTCACCGCCGGCTACAAAAAGCACACGCCGATCATGGTGATCCTGTTCGTGATGCTGACCTTCAGCGCCGGCACCAACGTCACGCCGGTCGACCAGCCCGTCAGCTACGGCATCCTGGCGCAAGACGGATTGGCGGACAGGTTTTTCGTCGCGGTCGAGCGCGGCTCACGCGTGCCGATCGATCTTTCCGACGGCTGGGATCATTGGGCCTGGGTCGAAAAGCCGCTCGAACAGGCGCGTGCGGAGCTCAACGTCACCCCGCTTGCTTGAACCGCCGGGGGCGCGCCGCCCGAATTTTCGGTGAATGCCGTTCTTCTGCCGTTAACAAACCTTTCCGCCGACGCGGTCACTTTTCGTGCATCTCGGTCAGCACCCCCGCCTCGCCGGCGGCGAGGCGGCGCATGTGGAACTCGACGCAAGGATCTTCGGCATCGTCGTCATGCAGCCGCGCCAGCAGCGGGCGCGCTTGCGGATCATCGGCTTCGAGCGCGCGATAGACGGCCTGATAGCGCTCGATCCAATCTTCCGAGTAGCGATCTGGGTCGATCGGCTCGAAGACCTCGGTCGCGCCGTGCCGGCCCTTGACGATAAACGCGCCGACAGGCCGGCAGCGAAACCGGGTGATGGTCCGCGCGATCTCACCGGAAACGCAAATCCGCGTGCCAATCACCTTGTTGAGGCCTTCGAGGCGGGAGGCGGTATTGAGGATGTCGCCGAGTGCCGTGTATTGCAGCTTCTCGTGTGAGCCGACCATGCCGACAAAGGCAACGCCGGTGTGGATGCCGATGCGGGTGTGGAGAAAATTGACCCCGTGCGCGCGCTGCTCCGAGCTGAACCCTTGCGCGAAGCGGTCGATGTCGAAAGCCGCTGCGACAGCCCGATCGGCATGATCGGGCTGCGGTTGCGGCGCGCCGAAAAAGGCCAGCACGCCGTCGCCGAGAAACGCGTTGACGAGGCCGCCATTGGCGAAGATCGCCGCGCACACGCCTTCGAGATATTCGTTGAGAATGCTCGCCAGTCGCTCCGGATCAACCCCCTCCGAGAACGTCGTAAAGCTGGCGACATCGGTAAAGATGACCGAAATCTCGCGGCGCTCGCCGCCAAGCTTGGGCAATTCGTCGGACCGCACCATCTCGGCGATGACGGCCGGCGGCAGGAAATGCTCAAAGCTTTTTCGCAGGCGCTGGCGGGCGCGATTGCTCGCCGCGTGCAGCAGCTGATTGGTAAACGCGGCCGACCCAAGCCAAGCCATCACCGCCGGCACCGCCGGCAGCAGCAGGTTCTCACCGAATGCGACAAAGGTGATGCCGCCGATCGCCGCGACGCCGCCCGCCGAGGCGGCTGCGGCGGCGAAGCTCGACCGGACGGTCAGCCCGAGAATTGCCCCGCCGACAGCCCATAGCCAGATCCACACATCTTCGCCCCGCCGCGGCAAACCGTTAAGCAGCTCCGAATCGCCATGCGCAAGGCGGATCAGCTGATCGACCAGATGCGCGTGGATCGTCATGCCGTACACGCGATCGGTGTTGAAGCCGACGTTGAACGGGCTGGCGAAGAAGTCCTTCACGCTTTCCAGCGCATCACCGATGATGACGACGCGGTCGCGCATCAGCGAGGCCATATCGCCGTCCATGACCTGCGCGATGGTCCTGAGCGGAAAGGGCTGGGCGCCGCCCTTGAAGTCGAGCAGCACCTGATAGCCTCGCGCGTCGAGCCGCAGATACGGCCCGCTCCCTGTGTCAAGCGGCGGGATCACCGCTTTGCCGAGTTTCAGGTCGTCATTCGCGGCAGCGGCAGGATGAATGTTATCGGCGGCGAGATATTGCGCCGCGAGCGCCATGCTAAGCCCGGTGTAATTCTGCACCCCGTCATCGGCGTAAAGAAGACCGCGGCGCGCCACGTCGCCGGAGTCCGTGGCCACGTCGGCGAGCACGGCGCGGTCGCTGCCCGCCAGCACCTTCGGCGGCGCGATCTCGGGGTGGCTGCCGTCGCGCCCCTCGGCCAGCTTAAAGACCCAATAGATCTCGGGATGCGCCTTGAGCACCGCATCGAGCTTGCCGCTGCTCGGCGGCACCGGCATGTCGCGATAGAGGTCGACACCGATCGCCCGCGGATGCCAGCTCGCGATGCGCTCCAGAAGGTCGGCCAGAAGATCGTCGCTGAGCGGGTATTGCCAACGCTTGATATCGGGCTCGGTCATCCCGACCAGCACCACATCGTTCAGCGGCATCGACCGCGTCCACGCCACGCGCAGCGCGTCGTAGATCGCCAGCTCCATCGGCTGCAGCACACCGTAGCTGCGCACCAGCACCACCAGCACGGCTATCAGCTGTGCGCTTAAAAAAGCGCGCAGGATCGAACTGCGCAGCCATTTCGCGACGCGGCTCTTATCCGGATGCCAGCGGCGCCGGGATTGAAGGGGAGAATCCTCTGCTTCGATCACGGCGCTGAACCCGAACGCAAAGGTGCCATTATTGGCCTACTCGCAGCCTGTCGTCAGCCGGATCGCCTCCCGCAGTGCGGGCAATGACATTTCGCCGGCCGCGACCCCAATCCCCCAAGCTTGCTTTTTGTCTCGTCGTATCACCCACAGAGTTTACCGCGAAACCATCGGGCCACCTATGCGGATCGCCAGGCGGCGGTGAGCTGTTCGATTGGCCGAAAGCGGCGCGTTAGGGCTTTGAGGATGCGGCCCCGCCTCCTAAAGTCACGCAAATATCCGCAGGAGGAAGGCCATGACCGTGACACGCGAACTGCGTCCGCTCGGCGAGCCGATCGGCACAGAGGCTCTGGGGGTCGACCTCTCGAAATTGCCCGATGCGGAAACCCTCGCCTGGATCGAAGAGGCCTTCGCCGAACACCCGGTGCTGGTGTTCCGCGAGCAGCATCTGGGGCCGGCCGAGTTGGCGGCGTTCGGCAGGCTGTTCGGCAGGCCGAAAATCCATTCGCTGGTCGATTACCGGCACGACGACTACCCGGAAGTCTCCTGGCTGACCAATGTCGACAAGGACGGCAAGATCGACTGGTTCGGTGTCAAACGCGCCACCGATTGGCATACCGATTCCCCCTATGAAGACGTGCCGCCGCGCCTCGCGATTCTGCACGCCAAGGAAGTGCCGTCATCAAAGGGCGGCACGATGTTCGCGGATATGCGCGCCGCTTACGATGCGCTCGACGCCTCAATGAAAGCGCGGCTCGCAGGGATGACGGGGCTGCACGGTCGGCATGACGGCCCTTACGGCGTCCGGCTTTACGAAGGTGACCCCGAGCAGACCCTTGACCGCAAATACACCGAAAAGGCACGCCCGGCAGTCGTCAGCCACCCGGTCACTGGGAGGCCGATCCTCTTTGTCAATCCGCTGCACACGCATGGTTTCGAGGGTATGGAAAAGGACGAAGCTTGGCCGTTGATCGAGGAATTGGCCGAGCATTCGACGCAGGATCGCTTCGTCTATTATCACTCCTGGCAAGTCGGCGATGTGCTGATGTGGGACGAGCGGGCGACGATGCATCGCGGCGCGGGCGACTATGAACCCTCCGAGCGCCGCATCATGCTGCGCACGATCGTCTATCCAAACTAAAGCCGCTACCCTGCGGCGAGGCGCGGGGCGCCGATCCGGTCGCGGCGCCAGCGCAACGTCGGCCCGCCGGCGACGATCTGCACCACCCCAGCGGTGAACCCGATCAATACGCCCGTCTTCCAGGCGGGTCCGTAGGAGCCGGTGGCGGTAAAGATCAACCCGCCGCCCCAGGCGCCGAGCGACGAGCCGATCTGATGCATGACAAACGAGATGCCGAGCAGCGTCGCCATGTAGCGCGTGCCGAACATCTCGGCGACAAGCCCGCTGACCAGCGGTGCCACGCTGAGCCACAACATGCCCATCGCCGCGGCGAACATGAGCGTGCTCGCCGGCGTCGGCGGCAGCGCGAAATACGCGGTAAAAACGAAGGCGCGCAGGATATAGAGCAGGCCGAGCAGGATATGCTTCGGATAGCGCGCGCCAAGCCAGCCGGCGGCCAGCGAGCCGAGGCAGTTCACGCCGCCGATGACCGCGATGGCCTCGGCACTGAGCATCGGGTCCTGGCCGCAGATCGCTAGATAGGTCGGCAGATGCGTCGTCAGGAACACGAGGTTAAGGCCACAGACAAAATAGGCGCCCGACATCACCAGGAAAGGGCGGTGGCGCATTGCCTGGCGCAGCATCTCACGCATGGTCGTCCTGGCCGCACCGCTGGTGGGCATGCGGTCGGCGCCGCCGGCGAAAAACCCGGACGGCAGCATCAGCACGGCGAGCAGGACAAAGAACAGCGCACCGAACTGCCAGGCATGATGCGTGAGGAGCGATTGGGTCGTCACCGGGACCATCAATGTACCGAGCGAGCCGGCGGCCGAGACAAGCCCGAGCGTCTTGCTGCGCCGCTCGACCGGAACGCTGCGGGCGACGGCCGTCATCACCAGCGACGATGCCGTGCATGACAGGGCGATGCCGACCAACGCGCCGGAAACGATCAGCGCCGCTTCGCCCCGCGCCGTCGCCATTACCGCCAGCCCGGCCACATACGTGCAGGCGCCCGCCAGCATCGTCACCCTGAGACCGAAGCGATCGGCGAGCGCGCCGACCGGCGCTTGCGACAGCCCCCAAACGATGTTCTGAATCGCCACGGCGAGTGTGAAATCGGCGGCGGTCAGCGCGAGGTCACGGGTTACCGGTGTGAGAAACAGCCCGAGGCTTTGCCGCAACCCCATGCCGAGGCTCAACATGACCGCGGCGCCGACCAAGATCAACCGCGTCTGGTTGCGGGTCGCGGCGCCGAGAAACGACATGACGGGAAGGCCTTGCACTACCGAACGGGCAGCGAATCTGCCCTATCTCGCGCCATTTCATGCACAGCGATTGGGCATGGCTGACCGGCGCGGCACCGGGACTGGTCCGGTCCCAGGGTTCCGTCCTTACTTATGCCCGGCGAATACTTTTGGGTGAACTCGATGGTCTAACACCTCGGCACGATTGATAACGCGCCAACACGTATAATTGTGGTCGTCATTTGCACGCGGAAGGCTACGATGCGTCCGATCCTGCGGGCCAGAAGTCGTGCCGAGGCGATCGCATAGCTGTTCGATCCTTCGCCTTCCTCGGCGAATGCGAGCACCGGTTCGGACCACCGGCGCCGCTACCCAGGAGCACCGTCATGCGATCGCCGGCATCAACGTAACCGACGCCAAGTGGGGTCTATTAATACCGGAGGGAGGATCGGGAAGATGAAATATCTGAGCGCTGGTCTCAGCATGTCGGCGGCCCTGGCGATTGCTATGCCAGCTTGGGCACAGACACAAATGACACCGCCGGCACAATCGAACGCGGTGGCGCAGAGCGGGCATCAGGTGACGACCCATCATCATGCCCGTCATCATGTGTATCGCCCCCAGAACAGCGTGGCCGACCGACTCAACGCCGAGGAACTCGCCGTCCTCCAAAGCGGCGGGCCCTCGGTTCATCGGATGCCCAGCGGCGGGAAGGCGTTAACTTCTCCAAACCGCTGAGGCGCCGTACCGCTCTGCTCAAGCCCGACCAAGGCGCCCCGGAGACGCTCCGGTCCTCACAGCGTCGTTCAGAGCCGGAGCGGCGGCCAGGCTGGCGGCGGCGCCACGCAGCAGCGTTTTTTTTGCGGCCCATTCTTCCGCCGGATTGAGTTTTTCGAGGAATTGCGCTTCGCCGCCCGTGTAGAGCGCGATCGGAATGCCGTCGCGGTAAAGGACGCGGTTGCCGGTCAGCGCCGCGAGGCGCTGCCCCGGCGTAACGATCCCGACGAGGTTGAGCGGGTCGGCACCCGAGAGCGACACCAGCACTCCCGCCGCCGGCTTGCGCCGCGCGTCGCGCAGCAGACCGATGGCTTCGGGAAGCGCGAACTGCTCGCCGGCGAACCCCGCGACAAAACGGCCACCGCGGATGTCGCCGCGTGCCTCCAGCCGGCGATAGACGCGCAGCAGGTCGCGCCACGGCGGCAGCCACGCCGCCTCGCGCTCGATCAGCCGCCAGAACACCACGCCATAGCGGCGCAGCAGCGTGCGCGCCAGATGCTCGGCGGCTTCGGCGGCGGCCTTGGTCTCGTTGTCGGGCGTGCGCGGGCGGCGCGCGAGCGCCCAGCGGCCGGCATTCTCCATCGCGAAACTGATCGAGCGCCGGCGCCGCTGGCTGCCGCTGCCACTCGGCGCCAGCAGCGCACGCAGTCCGGCGAAACTGTCCGAGCTGACGAGGCCGAGCGCCACCAGCTCGGCGAGCGCTTCCTCGACTTGCGGCTTCAGGAGGCCGCTGCCTTCGGCCAGCTCATCAAAGAACGAGGCGCCCTCCGCGCGGATCACGTCGATCACCCGGCGCGCGGTGGCGCGCGGCTTGATGCCCTCCGCGTCAGGCGACAACAGCGTCCACAGCGCGGCATTGCGGCGCGCGAGCAGGGTGATGGGTGTCGCCCGCACCGGCGTGACGCCGCGTCCGCTACCCTCCGGCTGGATGCTGCGCGGGCGGAGCCGCGCCCAGGCGAGGCGGCCGGAGAGGCACAGATCGTCTAGCCAAGCGGGGTCGTAATCGGCAAGCCGCGCCGGCAGGATCTCGCTTTCCCAGGCGCCGGCAGCGGCTTCGAAGCCTTCGAGCTGGCCGGTAATCGCAGCGAGCGCGTCCGGCCCCTCCATCCGGGTGCCCGGGGCGACACGCTGCCACTCGAACATAAAACGCAGGAAATCCCTGGCGGCGACCGGCTCGATCTCGGCGCGCAGCCGGTTCACCGTGTAGCGGTGGACGCGCGCGAGCAGCCGCCGCTCGCACCATTCGTCCTCCGCCGCGCCGTCAGTGAAACGGCCCTTGAGCGCGAAACCCTCGCTTTCGAGCGCGCCGAGGGCGAAGGTTATGTCGTCCGCGCGGAGGCCGAGCGGCGCCGCGAGCGCGGATGCGGCCACCGGCCCGAGCCCTTCCAACCGCCCCCGCAAAATCTCGACCATAGCCAGATCGGCCGACCAATCGCGTTCGGCATAGGAAGCGGGTGCGGCGATCTTGGGTTCGACCGCCGCGTCGGGCCACAGAGCCTGAAACTGCGGCAAGCGCTCAGCGGCGATCCACACGCGCACGCCGGGCCGCGTCATCAGCGCCGCACGGCGGCTCGCCGCCAGCTCCCCAAGCCAGCCGGCCCAGCCGGGCGTGTTGCCCACTTCGCGCGCGTCGAGAAAGCCGAGCCAGACCAGTGCGTCGTGCATCTCGTCGGCGTTGACCGGCGCCGGCCAAGCTTCCTCGCGCACGCGGGTAATCGCCTCGGGGTCGAGCCGGCCGAGATCGGAGGCCTCTTCCGGACCGAGCCAGCGGCGGCCCATGACCGCCTGGGTCCGGCGTTCCTCGATGGGCGCGTCGTCGAGGAACGCGTAGGGCCGCGCCGCTAGCACCTCCATCGCCAGCGGCGACGGCTCGGTGACATCGCGCGCGACAACCCGGACCTCGCCGCTCTCGATGCGCGACAGCAGCCGCTCCAACCCCTCGATGTCCATCGCCTCATGCAGGCAGTCGTAGACGGTCTGGTTGACCAGCGGATGGTCGGGGATTTCACGCTCGCCGGGGACATTTTCGGCGCAGGCGAGCTGATCGGGGAAAATCGCCGCGACGAGGTCTTCCGCTTCCATGCGCATGAGTTGCGGCGGCACCTTCTTGCCACCGCGAAAGCGCGGCAGCGCCAGCGCCACGCCCGACACCCAGCGCCAGCGCGTCATGAACATCGGCGCATCGAGCATCGCTTGGGTCAGCACGCCGCGCACGCTCGCGGAATGCAAATAACGCGCGACCTCGTCGAGCGCGAAGCTGTGCACGGTGGTCAGTGACAGGCTGATATTGTCCTCGGTCGCCGCCGCCTGGAGCTCGAAATTGAACCGCGTGCAGAAGCGCTTGCGCAGCGCCAGCCCCCAGGCGCGGTTGAGCCGGCTGCCATAGGGCGAGTGAATGACGAGCTGCATGCCGCCGACCGAGTCGAAGAAGCGCTCGAACACCAGCGTATCGAGCGTCGGCAGCACGCCGAGCGCGGCATAGGCGGCGGCAAGGTATTCGACGATTTGCCGCGCCGCCGGTTCGCCGATTCCGACATCGTCGGCGAGCCAAGCAATAGCAGCTTGCACTCCCTCTCTGCCCTTGGGGGTGGCGAGGGGCGGGGTGAGGTGGGGGATTCCAGAGGCGGTTGCGGCACCCACCTCACCCTCCCCACCGCCATGCGGTGGGCCCCCTCCCTCTCCCCCCTGAAGGGCGGAGAGGGACAATCTGGCCGCGACTTCCGCACGCAGGCGCGAGACCGAGGCGGACAACTCGTCGCTGCGGCCGGGGGCCTCGCCAAGCCAGAACGGCACGGTCGGCGGCTGGCCCTGCGCGTCTTCGACGCGCACCGTGCCGCGCTCGACGCGCTGGATGCGGTACGAGGCGTTGCCGAGCTGGAACACATCGCCGGCAAGGCTCTCGACCGCCCAGTCCTCGTTCACGGTCCCAATAATCGTGTTCTCAGGTTCGAGCAGCACTTGGTAGTCGGCGTTGTCGGGGATCGTGCCGCCAGAGGTCAGCGCGGTGATCCGTGCGCCGCGCCGCCCGCGCAGCACGTGATTGACCGCGTCGTGATGGATCAGCGCGCCGCGCCGCCCGCGCCGGGTGGAGAACCCCTCGGCGAGCATCGTCACCGCTTCGTCGAAATCCTTACGCTCCAGATGGCGGTATGGCCAGGCGCGGCGGATGAGAGCGAACAGCCCGTCCTCGCTCCATTCGCGCGCCGCCACTTCGGCGACGATCTGTTGCGCCAGCACGTCAAGCAAATTTTCCGGAATGCACAGCGTGTCGAGCTCGCCGCGCCGCACGCTGTCGATCAGCGCGGCGCATTCGACCAGCTCATCGCGCGACAGCGGGAACAGCCGGCCCTTCGGCGTGCCGGTGACCGCATGGCCGGAGCGGCCGACCCGCTGCAAGAAGCTGGCGATCGAGCGCGGCGAGCCGATCTGACAGACGAGGTCGACATCGCCGATATCGATACCGAGTTCAAGCGAGGCAGTTGCCACCAACACTTTCAGTTTGCCGCGTTTGAGGCGCTGCTCAGCGTCGAGCCGCGCCTCTTTTGCCAGGCTGCCGTGATGCGCGGCGATGTGTTGCTCGCCGACCCGCTCCGACAATTGCCGCGTCGCGCGTTCGGCCAGCCGCCGCGTGTTGACGAAGATCAGTGTCGTGCGATGGGCTTCGATCAGCGCCGCCAGCCGGTCGTAGACCTGGCTCCAGACTTCGTGCGACATCACCGCTTCGAGCGGCGCATCGGGCAGTTCCAGCGCGAGGTCGCGGGCGCGGCGATGCCCGGTGTCGATGATCGCGCAATCGTCTTCGGCCGCACCGGCGAGGAACCGCGCCACCACCTCGATTGGCTTTTGCGTGGCCGACAGGCCGATGCGCTGCAATCGGTCGCCGCACAGCGATTTGAGCCGTTCGAGCGAGACGGCGAGATGCGTGCCGCGCTTGTTCGCGGCGAGCGCGTGGATTTCGTCGACGATGACGGCGTGCGTGGTGCCGAGCATGCGGCGGCCCGACTCCGAACCGAGCAGCAAGTAGAGCGATTCCGGCGTGGTCACGACGATATGCGGCGGCTTCTTCGCCATTTTCTGGCGCTCGCCCGACGGCGTGTCGCCGGTCCGCACCCAGGTGCGGATCTCGACCGGGGGCAGCCCGCGCGCGGCCAACTCCTCGGCGATACCGGCGAGCGGCACGGCGAGGTTCTTTTGAATATCGTTCGACAGCGCTTTGAGCGGCGAGACGTAGACGATCTGCGTCGCGTCTTCGAGGGTGCCCTGTTCCAGGCCTTGCCGCACGAGGTCGTCGATCGCCGCGAGAAACGCCGCCAGCGTCTTGCCCGAACCGGTCGGCGCGGCGATCAGCACATGGCGGCCGGATTTGATCGCCGGCCAAGCCTCCGCCTGCGCAGCGGTCGGACTCGCGAAATTTCGTTCAAACCAGGCGGCGACCGCCGGGTGAAAAGAACAAACAGGCATCATGGCAGCGCGCAATGTCAGACTTGCCGGCGCCGGTTGCAAGCCCGGCGGATCAGTCCTTAGCGTAGCGCCGGCGCCAGACCAGCGAACCGATGACGACCAGATGCGCGGCGTTGAAGGCAATGCCGGCGGCAAAGGCGGCGGCGTAGAACCCGACCGTGTCGTAAATGGCGCCGGCCAGCCACCCGCCAAACGCCATCCCCGAGCCGCTGAACAGCAGCACGGCCGGCACCCGCCACGATGCTTCGGCGGCCGGGAACAGCTCGCGCACGGCCAGCACATAGGCCGGGATGATGCCGCTGAACCCGAGCCCGAACGCCGCCGATACCGCGAACAACCCAGCTTCGTTCTGCGTCAGGTAGAACCCGATCATCGCGGTGATCTGGCACACCGAGCCGGCAAGGATCGTGCGCAGTCCGCCGATCCGGTCGGCGACGACGCCCCAGAATTGCCGGCTGACAAAAGCGCAACCGAGCAGCACCGACAGCATCGCAGCACCCTGTGATGCGGGAATGCCGACATCGCTGCAGAACGCGACGAGATGGCTTTGCGGCATCGCCATCGGTACGCAGCACAAAAAGCCGGCACAGCACAATGCGGCCAATGCCACGCCCGGCCGCAGCCCGAGCACTGGCGCGCCGATGCGCGGCCCGGCGGCGGCGCCATCGCCGCCGATTACCTCCGGCGCAGGCCCAAGGGTCATTGCCGCCGCGGGCAGGATCACGGCGAGCTCGATCGCCGCGAAAACGAGCATCGTGCTTCGCCAACCGATATGGGGGATCACAGCGGCAAAGACCGGCGCCCAAATCGCCGCCGACACCGACGCACCGCTGCCGAGCAGCGCCAGCGCCGTCCCGCGCCGCCGGTCGAACCACCGTGCAACATATATGTAGAGCGGCGCGTTGATCCCGGCGTTGCCGAGCAGGCCGACAAACACGCCGTAACCGATGAGCAACCGGAAGCGGCCACCGCTCTGCGCGATCACGAGACCGAGCGCGATCATCACCGCGCCGCCCATCACGGTCCAACGAATGCCAAACCGGTCGGCCAGCCGACCCATTGCCAAACCGCCGATCGACGCGCCGAGCCAGGCAAAGGAATAGGCGAGCGCCGGCACCGATCGCTCACCGCCCAGTTCGGCCGCCATCGATTTCAACGCGACGACCGGGATCGCCGGCGTGCCGAACGACACCGCGGCGATGGCCAGCGCCGTCAGGCAGACGACCCAGGACCCACGGGTTTCGATCGTCTCGCGGCCAACCCAGTGCCGGGCGGCGAAGGAACTGATAGCCATGTCGCGAACGGAGAACTAAGCGATGACTCCCAAAGCGCCCGGCCAATCAGAGGGCCGCCAGTGACCTGATCGACAAGCCATGGTCTCCGGGTACTCCCCGGAGAAGGCGATTATTGTTGCTTCGAACGCAGTACCGCTAGGCGAGCTGGATGCTGACGGCCTCGGGGCCCTTGCGGCCCTCGGCGATATCGACCACGACGCGCTGGCCCTCGTTGAGGTTCGACAGCCCCGCGCGCTGCAGCGCCGAGGCGTGGACAAACACGTCCTTGCCGCCGCCGTCGCGCACGATAAAGCCAAACCCCTTGGTCGAGTTGTACCACTTCACCGTGCCCTGCTCCTGCGACGAAGCCACCAGCGGCGCCTGCTCGTAACCGCCGCCGCCACCGCCACCCGGCCGCGGACCCGAGCGCGGTCGCGCCGGCGCCGCCGTCGAACTGTCGACGCTCAGCACCTCGGTCACCTGCGGGCCGCGCTGACCCGGGGCGACGCGAACCTCCAGCGTCTCGCCCGTCTCAACCTGCTGAACCCCGATCCGGCCCAGCACGCTCGCGTGCAAAAACGCGTCACCGCCGCCATCCGCCAGCTCGACAAAGCCAAAACCGCGGTCGCCGCGAAACCACTTCACCACCGCCTGGACCGGCGGTCCCGATGGTGCTGGAGGTGCGGAATGCCGCGGCGCCGAGCCGAAATCGCGTCCGCCGCCATACCCGCCGCCACCGCCGTAATCCCGTCCGCCGCCGTAACCGCCGCCGCCGCCAAAATCATCGTCGAAATCGCGCCGCCGGCCCCGGTCGCGATGTCCTCTCCCGTTTTCCACGACTGAATTCCAATTCCCGAGCCTGGGGACAATACCCCGCAGGCCCATAATGCAGCTTTTTACACCGCTCGTCATCGGCAATGGAGTATCTGCCATGTAACCATCGCGCGAATTCGGTCGGCGCTTGAACGTCGGCACCGGACATGGAACTCTCGACCGAGAGGAAGCGTCGGGGGGAAAGCCATGATCGAGAAGACGATCGACATCGCGACCAAGGACGGCGTGATGGAGACATTCATCACCCATCCCGAGCGTGGCGGGCCGCATCCGCCGGTGTTTCTGATGATGGACGCGCCTGGCATCCGCGAAGAATTGCGCATGATGGCGCGGCGGATGGCGACGGTCGGCTACTACGTGCTGCTGCCCAATCTTTATTACCGCGCCGGGCGAGACACGAAATATGGGTCGGACGTGCTGACCCATGGCAGTGGCGAACACGCGCGGATGCGCGCAGTGCGCACCAAGATGACGATCCCGCCCGTGATGGACGATATCGCCGCAATGCTCGACTTTGCCGCCGGGGAGAGCGCGGCGAAAAACGGCCCCGCGGGAATTCACGGTTATTGCATGAGCGGCCCCTACGCGCTTGCCGCGGCCGCGCGCTATCCCGATCGTATCGCCGCCGCGGCATCGTTCTACGGCACTCGGCTGGTCAACGACGCCGAGGAAAGCCCGCATCTCAACCTCGCCAAGATCAAGGGCGAGGTGCATATCGGCTGCGCCGAGCACGACGAACTGGCGCCGCTGTCGATGGTCCAAGAGCTGAAAACGCTGTTCCAGCGCGCCGGCACCAAGGGCGAGATCGAGATGTATATGGGTGTGCATCACGGCTTCGCGTTCCCCGAACGCTGGTGCTACGACGTGCCCGCGGCCGAGCGGCATTGGGAGCGGCTGATCGCGCTTTACCGGCGGACGCTGGGGTAAACTCCATCGGCAGCGCGTTCGCGAACAAATCGCGTGACAAACGCGCCGGCCCAGCGCCGGTCAACTTGCCCGTTTAGGGGCTCCGACACGAATCCGGAGCCTGTTTTTGGACTCCCGCCTCGGTAGCCCGCGGCGCGGCGACGATTTCGTATAGAATTAAAAATATTTCATTTCCCTGTCAGACTCCTGATAGGCGCTAACGCGCATCTTCGACACAACAGAGCGCGACTGCGGCGTTGAATGGCGCCGCGGCAACGGTTGGGGCAGTCGGCGGAAAGCCGACTCAAGCCCCGTCCAAGTTCGCGACTTGTTGATAACAGTGCCCAACAAACCGGGCACGCGAACAGGAGAGGCGGCATGAACAGGAAAATGACCGGCGCGGCTTCCCTAGCGCTCACCAGACGCGGTATCCTCAAGACAGGCCTGGGGCTTGGTGCGGTCGGGCTGCTGACGCCGCTCGTCACCCCCCGAGTGTGGGCCAAGGATTACCCCGAGATGGGCAGCTTTCCCGCCGGAGTGCAGGGCAAGAGCGTCTTTGCCGCCGGGGTGTTTCCGCTGACCGGACCCTATGCGGCGATGGGGCATGACGAGCAGCGCGGCTTTGAACTCGCCATCGATCATCTGAACAACGGCAGCCAATTCACCCAGGGGATACCCTCGCTGAAGAAGGGCGGCGGCGTGCTCGGCAAGAAGGTCGAATCGGGCGTCGCCGACAGCGAAACCAAGCCCAACCCGGCGGTTCAGGCCGCGACGCGGTTTATCCACGAGAACAAGGCGATCGTCTTCACCGGAGCGGTCAGCAGCTCCGTCGCCGTCGCCCTCGAAGAGGTGGGACAGCGGCACAAGGTGATCTGCATGTGCTCTACCACCGCATCCAACACGACGACCGGTGTCAGCTGCCAGCGCTTTGGCTTCCGGCTGATGCCCGACAACTACATGCTCGCCAAGGCAATGGCTCCGGTACTCGCCAAACAGCTGGGCCGCAACCTGAAGGCAGCCTACCTGGTGCCCGACTACATCTTCGGCACCAGTCTGTTCAGTTCGCTGAAGGCGGCCTTCGCCCCCTATGGCTGGACGGTCGCCACCGAGCAGCTGCCGCCGCTCGGCACCACCGATTTCAGCAGCTACCTACTGAACATCGCCAATAGCGGCGCGGACGTGATGTTCAACGAAACCGCCGGGGCCGACTCGGTCACCTCGACAAAGCAGGCCATCCATTTCGGCATCACGACGAAGATGAAATACGTCATCCCGCTATTCAGCGGCTTCGCCGGCAAGGAGCTGGGAACCGAGCTGCTCGCGGGGAAATACGGCACCGAGCCCTGGTGGTGGGGCATGGAGGAAAAGTATCCGCAGGCGAAAATCTTCAACGCGGATTTCCACAAGAAGTATGGCTACATGCCGCGTTTCCCCGCGGCGAACACCTACGACAGCATGATGATGTGGGCGGACGCGGTCGAGCGCGCCGGCACATTCTATCCGCCCGAAGTCATCAAGGCACTCGAATCCGGGCACAAGGTCGATACCTCCCGCGGAGAAGTCTACTTCCGGGCTGGCGACCATCAGGGGGTGAGCCCCGTGCCGGTCCTGCAAGGAAACAGCAAAGCGGAAATGAAAGGATCGGAGGACTATTTCAAGATCGTCGGGATCGTGGAGGGCGAGCAGCTGATGGTGCCGCTCGACCAAAGCGGCTGCCACATGCCGTCGGTCGAAGCCGCCTGATCGGCCGCCAATGTCTGATCAAAACTTGATCTGCCGGACGCCCCGCTGATGCCGTCGACCGCCACAATCCTGTCGCAGGCGTTCAGCGGGTTTGCGTTCGGTAGCCTGTTGGCGCTGATGAGCAGCGGCTTGACGATCATTTTCGGCACGCTCGGCTTCATCAACTTCGCTCACGGCGCGATGTTCATGCTTGGCGCCTACGCGGCTTTTGTCGTGCTGGTGCAAACGCATTCGTTCATCTTGGCGCTGCTGGCCGGCGCTTCGGCCCTGCTGGTCGTCGCCGTTGTGCTCGAACGCGGGCTGCTGCGCTTCTTTTACGCCCGACCGCCGGAAGACCAATTGCTCGTCACTTTTGGTCTTTCGGTCATGCTGATCGAGGGTGTCCGTTTCTTCTTTGGCAGCGACAGCCAGCGCGTGTCGCCGCCAGCCTGGGGTGACGGGATCGTCAACTTTTTCGGGATCTTCTATTACCCGCTTTACCGGGTCGAGGTGATCGGCATCGCCGCGGCATTCCTGCTCGCGCTGTATTTGCTTCTCTATCACACCTCGCTTGGGCTGATGGTGCGGGCGGGCATCGAAGACCGGCTGATGGTCGGGCTGCTCGGCATCGATGTGCACCGCATGTTTCTGGTCGTCTTTGCGGTCGGCGCCATGGCGGCGGGCATCGCCGGCGTCATCTTTGCGCCGCTCTCCGCGGTGATCCCCGATATGGGCACGCCATTTCTTGTCCAGGCCTTTGTTGTGGTGGTGATCGGCGGGCTAGGATCATTCGGTGGTGCCATTGTCGGCGGCCTGGTCGTCGGCGAGTTGCTGAGCCTGACGACGGCCTTTAACCCTGCCTATTCCCAGGCGTCGATCTACGCCGTCATGACGCTGATCCTCGTGATGCGACCGCGCGGACTGTTCGGGGTGGCAGGCCGGATATGAGCGCAAGCGTCTTGTCGTGGCGGGGCAGCCGCAACCGTTGGCTCCCCGAAATCATCGTCGCCGCCCTGTTGATGGTCTTGCCGTTCGGCTTTGACGCGGCATTCACGTCCGTCGATCTGCTGAGCCGCATTCTGCTATGGGGCCTGTTCGGCATCGGATTCGATCTGCTGTTCGGGTATAGCGGGCTGCTGTCGTTTGGCCAGGCCGCGTTCTACGGCACCGGCGGCTTCGTGACCGCGTATCTGCTCACAAGCCACATCCTGGGCAATGTCTGGCTGGCGATGCTTGTCGGGACCGTGGCCGCGACGCTGTTCGCACTGTTTGTCGGCTATCTCGCGCTGCGACGCGTCGGTCTCTACTTTGCGATGATCACGCTCGCTTTCAGCCAGTTGGCGTATTTTGTGGAAAATTCGCCGCTGGCAAACTGGACCGGCGGTGAAAACGGCCTACCCGGCGTGCCATACCCGGTCATTCATCTGGGTTCGCTGGATTTTTCTTTCAGCAGCGGCTGGCGCACCTATGAGTTGATCGCGGTAACGTTCTTCCTCGGCTATGTGCTGGCGCGCTTTATCGTCCGCTCGCCGGTGGGTGCCGTGCTTGTCGGCATCCGGCAAAACCCGGGGCGCACCGCCGCGCTCGGGCATTCGGTGCCGGGCTACAAGCTCGCGGTGTTCGTGCTGGCTGGTGCCTATGCGGGGCTTGCTGGAGCGTTGCTCGGGATTTTTCAGAGCTACATGCCGCCCGATGCGTTTGCGCTCGATACGTCGGCCCAGCTCGTTCTTCAGTCCGTGATTGGCGGTGCCGGCACGCTGCTCGGCCCCACCTTTGGTGCCGCCGTGTGGCTCTTCCTGCGCGCGGAACTGCAACAGATTCCCGGGATCGGGTCGCTGTGGATGTTCATTCTAGGTGCGATCTTCGTCGTGCTCGTGACGCTGCTGCGCAAAGGGCTTTACGGCTCGCTCGTCAGCCTGTGGCGGCAGCGAGTCGCGACGACGCCGAGCCGTCCTAGACCACATCCGCGCGCAACAGGTCTCCATCCGGCGGCCGCGCCGCCGACGCCGCGCTCGGTCGGTGCGGCGGTTCCGGTCGCCCTGGAAGCGCGCGGCGTCAGCAAGAGCTATGGCGGTATTCGGGCAGTCTCCCAGGTGTCGCTGGCGGTGCCGCCGGGCGAGATTTACGCCGTGATCGGACCAAACGGCGCCGGCAAGAGCACCTTTCTTCGCCTCCTCTCCGGCGAGGAAATCCCGAACATGGGTCACATCTTGTTGCGCGGGGAAGACATCACCGGCCGCGGCGTCACGGCGGTCAACCAGGCGGGGATCGCCAAGAGCTATCAGATCAACCAGCTGTTTGGCGATTTGACCGGCCGAGAGAATCTGCGCATCGCGGCGCTCGGGCGCGCGCGCGGCGCTTTGCGATTTGATGTTTTCCGAGCGGTCGACAGCATCGATGCGGTCGAAGAATCTATCGCCGCGCTGATCGACGAGCTCGGCTTGGCGGAAAGCGCCGATCTGCCCGTGGCGACATTGCCCTATGGCGAAAAGCGCCGCATCGAATTGGGCATGGCGCTGGCGACGCTGCCGTCGGTATTGCTCCTCGACGAGCCGCTTGCCGGTCTGTCCCCAGGCGAAAGACAGGAGGTGATCCGGCTCATCCGCCGCCTCGCCGACGGCCGCACGATCGTGCTGGTGGAGCACGACATGGACGCGGTTTTCGCATTGGCGGCGCGCATCATGGTCATGCATGAGGGCCGGCCTCTCGCGGAGGGGACGCCCGCGGAAATCCGGCGCAATGCGGAGGTGCGACGCGCTTATCTCGGGAGTATGACAGCGCATGTCGATTCTTGAGGTCGCTTCGATCAACAGCTTTTACGGTGACTCGCACGTGCTGTTCGACATCAACCTGAATGTCGAAGAACACGAGGTCGTCGCGCTGCTCGGGCGCAACGGCGCCGGCAAGACCACCACCATGAAGACGATCGCCGGCATCCTGTCGCCGCGTTCCGGGCAGATCCGGTTTGCGGGCGAGCCAATACAGAATTTGACAAGCCACCAGATCGCCGGTCGCGGTCTGCAATTGGTGCCCGAGGACCGACGCATTTTTACGACGCTCACGGTCGAGGAAAATTTGCGGCTGGCGGCGCTGAAAGCAGCCTCGCCCCGGTCGATCGACGAGATTTTCGAAATCTTTCCGCGCCTACAGGAGCGTCGGCGCTCGATGGGAGCCACCCTATCCGGCGGCGAGCAGCAGATGCTGGCCATCGCACGCGCCTTGATCCGCTCACCACGTCTGATGTTGCTCGACGAGCCGTTTGAGGGCCTGGCGCCGGTCATCGTCGAGGACCTCGTCGCGCTGTGCCACAAGCTGGCCGAAGCCGGCGTGACGATCGTCATCGTCGAGCAGGATGTGCGCTCGGCCCTCCTGCTGGCGCACCGGGTCTATGTGCTGAACAACGGGCATGTCGTGTTTGACGGCACGCGCGAAGCGCTTCAGGCCGATCCGGACCTCACCAGCCGCTACCTCGGTATGGGCCTGGAGACCGACGGTCTTGTCCAACCGTAGGACTGCCGGTTGGTCGGCCCGGAGCCAGAGCGGTTCAACCGTAATTCGGCTCGGCGTCGAGGCGGCAGACGATGCCTTCGAGCGACGGCGACAGTGCGGGATAGCGCGCCAGCACCAGCGGGTCGTGGCCGGGCACGATGTGCTGCGGCGATGGCGCGTGCGCGCGCAGCACGTCGTAAGCCTCGACCATGTCGCCGACATGCCACGCCGCCGTGTACGGCCGGCCCTTCTCGAAATTCTCGTAGTAATGGGTCACGTCGGAGGCGACGACGACCCAGCCGCGCTTGGTGTGCACCCGCACGAACTGCATCCCCGGCGTGTGCCCGCCGACCGGGTGCAGCGTGATGCCAGGTGCGAGTTCCGTGCCGCTGTTATAGAGCGTCACTCGCCGGTCAAAGTTCAGCCGCACCACGCTGACGACATCCTCAACCTCGAAGGAATGCGCGAAGCGCGCGTGCCGCATGTGCCGGCCGCAGGTGAAATGCAGTTCGGTCTCCTGCAGGTGGAAATGCGCGTTGGGAAACAAATCGCAATTGCCAGCGTGGTCGTAATGCATATGCGTCAGGATCACGTCCTTGACGTCGCGCGGTTTGACCCCGACCAACTCCAACGCGCCGACGGGACAGCGTAGATGCGTGCGCCCACGCGGCTTGGCGACCTCGGCGGTAAAGCCGGTGTCGATGACGATCGCCCGCTCGCCACTGACCGCGACCCAGACGAAATAATCCATCGGCATCGGTCCGTCATGCGGGTCACCGCCGATAAAATGATCCGAGCGCTTGGCGTCGCGCCACGCGTATTTGATCGCATAGAGCGCGTATTCGGGAAGGGATTGGGTCATGGCATTGTGCCTTTCGGGTTGCCGATCCGCGTACTAGGCTGATGGTAACCGCCAGTCGCATCGATGAGGAAGCCATGGCCGCGCTTGCCCCCTATCACGTCGAGGCCTTCAACACCGCGAAGGTCTCGGAAAACAAAATCCACGACGATGCGATCGCGCGGAAATTCGGCTTTGGCGGCGGGCTGGTGCCGGGTGTCGATGTCTATGCCTACATGACGCATCTGCCGATCGAGCGCTGGGGCCGCGCCTGGCTGGAGCACGGCACCGCCGAATGCCGTTTCTCGAAGCCGACTTATGACGGCGACCACGTCACGGTGACCGCCGACGAGAAGGACGGCGTGCTTGACATCAAACTCGAATGCCGCGGCGTCTTGTGCGCCACCGGCGCCGCGGCGCTGCCGGCACCGGTGCCGCCGCCGTTGCTCGCCGAATTTGAGGTGGTTCCCGAGCGCTCAAGCCGCCCGATGGCTGGCGAAAAGTCACTGCCGGTCGGCGCCTGGCTCGGCATGGTGCCGATCGAGGCGACGCGGGAACTGGCAGAGGAATACCTCGGCAATGTGCGCGAGACCTCGCCGCTTTATGCCAAGGAGGGGCTGATCCATCCGGTCGTGGTGCTGCGCATGTGCAATTTCGTGCTGACCCGCAACGTGACCTTCGGGCCGTGGATGCATGTCGGCAGCAAAATCCAGCATTTTGGAGCCGCTCGGGTCGGCGACTCGCTCGGCGCGCGCGCCTGCATCACCGGCAATTACGAGCATAAGGGCCATCTGTTTGTCGATATCGACGCGCTCGTTCTTGCCGACGAGACGCGGCCGATCGCGCGGGTGCAGCACATCTCGATCTACCGGCCGCGCCAACTCGCGGCAGCCTGAAACCGCGCGACCTGAGCTTTCTTGCTCTCAGCTTACATTTTTTGGGAACACGAAACGGGGGAGTTGCGTTTTCCTGGCATTACCTTTGTCGCAACAAGAAAAGGTGACGTCATGAAAACGCTGTTGAGCGCCCTCGCCGTGACCATGCTGCTGGGTGCCGCGACCGCGACCCCGGCCAGTGCCGCGTGCTGGTGGAACGGTTGGGGCTGGGTGTGCGGCCATCCCTATTGGCACCACCACGGGCATCATTGGCACCACTGGCACCATTGGGACCGTTAATCGCGGCTACTTCGGGTTGGCGTCCGAGGGGTGAAACAGCTCCTCGCCGCCGAGCCGATAGGCGCCGATGGCGTCCTGCCCCGGCTGGCTGACGAGCCACTCGGCCAATTTATGTGCCGCCGCCAGCTTGGCGTTAGCGTGCTTCGCCGGGTTAAGCTCGATCACGTCGTAGCGGTTGAGCAGCGCGGGATCGCCCTCGATCATGATGCGGAGCACCCCTTTGTTTTTGAAGCTGATCCAGGTACCGCGATCGGACAGCGTGTAGGCGGGCATCGCCGCCGCCGCGTTGAGCGCCGCGCCCATCCCGCCCCCGATATCGCGATACCACTTGCCGGCCCCAGTCTTCGGGTCGATCCCCGCAGCTTTCCATAAGCGTAGTTCGAGCGCGTTGGTGCCGCTCCTGTCACCGCGCGAGACAAAGGGCGCCTCGGTCTCGGCGATACTGGTCAGCGCGGCCTTTGCATCGTGGCCACCTTCGACATGGGCGGGGTCGTCCTTGGGGCCGACGATGATGAAGTCGTTCCAGGCGATCTGCTTCTGGTTGATGCCATTGCCGTCGTCGATAAATTTGTGCTCGGCCTCCGGATCGTGGACCAGCACGATATCGGCGTCGCCGCGCCGCGCGGTGTCGAGCGCCTGCCCAGTGCCGAGCGCCAGCACGTGCACCGTGATGCCGGTGGCTTTGGTGAATTGCGGCAGGATCGCCCCCAGCAACCCGGAATTGTCGACCGACGTGGTGGAAGCGAGGACGATCGTCGTGTCGGCTGGTGTGTCCGCGGCTTGCGCCGGGAGCCAAAGGGCAAGCACGACCGCAAGCCCGGCCCAGATCGTCCGCATTATGGCATCCCCCCTTGCCTGTCTTGTCGCCCCGCGAGCACAAAGGCGCTGGCGCAAATCATGATCGTCAGCCCGATGAGAACCAATCCCAAACCCAGCGCCAGCGGCAAATTGCCCTTGCTGGTTTCGAGCACGATCGCCGTCGTCATCGTTCGCGTGTAGGAGGCGATATTACCGCCGACGATGATGATCGCGCCGACCTCGGACACCGTGCGGCCGAACCCGGCGAGCGCCGCCGTCAGCATCGGCCCGCGCGCCATCGCGACCAGCGCCGGCACCGCGCGCAGCCGGCTGGCGCCCAAATCCATCAGCGCGTCGCCATAGGCGATCCAGTATTCCTCGGCCGCGCGATGCGCCAGCGCCACGATAATCGGCAAGGCGAGGATCGTCTGCGCGATGACCATCGCGCTCGGCGTGAACAGCAATCCCAGCCCGCCGAGCGGCCCGGAATGCGACAACAGCAAATAGAGGGCGAGGCCGACCACGACCGGCGGCAGGCCGAGCAGGGCGTTGGCGGCAACGACCAGCGCGCCTCGACCGGGGAAGCGCCAGATTGCCAGCGCCGTGCCGAGCGGCAGCCCCACTAAAGTCGCCGCCACGCTTGCCGACAGGCTAACCGAGAGCGACAGCGCGACGATCTGCCAAAATTCGCCGCTGCCGAAGGCGTCTGACAGGGTTGCAAAATCGCTCACCGGCGCAATCCGAGTAGCCCACTAGTATCGCTAACTCGGCCAGCCGATCCCGGCAAGGTTGGGACAAGGGAGCGAAACGATGAAGCACATGATGCGCGCGGTTCTGGCCGCCGCAGTTTTAGCGCTCGGCTGCGACGGTGCCTTGGCGCAAAAGCAGGGCGGCGTCCTGCGGATCTATCACCGCGACAGCCCCGCAAACATGTCGATCTACGAGGAAGGCACGATTTCTATTGTCGCGCCGATGATGGGCATCTTCAATAACCTCGTCGTCTTCGACCCCAACCAGAAACAGAACAGTCTCAACGACATCGTTGCCGACCTCGCCGACAGCTGGGCATGGAATGCCGACGGCACCGAACTGACCTTCAAGCTGCATCCTGGTGTCAAATGGCATGACGGCAAGCCGTTCACCGCCAACGATGTCAAATGCACCTGGGACCTGCTGCAAGGAAAGGCGCAGGACAAGCTGCGGCTCAACGCGCGCGCGGCCTGGTGGCTCAATCTCGACCATGTGACTGCGGACAGCGAGTTGCAGGCGACTTTTCACCTGAAACGGCGGCAGCCTTCATTCCTGGCGCTGCTGGCCTCGGGTTTTACGCCGGTCTATCCCTGCCATGTCGGCGCGTCGGCGATGCGCCAGCACCCCATCGGCACCGGACCGTTCAAATTCGTCGAGTTCAAGCCCAACCAGTCGATCAAGGTCGAGCGCAACCCGGATTACTGGAAGCCCGGCAAACCGTATCTCGACGGCATCGAGTGGACGATCATTCCCAACCGTTCCACCGCGATCCTCGCCTTTATCGCCGGGCAGTTCGATATGACCTTCCCCTATGAGGTCACGATCCCGATGCTGAAGGACGTGCACAGCCAGATGCCGTCGGCGATCTGTGAGACGGGACCGCTCAATGTCGCGCCCAACCTGCTGATCACCCAGAAGCCGCCGTTCGACAATCTCGATTTGCGTCGGGCGATCGCGATGTCGATCGATCACAAGGCGATCATCGACATTCTGGGCGAAGGGCAGGGCGATATCAGCACGGCGATGCTCCCCGGCCCCGAGGGCATCTGGTCGATGCCGAAGGAGATGATGCAAAAGCTGCCGGGTTACGACCCCGATGTCGCCAAGAGCCGCGCCGCCGCGAAGGAACTGATGACGAAGCTCGGCTACGGCCCGGACAAGCATCTGTCGGTGAAGATTTCCGCCCGCAATCTGGCGATCTACCGCGATCCGGCATCGATCCTGATCGACCAGCTCAAGAACATCTGGATCGATGGCGAGATCGAACTGGTCGAGACCGCGCAATGGTTGCCGCGGCTGGTCCGTTCGGATTTTGTCATGGCACAAAGCTTGGTGGGCAGCGGCCTCGACGACCCCGACCAGAATTTCTACGAAAACTATGTCTGCGACTCGAACCGCAACTACACGCACACCTGCGACCGCGACTGGGACAAGATGGTCGACGCGCAGTCGATGGAGACCGATCCGCAAAAGCGCAAGGAGATGGTCTGGAAGCTCGACGCCAGCCTGCAGGAGCGCGTGGTGCGGCCGATCCTTTACGCGATGCGACAGGCAACCTGCTGGCGGCCCGAGGTCAAGGATATCAAACTGATGTCGAACAGCATCTACAACGGCTGGCGCTTCGAGGACGTGTGGCTGGATAAGTAGGCTGTTGGCGCCGGCCCAATGGGTTGTTAACTGCCCGCGTCGGCCTTGGGCGCATTGGGGCCTGGCGATTCGCCGAACCAGCGTAGCCAGAACGGCCCCTTGTCGGGCTCCTTGGTCGCGGGAAGCTTTGGCTGCGAGGTCGGTGACCCCGGCACCAGAGCGTGCGGATCGGGCTCCGGTCCCGGCACGCTCGGCGGCGTGTTCCACCAACCGCTCCCCATCGCGACCAGCAACTGCGACGTGTCGATCAGCCGTTGCGTTTGTGCCCGGACGAGGCCGAGCTGCGCCTGATCGCGCTGCCGCTGTGAATCGAGCAGTTGAAACAGCGTCGAGTTGCCGGCTTCGTAGCTGAGCCGCGCGAGGCGCAGCGCTTCGCCGGCGATAGCGACCGCCGCCTGCTGCGCCTTGACCGCCTCGTCGTCATGGGCGAGCGCCTGAAGCTGGTCCGCGACCTGGCCAAAAGCGCTGATCACCGTGCCGCGATAGGCCGCCCATGAGGCATCAAGCGCATGCTTCGCCGCACGCTGTTCGGCGGTCAGCGTGCCGCCGTGGAAGATCGGCGCCGCCATCTGCGCGCCTATGTTATAGGCGGTGAACGTGCCGGAAAATATATCGCCGGCTTGGGTGGCACTCTGTAGGACGTTCGCGCTAAACGTAAAGTTAGGATAGAGGTTCGCGGTCGCGACCCCGAGCCGGGCGGCTGCAACATGAAGCTGCGCCTCGGCGGCAAGAATATCCGGCCTCTGACGTACCAGCGCCGAGGGCAGGCTCACCGGCACGACCGGTGGCAAAGCCAAGCCCTTGAGCTCGAAATTGGGCGGCGACCAATCTGCGGGCGTCTTGCCGACAAAGACCGTCAGCGCGTCGCGCGCGACGCTCAGTTGCTGACGCAGCGGCGGCAGCAATGCCTTGTCATTTGCCAGCTGGGTTTGCGCCGTCGTCACATCGACCATCGTCGCGGTGCCGCCGGTCTGTGCAGTCTTGATCAGCTCGAGGTTACGCTGATCGTCGGCTATTATGACATTGACAGTTTTGATCTGCGCGTTGATCCCGGCGACCGTGATCGCCTGCGTCGTGATGTTGCCGCTAAGCGTGAGATAGGCGGCCGCGAGCTGGTAATCGCTGACGTCAGCCTGTGCCGATTGCGCCTCGACTTGTCGCTTGATGCCGCCAAAAACATCGAGCGCGTAGCTGACCGACGGTCCCACCGAATACACGCTTTCCGGCACGGGCGTACGGTGGACGCCGCTCGGCCCCGGATTGAATTGTTCGCGTGAGACCCCCGCCGTCAGGTCAAACTGCGGCAGCGATCCGCCGGCGACCGCGATCGTCTGCTCGCGTGCTTGCAACAAAGTCGCGTTGGCCTGCGCGATAGTCGGGCTGTCGGCAAACGCATCGCGAATCATTCGCTCGAGCTGCGGCGAGCGAAACAGCTTCCACCATTCGTCCTGGACTTTCGCACCAACGGCGATTCGCTGCGCGGCGTTGGTCTTAAGGCCCGGTTGTTCTGCCGGCGGGATCGCCTCGCCGGATGCCGTATAGGCCTTTTCCTCGGGTGCGGCCGGCGAGAAAAAGTTCGGCCCCTGCTTGCAGCCGGCAAGCAGAAATGCCGCAGACGCTAGCGTCACTGCCGCCAGCGAGCCTGCCGTTCCCCCCTTGGTAAAACTCACTTCCCCCCCTAGTAAAACTCACCCTCCGGAGCCGGCAACTTTCGCCGCGTCACTGCACCAGTGAGCCCGCCATTCCCCCCGGCATGACTCACTATTTGGACTCAGCCGCCTTTGCCGTCTTGAATATACGATTATAACTCTGTTCGAGCCAAATCAGCCAGGGGCGTTGATAACCCGTATCGACTTCAACCGTTGCGCTCAGCCCGGCATGGAGCGGCGTCTCCGGGCTGACATGCTCCAGTTCGAGGCGTACCGGCAGGCGCTGCACGACTTTCACCCAGTTGCCGGTCGCGTTTTCCGGTGGCAACAGCGAAAAGGTAAGGCCGGTGCCGGGGCTGAGGCTCGCCACCCTGGCGTGAAACTCAACACCCGGATAGGTGTCGATCGCGACGGTCGCTTCCTGGCCGACCCGCATATGGGTGAGTTCGGTTTCCTTGTAATTCGCCTCGATCCACTTCCGATCCGACATCAGCGAAAATACGGGCGTCGCCGACGTCATGTAATCGCCGACCTGCAACTGCTCGACCTTGGTGACAATGCCGTCCTCGGGCGCCCGCACGACGGTGTCCTTGACGTCGATCTGCTTCTGGTCGACCAGCGCCTGCGCACGCTGCACCGTCGGATGCTCATCGACCGGGATATCGGGATTGCCGCCCAATTGGGCGAGGACGTTGCGGATATCCTGTCCGGTTGAGGCGACACGCTGGCGGGCAACTTCGAGCGCGTTTGATGCCTGGTCGAACTGTGCTTGCGAGGCGACCCCGGATCCCAACAACTTCTTCTGCCGATCGTATTCGCGCTGGCTGTAATCGAGGGTTTCCTGTGCCGATTTATTATCCGCCAGTTTTTGCAGATAGGTCGCCTTGAGCGCTTCGACTTGGAGCCGGGCAATGCCGAGCTGAGCCTTTGCATCGTTGAGAGCGGCGGTGAGATAAGCGGGATCAATCCGATAGAGGACCTGCCCCTTTGTCACGCGCTGGTTGTCCTTGACCTCGACGCTGATGATCCGGCCCGAAACATCGGCGCTGATCACCGTGCGCGCCGCCTGCACGTAGGCGTCGTCGGTTTCGACAAAGCGGCCACTCGTCAGATACCAGTACGAAGCGCCGATCGCGACCACCAGCGGCCCCGCCAGCATCAGCGGCAAGCGCAGACGCTGGCGCAGCGGTCGGGTCGGCGCGCTGACTCTGCCGCGCCGGTCGCCAAAGACCCGGCGCAATGCTGGTGGTGGTGCTTCGGCTTGGCCTTCGGTCGATGTCGTCATCGCGTGCCCTCGACCACTTGCGTGGCGACGGGCGAGGTCTTGCGCATCAGCGGACGCAGCGTCGCGGCAAGCGGCCGCACGGGGGCGCGATCGGCCATCGAGCCATGGACGCGGCGCAGCAGCTCGATCAGCTGATCGGCCTGGTCGGGCGAGAGTGATGCCAGAACCTGATCTTGGGTCTCGGTCGCCACATCCCAGATGCGGCCCAACACCGGACGTGCCTTGTCTGTGAGGAACAGGCGGCGCGCCCGCCGATCGGTCGGATCGGGGCGACGTTCGATCCACCCCGCTTCCTGCATCCGGTCGATCTGCCGGACCAGCGTCATCGGCCGAATTTCAAGCAGGTCGGCGAGACCAGCCTGGTTGATGCCCTCGTTGCGCGCGAGATAGCCCAGCGTGCGGCATTGCGCGCGCGTCAGCCCCAGGCGTCTGCCATTACGATCGAAACGTCGGCCATAAAGCCGCGCCACGTCGTGCACCAAGAAACCAAAGCTTCGATCAGGATCCACCGCCCTACCCCAAAAATACCATCATAAGGTGATGATAAGGGAATAGTACGATTTTTCCTTAGTGACTAGAGAGAGTTGCGGCGGGGCAGGGTTTCACTAATGTGATAGCTAGGGTGGCCGAGCGCGGCGTCCTCGAGGCGAATTCGCCTAATCAGTAGCCAACCATTGCACGCCGAAAACACAACCGCAATCGCCACTGCCGCAAAGGCCAGCGGCAAAATCGCCAGCTCTACGGCGACGATCAGATAGTTCGGGTGCTTTAACCAGCGATAAGGTCCCCGCGTGACCAGGGGAGATCCGGGCAGCGCAATCAGCCGCGTCGTCCATCGCCCGCCGAGACTGGCGATGACCCAAACGCGCGCTACCTGCAGTGCCGCAAACAGCGTGAGCAACGGCCAACTGGGTGGCGTGTGGGCTGGCACGGTCGCGTACACGGCTGCCAGCCATGCGGCGTGCAACGCGACGATGTACTTGTAACCGCCCGGGTCGATCTCGACCGCGCCGCGCCGGAGCAACCTTGCCGTGTTGCGCTGCGCTAGCGCCAGCTCGCCAATCCGCTGCAGTGCAACAAATAACAGAACCGCGTGAAAGACGGTCATTCGCCGTCGAGCACGACAAAGCCAGCGCTAAAGCCGGGGCCGAGCGCGGTCAGCAGATAGCAGCCGCTATTCTCGCCGCGTGCATTGGCGGCAGTAAGCATCCGTTCGAGCACGAACATCACCGAAACCGCGGACATGTTGCCGTAGTCGCGCAGCGATTGACGCGCCTCGGTGGCCCCGGCAAACCCAGCGCCGAAAATCGATTCGTAGGCGTCGATGACCTTCGGACCGCCGGGATGGCAGACAAAACGGTCGACGTCGTCGAGTGTCATCCCATGGCGCGCGAGAAAGCCGCGCACCACCGGGGCGAGTTCTGCGGTCACCAGACGGGGGATGTCGCGCGAAAAGATTGCTTTTAGCCCGTCCGCAGCGACATCCCAGCCCATGATGTCGAGGCTGTTCGGCCAGGTATGCTCGCCATGCGCGACGATCGCCGGCCCTGTCGCCCGTGGGTCGCAGCACAGCACCGCGGCGGCCGCGCCATCGCCAAACAGCGCAGTCGCCACGATGTTGCTGCGCGAGAGGTCATCGCGGCGGAATTGCAGCGTGCACAGCTCGACGACAAGAAACAGCACCGGCTTATCGGGCATCGCCGGGGCCAGCGTCGCCGCTTTGCCCAACCCCAGCGCGCCGCCCGCACAACCCAGACCGAAAATCGGCAGCCGCTCGACATGCCGAGGGAAGCCCATACGTGTCATCAGCTGCGCATCGAGCGCCGGCGTGGCGATGCCCGTGGTTGAGACCGTGACGATCGCGCCGATTTCCTCGGGCGCGATACCGGCTCGATCGAGTGCGCGGCTCGCCGCCGCCTCAAGCAGACCGACCGCGCCGGCAAGGTAGGCGCCATTCCGGTCCGGCCAATCGTGCGGTGCGTCAAACCACTCGAACGGCCGCACCGAATAACGGCAATCGATCCCGCTATTCGCATAGACCGAGATCAGCCGCTCGAAATCGGGTGAACGCCCGAACATCTGCTCGACCCGGGCGACAACATTGCTTTGGTCAAGCCGATGCGGCGGTACAGCGGTAGCAAGCGAAGCGATGCGGGGAAAGGGGCGCATGCGGGGAGTCCCCTGGCTGACAACGCAACGATATCGTCTTGTTTAGCGCCACACGGAATCACGTCTCCGCGAGCAAACAAAACCCCTCCCGGTGGACCGGTGGGCCGGGAGGGGTTTGCGACCCATTGCGAGCCGGCGCCCGCCTGGATGAAGCCGGGCGTCAGTTGCTAAACCGATAGAACTTCGCCGCGTTCTCGCAGGTGATCATGTGCACTTGCTCAGGGGTCAGCTCCGAGAACTGCTCCTCGATAAAACGGTCCGATTCCGGCCACACGCCGTCGGTGTGCGGGTAGTCGGATCCCCACATCATCGTCTCGACGCCGATATCATCGAGCAGCTTGGCGCCAATGCGGTCGAACTGGAACGTGCATTTGCACGAGCGCTTCCAGTATTCGCTGGGCTTCAGCTTCATCAGATCGCGGAAGCGATCCTCGAATTCGAAATCCATCCGGTCGAGCGCATAAGCGAGCCAGCCCGCGCCGCTCTCGCCAAACGACACGCGCAGCGTCGGATAGCGGTCGAACACGCCGGCACCCATCATCGCCGCGATGATGTTGATCAGCCCCATCTGGAACGCCGACACGCCCGTGAACATCGCGGCGCGGCGGGTCGGCAAGTCAACGCCCTGGCGCGCGCGGCCGTCGGTGGTCGGGAAGGTGTGGAAGTGCAGCGGCAGGTCGACGTCGGAGACCGCCTTCCACAGCTTTTCCCAATCGGGGTGCCACATCGGCACCATGTCCCATGAGCAGGACAGCTCGAGTCCGCGCAGTCCCATCTTGGCGACACGGTGGATTTCCTTCACCGCCTCGTCGATATCGCCATAGGGCAGGCAGGCAAGCGGCAGCTGGCGATCGGGATGCTTGCTCCAGACAGCCTTGAGCCAGTCGTTGTAGATGCGCAGCAGTTCGTTCGAGGCTTCCTTGTCGTCAAGCTTAGAGGCCGAGCCCAGGATCCCGTAGATGATCTCGGCGTCGACGCCGTCATCCATCATGTCCTTGAGACGCAGATCCGGGTCGCGGGCGCGGTACTTCCCCTTCTTGGCATCGTCGTAGAGACCGGCTTCGTTCATCTTGTCGACGCGGTAGTTCTGGCCGGGAACGTATTTCTGGCCGCCCGGACCAACACCGTTGACGAGGCCGTAATCGGCGCCGTTCGAGGAGACCCAATGCGGCCCGTCCGGACCGTCGACCACATGCGGCATCTTTGCCTTGAGATCGCCGCGGGCGTTCTCGACGAACAGCTCCGGCGGCATGCACGGCATGTCGAGATGGCAATCGGCGGAGATGCGCTTGTACTGCATGGTCTTTCCCTTCCGGACGCAAACGGTTGCTGCAACTGTAAACCCGCGCCGCGCGCTTTGCCTATGCTGTTAAGTGCACGCCGCCATGTCGTCGGGCCCAGTGGTCTGGAACGGCCGCGTCGCGGAGCGCGTTGACCCAACACACAAGCAATTTGCGTGATGGAGGAATGAGCGAGATGGCCGGTCAACAAAACGGCGCCATGGAAAAGGCGCAGGAAGCCCAAGGTGCGATCATCGAAACGGCGCAGACCTTACGCGACACCGCCGCGGATATCGGCACGCGGGCGCAACATTACGCGGCCGAGGCGGGACGCCAGGTCGGCAGCGCCGCGCAGAGCGTCTACGGCAACGGCAACGAAGCGCGTGCTTTTGTCGAGAGCATCGTCCGCGACAATGTTTGGGCTGGGCTTCTGGTTGCCGGCTGCGTCGGTTACGGGCTCGCCTGTCTCGTCAAGAACGCGAAGCGGTAGTTCACATCCGCGCGTCGTGGATCGCCTGCCAGATGCGGGCCGGGGTGGCGGGCATCTCCAGGGTCTTCACACCCAGCGGGGCCAGCGCGTCGATTACCGCGTTGACGATCGCCGGCAGCGCGCCGACGGTGCCGGCCTCGCCGGCGCCCTTGGCACCGAGCGGGTTGCGCTTGGTCGGCACCGGGTTCGAGTGGATTTCCATATACGGCATCACATCGGCGCGCGGCATCGCATAGTCCATGAAACTGCCGGTCAAGTTTTGGCCTGATTCGCGGTCGTAGACGACCTGTTCCATCAGCGCCTGCCCCAAACCCTGCGCGACGCCGCCATGAATCTGGCCCTTGAGGCCGAACGGGTTCACCACCGTGCCGACATCGTCGATCACGACATAGCGGACAATTTCCAGCTCGCCGGTGTCGGGGTCGATCTCGACCTCGGAGACATGGCAGCCATTGGGGTAGGTGTTGTCGTCGGGCGCGAAGGTGCCGGTCTCGTAAAGCCCTCCCTCCAGCTCCTTGGGTAGCCGCGCCGCCTGGAACGAGGCGCGCGCGACCTCGGTGATGGTGAGCCGCCGGTCGGTGCCGGCGACGGCGAAATTGCCATCCGTAAATTCGATGTCGGCTTCCGCGGCTTCGAGCAGATGCGCGGCGATGCGCTTGCCCTTGGCGATGACCTTGTCGGCCGCCATCCACAGCGCCGAACCGCCGATCACCGTCGAGCGCGAACCATTGGTACCTATGCCGAACGCGACGCGGTCGGTATCGCCATCGATGTATTGCACCACCGATGGGTCGAGCCCGAGCTTTTCGTTGAGCACCTGCTTGAAGGTGGTCTCGTGGCCTTGGCCCTGGTTCTTGCTGCCCATCAGAAGGGTCGCGTTGCCGCTGGGGTGAAAGCGGATTTCGGCAAATTCCTGTCCAGGCCCGGCGGCCTTCTCGATCGGGTTGGCGATGCCGATGCCGCGCAGCTTGCCGCGAGCCTTCGCCTCGTCGCGGCGCGCGGCGAACCCGGCCCAATCCGCTTCCGCCATCGCCTGCTTCTGGTTCGCGGGGAAGTCGCCGCAATCGTAATTGAGGCCAAGCGCTGTCTTGACCGGCAGCTTGTCGGGCGGGATCAGGTTCTTGGCGCGCAGCACCGCGCGGTCAAAGCCCAGTTCGCGCGCCGCGTCATCGATCAGCCGTTCGATGACATACGTCGCCTCTGGCCGGCCGGCGCCGCGATACGGCGCGGTGCCGTTGGTGTTGGCCATCACCGCATAGACGCCGACATAGGCCGCCGGAATGTCGTAGGTGCCGACCAGCGTGCCGACATTGCCGAACGTCGCGAGCAGGTTCCGTTCGGAGGAGATATAGGCGCCGACATTGGCCAACGTCTTAACCCGCAGCCCGAGAAACTTGCCGTCCTTGTCGAGGGCCAGCTCGGCGTCGGTGACGTTGTCGCGCGCGTGCTCATCGGCCTGGATGCATTCGCTGCGCTCGCACGTCCATTTGACCGGCCGGCGCAATTTCCTGGCGGCGAGCAGCACCAGCCGGTGCTCGGGGTATTGCCAGCCCTTGGTGCCGAACCCGCCGCCGACATCGCCGGCGATGACCCGGATATGGCTTTCCGGGATCTTGAAGATGCGCGTCGCCAGCGCCTGACGCACGCGGTGCGGGTACTGCACATCGGCGTAAAGCGTGAAACGCTCCTCGCCCGGGTCCCACACGCCGATCGCGCCGCGCGGCTCCATGAAATGCGCGTAAACGCGGCTGATTACATAACGCCGCTTGACGACATGCGTTGCCCCAGCGAGCGCCGCGTCGGCGGCGGCTTTGTTGCCGGCCTCGAACAGGTTGGAGATGTTGTCGGGGCATTCCGACCAGACCGCGATTTTGCCTTCCGCCGCATCCGCGGTGTCGGTGACCGACGGCAATATCTCGTAGTCAATGTCAATCAACTCGGCGGCATCCTTCGCCCGCGCCAGCGTGTCGGCGACGACAAACGCCACCGGCTCGCCGACATAGCGCACGGTCCCTTGCGCCAAGCCGAGATGGGCGCGCGCGAACATCGGCGAGCCGTCCGGCCGCTTGCGCTGGAACGGCACGCCCATGGCGCCGAGCTTGGCTTCGACCAGATCGTCGCCGGTCATGATCAGCGCGACGCCGGACGCCGCCTTCGCCGCCGTGAGGTCGAGCGTGCGGATGCGGGCATGCGCGTGCGGCGAGCGCAGCATATAGGCATAAAGCTGGCCCAGCAGGTTGTTGTCGTTCTGGAAATGCCCTAGCCCGTTCAACAGCCGTCGGTCCTCGAAGCGCTTGACCGGTTGGCCGATACCGAATTCACCCATATCGCTGTCTCCGTGCTTCCGCGCGTCAACGGCAGGAAAAATGCACGAGCGTCAAGTCGCTCGGCTTTGGGCCGGTCTTGAAATCGGCACGACAGCTCTCGACCGTGTCCGGCAGGCGGATGATTTCCGTCCGGCTGTAAGGGCCTCCTAGGCTTTTGCCGTAGCCGCATTTAACAAAGAGACCGTCGGCGCCAGCCATGAGCTGCCAGGTGTTCCACACCGTCTTGCCGCCCGGCCGGCTGTGCTCGTCGGGCGCCAGGTCGGCCTGATTTTCCGGCGGGCCGTCATAGATGTCGATATAGACCAGGGTCTGCCCGGCGATCACGGGGCATTCGAGCGCCACCGGCGGCGCAGCCGCGGCAGCCAGTAACAACAGCACGGCCGCGGGTGTAGCCATCCCGGCGCGATCTCCCTAAGCTTCGCGCTATTCTACTCGGCGCGCCGCGCGTGGGAATACGCTCGGCGGTCCTTCCACCGCAGGCGCGGGCGAGGGCTTCAGGGAGCGAGAGATGGAACGCATCGATGTCGACGGCATCTCGATCGAGGCGCTGGTACATGGCGCCGGCCGACCGCTTCTCTACCTGCACGGGATCGACCATTTCGCGCCGCAAGTGCCGTTTCTCCATCGCCTGGGAGATCATTTCCGTGTGGTCGCGCCGCGCCATCCGGGCTTCGGCAAGACCGCGCGGCCGGCCTGGATGCGCAATGTCAGCGACATCGCCTATCTCTATCTCGACCTGCTCGATCGGCTGGGGCTCGAAGACACGATCCTGGTCGGCTCGTCGTTCGGCGGCTGGGTGGCGCTGGAGATGGCTGTGCGCGCCAATGCGCGGCTCGGCGGGCTTGTACTGATCGACACGCTCGGCCTCAAATTTGGCGGCCGCGATGATGTCGAGATCACCGACATCTACGCACTCCCCGCCGATGAGGCCGTCGCCCGCACGTTTGCCGACCCCGCCAAGGCACCCAATTATGCGACCTATGACGACGCGGCGATGGAGGAGGTAGCGCGCGACCGCGAGGCGGCCGTTCTCTACGGCTGGCGGCCTTATATGCACAACCCCGGCCTGCGGCACTGGCTGCACCGAGTAAAGATGCCGAGCCTGGTGATTTGGGGCGAGCAGGACCGCATCGTCGCGCCTTCCTACGGCGCGCACCTGACGCAGCGGTTGCAAAACGCCCGGTTCCTGCCGGTCACCAATGCGGGGCATTATCCGATGATCGAACAACCCGAACGGGTCGCCACGGCGATCGAGGCTTTTGCGCGGGAGAATGCGCGATGATGCACACTTGGCACTTCAGCGAGATGGCCTATCACCCGGCCTGGGCGCAGCTCAACGAGAGCTACCGGGTGATCATCCCGTCGCGGCTCTACGACCCGAAGATCGGCGCCGATCTCTACCACCGCTATCTCGACGAGTGGGCGCTGTGCGACGAGCTCGGCATCAACATCATGACTAACGAGCACCACGCGACCGCGACCTGCGCGGATTCCGTGTGCACGATCCCGATGGCGATCCTCGCGCGCGAGACCAAGAAGGTGCGGCTCCTGGCGCTCGGCATGCCGATCGCCAATCGCGAGAACCCGATCCGCGTCGCCGAGGAATATTCGATGCTCGATGTGATCTCGCGCGGCCGCATCGAGATGGGGTTCGTCAAAGGCGTGCCGTTCGAGATTTCGCCCGCCAACTCCAACCCCGCCGATCTGATGGAGCGCTTCTGGGAGGCGCACGACCTGATCCTCAAGGCGATGACCTCGCATGACGGGCCATTCTCCTGGGAGGGCACGCATTTCCACTACCGCAGCGTCAACATTTGGCCGCGGCCGTACCAGCAGCCGCACCCGCCGGTATGGATGCCGGTCGGCAGCCCCGGCAGCGCGCGCGAAGCGGCCTCACGCGGCATCGTCATCGGCGTGCTCAACACCGGCTGGGCTGCGACACCAGGGATTTTCGGCGCTTATCGCGAGACAGCGGCACAGCACGGCCGTGAGGCGACGCCGCACCATCTCGCCTATATGGCGCTGATCGGCGTCGGCCGGACACGCGAGGAAGGCTGGCGCCGCGCCGACCAGATCCTCGATTACAGCCGCACCTCGGGGGTCGTCGCGCCGCAATTCGCCAACCCGCCCGGCTATGTCGCGCCGGCGATGGCGGCGACCGCGATCAAGGGCACCGCGACGACCGCCCGCGCCACAAGGCTGCAAACCCGCGACGGCAAGCCGATCAACCCACGCACGGTCAATGTCGAGGACGCGATCAATGCCGGCCTCGTCTTCGCAGGCACCCCCGACGATGTGTGGGACCAACTAAAGGCGTTCTACGACCATGTCGGCGGCTTCGGCCATCTCTTGATGATGGGCCAGGGCGGCCATATCAGCCACGAGGACACGGTCGACAATCTGACGATGTTTTCAAAAGAGGTGCTGCCCCGAATGGCGGAGCTGGCATAGCCTGTCCTCCCACCCGTCGGCGCGAAAGCCGCCACCCCCGCGCTCGACTGTATCCTTCGAACAACACGGAAAGCTGGCGTCCCAACCCCGGACTTGAACGAGAATCGCATTTAATGAACAGAGCGGCTCTCAAGGGTTCGTGTGTCGCAGCGACTGCTTGACGAGATACAGTGGAGTTCGGCGTTCTCACCTAGAGCTTATCAAGAACGCTGATGCGCCCACTCTACGACGCCCGTCTCGCCGACCTCGGCCCGCGTAATAGCCGTCAACTACGCACTCTTATCAGCGTCCGGCAGACGTACCTCGGTTCTCGCGCGTTCCTCCTGCAACGTGAGGAAGATCGAGGCGTCGCGGTCGGCCCAGCCGCGTGCCATCGCGTCGTCCATTTCCGCTTTTGCCAGCGCATTGAGGCGCATCGGCGTATCGGTCTCGCGCGCCAGGTCCTGCGCCAGGCCGAGGTCTTTGTGCGCCAGTGCCAGCGAGAAGCGCGGGTCAAAGTCGCCTTGCAGATAGGTTGCCGGCAGCCGCACTTTGAGGTTCATCTGATGGCCGAGCGCGGCCTCGGTGAAGACCTTGTAGATCGTCGCGGCGTCGATCCCGGCCTTGACCCCAGTCGTCCAGCATTCGGCCATCACGAGGTCGAGCGTAAAGGTCGCGCTGTTATGCAGGATTTTGGCGATTGAGCCTGTGCCAATCCCGCCCGTGTACATGACACGCTTGGCAACGGCATCGAGCAGGGGCCTGGCACGCGCGAAATCGGCCGGATCTCCGCCCGCCATCGCCAGCAGGTCGCGGGTCTGCGCGCCCTCCATGCCGCCGCTGACCGGCGCGTCGACCATCGCAACGCCTTTCTTGGCGAGCAGTGCATGGACCCGGCGCACCAGCGCCGGAGCGTTCGTCGTGTGGTCGACATAGAGCGCCCCCGCCTTGAGATTAGCGACAAGCGCCCCACCGCCGAGACAGACCGCTTCCATCTCCTCGGGACCCGGCAAGCAGGTGGCAACGGCTTCGCACGCAACCGCGACCTCTGCCGGGCTCTCGGCCCACGCGGCGCCCGCCGCGAGCAGCGCTGCCGCGGCTCCGCGCCGTCGGTCATGGACAAGCAGCGAGTGCCCGGCCTTCAGCAACTGGCCGGCGATCGGCGCACCAATATTGCCGACCCCGATAAAGCCAATTTTCATGAGTTACTTTCCTTTCCCTGTCATGCCGGGGCAGCACGCGGGGCCCGGGTACAATTGGGAATTACAGCGCATAGAGCCGCAGCGCGTTGTCCCACAGGATTTTCTTCTTGCTCTTGTCGGCCAGCGGCAGCGCCAGGAACAAATCCATCGCGTTCGGATATTTCGCGTCGCCATGCGGGTAGTCGGTGGTGGTGACGAGGTTGTTATCGCCGATCGCGGCAACGACATGACCGACGAAGGTCTCGTCGCACTCGACCGCGCCAAAGCCCTGACGGCGGAAATATTCTGACGGCGGCATCGACAGGTGG